>Ga0335071_10000250_pt1 | contig 62695 bp, 62 predicted proteins | sample Lox_Sample_15_FD_206724 | JGI IMG/M metagenome (GOLD analysis project Ga0335071, IMG submission 206724) | Soil microbial communities from Loxahatchee National Wildlife Refuge, Florida, United States - Lox_Sample_1.5 | ecosystem: Environmental > Terrestrial > Soil > Wetlands | place: USA... | reverse complement strand
GCCGCAAAGATCGCCGCGATCTTCCGCTTCATGAGGTCGACCCCGATCAGGATGAGCGGAGAATGCCGCCAGATCCCCTAACCCGCAACGGTTTAGACTGTCGCCGGGGCCGATGCGAGAGGGCTGTCAAGGAGCGAGCGCGGCTCGCCGAAGCCCCGGTTGGGCCGAACCGGGGCCTAATGCATGGCCGTGGTCTGGAGCTCGCTCTGGATGCTCTTGAAGTGATCGAGGCGCTCGAGCGCGTGATCGAGCTCGGAGCCTTCCTTCTCGGCGAGTTTCTCTTCCATGCCGCTGATCTGCTCGGCGAAGGCGGCGCGATCGAGCTCATCGATCGAGGTCGCGACATCGGCGAGCACGGTCAGGCCCTTCTCCGACACTTCGGCGAGGCCGCCGAGCACGATGATCTTCTGGTGCGCGCCGCCCTGGGTGACCGTGAGAATGCCCGGCCGGATCGCGGCCACCACCGGCGCGTGGCCGGCCAGCACGCCGAAATCGCCTTCGAGACCGGGGATGTCGACCTGGTCGACTTCGCCCGAGAAGGCCAGCTTTTCCGGCGAGACGAGATCGAAATGGAAGGTGGCCATGACTTATCCAGCGAATGATGAATAGCTGATCGTGAGCAGAAAAGAAGGGAGAGCTAATAGCCTTGCTATTCGCTACTCCCTGTTCGCTACTCGCTCAGGCCGCTTCGGCGGCCAGCTTCTTGCCCTTCTCGACCGCTTCTTCGATGGTGCCGACCATGTAGAAGGCGGCTTCGGGCAGGTTGTCGTACTTGCCTTCGCAGAGTCCGCGAAAACCCTTGATGGTGTCGGCGAGATCGACGAACTTGCCGGGCGAGCCGGTGAACACTTCGGCGACGTGGAAGGGCTGCGACAGGAAGCGCTCGATCTTGCGGGCGCGCGCCACCGTCAGCTTGTCCTCTTCCGACAGCTCGTCCATGCCGAGGATGGCGATGATGTCCTGCAGCGACTTGTAGCGCTGCAGGATCTGCTGGACCAGGCGCGCGGTCGAATAGTGCTCCTCGCCGACCACCAGCGGAGTGAGCATGCGCGAGGTGGAATCGAGCGGGTCGACCGCCGGATAGATGCCCTTTTCCGAGATCGCGCGCGACAGCACCGTGGTGGCATCGAGATGCGCGAACGAGGTCGCCGGCGCCGGGTCGGTCAGGTCGTCGGCCGGCACGTAGATCGCCTGCACCGAGGTGATCGAACCCTTGGTCGTGGTGGTGATGCGCTCCTGCAGCGCGCCCATGTCGGTGGCGAGCGTCGGCTGATAGCCGACCGCCGAGGGAATGCGGCCGAGCAGCGCCGACACTTCCGAGCCGGCCTGCGTGAAGCGGAAGATGTTGTCGACGAAGAACAGCACGTCCTGGCCCTGGTCGCGGAAATATTCGGCGACCGTCAGCCCGGACAGACCGACGCGGGCACGGGCGCCCGGCGGCTCGTTCATCTGGCCGTAGACGAGGGCACATTTCGACTTGACGTTCGGATCGGGCTTCTTCGGGTCGGCATTGACCTTGGATTCGATGAACTCGTGGTAGAGGTCGTTGCCCTCGCGGGTGCGCTCGCCGACGCCGGCGAACACCGAGTAGCCGCCGTGGGCCTTGGCGACGTTGTTGATCAGCTCCTGGATCAGCACGGTCTTGCCGACGCCGGCGCCGCCGAACAGGCCGATCTTGCCGCCCTTGGCGTAGGGGGCGAGCAGGTCCACGACCTTGATGCCGGTGACGAGGATCTCCGCTTCGGTCGACTGCTCGGTGTAGTCGGGCGCCGGCTGGTGGATGGCGCGCGTTTCCGCAGCCTTGATCGGACCGGCTTCATCGACGGGCTCGCCGATGACGTTCATGATGCGCCCGAGCGTGCCGTCGCCGACGGGAACGGCGATCGGCTGGCCGGTGTCGGTGACTTCCTGGCCGCGGACCAGGCCTTCGGTCGCGTCCATGGCGATGGTGCGCACCGTGTTCTCGCCGAGATGCTGGGCGACTTCGAGCACCAAGCGGTTGCCGCCGTTCTTGGTCTCCAGCGAGTTGAGAATCGCCGGCAGATGACCTTCGAACTGCACGTCGACGACGGCGCCCATCACCTGCGTGACACGGCCGACCTGATTGGCGGCGGGGGCGGGGGCTACTTTGGCGGCTGCCTTAGCCATCTCATCTCTCTCCTTCAATCCGAAATCTTTGTTTTGAGCATGATCCTGAACCGGTATCTGCTAGACCGCCTCGGCGCCGGAGATGATCTCGATCAGCTCCTTGGTGATCATCGCCTGGCGGGTGCGGTTGTAGATCAGGGTCTGCTTGCGGATCATCTCGCCGGCGTTGCGGGTGGCGTTGTCCATCGCCGACATCTGCGCGCCGTAGAACGAGGCGTTGTTCTCGAGCAGCGCGCGGAACACCTGCACCGCCAGGTTACGAGGCAGCAGGCGCGTGAGAATTTCATCTTCCTCGGGCTCGTACTCATAAGCGGTCGCGCTGCCGTTGCCGGCCGCTTCCTCCACCAGGAGCGGGATGATCTGCTGCGCGGTCGGGACCTGCGATATGACCGACCTGAAGCGCGAGAAGAACAGGGTGCAGACGTCGAACTCGCCTGCCTCGAAGCGGGCAATCACCTGCTTGGCGATGTCCTCGGCGTTCTTGAAGGCGAGCTGGCGCACGCCGCGCAGATCGACATGCTCGATGATCTGCTTCTCGAACAGGCGGCGGAGCTGCTCATAGCCCTTGCGGCCGACGCAGAAGAACTTGACCTCCTTGCCCTCGTTCATCAGGGCAATCGCCCGCTCGCGCGCCAGGCGCACGATCGAGGAGTTGAAGGCGCCGGACAGGCCGCGCTCGCCGGTGCAGACCAGCAGCAGATGCACCTGGTCCTTGCCGGTGCCCGCGAGCAGCGCGGGCGCGCCCGGGGAACCCGCGGCGGCGGAGGCGATATTGGAGATCACGGCGGACATCTTGTCCGCATAGGGGCGCGCCGCTTCGGCCGCGGACTGCGCGCGGCGCAGTTTTGATGCCGCCACCATCTGCATGGCCTTGGTGATCTTCTGCGTCGCCTTGGTGGAGGCGATGCGGACCCGCATGTCTTTCAGTGACGCCATTCTTGTCTAGCTCACAGCACGTCGGTTGCACCCCCCTCCCCCGCTTGCGGGGGAGGGCCGGGGTGGGGGCTCTTCTTGTACCGAATTGGTTGGATTGCCCCCCACCCGACCAGCTTCGCTGGTCGACCTCCCCCGCAAGCGGGAGAGGCAAAAGATATCAAGCAAACGATTTTGCGTAACCCTCGACCGTCGCCTTCAGCTTGGCTGCAGAATCGTCAGAGAGATCGCGGCTGTCGCGGATGGCGTTGAGCAGGTCGGTATGCTTGCCGCGCAGCAGGGACAGCAACCCGTCCTCGAATGCCTTGACCTTTGCGACCGGAAGCGGATCGAGATAGCCGTTGGTGCCGGCCCAGATCACGCAGACCTGCTCTTCCATCTTCAGCGGCGAGAACTGCGGCTGCTTCAGAAGCTCGGTCAGGCGCGCGCCGCGGTTCAGGAGCCGCTGGGTCGTCGCGTCTAGGTCGCTGCCGAACTGCGCAAACGCCGCCATTTCGCGGTATTGCGCGAGCTCGCCCTTGATCTTGCCGGCGACCTTCTTGGTGGCCTTGGTCTGCGCCGACGAACCGACGCGCGACACCGACAGGCCGACGTTCACGGCAGGCCGGATGCCCTGGAAGAACAGGTCGGTCTCCAGGAAGATCTGGCCGTCGGTGATCGAGATGACGTTGGTCGGAATGTAGGCCGACACGTCGTTGGCCTGGGTTTCGATGACCGGCAGCGCAGTCAGCGAGCCGTTGCCATTGTCGTCATTGAGCTTGGCGGCGCGCTCGAGCAGGCGCGAATGCAGGTAGAACACGTCGCCCGGATAGGCTTCGCGGCCCGGCGGGCGGCGAAGCAGCAGCGACATCTGGCGATAGGCGACGGCCTGCTTGGACAGATCGTCATAGATGATGACGGCGTGCATGCCGTTGTCGCGGAAGTACTCGCCCATGGTGCAGCCGGTGAACGGGGCGATGTACTGCATCGGCGCCGGGTCGGAGGCGGTCGCCGCGACCACGATCGAGTATTCCAGCGCGCCCTGCTCTTCCAGCACCTTGACGAACTGGGCGACGGTGGAGCGCTTCTGGCCGATCGCGACATAGACGCAATACAGCTTGATCTTCTCGTCGCCGGTCGCGTTCAGCGGCTTCTGATTGAGGATCGCGTCGAGCGCGATCGCGGTCTTGCCGGTCTGGCGGTCGCCGATGATCAGCTCGCGCTGGCCGCGGCCGATCGGGATCAGCGCGTCGATCGCCTTCAGGCCCGTCGCCATCGGCTCATGCACCGATTTGCGCGGAATGATGCCGGGCGCCTTGACGTCGACGCGGCGGCGCTCGGTCGCCTGGATCGGGCCCTTGCCGTCGATCGGATTGCCCAGCGCGTCGACGACGCGGCCGAGCAGGCCCTTGCCGACCGGCGTATCGACGATGGCGCGGGTGCGCTTCACCGTCTGGCCTTCCTTGATCTCGCGGTCGGCGCCAAAAATCACGATACCGACGTTATCGGTCTCGAGGTTGAGCGCCATGCCGCGGGTGCCGTTCTCGAACTCGACCATCTCGCCGGCCTGGACATTGTCCAGACCGTAGACGCGGGCGATACCGTCACCGACGGACAGCACCTGCCCGACTTCGGAGACCTCGGCCTCCTGGCCAAAATTCTTGATCTGGTCCTTGAGGATCGCGGAAATTTCCGCGGCGCGGATGTCCATCAGCCTGCCTCTTTCATCGCGTTCTTGATCGAATTGAGTTTGGTGCGGAGCGAGCTATCGACCATGCGGCTGCCGAGCTTGACGACCAGGCCACCGATAATCGAGGGATCGACCTTCACATTGAGTGTCACGTCCTTGCCGGTCACCGATTTCAGGGCGGCCTTCAGCGCGTCGAGATTCGTATCCGACAAGGCTTCGGCGACGGTGACGTCGGCAGTCGCCTCGCCCTTGAATTTCGCCACCAGCGCACGGAACGCGCGGATCACATCGGCGACCGCAAACAGCCGGCGGTTGGCGGTCAGGACTTTCAGGAAATTGGCGGAAACGCCGGAGATTTCGGCCTTCTCGAGCACGGCGCTCAGCGCCTTCATCTGCGTATCGGCCGAAAAGACCGGGCTGCGCACCAGCCGCTTCAGATCGTCACTCTCGGCCAGCAGCCGATCGAACTGATCGAGATCGGCGACGACCGCGTCGACGGACTGTGCATCGCGGGCCAGTTCGAACAGGGCCGTTGCGTAGCGACCGGACACTCCCGAAACCGACGGATCTTCTGTGGCCACAGACTTATTCTTTCAGCTGTTAAACTCGCAAGCATGAAAACCGTCGCCACGGGTGCGGCGCCAATCGATTCAAGCCCTTGGAATTCAAGCGGGACTTCGATTTTTGACCAGCGAAGGGTCATAACCCCGCCTGAAAAATCGCGGCTTTGCTAACATAGCAGCCGCGCAGGTGCAACATGACGGACCCGGTCCCTTCGCATGAATCGGCTCGCCTGCGCCGCGACTGATTGGCCGATCCTCAGGGCCATCCGACCGACGCCGCCGCCTCCCCTGATTCCCGCGCCGCGCGCCGCATCTGTCGCGCTGCCATGTCCTGAGCTCATACCCTCCTTGCTGCACTGCAATGGATAGGTTGCTGCGGTAGTACTTGGCCAAAGCTTGCAATTCTAAATTTCGATTTAGCAATACTGTATAGATAAGTATTAGCTCGTTAATCATTTCTTAATTCGCAAGATTACGGAATTTCTATCGAATAGCGGACTACCGCGACAATAGATTGTCACGAGACGCCTCCACCTTTACTGCCTAATTCATGCCGCATTAGGTGAGCAAACGGCGAATTCCTCACAACGAAACGGGGGCTTCACTGACCACACGCGTGGTTCTACTAACAAAAGGGACAGATCTAATGTTGAGGACATACAACGTTAAGGCGCGATCGAAGGTAAGATCTCACACCGCGATCGCGGCCTTCGTGGCAACTCTCGCCGTCGGCGGCACGGCAACCGAGGCTTCAGCGAAGTCAGGACATCACCATCGCCATCACCTGGCGGCGCGCCATCACCACCACCATCAGGTCGCGGAAGCCGCGCCCGCCAATAACGGCTTCGGGTCGTGGCTGAATTCCAATGCCTCGATCTTCCACGCCACGCGGTCGTTCTCCGGGATGGCCTCCTATTACGGCAACGAATCCGGCCGTCGGACTGCCTCGGGCGAGCGCTTCAACCAGAACGCCATGACCTGCGCCCATCGTTCCCTGCCGTTCGGGACCAAGCTCCGGGTCAGCCATGGCGGCCGCAGCGTCGTCGTGACCGTCAATGATCGTGGCCCCTTCATTCGCGGCCGGGTCCTCGACCTCTCCACGGGCGCAGCCCGAGCGATCGGCCTGACCGGCGCCGGCGTCGGCCGCGTCACCGCTGAAGTCATGTCCTAAGGCGCGCGCAGAGCGCCGTTCTGACCGACAAACCTGGAAAGTCTTGCGTCCAGCACGGGCGCAGCGGATACCGTTGCGTCAAAAGACAGCCCGCCGTTTGGGGACGGTGGGCTTTTTTCACCCGTCATTGCGAGCGAAGCGAAGCAATCACGTTGGGGGAGCCAGCCATCACAAAAAGCTCTGCGGATCGACGTCCACCTCGAGCTTGAGATTGCCCTTCGTCTTGGGACCGGCCGCGAGCCAGTGCCGCAAATAGGCCGACAGGTCAAAACCGCGCGCCGATTTCAGCAGCAGGCGGAAGCGGTATCGTCCCTTGATGACCGCGAGCGGCGCTTCCGCCGGCCCCAGCACCTGCACATGCTCATCGCGCGGCGCACTGGAGGCGAGGCGGCGCGCAAACCCTTCCGCCGTCGGCCGGTCGCCGGCCGAGACGATCAGGCTCGCGAGCCGGCCGAACGGCGGATAGAGCGTGCGCTCGCGCGCCTCGATCTCGCTGGCATAGAACGCCTCGCGGTCGCAGGCGACCAGTGCCTTGATCACGGGATGCTCGGGCTGATGGGTCTGCAGAAAGCCGACACCGCGGCCCTGGTCGCGCCCGGCCCTGCCGACCACCTGGTTGAGCAGCTGCCAGGTGCGCTCCGCCGCGCGTGGATCGCCATTGCTGAGGCCGAGATCGGCATCCACCACGCCGACCAGATTGAGCCTGGGAAAATGGTGGCCCTTTGCGACGAGCTGCGTGCCGATGATGATGTCGACGCGGCCTTCCGCGATCGCGTTCAGCTCGGCGCGCATGGTCTCGATCGAGGTGATCAGATCGCTCGACAGCACCATGCTGCGCGCCTCCGGGAACAGGCTGGCCGCCTCCTCCTGCAGCCGTTCGACGCCGGGGCCGACCGCGACCAGCGATTCCGCGGCGGCGCAGTTCGGACAGACCGGCGGGCGCGCCATCGAGAACCCGCAGTGATGGCAGACCAGGCGCTGGCGGAATCGGTGATCGACCAGCCAGGCGTCGCAGATCGTGCAGGCGAAGCGGTGGCCGCAGGCCCGGCACAGCGTCAATGGCGCATAGCCGCGGCGATTGAGAAACAGCAGCGCCTGCTCGCGTCGCTCGATCGCGAAACCAACCTGCTCGGCAAGTTCCGGTGAAATGAAGCGGCCACGCGGCGGCGGCACGCGCTTCAGATCGATCGCCTGGATATGCGGCATGTGCTGGCCGCCGAATCGCGACGGCAGCAGCACACGCTGGTAGCGGCCCTTGCGCGCATTGACCTCGCTCTCGACCGATGGCGTCGCCGAGGCCAGCACGATCGGGATTTTTGCGATATGCGCGCGCACCACGGCCATGTCGCGGGCGTGATAACGCGCGCCGTCCTCCTGCTTGTAGGCCTGGTCGTGCTCTTCGTCGACCACGATCAGCCCGAGATCGGCATAGGGCAGAAACAGCGCCGAGCGCGCCCCGACCACGACCGGCGCCTCGCCGCCGGTGATCGCAGCAAAATTGCGCGCGCGCGTGCGCGGCGTCAGCTCCGAATGCCATTCGATCGGCCGCACGCCAAAACGCCGCGCGAAACGATCCAGAAACTGCCCGGTCAGCGCGATCTCCGGCATCAGGATCAGCGACTGCTTTCCCCGCCGCACGGTCTCGGCGACCGCCTCGAAATAGACCTCGGTCTTGCCCGAGCCGGTGACACCGTCGAGCAGCGCAACGTGGAAGCTGCCGTTCGCGGCCAGCGCTCGCATGGCATCGACCGCCGCGCGCTGCTGGCGCGAAAATTCCGGCTGCGCATAAGAGGGATCGGGTGGCGGGGGCGGCGGTGGCCGCGGCATCGACTCGGCGACGAGCGTGCCTTCATCGACCAGGCCGTCGACGACGGAGGTCGAGACGCCGGCCTCCTTGGCCACCTCGGACTTGTTGTGCAGGAGGCGGTCGGACAGCACCTCGATCAAGCGCCGGCGTGCGGGCGTCAGGCGTTTTGGCGGCTCGCCGACCAGGCGCACGCCGAGGCGCGTCCGCTCCGGGCCGAGCTGCTCGCCCATCTTCAGGCACATCCGCAAAACCATGCCGCGCGGCGACAAAGTGTAGTTGGCGACCCAGTCGACGAGAGCGCGCAGCTCGCGCTGCAACGGCGGAACGTCGAGTTTTTCGCCAACATCCTTCAGGCGGTTGTGCAGCCGCGGCTCGGGTGTGGCGTTGTCCGCCCACACCACGGCGAGCACCTCGCGCGGGCCGAGCGGCACGGCGACGACGTCGCCGGGCGCAAGCGCCATGCCGCGCGGCACCCGGTAGGAATAGGTCTGATCCAGCGCGACCGGCACCAGCACATCGACGAAAACAGTCGACGCAGCGGATGTAGCCTGGCGGATGGTGTGGTCCATCGAAGAATCGGTCCTGGGCGCGCGGGCTAGCCCCGCGGGCGAAGTTAGCGAACATTAAACGAACGTGGTGCGATATAGTTAAAAGAATCAGAGCACCGCACGCCGATGGCCAAACCTGTTCCCGCGGCCGAGCCGATCGCGCTCGCCTCCGCCGACGATGCGCTGGCGCACGACATGGCGCAGTGGCTGCTCCATCTGCGCGCCGAGCGGCGGCTGTCGCCCAAGACGCTGGAGGCCTATGCGCGCGACCTCCGGCAATTTCTCGATTTCCTCTGCGCCCATTGGGGTGAGCGCGTCACGCCAAGACGCTTTGCCGCGCTCGAGGCCGTCGACATCAGGGCGTTCATGGCGATGCGGCGCGCCGACGAGATTGCCGGCCGCTCGCTGATGCGCACCCTGGCGGGGCTGCGCTCGTTCGGGCGTTTTCTCGAACGGGAAGGCCGCGGCCGGGTCGGCGCGCTCTCGGCCATCCGCGCCCCCAAAATCCCCAAGAGCCTGCCGAAGCCGATCGCGATGGCGCCCGCCAAGCGGCTTGCCGATGCCGACGAGCGGGCACACGAGACCCGCGAGCAATGGATTTTGGCGCGCGACGCCGCGGTGATGGCGCTGCTCTATGGCTCGGGCCTGCGCATCTCCGAGGCGCTCGGCCTGAAGCGACGCGACATCCCAAAGCCCGGCGAGGGCGATGTGCTCATCGTCACCGGCAAGGGCAACAAGACGCGCATGGTGCCGGTGCTGCAGAACGTCCTGCAGCTCGTTGCCGATTATGTGGCGGACTGCCCGCATCCGCTGCCGCCGAGCGGACCGGCGTTCGTCGGCGCGCGCGGCGGCCCGCTCAGCCCCCGAATCATTCAGCTCACCATGGAGCGGATGCGCGGTGCACTGGGCCTGCCCGACAGCGCCACCCCGCACGCGCTGCGGCATTCCTTTGCCACGCACCTGCTGTCGCGCGGCGGGGACCTGCGCGCGATCCAGGAACTGCTTGGCCATGCCTCGCTCTCGACCACGCAGGTCTATACCGGCATCGACAGCGAACGCCTACTCGAAGTCTACCGCCAGGCGCATCCGCGCGGCTGATCGCGTTCGAACATCATCCCGTCACATCTTGTTGCCCCTTGCGCGATAACGGTTTGTTCGGCAATCGTCATTGCCGGACCTTGCGCAGCAGGAGGGGACCATGAGCGCACATGAGAGCATGGAGCAGGCGGACCAGGCCAAGGAAGCCTCCAGCGAAAACAAGAGGATCGCGTTGCTGATCGCGGTGATCGCGCTGTGCCTGGCGCTATCGGAAACCCTGGGCAAGGGCGCGCAGACCGAATCCATCACCAAGAATGTCGAGGCTGCGAATCTCTGGGCGTTCTTTCAGGCCAAAAGCATTCGCCACACGGTGGTGCAAACCGCGGCAGAGCAGGGCAAGCTGAGCCTGGGTTTAGCCGGCGACGACGCCGCCAAGGCTGCGCTGCAGAAGCAGATCGACGACTGGCAGGCGACCGCGGCGCGATACCGCTCCGATCCCAAGAGCGGTGAAGGGCAGGCTGAATTGTCCGAACGCGCCAAGCATGCCGAGGACGAGCGCGAACTCGCGACCGCGCAGTATCATCACTTCGAGCTCGCGTCTGCGGCGTTCCAGATCGGAATCGTGCTGGCATCGGCGACCATCATTACCGGAATAGTGGCCCTTGCCTGGGTGTCCGGGCTTCTGACCGTCGCTGGCATCATCATGACCGGGCTCGGCCTCTATTTCCCGCATCTGCTGCATCTGCATTAGCGAGGGGTGTCGTCCGTTCACTGTCATGCCCCGCGAAAGCGGGGCATCCAGTATTCCAGAGACGTCGGAGATACATTGAGAAGCCGCGGCGTCCTGGATCGCCCGATCAAGTCGGGCGATGACACCGAGCTCTTGGTAAAGTGCGAGCCTTAACTCGCAACGGCATAGGAAATGTCAGCGCGCCTCGCGCACGCTGCGGCGGAAGCGCTGGATCAGTCGCAGCGTTCGCGCCGACCAGCCCTCGCCATCGCCGCGCAGGAGGTCGAGGATCCGGGTCTTGACCGGATCGACCAGCTCTTTTGCCCTCGCGCGCAGCGTCATGATGTAATCATAGAGCCTCTCGAACCAGGCCATCTCCAGCAGCTTGGGCCGCGTGACATCGAAGATGAATGCGGTAACGCCGACACCGAGGAATTTCGCCACCAGGATGGTGAAGAAGGCGCTCATCCAATGTTCGTGGGCGAGCAGCCAGAAGCCGGCGAGCTTGAGCGGGAAAAGCGGAATCACCGGCACGATGAACACGATCAGCGTCATCGCCGGCGAAAGAGCATCGACGCGCTCTGCGAGCCATTGCTTGAAGGCGTGCAGCGGGATTGCCGCAACGAAGCGCGCCACGATCGGTTCGAGGTGATCCCACAGCCAGGCCTCGATCAGGAAGACGATCGCAAGCAGAATCCAGAGCGGCTGAAGCAGGCGGCGCAGCATCGAGCGTTATCTCGGCCCGGCCCCAGCCAGGCTGACATCACATATGGATCGCTCGCTTGCCGACTGCAAGCGCGGCTTCCTTGATGGCTTCCGAACGGGTGGGATGTGCATGACAGGTCCGTGCCAGATCTTCCGCCGAGCCACCAAACTCCATCAATACGGCTGCTTCGTGGATCATTTCGCCGGCCTCAATGCCGATAATATGCACGCCGAGTACACGATCGGTTTTCGCATCTGCGAGAATTTTCACGAAACCGTCAGTGGTCTGGTTGACCTTCGAGCGGCCGTTCGCAGTGAAGGGGAATTTGCCGACGGTATAATTGACGCCGGCCTGCTTCAGCTCATCCTCGGTCTTGCCGACCGACGAGACCTCTGGCGTGGTGTACACCACGGCCGGGATCACGTCGTAATTCACGTGGCCCGCCTGGCCCGCGATGATCTCCGCGCAGGCGACGCCTTCGTCTTCCGCCTTGTGCGCCAGCATCGGACCCGCGACGACATCGCCGATCGCGAAAACGCCCTTCACGCTGGTCGAAAAATGCGCATCGATCTCGACGCGGCCACGATTATCGAGTGCAACGCCGGCCTCCTTGAGCCCGAGGCCCTCGGTGTAGGGCACGCGCCCGATGCAGACCAGCACGACATCGGCCTCCAATGTCTCCGCGTTGCCGCCGGCAGCCGGCTCGATCCTGGCAGCGAGCGTCGGACCCGCGGTATCGACGCCGGTGACTTTTGCGCCGAGCCTGAAGGCAAAGCCCTGCTTTTCCAGGATGCGCTGGAACTGCTTTGCGATCTCGCCGTCCATCCCCGGCAAAATACGGTCCAGGAATTCGACCACTGTGACCTGCGCGCCGAGGCGGTGCCACACCGAGCCGAGCTCGAGCCCGATCACGCCGGCGCCGACGATCAGAAGCTTTCCCGGCACCCTGTCGAGCGACAGCGCGCCGGTCGACGACACGATGCGCTTCTCGTCAATGTCAATGCCCCTGAGCCGCGCGATGTCCGAGCCGGTGGCGATGACGATGTTCCTGGTCTCGACGAGTTGCGCCTTGCCGTCAGCGCCGGTCACTTCGACCTTGCCGGCGCCGAGGATCCTGCCCTTGCCGCGGATCACGTCGATCTTGTTCTTCTTCATCAGAAAATCGACGCCCTTGACGTTGCCGTCGATGCCCTGCTGCTTGAAATTCATCATCGACGGCAGGTCGAGTTTTGGCGGCGGCACCGCGACGCCCATCTTGGCAAAGGAATGTCCCGCCTCCTCGAACATTTCGGAGGCATGCAGCAGCGCCTTCGACGGCATGCAGCCGACATTGAGGCAGGTGCCGCCGAGCGTCGGGTTCTTCTCCACAACGGCAACCTTCATGCCGAGCTGCGCGGCCCGCACCGCGCAGACATAGCCGCCGGGACCGGTGCCGATGATGACGAGATCGTAAGTGGCCATGATACTTTCTATTCAGCTTGCGAGATGAAGGAGGCCGGCCTGACGTTCGGCACGCTGCCTGAGCGAGTCGGAGCCGAAGTCGATTTCATCACCCTGATCGTCGAGCCAGTAAATCTTGTGGCCGTGATCTTCAAGTTTGAGATCGTCAAAGCGCGCCGGCGTCGTGCGGAGAAACTCGAACATCTCGCCCTTTGCAAGAAGCGGCCGCAAGTCGACGATCCCGGCGAAGCCGTCGGTCCAGACGATCTTGACTACGCCGTAGATGACCGGTTCGGCACTTTGCATGGCGATGATGTCAGTCATTTATCTTCTCCGGCTTTCGCAGCTCTTCAACCGCGGTCCAGGCATTCATCAGTCCCGTCTGATGTTGGGAAGCCCACGATAGCACACGCCCAAGTTTTGCGGGAGGCAGCGATCCGCGCAAGACCTTGCAGGTGCTGATTTCGATTTGAGCCACAAACTCGGCATACGCGCGTGGAAATGGGGCGGTGGGTGCTCATCAGGATAGAATTCGATCTTCACGCCATCGACCATTGCGACGACCGGCACGATCATACTCCGTAAGGTATCGGCATTAGCGGCCGCCCGACACATCGAGGATGGCGCTGGTCACGTAGGAGGCATCGTCCGACATCAGCCAGACGATCGCGTTGGCGATTTCCTCGGCGGTGCCGACGCGCTTCATCGGCACCATGTGCGCCAGCCGGTGCGCGCGGTCGGGCTCGCCGCCGGCAGCGTGGATCTCGGTGTCGATCAGCCCGGGCCGGATCGCGGCGACGCGAATGCCCTCGCCCGCGACCTCATGACCGAGGCCGACGGTGAACGAATCGATCGCGCCCTTGGAGGCGGCGTAGTCGACATAGGTGTTGGGAGCGCCGAGTTTTGCAGCGACCGAGGACAGGTTGACGATGACGCCGCCCTGGCCGCCATGTCGCGTCGACATCCGCTTCACCGCTTCGCGCGCACACAAGATGCTGCCGGTCACATTGACCGCCAGCACGCGCTGGATTCGCTCGGCCGACATCTCGTCGACGCGCACGCCGCTCTTGCCGACAATGCCGCCATTGTTGACGAGAGCACCGAGCGTGCCGAATTTGTCGGCTGCCGCGAACAGTTTCAGGACATCGCTCTCCTCGGCGACGTCGCATTTGACCGCGATCGCCTTGCCGTTCTTTGCCTCGATCGCGGAGACCACATCATCGGCCGCAGCCTTGTTGCTGGCGTAGCCGACGACGATCCGGAAGCCGCGCGCTGCGGCGGCAAGCGCGGTGGCGCGGCCGATGCCGCGGCTCCCGCCGGTGATGATGACAACCTTGTCGGTCAATGAAGCCCCCTAAATTAACCCACCCGTATCGGCCAACGTCAACCAGCTCGCTTTATGATCCTGAAGCCGAAGAGTGAAGCTTCTGCCGGTCGATATAGGCCGGCAGGATCGTATCACCGTCGATGACCGCGCTGGACAGCTGCCCTATCGTGAGATTCTTCGCGCCGGTCAAATCTGCGCCTCGAAGGATGGCCCCATTGAGAACCGCGCCTTCAAAGTCGGCGCCACGAAAGTTCGCATTCGTCGCGTCGGCCTTGCTCATGTTGGCGCCACGAAGCGAAGCGCCGCTGAGGTCGGTTCGCCTGACAAAGGCTCCATGCAGATCGAGGATACTCTTTTGGGTGACGTCTCTAGATTTGAGCATCGGGCTCTCCCAGTCTGCCACGGAGGATATTCATGATCTCCCTGATATCGATTGGCGGCTCATCATCTCCGTAATCGATATTGCCCGCTCTCAAATAAGCCTGAAGCAGCTCGAAAACCGGATTCGAAAGATCAGGAAAGTCCCTTGCGACTTCCCGCAAAACATAGATCGCGGCCAACCGAACCTCAAGATTGGGATCGCGCAACTGACCGACTGCCCGATTGAACAGTTCCGTGACATGCGCCCGTCTCGCGAGATCCGCTTGCAGGTTGGCGGATCGGGCCTGCAAAGCAGCCGGCGACAATTGCCGCCATGCTAGAATAGCGCCGACGATGGCCGCAACAGTCAGGGCGACATTCCTGATTATCTCCGAAAATGCGACCCACCCGGACATTGCGGAAAGCCATACCTCAGAGGTCCAGCACCAGCCGCGCGGGATCCTCCAGGCTCTCCTTGACACGAACCAGGAAGGTCACTGCCTCCTTGCCGTCGATCACGCGGTGATCATAGGACAGCGCCAGGTACATCATCGGGCGGATTTCGATCTTGCCGCCGACCACCATCGGCCGCTCCTGGATCTTGTGCATGCCAAGGATGGCCGACTGCGGCGCGTTCAGGATCGGCGTCGACATCAGCGAGCCGTAGATGCCGCCGTTGGTGATGGTAAAGGTGCCGCCCTGCATCTCCTCGATCTTGAGCTGGCCGTCGCGCGCGCGGCGGCCGTAATCGGCGATCGACTTCTCGATCTCGGCGATCGACTTGTGATCGCAGTCGCGCACCACGGGCACGACGAGGCCGCGGTCGGTGCCGACGGCAACCCCGATGTGATAGTAGTTCTTGTAGATCAGGTCAGTGCCGTCCATCTCGGCATTGACCGCCGGGATGTCCTTCAGTGCCTGCACGCAGGCCTTGGTGAAGAAGCCCATGAAGCCGAGCTTGATGCCGTGCTTCTTCTCGAACACGTCCTTGTACTGCGCGCGCATCGCCATGATGTGGGTCATGTCGACCTCGTTGAAGGTCGTCAGCATCGCGGCGGTGTTTTGCACTTCCTTCAGCCGCCGCGCGATGGTCTGGCGCAGCCGCGTCATCTTCACGCGCTCCTCGCGCGCGGCATCGTCGGCCGGTGAGGGCGCCCGCACCTGCACGGCGGCCGCCGGCTGATTGACCGGCATCGGGGCTGCGGCCGCCTTCTCGATCGCGGCCAGCATGTCGCCCTTGGTGACGCGGCCATCGCGGCCCGAACCCGGCACGGTCGTGGCATCGATGCCGCTTTCGGCGGAGAGTTTTCTGACCGAGGGCGCAAGCGGCGCGTCGGCTGGGGGCGCTTTCGGCGCGGCCGGTGCGGGAGCTGCGGGTGCAAACGACACAGGCGGCGGCGCGGCGGGAGCGGCCGCCTTCGGCGCGGGCTTGGCGGCCGCACCATCATTGATCTGGCCGAGCAGCGCGCCGACCGCGACGGTCTCGCCGTCCTTGGCAACGATCTCGCCGAGCGTTCCGGCTGAAGGGGCCGGCACCTCGATGGTGACCTTGTCGGTCTCGAGCTCGACCAGCGGCTCGTCCACCGCGACCGCCTCGCCGGCCTTCTTGAACCAGCGGCCGATGGTGGCCTCGGTGACGGATTCACCCAGCGTCGGGACACGAATTTCAGTCATGATGTATTTCCCCTTGCGTCATGGCCGGGCTCGTCCCGGCCATGACAGCCTAAAATCTCGGTTGCCGAAGAAGACCTGGATGCCCGGGCTGGCGGCGTTGAAGACGGCGCTTCGCGCCTTCTGCCCGGACATGACGGCTACTCCGAATATTTCTAGTTCAACGCCTCGTCGAGCAGCGCCTTGAGCTGCGCCAGATGCTTCGACATCAAGCCGGTCGCAGTCGCCGCCGACGCAGCGCGCCCGGCGTAGCGCGGCCGCCTGTTCTTCGCGTTGGTCTGGTTCAGCACCCATTCGAGATACGGCTCGATGAAGTGCCACGCACCCATGTTGCGCGGCTCTTCCTGGCACCACACCACCTCGGCGTTCTTGAAGCGCGAGAGCTCGGCGACCAGCGCCTTCAGCGGCACCGGATAGAGCTGCTCGATCCGCATCAGATAGATGTCGTCGAGATCGCGCTTTTCCCGTTCTTCGTAGAGGTCGTAGTAGACCTTGCCCGAGCACAGCACCAGACGGCGGATCTTGTCGTCGCTGACGAGCTTGATCTTCTCGTTCGGCTGCATTTGCGCGTCATCATAGAGAATGCGGTGGAAGGTCGTGTCCCTGCCGAGCTCGTCGAGCCGCGACACCGCGCGCTTGTGGCGCAGCAGCGACTTCGGCGTCATCATGATCAGCGGCTTGCGGATCTCGCGATGCAGCTGGCGGCGCAACACATGGAAGTAGTTGGCCGGCGTGGTCGGGTAGACCACCTGCATATTGTCCTCGGCGCAGAGCTGCAGATAGCGCTCGAGGCGGGCGGAAGAATGCTCCGGCCCCTGCCCCTCATAGCCATGCGGCAACAGGCAGACGAGGCCGGACATGCGCAGCCATTTGCGCTCGCCCGACGAGATGAACTGGTCGAACAGCACCTGCGCGCCGTTGGCGAAATCGCCGAACTGCGCCTCCCAGATCGCCAGCGCATTCGGCTCGGCCAGCGAGTAGCCATATTCGAAGCCGAGCACCGCCTCTTCCGAGAGCAGCGAGTTGATGACCTCGTAATGGCCCTGCTCGCCGCCGAGATGATTGTACGGCGTGTAGCGGCTCTCGTCCTCCTGATCGATCAGGACCGAATGACGCTGCGAGAAGGTGCCGCGCTCGGAATCCTGCCCCGACAGCCGGACGTGATGGCCTTCCTGCAACAGCGAGCAGAACGCCAGCGCCTCGCCGGTCGCCCAGTCGAGCCCGGCGCCGGTGTCGATCGCCTTGGCGCGGTTGTCGAGGAAGCGCTGGATCGTGCGATGGACGCGAAAACCGTCCGGCACCTTGGTGATCTTGCGGCCGATCTCTTTCAGCACGGAAACGTCGACGCCGGTGACGCCGCGGCGGGCGTCCTCTTCCTGGTCGGCGGTCTTGAAGCCGGCCCATTTGCCGTCGAGCCAGTCGGCCTTGTTGGGCTTGTAGCTGGTGCCGGCCTCGAACTCGGCATCGAGCCGGGCGCGCCAGTCCGCCTTGGCCTTGTCGACTTCGCCTTCGGTAATCACGCTCTCGGAGATCAGGCGCTTGGAGTAAATCTCGAGCGTGGTCGGGTGCGCGGCGATCCGCTTGTACATCACCGGCTGGGTGAAGGCCGGCTCGTCGCCTTCGTTGTGACCGTGCCTGCGATAGCAGAACATGTCGATCACGACCGGCTTGTGGAATTTCTGGCGGAATTCGGTCGCAACCTTGGCCGCGAACACGACAGCCTCGGGATCGTCGCCATTGACGTGGAAGATCGGCGCGTCGATCATTTTTGCGACGTCGGACGGATAGGGCGACGAGCGCGAGTAACGCGGATAGGTCGTGAAACCGATCTGGTTGTTGACGATGAAATGCAGCGAGCCACCGGTGCGATAGCCCTTCAGGTCCGACAGACTGAAGCACTCGGCCACCACGCCCTGGCCTGCGAAGGCGGCGTCGCCATGCATCAGCAGCGGCAGCACCGAGATGCGCATGTCAGGCGGATCGCCGTGCTGGTCCTGCTTGGCGCGCACCTTGCCGAGCACCACGGGATCGACGATCTCCAGATGCGACGGGTTGGCGGTCAGCGACAGATGGATGCGGTTGCCGTCGAACTCGCGGTCGGATGACGCACCGAGGTGATATTTGACGTCGCCCGAACCTTCGACCGCGTCAGGATTGACCGAGCCGCCCTTGAATTCATGGAACAGCGCGCGATGCGACTTGGCCATCACCTGGGTCAGCACGTTGAGGCGGCCGCGATGCGGCATGCCCAGCACGATCTCCTTGAGGCCGAGATTGCCGCCGCGCTTGATGATCTGCTCCAGCGCCGGGATCAGCGATTCGGCGCCATCGAGACCGAAGCGCTTGGTGCCGGTGAATTTGGTATCGCAGAATTTTTCGAACCCCTCGGCTTCGATCAGCTTCATCAGGATCGCGCGCCGCCCCTCTCGGGTGAACGAGATTTCCTTGTCCGGGCCCTCGATGCGCTCCTGGATCCAGGCTTTTTGCGCCGCATTGGAGATGTGCATGAACTCGACGCCGAGCGTCTGGCAGTAGGTGCGCTCGCAGATCGCGACGATCTCGCGGAGCGTGCCGTATTCGAGACCGAGCACGTGATCGAGGAAGATCTTGCGGTCGAAATCCGCTTCGGTGAAGCCATAGGTGCGCGGGTCGAGCTCCTCGCGGTCACGCGGCGCCTCGATCCCCAGGGGATCGAGCTTGGCATGGAAGTGGCCGCGCATGCGGTAGGCGCGGATCAGCATCAGCGCACGCACCGAATCGCGGGTCGCCTGGTGCAGGTCGGCCGCTGTCAGCTCCGCCCCGCCGGCCCGTACCGTCTCCTTGGCCTTGGCCGCAACCTTGGCGCCGACCGCCTTTTCGACCTGGACCCAGTTGCCGTCGAGCGCCGAGGTCAGCTCATCGCGCGGCGAAAGCGGCCAATTGTCGCGTCCCCAGGAGGGGCCCTCCGCGTTCTTCAGAATGTCGACGGGCTGGTCCTTCAGGCTCTTGAAGAACTCCTGCCATTCCGGATCGACCGAGCCGGGGTCCTTCTCGAACCGGGCATAGATGTCGTCGATATAGCTGGCGTTTGTGCCCTGCAAAAATGATGAAAGGGCAAAGGCGGCGTTCGCGTCCTGGCGAGACATGATGGCGTCCTGGTGATTTTATTTCGCGCATAACAGACGGCGCTGACGCCGATCCCGGCAACGGGTCAGCGTGGTCTTTCAGAGTGGTCTTGGCGACCTTTACCCTATTTGGGGCAAATGTTCGCGCTGAAAAGAACCAAGGACTGAATTAGCTTTTCAATTTTTCGGCAAGCGTGTGACCGAGCCGCGCCGGCGACGGCGACACGGTGATTCCGGCCGCTTCCATGGCCGCGGTTTTCGATCCGGCATCGCCCTTGCCGCCGGCGATGATCGCGCCGGCATGGCCCATGCGGCGGCCGGGAGGCGCCGTGACGCCGGCGATGAAGCCGACCATCGGCTTCTTGCGGCCGCGCTTCGCCTCGTCCTTCAGGAATTGCGCGGCATCCTCCTCGGCCGAGCCGCCGATCTCGCCGATCATGATGATCGAGGTGGTCTTCGGGTCACCTAAGAACATTTCCAGCACGTCGATGAACTCGGTGCCCTTGACCGGGTCGCCACCGATGCCGACCGCCGTGGTCTGGCCAAGGCCCTCCTGGGTGGTCTGGAACACCGCCTCATAGGTCAGGGTGCCCGAGCGCGACACGATGCCGACCGAGCCGGGCTTGAAGATGTTGGCGGGCATGATGCCGATCTTGCATTCGCCGGCGGTCATCACGCCCGGGCAGTTCGGCCCGATCAGCCGCGACTTCGAGCCCGACAGCGAGCGCTTGACGCGGACCATGTCCAGAACCGGGATGCCCTCGGTGATGCAGACGATCAGGGGGATTTCCGCGTCGATCGCCTCGCAGATCGCGTCCGCCGCACCCGGCGGCGGCACGTAGATCACGGAGGCATCCGCGCCGGTCTTCTCCCGTGCCTCGGCGACGGTATCGAACACCGGCAGCCCGAGATGCATCGAGCCGCCTTTGCCCGGCGAGGTGCCGCCGACCATTTTCGTGCCATAGGCGAGCGCGGCTTCCGAGTGGAACGTGCCGTTCTTGCCGGTAAAGCCCTGGCAGATGACCTTGGTGTTGGTGTCGATCAGGATGGACATTGCGGAAAACTGCTTTCGCGAGACGTTTTGAGTGAGAGGTCAGTGGATGCGCCGGTAGACGCCGGTGAGCACGTCGGCCCAGCCTTCGGCATCGGGCGAGAACTGGATCTTCATGGTGTAGGTATCGTCGTCGACGATCTCGTAGAGATGGCGCGCATTGCCGCGCAGTGAGCCGCGCACCAGGGTCAGCACCTTGCCGCCCCAGCTGCCGGAGGCCGGCGACGGCGGAAAGTAGCCGAGCGAGTCGTGCCAGAACAGTTTGTAGAGCCGATCTTCGCGGTCATAAGTGAACAGCGCGTGGGTGGCAAAGCTCTCCTTGCCGTCACGCATCTGCCTGGTGTCCTGGATCAGATAGAATCCGTTGAGGTCCATGCGCGCTGCCACGCGCGAGGTCGCTGGCCCGCCGGCGACCCAGCGCGACGGAAAGACCATCTCCTCGCCGGCCCATTCGCCCGCAAACACCGCAAGCTTCTGATGCTCGGGAAGTGGGGTGGGCGCTGCGAGATGGTCCTGGGCCATGGCGGCTAGCCTTTCTTCACCGCATTGACGATCTTCTGCGCGGCGTCGTCGAGATTGTCCGCCGGCACAACGTTGAGACCGGAGTCGCGGATGATCTTCTTGCCCTGCTCGACATTGGTGCCTTCGAGCCGCACCACCAGCGGGACCTTGAGGCCGACCTGCTTCACCGCGGCAACGACGCCGTCGGCGATCACGTCGCACTTCATGATGCCGCCGAAAATGTTGACCAGGATGCCCTTCACGTTCGGATCGGCGGTGATGATCTTGAAGGCGGCAGCCACTTTTTCCACGCTGGCGCCGCCGCCGACATCGAGGAAGTTGGCCGGCGCCATGCCGTAGAGCTTGATGATGTCCATGGTCGCCATGGCAAGGCCGGCGCCGTTCACCATGCAGCCGATATTGCCGTCGAGCGCGACATAGTTGAGGTCGTATTTCGACGCCTCGATCTCCTTGGCGTCCTCCTCGGTCTCGTCGCGCAGCGCGATCACCTCGGGATGGCGGAACAGCGCGTTGTCGTCGAAGGCAACCTTGGCGTCGAGCACGCGAAGCTGGCTCTGCCTGGTGACGACCAGCGGATTGATCTCCAGCATCGCCATGTCCTTGGCGACGAAGGCGTTGTAGAGCTGCACCGTCAGCTTCTCCGCCTGCTTGGCGAGGTCGCCCGTGAGGTTCAGCGCCTTGGCGACGGTGCGGCCGTGATGGCCCATGATGCCGGTCGCGGGATCGACCGAGAACGAGACGATCTTTTCCGGGGTGTTGTGGGCGACGTCCTCGATGTTGACGCCGCCTTCGGTCGAGACCACGAAGGAGACTTCGCTGGTTTCGCGGTTGACCAGGATCGAGAGATAAAACTCCTTGTCGATGTCGGAGCCTTCCTCGATGTAGAGGCGGTTGACCTGCTTGCCGTGCGCGCCGGTCTGGATTGTGACCAGGGTGGCACCGAGCATCTGCTTGGCGAATTCGCCGACCTCGGCGGGCGATTTGGCGATGCGCACCCCGCCCTTGTCGCCGGCGGAGGCTTCCTTGAACTTGCCCTTGCCACGGCCGCCGGCGTGGATCTGGCTCTTCACGACCCAGATCGGGCCCGGCAGCGCCTTGGCGGCCGCCTCGGCCTCCTCCGGCTTGAGCACCGGGACGCCCTTCGAGATCGGCACACCGAACTCATGGAGCAGCGCCTTGGCCTGGTATTCATGGATATTCATCTACGACGCTCCCCCGAACCTGAGTCGAACGACCGCCCAGGCATTAGACCGATTTTCTATCTGGCATACCATATACCAGATGGAGTGCAAGGGCCAGAAGCCGACCGGGGTCCTGGCCCCACCATGAGCATCAGCGACCGAGCAAGTCAGGCGCAATTTTCTTGCAGGCGTCGACCAGACCCTGCACCGCGGCGACCGACTTCTCGAAGGCGTCGCGGTCCTTGCCGGCGAGTTCGATCTCGACGATCCGCTCGACGCCCTTGGAGCCGATCACCACGGGCACGCCGACATACATGTCCTTCACGCTGTACTCGCCGTTGAGATAGGCGGCGCAGGGCAGCACCCGCTTCTTGTCCTTCAGATAGCTCTCGGCCATCGCGATCGCGGAGGCCGCCGGCGCATAAAAGGCCGATCCGGTCTTCAGCAGATTGACGATCTCGGCGCCGCCGTTGCGGGTGCGGTCTACGATCTCGTCGACGCGGGCCTGCGAGGTCCAGCCCATCTTGACGAGGTCCGGCAGCGGAATGCCGGCGACCGTGGAGTAGCGCACCAGCGGCACCATGGTGTCGCCATGGCCACCGAGCACGAAGGCGGTGACGTCCTCGACCGACACGTTGAACTCGTCGGCGAGGAAATAGCGGAAGCGCGACGAATCCAGCACGCCGGCCATGCCGACCACCTTCTTGTGCGGCAGGCCGGAGGCCTTCTGCAACGCCCAGACCATCGCGTCGAGCGGATTGGTGATGCAGATGACGAAGGCGTCGGGGGCATATTTCTTGATGCCGGCGCCGACCTGCTCCATCACCTTCAAATTGATCGACAGCAGATCGTCGCGGCTCATGCCGGGCTTGCGCGGCACGCCGGCGGTCACGATGCAGACCTTTGCGTTGTCCAGCGCCTCGTAGGTGTTGGCGCCGGTATAGGCCGCGTCGAAGCCGTCGACCGGCGAGGACTGCGCGATGTCGAGCGCCTTGCCCTGGGGAACGCCCTCGGCGATGTCGAACATCACGACGTCGCCGAGCTCCTTCAAGCCGATGAGATGAGCCAGCGTTCCGCCGATCTGACCGGAGCCAATCAAAGCAATCTTGTCGCGCGCCATGGAAATCTGTCCTTTGAGCCCGAACGGGAGGAGGAGGGAAAAGCTGGGGTGCTGGTTATCGCTTTCGAGGAAGGCGTTCAAGTCGCCGAAGGTGCCATTGCCTCGCGGCCTCTGCCGAGAGTTTGATCAGCCGCAATCCCATGGCAATACCGAGGCAAAACCCGGCCCGGTTGTGCTCAGGTTTCGACCAGCCCGGTGCTGGTGCCGGAGGCCGCCGAGTCCCTCTTATGCCCATGGGGGAGCGCCAGATAGGATTCCGAGCTCATTTCGATCAGGCGCGAGGACGTTCGCTTGAACTCGTTCGCCTCCACGCCGTCGGTGGCGAGGTAGAGCGACACCGGGTTGGCTTCCGCCGAGGCCATCAGCTTCACCGCATTGTCATAGAGCGTGTCGATCAGGGTGATGAACCGCTTGGCGGCGTTGCGCTCGCCGTAGTCCATCACTGGAATCCGGTCGACCAGGATGGTGTGATAATCGTGGCCGAGCCGGAGATAGTCGGAGGCCGCAAGCGGCTGCTCGCAGAGCGCGGCAAAGGAGAACCGCGCCACCCCGTGCGCCGAGCACGGCACGTGCAGGGTGCGGCCCTTGATCAAGATATCGCGCGGCCGGCACGGCGCGCCGCCGGTCAGCCGGGCCCAGGCCGCATCGAGCGCAGTGCCGGCCGCATCGTCCGGCGGCACCAGCCACATCTTGACGCCGGCGAGCTTTTCCAGCCGGAAGTCGGTGCGCGCATCGAGCCGCAGCACGTCCATATGGGCTTCGATCTGGGCAATGAAGGGCAGGAACAAGGCGCGGTTCAAGCCGCCCTTGTAGAGATCCTCCGGCGCGACGTTCGAGGTCGCCACCACGATCGTACCGAGGTCGAACAGCTTTGCGAACAGCCGCCCCAGGATCATCGCGTCCGCGATGTCGGTGACGTGGAATTCATCGAAGCAGAGCAGCCAGGCCTCGTCGAAGATCGACGCAGCCGTCAGCGCGATCACGTCACCATCTGCGATCTCGCCCCGCGCGATGTTCTGGCGGTAATTGTAGATGCGCTCGTGCACATCGGCCATGAACTCGTGGAAATGCGCGCGGCGCTTGTGGCTGACCGGAGAGTGCTGGAAGAACAGGTCCATCAGCATGGTCTTGCCGCGGCCGACCTCGCCATGGACGTAGAGCCCGCGCGGCGGCTCCTCCCTGTCGGCGAACAGCCGGCCGAACAGGCCCTGCTTGCGCGACGGCTTGTAGCCTGCGAGCCGTCGCTCCAGCTCCGCAAACGCTTCCGCGACCTCGGCCTGGGCCGGGTCGGCCTCGATGGCACCGGAGGCGATGAGGGCGTTGTACTGGCTGCGGAACGCGTCGGAGGGGGTATGCAACATGACCCCACTTTACCGCCTCAGCGTTACGAAAAATGCAAGCTGCGTTTTGGTTAACGGGGTATGCGGGCGCGCGCAGCCGCCGCAAATGTGGCTGGTCGTGCCCCGCGAAAGCAAGGCATCCAGTATGCTGAGGCTTTCTCGTTTTATCGTTGCAGTAGTGGAATACTGGGTCGCCCGGTCACGCCGGGCGACGACAAGGGGTGACAGATCTTACGCACTCAGCGCGTAGGCGTCCTCGACGACATAGGGTCCGCCGCCGGTGGAGGCGCGGGCTGAGAACAGCACGAAGCGCTCCGCCGTGAAAACCCGGCTCGGAAAGTAGCCGCGCACCGACAGATAATCGGCGACATCCTGGCTCGATGCATCATGCAACCGTGCCAGCGTCACATGCGGGGTGAATTTGCGGCCTTCCGGATCAAGTCCGATGCGCTGCATCAGCCGCTCGAGTTCGGCCTGCAGCTCGATCAGCGGCCGGGAGGGCGCGATGGTGGCGACCACCGCGCGCGGCTTGCGGCCGCCAAAGCTCGATAGCCCCTGCACCGTGACATCGAACGGCTTGCGGTTGACCCGCACCAGCATCGACGCAATCTCGTTGGCCGAGATGCCGTCGATATCGCCGATGAAGCGCAGGGTGACGTGGTAATTTTCCGGATCGATCCAACGGGCGCCGGGGAGGCCGCCCCGCAAGCCGGACAATGTCTGGCCGACTTCGGCCGGGATTTCCAGTCCAGTGAACAAACGCGGCATCGTTGAGGACTCCCGATGCTAAGTCACGATCCCGGAAAACGTAGCGCCTTCCGGGAAAGAAACATTTTATGCGCGGCGACGAATCGCCAGCGACTTTTTTGTAGCGCAGTTATGTGACTCTGCGAAATAGGTGGCGTTAGCGGATCAGAAACCACCGGAACATGGTCGCTTTGGGGCTACCCCCTCGAGGAGCGCTGCTCGCTGAGCGAGCCGATAAATGTCTCCACGGTCGGCAGCATGCCGTTAACGATGATGTCGACGCCCTCCGCGGTCGGATGGATCCCGTCGGCCTGATTGAGTTTTCGGTCGGCCGCAACGCCCGCGAGAAAAAACGGGTAGAGCGGCACATCGAACTCCCTGGCGAGGTCCGGATAGATCGTGTTGAATCGCGCGGCATAGTCGCTGCCATAATTCGGCGGCGCCACCATACCGCACAGCATCACCGCGATGCCCCGCGCCTTCAGCCGCTTGACGATGTCGGTCAGCGCCGTGCGCGTCACCGCCGGATCGAGGCCGCGCAGGGCGTCATTGGCACCGAGCTCGACGATGACGGCGTCGGTTCCCTCAGGTACCGACCAGTCCAGCCGGTCGCGCCCGCCCGAGGTGGTATCTCCGGATACCCCGGCATTGCTGATGTCAATATTCGTCCCCTTGTCGCGGAGCGCCTTTTGCAGCCGCGCCGGAAAAGCTGACGCTTCGGGGAGGCCAAGCCCCGCACTCAGGGAATCGCCCAATACGACGAGCTTGACCGGCTTCGCCCCATCAGCCGCCTGCACCGCGGTCAGTCCGATGGCCCCTGTCATCAGGCCGAGCGTCAACACGAGTATGTGCACCACGGACCGCATCCGCCCCTCGACCGGGCGCGCAGAAGTGCCATATGACCGAGCCATGGACAGTCTCATCGAACCCTCTGACGTGACCGGGCTAGCGCCCGACACCATCTCCATTTCCAACGTCAATCTCTCGCTCGGCAGCGGCGCCGCGCGCGTCCACATCCTGAAGGATATCAGCTTGCGCGTGACCCAGGGCGAAGCGATCGGGCTGATCGGCCCGTCGGGCTCCGGCAAGTCCACGCTTCTGATGGTGATGGCGGGGCTGGAACGTCCTGACAGCGGAGAGGTGGTGGTCGGCGGCACGCCTTTCAATGCCCTGGACGAGGACGCGCTGGCGCGCTTCCGCGGCCGGCAGGTCGGCATCGTGTTCCAGTCCTTTCACCTGATCCCGACCATGACGGCGCTGGAGAACGTCGCCGTGCCGCTGGAACTGGCCGGCGATGCCGATGCCGCGCGGCGCGCCGCGCAGGAACTGGCTTCGGTCGGCCTCGGCGAGCGGCTGCATCATTATCCGACCCAGCTCTCCGGCGGCGAGCAGCAGCGCGTCGCGCTGGCCCGCGCACTCGCGCCCGACCCGGCCATCCTGGTGGCCGACGAGCCCACGGGCAATCTCGATGAGGCCACGGGAAAGCAGATCGTCGACCTGCTGTTCACCAAGCACGCCGAACGCGGCATGACGCTGGTGCTGGTGACCCATGACACGCAGCTGGCGGAGCGCTGCGACCGGGTGATCCGGCTCCGCTCGGGACGGATCGACGGCGCATCGGCCGATCGCGTGGCCAGCTCATGACGCTCGCGCTGGAGAGTCCGGCCGTCGCGCCGCATCGCCGTCGCACGGGCGCGCTGCCGCTTCGTTATGCGCTACGCGAATTGCGCGGGGGCCTGCGCGGATTTTACGTCTTCATCGCCTGCATCGCGCTCGGCGTGATGGCGATTGCCGGGGTCGGCTCGGTCGCGGCGAGCCTGAGCGACGGCCTTGCGCACGAAGGCCGCACCCTGCTCGGCGGCGACGTGTCGTTCGTGCTGTTCCAGCGCGAAGCCAAATCAGCTGAAATCGCCTTCCTGCGCTCGCGCGGACAAGTTTCCGCCGCGGCCACCTTGCGGGCCATGGCGCGCGCCGGGGATGGCCGGCTTGCGCTCGTCGAGATGAAGGCGGTCGATGGCGCCTACCCGATGCTTGGCGAGCTGACGCTGAACCCGCGCCTGCCGGTCAACGACCTGCTCGCAAAGCGCGATGGCGCGTACGGTGCGGCTGCTGATCCCACCCTGCTGGCGCGGCTCGACCTCAAGCTCGGCGACCGCGTCACGATTGGCGCAGCGACGTTCGAGATCCGCAGCGCGGTCGAGGCGGAGCCCGACAAGCTTGCCGGCGGCATCGGTTTCGGTCCGCGCTTCCTGATCAGCGACGAAGCACTGCAGGCCACCGCGCTCGTACAGCCCGGCAGCCTGGTGCGCTGGAACTACCGGGTCAAACTGCCCGATGACGCTGCGAGCGACCGCGCAGCAAGCGCGCTGATCGACGATGCGCGCACGGCCCTGCCGGAGGCCGGCTGGGAGGTGCGCAGCCGGTCCAACGCCTCGCCACAGCTCGAGCGCACCATCAGTCGGTTTTCCCAGTTCCTGAGCCTGGTCGGGCTTGCCGCACTGCTGGTCGGCGGGGTCGGCGTTGCCAATGCGGTGAAGAGCCACATCGACCGCCGTGTCGAGGTGATCGCGGCGTTCAAGGCGCTGGGCGCCACCTCCGGCGACGTGTTCAGGATCTATCTGACCCAGGTCGTGGTGCTGGCGAGCGTCGGCGCTGTCATCGGCATGGCCGCCGGCGCCGCGCTTCCCTTCGTCATCGTCGGCCTGTTCGGAAAACTCCTGCCGCTGCCGATCACGCCCGCGCTGCATGCGGGCGAACTCTCGCTGTCGCTGGTCTATGGACTTTTGACCGCACTCGCGTTCGGGCTGTGGCCGCTCGGCCGTGTCCATGACGTGCCGGTGGCGGCGCTGTTTCGCGAGGCCGTGATCGCCGAGTGGCACCGGCCGCGCTGGCGCTATCTCGCGCTGATGGCGGGCGTGATCGGCCTCCTGGTGGCGATCGTGATCGGGCTGGCCTTCGACAAGCGCGTCGCCGCCGTCTTCGTCGGCTCGTCGGTCGTGGTGTTCGCGCTGCTACGCGGCATTGCCGCTGTCTTGATGGCGCTTGCGCGCCGCCTGCCGCGGACCCGCATCACGATGCTGCGGCTGGCGATCGCCAACATCCATCGGGTCGGCGCGCTGACCCCATCGGTGGTGCTGTCGCTCGGCCTCGGGCTCGCGGTGCTGGTGACCATCACCCAGATCGACGGCAATCTGCGCCGGCAGTTTCTGGCTGCGCTGCCCGACCGTGCGCCCTCGTTCTATTTCATCGACATTCCCGCCGGCGATGCCGAGCATTTTCGCGACTTTCTCGCACAGACGGTGCCGCAATCGACCATCGAGGACGTGCCGATGCTGCGCGGGCGCATCGTCGCCGCCCGCGGCGTCAAGGCCGAGGATCTCAAACCCTCGACCGACGCCGAATGGGTGCTGCAGAGCGACCGCGGCCTGACCTATACCGGCGAAATCCCAAAAGGCTCGAAAATCGTCGAAGGCGCGTGGTGGGGCGCCGGCTATGAAGGGCCGCCGCTGATCTCGATCGAGAAGAAGATCGCGGACGGGCTGGGCCTGAAGCTCGGCGACGAGATCGTGGTCAACGTGCTCGGCCGCGACATCTCGGCCAGGATCGGCAACATGCGCACGATCGACTGGCAGGGGCTCGGCATCAACTTCGTGCTGGTGTTCTCGCCCGGCGCCTTCAAGGGCGCGCCACACACCCATATCGCCACCTTGACCGAGCCGCATCCGGACGCGGCGGGCGATGCCCGCATCATCAGGGCGGTCGCCGACCGCTTTCCGATGGTGACCAGCGTGCGCGTGCGCGAGGTGATGGAGACGATCGGCTCCGTCATCACCAACCTGACGCTCGCGATCCGGGGCGCCAGCGCGGTGACGCTGATCTCCGCGATCCTGGTGCTGGGGGGCGCGCTGGCCGCCGGCCATCGTCACCGGGTCTATGACGCGGTCATCCTGAAGACGCTCGGCGCGACACGCCTCCGTTTGCTCGGCGCCTATGCCCTGGAATACCTGATGATCGGCTTTGCCACCGCCGTGTTCGGGGTGATCGCAGGTTCCGTCGCCGCGTGGCTGATCGTGACCCGCCTGATGACCCTGAGCTTCGCCTGGCAGGTCGGCAGCGCCACCGCCGTCGTTGTTGCCGCCCTTGTGGTCACGGTCGGCCTCGGGCTTGCCGGCACGCTGCTGGCGCTCAATCAGAAGCCGGCCTCGGTCCTGCGCAATTTGTGACAAATTGACCTAGTGCCCGCTTTCCAGAACCCGTGCATCACGGCCGCGACATCGTTGCGCGGACGTCGGAAAGTCGTGGGCCCTCGGCAAATACGTGATTTCAGTGCCGCTTTCGATCTGAATCCCCTGAAATCGATGAGCTGCGCGCGAGTCGGAAACTTCAGGCCTGCGGCACTCGGCCGCTCGCTGTAAGCATGGTGTAAGGCTTTGATATCGTGGAGCGACATTCAGCCGCGCATGGACGCTTGCGCCGAATGTGTTAGTTTCCCAGATATTCGGGCAGAGGCCGGCTTGATGACGCAAAGTTCATGTCAGCAGGCGCGGCGATCTGAGGTAGGTTTCTTACCGGCGACGCGGGCTCGCGGCGCCGGGCAACAAACGGGAATTCGACCATGTCGGACCTAGACCGCAACTACGCTTCTCCTTTCGGCCGGGTCGCCGGGCGCACTGACGCTGCGGCCGTCGACGCCGGTCTGCGCGCCTACATGCTGCGCATCTACAACTACATGAGCATTGGCCTGGCCATCACCGGCTTGGCCGCGCTCGGCATCTACATGGCCGCCGTGACCAGCGATCCCTCGGGCGCCGCGGCCAAGATCGGCAACGCGTTCCTGACGCCGTTCGGCTACGCGATGTTCGTCAGCCCGCTGAAATGGCTGTTCATCCTGGCGCCGCTCGCCATGGTGTTCGTGATCTCGGCCGGGATCAACCGTCTCGCGCCCTCGACCGCCCAGATGCTGTTCTGGGTGTTCTCGGCGCTGATGGGCGTGTCGCTGTCGTCGATCTTCCTGGTGTACACCCACACCTCGATCGTGCGGGTGTTCTTCATCACCGCGGCGACCTTCGGCGCGCTCAGCCTCTACGGCTACACGACGCGCCGTGACATGAGCGGGCTTGGATCGTTCCTGTTCATGGGCCTGATCGGCGTCGTCATCGCAAGCCTGGTCAACCTGTTCCTGGCTTCGTCGATGCTGCAGTTCTTCGTGTCGATCGTCGGCGTGCTGGTGTTCGCGGGCCTCACCGCCTGGGATACCCAGCGGCTGAAGAACGAGTACATCTACGGCTACGCCTCGGCCGGCGGCGACGTCGCGGAACGTGCTGCCATCACCGGTGCGCTGTCGCTGTACCTGAACTTCATCAACCTGTTCACGCTGCTATTGCAGCTGCTCGGACAGCGCGACTGATCGAAACAGACAGGCAAGCTTTCGAAGCCCCGGCCTCACGGCCGGGGCTTTTTTGCTAATCCCCTGTCAATTGGCGAAAGTGCGTTGATCCAAGGCATGCGGCTGCTATCTTGCGTCGCATGTCAGCTCCTGAAATTCGGCCCGCCCAAGAGGCCGACCTTCCCACCATCACCGCCATCTATGAGCACGCCGTGCGCTACGGCACGGCGACGTTCGAACTCGAACCGCCCGATCTCAACGAGATGACACGGCGTTTTCGCGCGCTCGTCGACGGCGGCTACCCCTATTTCGTCGCAGCGCTCAACGACCGTGTGATCGGTTACGCCTATGCCGGACCCTACCGGCCGAGGCCCGCCTATCGCTTCACGGTGGAGAACTCGATCTACCTGGAACCCGCCATTCATCGGCGCGGCATCGGCCTGCAATTGCTGCTGCGCCTGATCCGGGAATCCGAGGCGCGCGGCCATCGGCAGATGATCGCGGTGATCGGCGATTCCGCCAATGCCGGATCGATCGGCGTGCATACCAAGACCGGATTCCAGATGATCGGCACCCATCCCAGTGTCGGCTTCAAGTTCGGCCGCTGGCTCGACACCGTGATGATGCAGCGTGCACTCGGAGAGGGCGCGACGACGCTGCCGGCATGATGCGTAGGGTGGGCGAAGGCGCGCCTTCGCGCCGTGCCCACCAACGACTGTGAAGGGTGGAGAGATGGTGGGCACGCTTCGCTTTGCCTACCCTACAAAGCTCTACAGATCGTGCGGCGCTACACCACCACCAGCTTGCGGTCGATCGCGAGCAGCACGCGGTCAAGCTCGTGGCCGCGGCGCAGGATCAACCCGGTCGCCGAGATCACGCTGTACATGCCTTGCTTGCGCGCGAGCCGCGGATCCTTCTCGATCCGGTAGAGTGGCACTTCGGATGCGCGGCGAAACACCGAGAACACGGCACGCTCGCGCAGAAAATCGATGGAATAGTCGCGCCATTCGCCGTCGGCGACCATACGGCCATAAAGATTGAGAATGCGATTGAGTTCGAAACGATCGAATGTCACCCGGTTCGGCATCGGGCTCGCAGCGGCAACGCGTGCCGCTGCGCGATTCTCGCTCGGATCGGTATCCTCCGACGTCAGAGTCATGGCGCCTCTCCTGTCATCCACTTGACATGATTGCGCCAACGGGCCGGTGCCGCAAGGGGCGGAACGCAAACAAAACCGCGATGGCCGGGCCGAATCACCCCGCCATGTCCAGTCTCATGCCGGCCTTGCAATGAGGCGCCGATGTTGCTGCATGTTAACAGGCCACTGGCCGACCGGCGGTCCGCGCCGCGTGCCCGCGCCCCCCGCGAGGGCGCCGCATCGGGCGGCGCAGCCTCGCGAGCGCCTTGAAATCCGTAGGCTTTTCGCCAATCAGGCTCCGACAACCTCTGGTCATTAAGCTCCGATTAGGCATGCGCACAGCGTCACAGGATCGTTAGCAAGAATCATAATGCCGCCCCTTTTCCGCCCATCGCCTGCCCCTGTGCCTTGCGACAAAGGCTCACTGCGTTGGCCCGGTCCTTTCGGCTCCGGATTCCTCAGCCCCCAGCCCCCCGGGATCGTCGGGATCGGGCCTATCGCAGGAAGTCTGACTGGACCAACGCGAGTTGGTCCTTTTCTTTTTTTCAGGACAGGCTTTTTCCGGTGATGGCGCGACGAAGCATGCGCAACTGCTGAGCGACGGCCGCGCGACAAGACCAGCCGCGACCGCGACAAACAGCCCAAGAATTACAGATCAGTGAAGCGAGGTGAAGGCCGCGCCCAGCATGGGACCGGGCTTGTCGCGGCTGCCGTCCTGGACATACGCCACGGCGCCGTCGACGCCCTCGCGGTTGATCTCCTCGAGCGGCACGGTCCAGCTCTTCGGACCGCCATTCCAGTCGCCGATCTTCAGGAGATTGCGAACCACGTTGTAGTAGGTCACCTCATGGCCGCGGTTCTCGCCGCGACCGATCGAGATCGGAATGGCTTTTGAGATCGAGCAGATCCAGACCTCGCCGTGCAAGGGCATGGGGCTTTCGCTCGCTGCGACCGACACCGTGAGATCCTGACCCGATTGGCTCATGGTCACCGGCACCGACATCACTCCCTTCGACTTGCCGGTATCGAAGATTGCGCTTTCGATGCCGTCGCGGTCGCTGCCGATCACGTGCGCCGAGCCGTTCACGACCGCCTGCGGCGTATAGACCTCGCGGTCGCCGCGCACCCGCGAATAGGCGCGCTGGCGCGCGGTGAAGCGCGAATCCGCCAGCGTGTCCTTCCAGCCGAGATAGTCCCAATAATCGATCGGCATCGACAGGGCGATCACCGAAGGGTCCTGGGCGAGTTCGCCGATCACCTTGTCGGCCGGCGGGCAGGATGAGCAGCCCTGCGAGGTAAACAATTCGACGACCGCGCGCGGGTCGGCATGGGCGGGGCGGATGATGGCGACGAGAGCACAGATACCGAGTGCGCTCGACCACCGCGAAATACAGCCCTGAGAGATCGTCGCTGTCATACCGAAAACCGCAAATCATACCCGCCGTCGCTAACATCTTGCGGCGGTTATCGAATAGTGAGAAGGCGGCTTTTACATAGGCCGCCTTCTGTACACTCGCTACTCACTTCGCAGTGAGCCCCGCCGGGATGGTCCTGGTCATCACGCCGCGAGCTTGCGCAGCACGTAATGCAGGATACCGCCGTTCTTGTAGTAGTCGAGTTCGTCGAGCGTATCGATCCGGCACAGCAGCGGGACACGCTGCAGTGCGCCATCGCCCGAGACGATCTCCGCAGTGAGTTTTTGGCGCGGCTTCAGGTCGCCCTGCAGCCCGCGGATCGTCACCTTTTCGTCGCCCTTCAGCCCGAGCGATTGCCAGGAGGTGCCCTCCTCGAAGGTCAGCGGCAGCACGCCCATGCCGACCAGGTTGGAGCGGTGGATGCGCTCGAAGCTCTGGCAGACGACCGCGCGCACGCCGAGCAGCCGCGTGCCCTTCGCGGCCCAGTCGCGCGAGGAGCCGTTGCCATATTCGGCGCCGGCGAACACCACCAGCGGAACATTCTCCTGCTGGTACTTCATGGCGGCATCATAGATCGACATCTGCTCGCCATCGGGCCAGTGCTTTGTCAGGCCGCCTTCGGGGATGTTGCCGTCGGCGCCCTTCAGCATGAAATTCTTGATGCGGATGTTGGCGAAGGTGCCGCGCATCATGATTTCGTGATTGCCGCGCCGCGTGCCGTACTGGTTGAAATCGGCCGGCCGCACCTGGTGCTCGCTCAAGAACTTGCCGGCGGGCGAGGTCAGCTTGATCGAGCCGGCCGGCGAGATGTGGTCGGTCGTGATCTTGTCGCCGAACATCGCCAGGATCCGTGCATCGACCACGTCAACGACCGGCTCGGGCTCCTTCTTCATGCCCTCGAAATAGGGCGGGTTCTGTACATAGGTCGAGCTCATGTTCCAGCGAAAGGTCTCGCTTTCGACGGTCTTGATCTTGCGCCAGTTGGTGTCGCCCTTGAACACGTCGGCATAGCGCTTCTTGAAGATCGAGGCGGTGACGAACTTCTTCATGAAGGCATTGATCTGCTTGGCGGTCGGCCAGATGTCCTTCAGGTAGACCGGCTTGCCGCTCTTGTCCTCGCCGATCGGCTCGTGGGTGAGATCCTTGGTCACCGAGCCGGCCAGCGCATAGGCGACCACCAGCGGCGGCGAGGCGAGATAGTTGGCCTGCACGTCCGGGCTGACGCGGCCCTCGAAATTGCGGTTGCCCGACAGCACCGCGGCGGCCACGATGCCGTTGTCGTTGATCGATTTCGAGATCTCTTCCGGCAGCGGGCCGGAATTGCCGATGCAGGTGGTGCAGCCAAAACCGACCAGGTTGAAGCCGACCTTGTCGAGGTCCTTCTGCAGCCCGGAATTGGCGAGATATTCGGCGACCACCTGGCTGCCCGGCGCCAGCGAGGTTTTGACCCAGGGCTTTGCCTTCAGCCCCTTGGCAACCGCGTTGCGCGCCAGGAGGCCGGCGCCGATCAGGACGCTCGGGTTGGAGGTGTTGGTGCAGGAGGTGATCGCGGCGATCACCACGTCGCCATGGCCGAGATCGAAGTCGCGGCCGTCGACGGCGTAGCGGTGAGCCGTATCGTCGGCCTTCTTGTATTCGCTGGTCATCGCGCTGGCAAAACCTTCGCCGACCGACGGCAGCGCGACGCGGCCCTCGGGGCGCTTCGGTCCGGCCATCGACGGCACGACGTCGGCAAGATCGAGCGTCAGCGTTTCCGTGAACACCGGATCCTCCGACTTGGCCGTGCGGAACAGCCCCTGCGCCTTGGCATAGGCCTGCACCAGCGCCACCCGCGACGGCGTGCGGCCGGAGGTTTTCAGGTAATCGAGGGTCGCGGCATCGACTGGGAAGAAGCCGCAGGTCGCGCCATATTCGGGGGCCATGTTGCCGATGGTGGCCTTGTCGGCAACCGAGAGAGTGTCGAGGCCGGGACCGAAGAACTCGACGAATTTGCCGACCACGCCGAGTTTTCGCAGCATCTGCGTCACGGTTAGCACGAGGTCGGTCGCAGTGACGCCCTCGTTGAGCTGGCCGTGCAGCTTGAAGCCGACCACGCTCGGCAGCAGCATCGACAGCGGCTGGCCGAGCATGCAGGCCTCCGCCTCGATGCCACCGACGCCCCAGCCGAGCACGGCAAGGCCGTTGACCATTGTCGTGTGCGAGTCGGTGCCGACGAGCGAATCCGGATAGGCGATCTCGAACGTGCCGGTCTTCCTGCCGACCGTCATCTTCTCCTTCTTGGTCCACACAGTCTGGGCGAGATATTCGAGATTGACCTGGTGGCAGATGCCTGTGCCGGGCGGCACCACGGAGAAGTTGGAAAACGCCTTCTGGCCCCATTTCAGGAATTCGTAGCGTTCCTGGTTCTGCTTGTATTCCTCGACCACGTTCTTGGCGAACGCCTTGTTGTCACCGAAGAAGTTGACGATCACGCTGTGGTCGATGACGAGATCGACCGGCACCAGCGGATTGATCTTCTCGGCGTCGCCGCCGAGCTTCTGCATCGCATTGCGCATCGCAGCGAGGTCGACCACCGCCGGCACGCCGGTAAAATCCTGCATCAGCACCCGCGCCGGGCGGAACGCGATCTCATGCTCCAGCGAGCGCTTCTTCAGCCATTTCGAGACCGCGACGATGTCGTCCTTCTTGACCGAGCGGCCGTCCTCGTTCCGCAGCAGGTTCTCCAGCAAAACCTTCATCGAGTAGGGCAGCTTCGAAATTCCCGTCAGCCCGTTCTTCTCGGCGGTGGGCAGGCTGTAATAGATGTAGCTCTTGCCACCGACCTTGAGCGTCTTGCGGCATTTGAAGCTGTCGAGCGAAGTCATGTGAGGAATCCCAATTGATCGTTTATACCCGGCGGGGGTATCTTGGCACCGTCAGCGAATCCTGGCGCGGTTGCTTGGCAGCAGCCGATTGTGTGCTGCATCAAGTTCCGGCTTATAGAAGCTTTCCAACGTGACTGCCACAGCGACAAGCGCCCGGTGAGAAGGCGTTACCCACAAATTCTTGCGCGCTACCCATCAATTTCAGAAGGCTATGACGAAGCAACATGCGGCTCTGGGGACGCGAGGTCAGATGCGTGCGGGGCGGCCGGGAAGTGTTTTCCGGGCTGGACTTCGAAGTCGCGGCGGGCGAGGCGCTGGCGGTCACCGGCCGCAACGGCTCCGGCAAGACCTCGCTGCTGCGGCTGATCGCGGGGCTGCTGGCGCCGGCCGGCGGCGCGATCGATGTCGAAGGCCTCGATCCTGAGCTGACCCTGCCCGAACAGGCGCATTATCTCGGCCATCGCGATGCAGCAAAACCGGCCCTGAGCGTCGCTGAAAATCTCGCGTTCTGGCGCGATTTTCTCGGCGGAGGAACGACCGATGCGGCCGAATGCCTGGCGATCGTGGGCCTCGCCCACGCCCTCGATCTGCCCGCCGCGTATCTCTCGGCCGGGCAGCGGCGGCGGCTGTCGCTGGCCCGGCTGCTTGCAGTCCATCGCCCGATCTGGCTGCTGGACGAACCGACGACGGCGCTGGACGCCGCCGGCCAGGCCGTGTTCGCCGGCCTGATGGGCGAACATCTCGGCAGCGGCGGCATCATCATCGCCGCCACCCACAGCCCGCTGGGGATCTTTGCCCGGGAACTCCGGATCGGAGGCGAGGGGTGAAACGAGCCGCAAACGCAAAGCATCTTCGATCAGGGAGCACCGCTCTCTCCGTCCCCTCCCCCCTTGTGGGGGAGGGTCAGGGAGGGGGGTACCGCGAGTCACGGCATTCCAATTGGGCTCGAAACAATTCGCGAGCGCCGTGCTCTCAACGGCTTCCTCCAAGATCACCGTCACCGATGTCCGGGCTACCCCCCTCCCCAGCCCTCCCCCGCAAGGGGGGAGGGAGCGCAGCGGACTCGCCGCGACACCGCCTTACAGCCGGCGGATGCGGCGACAGCGCTGTGTGGGGTGTCGCATGACCTCGCTCTCAGCCCTTATGCAGCGCGACATCCGGATTGCGCTCAGGGTCGGCGGCGGGGCGCTGATCGGGGTGCTGTTCTTCCTGACCGTCGTGGTGCTGATGCCGTTCGCGGTCGGGCCTGATCTGGCGCTGCTGGCGCGGCTGGGGCCGGCGATCCTCTGGCTCGGCGGGCTTCTTGCCAGTTTGTTAACCCTCGACCGACTTTTCACAGCCGACCATGAGGACGGCTCGCTCGACCTGATCCTGATGAGCCGGACGCCGCTGGAACTCGCCTGCGCGGCCAAGGCGCTGGCGCACTGGCTGGCTGCAGGCCTGCCGCTGGTGATCGCGACCCCGGTCCTCGGGCTGCTGCTCAATCTCGACATGACGGCGACCGCGGCGGTGGCGCTGACGCTGCTGGTCGGCACCCCGGCCCTGACCTTTACCGGCATGATCGGCGCGGCGCTGGCGGTGACCCTGCACCGTGGCGGCCTGCTGCTCGCCGTGCTGGTGCTGCCGCTGTCGATCCCGATCCTGATTTTTGGCGTCGCCGCGTCGCAGGCCGCGATATCGGGCCCGTCGTCGTTCGGAGCCCCGTTCTCGATCCTGTGCGCGCTGTCGCTGGTCAGTTTTGTGATCGGGCCGTTTGCCGCCGCCGCAAGCCTGCGGCACGGCCTGGATTGATGCCGATCAACTCTCGTTGCGCTTCCTTGTGCTGATTGCGCGGAGCGCGAACCATCATTATCAGAGTGCCATGACGCTGACCGAGCTTGCGAATCCGACCCGGTTCCTGGCGCTGACCGCACGGCTCCTGCCGTGGCTCGCGGCCCTGACCGCGCTCGTCCTGGCGACCGGCCTTGCCCAATCCGCGCTGGCGCCCGACGATTACCAGCAGGGTGCGACCGTAAAAATCATGTTCATCCACGTGCCGAACGCGTGGCTGTCGATGTTCGTCTGGACGGTCATGAGCATCGCCTCGCTCGGCACGCTGGTGTGGCGCCATCCGCTGGCCGATGTCGCCGCGAAGGCCGCGGCCCCGCTCGGTGCAGCGTTCACCTTTCTCGCCCTCGTCACGGGCTCGCTGTGGGGCCGGCCGATGTGGGGCACCTATTGGGAATGGGACGCCCGGCTCACTTCGGTGCTGATTCTGTTTTTGATGTATCTCGGGCTGATCGCGCTGTGGCGGGCGGTCGAGGATCCCTCGCGGGCGGCGCGCGCGGCCGCCGTGCTGACGCTGGTCGGCGCCCTCAATCTTCCGATCATCAAGTTCTCGGTCGACTGGTGGAACACGCTGCATCAGCCGGCCTCGGTGCTGCGGCTGGGCGGGTCCACGCTCGACCGCGCCTTTCTGATCCCGCTCCTGGTAATGGCGGCCGGCTTCACGCTGTTGTTTGTCACGCTGCACCTGGCCGCCATGCGCAACGAGATCTTGCGCCGGCGCGTGCGCAGCCTGCAGATGATGCAGGCGCGCGCCTTTGCGAGCGATGTCAGCCCCGGCACACGCGGCGCGCCGACGCAGGTGGGAGCGGTCTGAACGCCATGTCGCTCGGTCCCTACGCGTCCTTCATCCTGATCTCGTATCTGGCGGCTGCCGCCGTCGTGCTGGCGCTGGTCGGCTGGATCATCCTCGATTATCGGAGCCAGACGCGGCGCCTCCAGGAGATGGAGCAAAGCGGCGTCCTCAGACGCTCCGGCCGCAGCGCAACGGACAACGCATGAGCGAACAGGCCGCCTCCGCAACGGCGCCGCGACGCCGATCGTTCCTGATGGCGCTGCCGCTCCTCGTATTCGCCGCGCTGGCCGCGCTGTTCTGGCTGCGGCTCGGCGACGGCGACCCATCGCGCATTCCCTCGGCCCTGATCGGCCATCCGGCGCCGCAGATTGCATTGCCCGCGCTCGCCGGCCTCAACGACGAGGGCAAGGAGGTGCCCGGGCTCGACCCCGCAATGTTCAAGGGCAAGGTGACGCTGGTCAATGTCTGGGCCTCCTGGTGCATCCCCTGCCATGACGAGGCGCCGCTGCTGACCGAACTCGGCAAGGACAAGCGGCTGCAGATGGTCGGCATCAACTACAAGGACACGCCCGACAATGCGCGGCGCTTTCTCGGCCGCTATGGCAATCCATTCGCTGTCGTCGGCGTCGACGGCAACGGCCGCGCCGGCATCGAATGGGGCGTCTATGGCGTGCCGGAAACGTTCGTCGTCGGCCGCGACGGCACCATCGCCTACAAGCTGGTCGGCCCGATCATGCCGGAAAATATCGACGCGGTGCTGAGGCCGCAGATCGAGAAGGCGCTGAAGGCGGGGAGTTAGCCCGTTAGTCATTCCGGGGCGCGAGTGCAACGAGCGAACCCGGAATGACGGCAGAGGGGTCACCCCTTGCGCACGTCGCCGGCATCGGCCTCGCTGGTCTCCAGCGACACCGGATCCAGGTGATAGCGCTTGATCAGCGGCATCTGCAGCACGGCAAAGCCCATCGTGATCGGGATCACCCCAAAGGCCTTGAACGTCACCCAGAAGTCCGTGCTCTGGGTGCGCCAGACCACCTCGTTCAGCACCGCCATGCCGGCGAAGAACAGCGCCCAGCGGAAGGTGAGCATGCGCCAGCCATGCGGAGTGAGATTGAACATCTGATCGAACAGCAGCGCGATGAAGGAACGGCCGAACAGCAGGCCGCCGCCGAGAACGGCTGCGAACAGCCCGTAGATGATGGTCGGCTTGACCTTGATGAAGGTTTCGTCGTGCAGCACCAGGGTCAGCGTGCCGAACACCAGCACGATCACGCCGGTCACCAGCGCCATCAGAGGTACGTGGCGCGTCACCACATAGGAGGCAATCATCGCGACGACGACGGCCACCATGAACGCAGCCGTGGCGACGAACAGGTGATAGCGGGCATTGGCGAAGAAGAACACGGCAAGCGGTCCGAGCTCGGTCGCAAGCTTGAACAGCGGATGCGGCTGTGTCTTGTCCATGGTGCGCCTTCTGTTGCTGTCGTCGCCTGCGAAAAAAGCGGGCTGATCCAGTACTCCAAGCAGCTTCAATTTCCAATGGGCAGCGCTGCCGACTGAACGCCCCGCATCTCGCGGGGCATGACGAGCCGAAATCTACGATTCGATTCCGGCGATGGCCCGCGCGAAATCGCGCGCGGTGAACGGTGCGAGATCATCGACGCCCTCGCCAACCCCGATGAAATGCACCGGCAATTTGTGTTTTTCGGCGAGCGCGACCAGAATGCCGCCGCGCGCCGTGCCGTCGAGCTTGGTCATGACGAGACCGGTGACGCCTGCCGTACGATGGAACGCCTCGACCTGCGAGAGCGCATTTTGTCCCACCGTCGCATCGAGCACCAGCAGCACCGCGTGCGGCGCCGACGCATCGACCTTGCGAATGACGCGCACGACCTTTTCGAGTTCGTTCATCAATTCGGCCTTGTTCTGCAGCCGGCCGGCGGTATCGATCAGCAGTACGTCGCGCTGCTCGCTCGTCGCGGCCGTCAGCGCATTGAAGGCAAGGCTCGCCGAGTCCGAGCCCTGGGCGCCTGCGATGACAGGCGACTTCGTCCGCTCGCCCCAGATCTTGAGCTGTTCAATCGCGGCCGCACGAAACGTGTCGCCGGCGGCCAGCATCACCTTGCGGCCCTCGGCGGCAAATTTCGCCGCGAGCTTGCCGATGGTCGTGGTCTTGCCGGAGCCGTTGACGCCGACCACCAGGATGACAAAAGGTTTTCGTGCCGCATCGATCAGAAGCGGCTTCGCCACGCCCGCCAGCACCGTCTCGACTTCGGTCGCGACCACGCTCTTGACCTCGTCGGCGGAGATCGCCTTGTCGTAGCGTCCGGTGCCGACCGCCTCGGCAATGCGTGCCGCCACTTCGGTTCCGAGATCGGCGCGCAGCAGCACGTCCTCGATGTCCTCGAGCATGGCGCGGTCGAGCTTGCGCTTGGTGACGAGATCGGCGACTGCAGTGCCGAGCGAACTCGACGTCCGCTTCAGCCCGTTGGACAGCCGCCGCCACCAGCTCAACTTGGGTGTGTCTGTCGTGGTGTCATTCATGGGAGGGGTGTGTTAGCCGTTTCGCCCTGGGAACGAAAGCCTTGACGACCGATGGATGTTCCGGAACTGAGCGCCGACGAAATTCTGGCGCGCGTGCTTCACCGCGACGGGCTGATGCTGGTCATCGACAAGCCGGCCGGCCTGCCGGTACATCGCGGCCCCAAGGGCGGCGCCAATCTGGAAGCCTCCTTCGACGCGCTGCGCTTCGGCCTGCCGCGCCCGCCGGTTCTTGCCCACCGGCTCGACAAGGAGACCTCCGGCTGTCTCGTGCTGGGACGCCATCGCAAGGCAACGGCCTCGCTCGGCCTTTTGTTCAAGCACGGCAAGATCGACAAGACCTATTGGGCCGTGGTCGAGGGCGGCCCGGTGGAGGATGAAGGTGTCATCGAGCTACCGCTCGGGCGCCAAAATGCCGAGCGCGGCTGGTGGCAGAAGCCGGACCCGGACGGCCAGGTCGCGATCACGAAATGGAAGGTGCTGGGGCGCGGCACCGGAATCACCTGGCTTGCCATGGAACCGGTGACCGGACGCACCCATCAGTTGCGCGTGCACGCTTCCGCCCGGGGCTGGCCGATCGTGGGTGACAACATCTATGGCAACGGTCCGCGCTTCGGCGAGCCGCGCCTGCATCTGCATTCTCGCGAGATCGTGATTCCGATTTCGAAGAACAAGGACCCGGTGCGCGTCATCGCGCCGGCGCCAGCGCACATGCATGAGCGGCTCAGGGCGTGCGGATGGAACGGGGAGTAGTGGGCAAAGGGCACGGGGAGCGCCCCACAACTCCGCTATCATCGTCCGCGAAAGCGGACGATCCAGTATTCCAGAGGCAGTCGTGCATGAGCCGAGAAGCCGCGGCGTACTGGATCGCCCGGTCAAGCCGGGCGATGACGGCGGAGTTAGACCGTCAATCGCAGCCCATCATGGCCGCTCATCGTGAGCCGCCGCACCTCGCCGGGCGTCCCGCCGATGGCCACGGGCAGATAATGTTCCGTGCGGCCCTGGGACTCGCTTTCGATTAACACCTCGCGCGTGGCGCCGACCTCCGAAGCCAGGCGCCGCTGCAAGGCAGCCTCGCCCGCCGCGCGCAAACGTCTCGCACGCTCCTTGATCGCGCTGCTTGCGACTTGCGGCATCCGTGCGGCCGGCGTGCCCGGTCGTGGCGAGTAGGGAAACACGTGAAGAAACGTGAGACCGCATTGCTCGACCAAGTCGAGAGAGCGCAAAAACATCTCCTCGGTCTCGGTCGGAAAGCCCGCAATCAGATCGGCGCCGAGCGCGATGTCCGGACGCAAGCGGCGAACCTCGGCGCAAAACGCGATCGCGTCGGCCCGTGTGTGCCGCCGCTTCATCCGCTTCAGGATCAGATCGTCGCCTGACTGCAGCGACAGATGCAGATGCGGCATCAGCCGCTCGTCGCTGGCGATGACATCCAGAAGATCGGAATCCGCCTCGACCGAATCGATCGACGAAATCCGCAGCCGCCTGAGCTCCGGAACGTGGCGCAGGATCTGCTTCACGAGCTTACCGAGTTTCGGCGCGCCCGGCAGGTCCGCGCCATAGCTCGTGAGATCGACCCCGGTCAGCACGATCTCGGCATGGCCGCCCGCGACGAGCCCGCGAATCTGATCGACCACCGCGCCCATCGGCAGCGAGCGGGAATTGCCCCGGCCGAACGGAATGATGCAGAACGTACAGCGATGGTCGCAGCCGTTCTGGACCTGCACGAAGGCTCGCGGCAGGCCGCCCTGAAAGCCGTCGACGAGATGTGGCGCCATCGCCTTCACCGCCATGATGTCGGTGACCGCGAGTTTTCCGCCCGGCGCGGCTCCGCCATCGAGCGCGATGGCGGTGGCGCGCCAGGCCTCGCGCCGCAGCTTGTCCTCGTTGCCGAGCACGCGATCGACTTCCGGCATGCGCGCAAACATCTCGCCCAGCGTCTGGGCCGCGCAGCCAGTCACGACGATGCGCTGACCGGGGCGTTCGCGCTTCAGCTTTCGGATCGACTGCCGCGCCTGCGCGACGGCCTCGTTGGTCACGGCGCAGCTGTTGATGACGATGGTGTCGGCAAGCCCGGCGGCATCGGCCTCGCGCGCGATCACCTCCGACTCGAAGGCGTTGAGACGGCAGCCGAAAGTGACGATCTCGACGCCCATGTTTTCAGGCCGGCGCGGCAGAGGCGAACAGTGCGGGATCGAAGCGGCTGTCATATTCAAACGTCGCGGTGCCGGTCATCAGCACGTGGTCATCGCGCTCGCGCCACTCGATGGTGAGATCGCCGCCGGGCAGCGCGACCTGCACGATCCGATTGGCGCGCTTCAGCCGCGCGGCGGCGACCGCGGTGGCGCAGGCCGCCGAGCCGCACGCCTTGGTCAGCCCGGCACCGCGCTCCCAGGTGCGGATCGTAATGTGGTCGCGGTCCACGATATTCGCGAGCGTGATGTTGGCGCGGTCCGGAAAGATCGGGTGATTTTCCAGGAGCGGGCCGATGCGCGACAAATCATAGGCGTTGACGTCGTCGACCCAGAAGATCGCATGCGGATTGCCCATGTTGACCACTGAGGGCGAATGCAGGATCGGCGCGTCGATCGGCCCGATCTGCAGTTCGATGTAGCGGGTGTCGCGAAACTCCTCGGCGAGCGGAATGTCCTGCCAGCCGAATTTTGGCGCCCCCATGTCGACGGTGTAGAGATCACTCGCCGGTCCCTGCCAGCAGTTCAGCAGGCCCGCGCGGGTCTCGAAAGTCGCGGCGGTCTCGCCGCTCGCCGCGAACAGCTTTTTCACGACGCAGCGCATGCCGTTGCCGCAGGCGCCCGCCTCCGAGCCGTCGCTGTTGTAGATGCTGATGAAGGCCGTGGTGCCGTCAAGCCGCGGCGGCCGCAACACCATGAGCTGGTCGTAGGGCACGCTCGATGCAACCGCCCGCGCATCGTCCGGCGTCACGGCGCCCCTTGAATCGCGCAGATCCACGACAACGATCTCGTTGCCGATCCCGTTCATTTTGCTGAAGGCGTGGTTGGCGAGCGCGCTCATAACAGGTTCCAGTTCTGGCCGCCCTTATATGGCGGGTGGCCGTCCCTTGACCAGCCCATCCAACGCGGCAGGGCAGATGACCGAACTGTCATGAGACGGCCGCGCGGGCACATGTTAGATAGCGAAACTTTCGCCGGGCGGGTTCCCTTGATGCCGCAAGGCTGACCGTCCCCGGCCCTGGGAGATCCCCCATGCGTTTCCGTTCCTTATGCGTTTCCGCGGCCCTGCTTGCCTCGTTCTCGCTGGGTTTCGACCGGGCCATCGCCCAGTCATCCCCGTCGCCGGCCTCCCCGGCCCCTGCCGTGTCCGCATCACCAGGCACGAGCCCCGCTCCCGCGGCGAGCGCTTCGCCCGCCCCCGCGGCGACGCCCGCGCCAGCAGCAAGCGCCTCGCCTGCCCCGTCGGCCTCACCGCCGGCCGCGGCTCAAGCGCCCGCGGCCACTGAGGCCCCCGCGACGGCGCAGGCCGCCGAGCCGTTTGGCGAGCCGATCACGCTTGATGCCAAGAAGGTCGTGATCGCCAAGGGCAATGCCAACTGGGATTCCGCCTTTGACACCCTGGTCGATTCCTTCAAGGCGCTCGCGTCGCTGCTCGACAAGCAGGGCATCAAGCCGGCCGGCAATGTGATGATCGTCTACACCTCGACCGACGACACCGGCTTCACCTTTCTGGCGGAGGTGCCGGTCGAGCAGGAACCGAAAAATCTTGCCAAGAACATGAGCCTCGGAAAATCGCCGGATGGCAAGGCGCTGAAATTCGTCCACCACGGCTCCTACGACAACATGGACAACACCTACGAGGCGATCACCAATCACCTCGACGACAAGAAGCTGGAGGCGAAGGACACCTTTATCGAGGAGTACATGACCGATCCGCTGAAGACCGCGGAGGACAAGCTCGTCATCAATGTCTATGTGCCGCTGAAATGAAAATGATGAAATTCTGCGCGCTACCCGCCGCCATCCTTGCCGCTGCGCTGGTCTCGCCTGCATTGGCGCAGGCCGAGTTTCCGCCCGCGATCTCGGTGAGTGGCGAAGGGACGGTCTCGGTGCCGCCCGACCTCGCCCAGATCGATGCCGGCGTCGCCTCCGACGCCAAGACCGCCAAGGAAGCCGCCGAGGCCAACAATGCCGCGATGGGCAAGGTGCTCGCCGCGCTGAAGGGCACCGGCATCGACGAGAAGGATTATCAGACGTCGCGGCTGTCGCTGCAGCCGCAATATTCGTCCTCGGTGTCGAATAGGCCGGGCCAAGGGACCCTGGTCGGCTACCGCGCGTCCAATAGGGTGACGATCAAGGTGCACGACCTGACCAAGGTCGCAAGCACCATCGATACCCTCGTCACGGCGGGCGCCAACGACATCGGCAATGTCGGCTTCACCGTGGCGCAGCCGTCAAAGCTGCTCGACGAGGCGCGCGAAAAGGCGGTGGCGGACGCGCGCCGCAAGGCCGAGATCTACGCCAAGGCCGCCGGCGTGACGCTGGGCGCGCCATTGGACATCACCGAGGGCGGCGCGCCGACGCCGATGTTCCGCTCGAAGATGGTCGCCGCGGCGCCGATGGCGATCGCCGGCACCCCGGTCGCGCAGGGCGAGGAGACGCTGTCGGTGTCGGTCAGCATCACCTGGGCGATCAAGCCGGCGCAGTAGCCCACCGCCGTCATTGCGAGGCGCGTTTGCGCCGAAGCAATCCAGACTGCATCCACGGAGGCATTCTGGATTGCTTCGCCTCGCTCGCAACGACGGTCAAAATTCAAACACCTGCCCCGGCTGCAGCGCCAAGAACCGCTCGCGTGGAATCTGCGCCTGCTCCAACGCCTCGGCGAGTGCAATCACCGGCGCATCAATCGCCTCGTCGGTGAGCTGAAACGTGCCATGGTGATGCGCGAGCGCGGCCTCGGCGCCGCAATCCTGCAGCGCCTTGACGGCATCTTCGGGGTTCATGTGCTGGTCGCGCATGAACCAGCGCGGCTCATAGGCGCCGATCGGCAGGAGCGCGAGCCTGATCGGCGCATGCGCCTCCGCGACGCGGCGGAAGTGTGCGCCCTCGCCATAGCCGGAATCGCCGACGATGTAGATCTTTCCGGCCGGCGTCTCCAGCACGAAGCTCGCCCACAACGCCCTGTTGCGGTCGAAAAGTCCGCGCGCCGACCAGTGCCGGGTCGCGACCAGCGTGACGGTAAGACCATTGCCGAGCTCGACGCGGTCGTGCCAGTCAAAAGCTTCGGCGCGGATCGCGGGATCGGCCATGCGCATCGCGATGTCGTTACCGAGCGGCGTGACCACACGCGGCGCAAAGGTCGCGGCGAGCCGCGACAGCGTCGGCACGTCGAGATGGTCGTAATGGCCGTGCGAGACCAGCACGACGTCGATGTTCGGCAGCGCCTCGAAGGCGATGCCGGGGTCGTTGCGGCGCTTCGGCCCTGCAAAGCTGAAGGGCGAGACCCGGGCCGACCAGACCGGATCGACCAGGATATTGACGCCCGCGGTCTGGATCAGCCAGCTCGCATGGCCGACGAAGGACAGCCGCACCTTGTCGCCGGCGACGCGCGGCGGGGGCTGGTCGGCATGCGGGCTCGGCACCCAGGAAGGCCAGGTCGCGCGCTGGCGGCGGCTGCCGAACTGCCAGCGCAGCACGTCGCGCAGCGATTTCGGCGGCACGCCATGGGGATCGAAGAAGCGAACGCCATCGAAATGGTCTGTGATGGGGCCGGAATAGGCTTTCATGCTGATGTCCAGGCTCTCGCGCGCCCCACACCAAGCGGCCGGCTGCTCGATTCGGAGCCGGCCGGGTAGGTGGAGGCTTACGTCTGTTGGGCCTCTATTCGGCTCAAAAAGGCCGCGTCCGCAAGGGGATGCGGCGCGATCGAACGTCGCGAAAACGCTGTTTCCGACCAACTTTTCTTGACTTTTGGCGGGTGAAGGGGTTTAAGGCCGCCGTTCAGCCGGAAAGATCATTCTTTTCGACCCGCCGACCGGTCCCGTGAGGCCGGAGGTAAACGCCCGACAGCGCTATGCGCCCTCGGGCGCGAACGTGTTTGGAACGGTGCTTCTGATTCGCACGGGAGCACCTAGGTAAAATGGTCATCACCCGCGCAAGCGGGTGATCCAGTTCGCTGCGGCGTCTCGGCTCGATCCGAGCTGCCCCGGGATACTGGATCGCCCGGTCAAGCCGGGCGATGACAGCGGTGAGTGGCGCGACGGCCTAAAAAGGACAACGGCATTGTTCGACAATCTGTCGGAAAAGCTGAATGGCATTCTCGATCGGCTGACGGGGCGCGGCGCGCTGACCGAGAAGGACGTCGACGCGGCCATGCGCGAGGTGCGCCGCGCGCTGCTCGAGGCCGACGTCGCGCTCGAAGTGGTCAGAAGCTTTACCGAGAGGGTGCGCGAGCAGGCGGTCGGCGCGACTGTCGTCAAGTCGGTCACGCCCGGCCAGATGGTGGTCAAGATTGTCCATGACGAGCTGGTCGCGACGCTGGGCGCCGACGGCCAGACCATCGATCTCAACGCGGTGCCGCCGGTCGCGATCATGATGGTCGGCCTGCAGGGCTCCGGCAAGACCACCACGACCGCAAAGCTCGCCCGCCGCCTCGTCCAGCGCGACAAGCGCAAGGTGCTGATGGCCTCGCTCGACGTCTACCGTCCGGCTGCCATGGAGCAGCTCGCGGTGCTCGGCCGCGACCTCGACATTCCGACGCTGCCGATCGTCGCCGGCCAGCAGCCGCCGCAGATCGCGCGCCGCGCGCTCGAAGCCGGAAAACTCGGCGGCTACGACGTGGTGCTGCTCGACACCGCCGGCCGCACCACGCTCGACGAGGAGATGATGGCGGAAGCCGCCAACATCAAAGCGACGGCCGATCCGCACGAGGTGCTGCTGGTCGCCGACGCGCTGACCGGCCAGGACGCCGTCAATCTGGCCCGCTCGTTCGACGAGCGCGTCGGGCTGACCGGCATCGTGCTGACCCGCGTCGACGGCGACGGCCGCGGCGGTGCCGCGCTCTCGATGCGCGCCGTCACCGGCAAGCCGATCAAGCTGATCGGTGTCGGCGAAAAGACCGATGCGCTGGAAGACTTTCATCCAAGCCGCATCGCCGGCCGCATTCTCGGCATGGGCGACGTGGTCTCGCTGGTCGAGAAGGCGGCCGCCAATATCGATGCCGAAAAGGCCGCGCGCGTCGCCGAGAAGATGCGCAAGGGCCAGTTCGACCTCAACGACATGCGCGAGCAATTGCTGCAGATGGCGAACATGGGCGGCATCTCCGGCCTGATGGGCATGATGCCCGGCATCGCCAAGATGAAGAACCAGATCGCCGCCGCCGGGATCGACGACAGGATTTTGAAGCGCCAGGTCGCGATCATCGATTCGATGACGCGGCAGGAGCGCAAGAACCCGGACCTTTTGAAAGCCAGCCGCAAGAAGCGCATCGCGGCGGGCTCGGGCCAGAACGTCGAGCAGGTCAACAAGCTTTTGAAGATGCACCGGAACATGGCCGACATGATGAAGGCCATGAGCTCGGGCAAGCGCGGGCCGCTCGCCGGCATCGCCCAGGCCATGGGCTTCGGCGGCGGCATGAAGCCGCCCTCGCCGGACGAAATGAAGGCGCTGGCCGAGAAGATGAAGGGCGGACAGGGCAGCCTGCCCAACCTGCCGCAGGATCTGCCGGCCAATCTGCGCGGGGGGTTGCCCAATCTGCCGGGCCTCACCGGCCTCAGCGGCAAGCCGACCCTGCCGGGCCTTGGCGGGCTTCCCGGCCTGGGGAAGAAGAAATGAGTTTGTCCGTCATTGCGAGGCGCGTAAGCGCCGAAGCAATCCAGACTTTCTCCGCGGAGACGGTCTGGATTGTTTCGCTTCGCTCGCAATGACGAATCCAGCGTTGAAAGTTAACTTTCTAATCAGGAGAACCACATGTCAGTCGTCATTCGCCTTGCGCGCGCGGGCACCAAGAAGCGCCCGGTCTATCACGTCGTCGTCGCCGATTCGCGTTTTCCGCGCGACGGCCGCTTCATCGAGCGCCTCGGCCATTTCAATCCGCTGATGCCGAAGGACAACGAGGCGCGGCTGAAGCTCGACCTCGACAAGGTCAAGGCCTGGCTCGCCAAGGGCGCGCAGCCGTCGGACCGCGTGCTGCGCTTCCTCGATGCCGCCGGCATCGCCAAGCGCGCGGCACGGAGCAATCCGGAAAGGGCCGTGCCGCGCAAGGAGCGCAAGGCGCGGGCCGAAGCTGCCGCCAAGTCGGCGTAAGCATTTTCGATGCGCGTGGCCTCATGCTTCGAGACGCACGGCTTTCGCCGTACTCCTCGGCATGAGCGATCTGCACCGCATCCTGCGAAGCGGCGCGTCAATGTCTGCACAGCCTGTGCAGACCTGGCTCGGCGCCGCATCTCGACGGATGAGGTCCGTCGATGACCGCAGAAAAAATCTGCGTCGCAAAGATCGGCGCAGCGCATGGCGTGCACGGCGCGGTCAGGCTGTGGACCTTCACCGAAGACCCGTTTGCCATCAAACGCTACGGGCCATTGTCGACCAAGGACGGCACGCGCCAGTTCGAGATCGCATCAGCCCGCGAGGGCAAGGGGCATCTGGTCGCAACGCTGAAGGGCGTCACCACCCGCGATGAGGCGGAGCGCCTCAACGGCCTCGAACTCTATGTCGCGCGCGAAAAGCTCCCGGCGGCCGATGAGGGCGAATACTACCACGCCGACCTGATCGGGCTTGCGGCGGTGACCGAGGCCGGCGAGCCGGTCGGCCGCGTCGTCGCGATCCACAATTTCGGCGCCGGCGACATCATCGAGATCGCGCCCTCGGGAGGTGCGACGATGCTGCTGCCTTTCACCAGCGCAGTGGTCCCAACCGTCGACATTGCCGGCGGGCGCGTCGTGGTCGAGTTGCCCGGCGAGATCGATGGCGACGACGACCAGGTCGGCTGAGCGCCGGCGAGCAGGCCCCTCCAGGGCAGCCTCATTTCCTACCTGATAGCACGTTCGTGTCGTTGACCGGCGCGCAGCAGGTACGCTGTTAGAGGCGACCTTTTCCCAGGATCAAGACCGACCCTGCCAGGGAGACTCACCGTGCCGGCTCTGCTGCATTGCAATTTTCGTTTGGCCGCCGTCGGCCTGCTCACAGGACTTTTCGCCACGCTTGGCCTTTCCTCGGCCCGGGCTCAGGCCGCCGAGGGCGCGCCTGCCGCAAGCCCACCGGCTGCGGAGACAGCGAACGCACCGGAACCGATGGAAGAACCGCAGACCGGCGACCGCTGGACCTACGAGGTCCGGGACGACATCACCGGCGAGCTCAAATCGACCATCACCAACACGGTCACCGACACCTCCGGAACCGAGATCAGCGTTCGGGCAACGCAGCTCGGCAGTCCGAACATTGGCTATCTGACCTACGATCGATCCTGGAATCTGACGAACAACGGGGTCTGGCGGCACAAGCCGGGTGACGGCACGGGCGTCCGAACGCCGCTGGCAGTCGGCAAGACCTGGACGTTCAGCGGCAGCGATTCCAATACCACGGCGGGTGCGACCTGGAAGCGCTCGGGCACGGCAAAGATTCTCGCTCAGGAGAGCATCACGACGCGCGCCGGCACCTTCGATACGTTCAAGATCGAAACGACGATTCAGATGCAGAACGCAAACGATCCGACCAAGAAGGTCCAGTCGGTGCAGGAGAGCTGGTACGCGCCCGCGATCGATCACTGGGTGAAGCGGACCTCGGTCACGCGTTCGGACGGTCGCGTCCGCGACAAGAGCGCGATCGAGCTGGTCGAGTATGGCCGTCGGCACTAGCCAGACCGTCACCGCAGGTCATCCGACGATGCGCACCGAACAGGGACGATCCATGCTTCGCGCCACCACCTTTGGGCTCATCGTCCTTGCTGCCGGCGGCGCGATGGCGCAGCCGGCTTCGCCGCCTGACGGAGCCAAGGCAGCGCCGGTTGCGATGGATACATCGAAAGCGGCCATCTCGACGGACAAGGCGCAGCTTGGAGATCGCTGGGTCTACGAGCTGCGCGACGAGATCACCGGAACGATCAAGGCAACGCGCACGCAGGTCATCACGGCGCTGACGCCGAACGAAATCCGCGTGCAGTTCACCAGCACGGCTCTGCCGAAAGAGGGGACCTTTGTCTATGACCGGTCCTGGAATCTGCTGACCAATACCCCCTGGAAGTACCTGCCCAGCGACGGCACCGGCGTGCAGGCGCCGCTCGCCGTCGGCAAGACGTGGAGCTTTCGTGCCGACGAGGTCAACAGCACCACCGGCGCAATGCTGAAACGGTCGGGGACGTCGAAGATCCTGGGCCAGGAGACGGTGACGACCCGCGCCGGCACATTCGAGACGTTCAAGATCGAAACCAGCTATTCAAGGGTCAGCACCAAGGATCCGAGCAGGAAAGTCGAGATCACGGCGACGGGCTGGTACGCGCCCTCGATCAGCCATTGGGTCAAGCGCAACACCGTGACACGGTCCGAACACCTGCTCCGGGACAAGGGGAGCGTCGAGCTCGTGGAGTACCGGCACAAGGATTAGCAGTGAACGTCGGACCCACACCATCAGACCTCTGACATCCTCCCCTGCGCCCGGGCCTCCGACCCACACGCCTCTCGCCTTTGGCCGGTGGAAGTTGATAGATTCGCCTCGACCGGGATCGGCGGCGACGGCTTCCACGTTGCACTTGCCGGGCCGGAACGATTGAAGATGGAAGAGGCGATGGCAACCCACAAGGCTTGGCGGCTGCATGCGCATAACGATTTGCGGTTCGACGAGGTCGAGACGCCGGCACCTGCGCCCGACGGCGTCGTCGTGCGCATCGAAGCCGCGATGGTGCTCTCCTACATGGGCCGGGTGCTCACGGGCGCGGTGCCCTACAGCCTGCCGCCGATGCCGTTCGTGCCCGGCACCAATGCGATCGGGCGCGTGATCGCGACCGGGGAGACCGTCACGCACGTTCGGCCCGGCGAGCGGGTGTTTTTGAGTCCGCATTTGCGCGGCGACGTGCCGGACGACGAGCCGCCGCAGATCCTGATCGGGCTAACGGCCATGGTCACCACCGAGGCCGCGCTGGCGCTGCAGGCGCGCTGGCGCGACGGCGTTTTTGCCGAAATCGCGCATTGGCCGGCGGCCTGCGTCACGCCGCTGTCCGGGCTCGACGACCGGCCTGCCACCGAGCTGATCGGGCTCGCAAAACTGATCGTGCCGTTCGGCGGCCTGCAGCGCTCCGGCCTGCGCGGCGGTGACACCATCATCATCAACGGCGCGACCGGCTATTTCGGCTCCGGCGCGGTCATGCTGGCGGTCGCGATGGGCGCCGGCCGTGTCGTCGCGGTCGGCCGCAAGCAGGCCGCGCTGGAACGCCTGCGCGATGCGTTTGGTCCACGCGTCATTCCGGTCGTCGTCAACGGCGATGCGGCCAAGGACGTCGCCGGCATTCGCCATGCCGCCTGTGGCGGCGCTGACGTGGCCCTCGATCTGCTCGGCAGCGCCAAGAGCACAGCGACCACGCTGGCAAGCCTGCGCGCGCTCAAGCGCGGCGGTCGGCTGGTGCTGATGGGCAGCGCCGAGGTGCCGCTGGAGCTGTCGTTTCGCGAGATGCTGGCCAATGACTGGGAGGTGGTCGGCCAGTTCATGTATGGGCGCACCGCGCCCGGCCAGCTCGCTGCGCTCGCCGCCGAGCGCCTGCTCGATCTCTCAAAGATCATCGTGACGCGCTTCGAGCTTGCCGACTTCCGCAGGGCGGTCGATGCGGCAGCGATGATGCAGGGTCTCGATCTGACCGCGGTGGTGCCGTAGCGGACTCCACCCACAACCCATGGCTGCATGACGAAAGAAGCCCGTGGTTGCGTCAGTTTGTCCCGTCGTGCATTCTGTCCGGCAACTCGTGGCGCCATCGAGCGAACAGCAGGGAGGAATACCCGAATGTTTCGCTATGCGGTTCTCGGCCTGATCGGCTGGGCCTGTTGTGCCGCTGCCGCTTTGGCCCAGCAGTCCTCAATCCCACAACAGGCGCCACCCGCGTCAGCATCGCCGGTCGCGAGCGTGCCTTCCAACGCGGCTGTACCGATGGATGAGCGGCTGCCTGGCGATCACTGGACGGTTGAGGGTCGGGACGCGATCGCCGGGACGGCCAGTACCGCAACGAGCGTTGTAACCGACATAACGCCGACTGACATCAGCGTGCGCGCCAACTTCGTCCGCGCCGACAAGAGCAGCGGCGAAACCTTCATCACTTATGACCGATCCTGGAATTCGATACGTGGCGGTTTCTGGCAATACTTCCCATACGACGGCAACACCGGAATACAAACACCACTCACCGTCGGCAAGACATGGAGTTTTCAGTTCAGCGCCGTTAACACTCAGGCTGGCGTCGTATGGAAATGGTCCGGCACCTCCAAGGTCGTCGGCCAGGAAACCGTCACCACCAAGGCCGGCGAATTTGAGACGTTCAGGATCGAAACCACCTCTGCGAGCACCAATCTGAAAGACCCGACCCGAACCGAACAGTTGATCGGTGTTACCTGGTTTGCCCCCGCGCTGGCCCATTGGGTCAAGCGCTCCTGGATTCTTTATAACGACAATCGCCTGAGATCCAACAACACTTACGAGGTTGTTGAGTTTGGCCGGAGGCAATGATGGGCCGGGCTCGCAGCGGAAAACCTTCGACCTGTTGGTGCCGCGATCGACGCTGCAGGAAGGTCGCAGCCGGTTGACGGTCCCTCCCCAAAGCGCCATTGCAAGCGATGACTTCCAACGACACGATCTGGCGCGTCACTGTCCTGACCCTGTTCCCGGAGATGTTTCCGGGCCCGCTGGGCATGAGTCTCGCTGGCCGGGCCCTCGCATCGGACCTGTGGGCGCTGGAGGCGCGGGACATCCGCGCCTCGGCCACCGATCGCCACCGCAGCGTCGATGACACCCCGGCCGGCGGCGGACCCGGCATGGTGCTGCGCGCCGACGTGCTGGCCGCGGCGATCGACGCGGCCGGGATCGAGCCGGACCGGCCGCGCCTCCTGATGAGCCCGCGCGGTCGGCCGTTGACCCAGGCCCGCATTCTGGAACTCGCCGAAGGCCCCGGCCCGCTGATCGTCTGCGGCCGCTTCGAGGGGGTGGACCAGCGTGTCATCGATGCCCGGGCGCTGGAGGAGGTGTCGATCGGCGACTACGTGCTGTCCGGAGGCGAGATCGCGGCGCTGGCGCTGATCGACGCCTGTGTCCGGCTGCTCCCGGGCGTGATGGGCAAGCAGGAATCGGGGTCGGACGAGAGCTTTTCCGACGGATTACTGGAATACCCGCAATACACCCGCCCCCAGTCGTTCGAAGGGCGTCCAATTCCCGACGTCCTCACTTCAGGCGACCACGCCAGGGTCGCTGCCTGGCGCAGGGCCGAGGCCGAAGCGCTCACGCAGGCGCGGCGCCCGGACCTCTGGCAGCGCCGGCAAAAGCCGCCAAAAAACACGACAGACCCGTGACAAGCGGCCAGCTTTGGCTTATAGGAGCGCCCAACCCAGACCTGAGCATTCTCCGGCAACGTGCCGCACGGGACTGCTCGAATTGTTAACCTCGCGCATCCAAAAACCCCTGTCCATCTGTGCGGACGTGCGCGGCCCGCAGGACTGACGAGACGTTGCGCAAGCCCCCGTGACCGGCCGGGCGCGCCGCCGATGGAGATTGACCCGTGAACCTGATCCAGCAGCTCGAGAAAGAGCAGTACGATAAACTCGCCGCCGGCAAGGACATTCCGGAGTTCGGGCCCGGTGACACCGTGATCGTCAACGTCAAGGTGGTCGAAGGCGACCGCACGCGCGTGCAGGCCTATGAGGGCGTCTGCATCGGCCGCTCCGGCAGCGGCATCAACGAGAATTTCACCGTACGCAAGATTTCCTATGGCGAGGGCGTGGAGCGTGTGTTCCCCGTGCTGTCGCCGATGATCGATTCGATCAAGGTGGTGCGCCGCGGCAAGGTGCGCCGCGCAAAACTGTATTACCTGCGCAGCCTGCGCGGCAAGTCGGCCCGCATCGTCGAGAAGCAGGACCGCGCCACCGCCGTCGGCGAGTAGTTTTCTCCGGGACCGTTGTGACGAAAAAGCGCGGGGCTTTGCTTCGCGCTTTTTTGTTGCGCGGCTGTCATTGCGAGGAGCGAAGCTCCGAAGCAATCCAGAATCTCTCCGCGGTAAAGGTCTGGATTGCTTCGGCGCAAGGGCGCCTCGCAATGACGGCCATCATAGACCGGTATCGCGCTTCCGAAATCGCGTGCTATATAGGCGCCATGGTTCTGGACCAGACCAGTATTGCCTGCCGGCGCGTCGTGATCGACGATCGCTGCCGCCTGCCCGGCCGCTTCTTCGGGCGCTTTGCGACCTCGGCAACGTCTGAGCTTAGTCGCGCGGGCTGATCCCCGCGGCCTGTCAGTTTTGCCCGCGCCCTGGCTGCGCTTGTTTGCTCACAAAATTCCATCTGGAGCTGATGCTCATGTCCAAACCCACCACGCTGTACGACAAGATCTGGAACGACCATTTGGTCCACGAGGCCGAGGACGGCACCTGCCTGCTCTATATCGATCGCCACCTGGTCCACGAGGTGACCTCGCCGCAGGCTTTTGAGGGGCTGCGCACCACCGGCCGCAAGGTGCGCGCGCCGGAGAAGACGCTGGCCGTCGTCGACCACAACATTCCGACCACAGACCGTTCAAAACCCAATCCGGATCCCGAAAGCATCGAGCAGATGCGGGTGATGGCGGAGAACGCCAGAGAGTTCGGCATCGAATATTACAACGAGTTCGATCAGCGCCAGGGCATCGTGCACGTCATCGGCCCCGAGCAGGGCTTTACGCTGCCCGGCACCACGATCGTCTGCGGCGACAGCCACACCTCCACCCATGGCGCGTTCGGCGCACTGGCGCATGGCATCGGCACCTCGGAGGTCGAGCATGTGCTGGCGACACAGACGCTGATCCAGAAAAAAGCAAAGAACATGCGCGCGGTCGTCGACGGCAAATTGCCGGAAGGCGTGACCGGCAAGGACATCATCCTGGCGATCATCGGCGAGATCGGCACCGCCGGCGGCACCGGCTATGTGCTGGAATATGCCGGCGAGGCGATCCGCGCGCTGTCGATGGAAGGCCGCATGACCGTCTGCAACATGTCGATCGAAGGCGGCGCGCGCGCCGGGCTTGTCGCGCCCGACGAAAAGGCCTTCGACTTCCTGCGCGGCCGCCCGAAATCGCCGCAGGGCGCAGCCTGGGACGCGGCAATGCGCTATTGGGAAACCTTGCGCTCCGACGACAGCGCGCATTTCGACCACGAGATCAGGCTCGATGCGGCAAAGCTGCCGCCGATCGTCACCTGGGGCACCTCGCCCGAGGACGTCGTCTCGGTCTCGGGCGCCGTGCCCGATCCGGACAGGATCCAGGATGAGGCCAAGCGGCTGTCGAAGCATCGCGCGCTGAAATATATGGGCCTCGTGCCGGGGACAAAAATCACCGACATCAAGCTCGACCGCGTCTTCATCGGCTCCTGCACCAACGGTCGTATCGAGGATTTGCGCGCGGCGGCGAAGATCGCCGAGGGCAAGACCGTCAACGCGCACGTCAATGCGATGATCGTGCCGGGCTCGGGCATCGTGAAGGCGCAGGCCGAAGCGGAAGGCCTCGACAAGATTTTTCTCAAGGCAGGTTTTGAGTGGCGCGAACCGGGCTGCTCGATGTGCCTCGCCATGAACCCCGACAAGCTGAAGCCGGAGGAGCGCTGCGCCTCGACCTCGAACCGCAACTTTGAGGGCCGGCAAGGCTTTAAGGGCCGCACCCATCTGGTGTCGCCGGCCATGGCTGCAGCGGCGGCGATCGCCGGGCATTTCGTCGACGTCAGGGACTGGCGGTAGCCCGCTATTTTTTGCGCTTCTTGCCTCTAGCCCTCTTGATACCGTCAGCGGTCTGATCTCTTAGCCGCCGGGCGGTTTCGACGAGATCGCGGAGCGTCGGTTCGCCGACGCTTCCAAAACGCTTGATCACATCGTTAAAAGCCGCAATCGCCTCCTCGTACCGTTTCAGAGTGGCGAGTACGAAACCCTTATTACCGAGCGCCCTTGCAACCTGCTCATTTAAAGTAGGCTCGTTTGCATTCGCAAAGCGCCCGATCACATCGTCAAAAACCGCAATCGCTTCCTTGCTTCGCTTCAAGGTACCTAACGCGGCGCCTTTACCGACAAGCGCCATTGCAACCGGTTGATGCAGTTCCAGCTCGCTCGCACTCCCGAAACACCCGATCACATTGTCAAAAAGTACAATTGCGTCTTCGCTCCGATTCAAAGCACCCAACGCGGCGCCTTTGCTGACGAGCGCCATTGCAACCGGTTGACGCAGTTCCAGCTCGCTCGCATTCGCGAAACGCCCGATCACATTGTCAAAGACTGCAATCGCGTCCTCGCTCCGCTTCAGCATACCCAACATGAAGCCTTTATTGACAAGCGCCTGCGCAATTGGCTGACGCAGTTCCGGCTCGCTCGCGCTCCCAAAACGCCCGATCACATCGTCAAAAACCGCAATCGCGTCCTCGCCCCGCTGCACTGCACCGAGTGCTAGACCTTTACAGACAAGCGCCGCTGCAAATCGTGCACGTAACGCCGGCTCGCTCGCGCCTCCAAAGCGCGCGACCACATCGTCATAAGCCGCAATCGCGTCCTCAGTTCGCTTCAGCTCGCCGAGCGCGAGACCTTTGCCGATAAGCGCCGCTGCAAGCCGTTCACGCAATGCCAGCTCGCTCGCGCTCCCAAAACGCCCAATCACGTCGTCGTAAAGCACAATCGCGTCTTCGCTCCGCTTCAGACTGCTCAACACGCCGCCTTTATTGACAAGCGCCGTTGCAACCCATGCACGCAACGCCGGCTCGCTCGCGCTCGCAAAACGGCCGATCATATCGTCATAAACCGCAATCGCGTCGTCGCTCCGCTTCAGGATACCCAACATGGCGCCTTTACCGACAAGCGCCGCTGCAAGCCGTTCACGCAATGCCGGCTCGCTCGCGCTCCCGAAACGCGCGATTGCCTCGTCATAAGCCGCAATCGCGTCCGCATTCCGCTTCAGGATACCCAACGTTGCGCCTTTATTGACGAGCGACGTTGCAACCCGTTGACGCAGCGCCGACTCACTCGCGCTCCCAAAGCGCTCGATCACATCATCATAAACCGCAAGTGCCTCCGCATCGCGCCCGAGTCGTGAAAGCGTGATCGCCTTGTTCGCCAGCGCCGTTGCATATCGCTCACGTTCATCGGGATAGGATGCGCCGGAGAATCGCCTGATGATCTCCTCGAAACTACCCGCCGCGCCGGATAGGTCTCCAAGGTAGAAACGGGCGACCCCCTTCGCAGTCTCCGCTTTGGCCCAATCGACGCCCGACCTGGCGAGCGCCAGCGCCTGATCGGCACAATACAGAGAGCCACTCGCGTTCGTCGGTTCGACTTCCGTCAAACGCCTCGACTCGGCTAGCCAAAAATCGAACGATGGCCTTTCCTCGTTTGAGGGCGAGAGGGGCGCCTCAACAGGCGTCAGCGCAAGAGCCGTTTTTTCCAGGCCCTTGTTGTCGCGACACCACTTGGAAAGGAGTCCATCGAGCAGAGACCGGAACTCGTTTGTCTTGCGAAAACTCCCAAAAAGGTGGCTCTTCTCGCTTTCGATTCGCTCTTTGAACAAAAGCACCTTGGCCAACTGCGGACCAGGATCACGGTACTTCGAGCCCACGTCCTTAAAAAACAGGCATATGTTTCGTATGCGCTTTTCTTCGTAAAGATGAACCGCCAATTCCCATTCTTCTTCCGTGCCGGAACTCTTTCCGTTGCCGGTCTCCGAGCCCCATCGGTCGTGGAGAATAAATACCGCGTAGTCGCATTCTCGGAGGTCCCTGTTAATCAGCTCTTGCGGACGCCCCACGCCGCCGGGGGTGTCCTCCCATCCGACGGGTGCAAAAACCAGTCCATCGGGCTCGCCGTGGTTCTTGTTGAATGTTGCAATCGACTGGCGGAACAGCTCCCGCTCGGTCTCCAGACCACCCGGCGATCCAATAAAAATTCTGTATTGGACAAGCGACCTCGGCATCGAATTGATCCGCCGTTCCAATGACGTCCAACGCAATTGAGACGAGTTGCATGCTCCTGAAGTTCGCGCCAAAGGCGCTACATAATTCAACCACATCAACCCTCGTGCATGCAACCACAGTTGACCAGAGCCAGCCGGCGATCGCGGGGCATTTCGTCGACGTCGGGGACTGGCGGTAAGTCGATCCTTCAATCTGGAGCCGTTCGAGCAACGGCTCCTTAATGAACCGGGCGCAGACTCTTCGGCGTAAATGGCGTTGCGCCGAGGAAGCGAGCCATGTCCGACAAGCCGGGACCCGACAAGCCGGAAGACAGGAAGCCGGAATATGTCGATCTGTTCGAGGAAACGCTGCTGCCGGACTACCAGCGCGCGGCGCAGCGGGTCGTCATCGAGCCGGAGATCAAGGACAAGCGCAGGCTGAGCCACTGGCCGCCCACCCATCTCGAGGAATGGCGGGCGAACAATCTGGCGCAATGGCGAACCCGGTCCCGCAAGCGGGATTGGGACTGAACAGCCCGCGCCGCAAACCGATCCCGACCGCAGCTCCAAAGCCCGCTCAAGACAAAGGGCGCCGAGGCGCCCTTTGTCTCATGTCGAAGCTGCACTCACCCGCTCAGTAGTAGTGGTGCCGATGGTGGCGGTGATGCCAGCGATGCCAATGGCGGTGCCAGCAGACGCGGCGCAGGCCGTAATGGGTCCGGACCAGCCGGCAACGCGGATGGTAGTAAGAGGGATAGTAGTAGTCCGAATAATACGGGTAGTAGCCGCCTCCGACAAAGAAGTGGCGATGATGGTGGTGGGCGAAGCCGCCATGATGGAAGCCGCCGCCGTGGAACGCGGGCCCACCGTGAAAGGCGTGGAAGCTGCCGCCGTGGAAACCGCCGCCGTGAAAGCCTCCGCCATGGAAGCCGCCACCGGCGGCATGAAATCCGCCTCCATGGAAGCCGCCACCAGCGGCATGAAAGCCGCCTCCATGAAAGCCGCCACCACCGTGGAAGCCACCGCCACCCCCATGGAAGCCACCGCCGCCGCCATGAAAGCCGCCGCCGCCACCGCGAACCTCGGTCACGAGTCCGTCGGATGAGCGTTGCGGCGCGGCTTGCGGTGTCATGAGCGACATCGCCGCCGCCGGCCTGCTGGGCACCGCGATCAACGCCAGCAACGTCGCCGCAACGCCAAGAAGGCCGAGCCTTCGATATGCCATCGCCATCATGCCTGAGTCTCCCTGCAAGCGGGCGAAGCAAAGCGTGCGGCCGACATCGATGAGCGATGTCGGCGCATTTCTCGCCCGCAGAGTTGCGATCGTCCCGAATATTAAACTAGAGAAAGCGACGTGAACGCGGCATGAATGAGCGCGCAAAGGCAACGACCGCAACTTGTGGTCACGACCATCCTCGTTTGCCGCCATGAGACAAGCGAAAGCGCAGAGACCGAGTGAGGTTGCCGTCGCCTGCGATCAATCGTCGCGCGGCAAACTCACCAATCCAGCGGATCCCGCCAATCGGGAATGAAGGGCAGCCATGGGAACAACGGTCCCGGCGAGTAATAAGTGGGGCGACCGAGATAGTAGGCAACATAGGGCCGACCGCCGACATGACTGCGGCGATGCGCGCCGACGTGAGATGGTTGCGCCTTCTGCATAGGGGCGTCGGCAGCCGCGGCCCGATCACCACCGGTCAGCATCGCGAAAGCCAGCGCGGCGAAGGAGATAAAAACCTTCATCTCGATCCTCATCGCGTTCCGATCCATTGAGCGCCACCGCAGGCCCAATGCCGATCCCGATCGCGGCGGCTCAATCTAGCCCGGCCGCCAGACGCAGGCGACGCGCGGCACGATCACCGTGCCGCTCGGCCGATACTCCTGCACGTAGCGGGCATTGCACACCCGCACCGCGTTCGGACCGGGGTCGTAGCGCGGATAGACGTCGTCGGGCCAATAGTCCCGGTTCGGCGTGATGCGCAGCCGGTTCGTGACACGGCGCCGTGGCGGCGCCGGCGTTTCCGCCTGGGCCAGTTGCACCGTCGCCGGCCGAGCCGTCTGCGCGCGATCGGCCGCGGACAGAACCTCCCGCGCCTGCGCCGCCGCGCTCAGCACCATCGCGCCGCCAAGGATTGCTGCCGTCATGATCCGGATCATCTCGCCCACCCAAGCGCTGATACGCTTCCCTTTCGGCGCGATCCGACCGGACATCGGTTCCCATCGATCCGGATCGCGCCCCGCATGCACTATCTCTACCCCACCGACTCCGTTTTCGCCACGGGGATCAGCAGCGACGACAGGCTCGCAATTTCGGATCGCATGGCAAGGGAACCCGCGCTAAGAGTGTCAGGATGTGGAGCACCCTGAAAGCCCCCTCGCTCGCGGACATGGAAGCCACGGCGCACGACCTCTTCGCGCGCCTGCCGGCGCAGTTTCGCGCGCTGTGCGAGGGGCTGATCATCCGTGTCGAGGATTTTCCGACCGACGAGGTACTGGACGAGATGGAAGCGACCAGCGAGTTCGACCTGCTCGGCCTGTTCCAGGGGACCGGCCTGCCGCACCAGAGCCAGGGCGACGTTGCGCGACTGCCCAACATGATCTGGCTCTACCGGCGGCCGATCCTCGACTATTGGGCCGAGCACGAGGAGGCGCTGGGCGACATCGTCCGCCACGTGCTGGTCCACGAGATCGGCCACCATTTCGGGCTCTCCGACGACGACATGGAGGCGATCGAAGCCGGGGAACCACCCGAATAGGAGCCCTGCAGTCAAGCACCTTTATTGCCGGCGACAATCCCGCTAAACGGATGCGGCACGGCTGAATTCTCGGCAAACAGAAGCGAACGGCTCATGGACAAGTTCACTACGCTGGAAGGCGTCGCGGCGCCGCTGAAGATCATCAATGTCGACACCGACATGATCATCCCGAAACAGTATCTGAAGACCATCAAGCGCACCGGCCTCGGCAAGGGTCTTTTCTCGGAGCAGCGCTACAAGGACGACGGCAGCGAGAACGAGGATTTCATTCTCAACAAGCCGGCCTATCGGAGCGCAAAGGTGCTGGTCGCCGGCGACAATTTCGGCTGCGGCTCGAGCCGCGAGCACGCGCCCTGGGCGCTGCTGGATTTCGGCATCCGCTGCGTGATCTCGACCTCGTTCGGCGACATCTTTTACAACAACTGCTTCAAGAACGGCATCCTGCCGATCCGCGTCTCGCAGGCCGATCTCGACAAGCTGTTCGACGACGCCGAGCGCGGCGCCAATGCGACGCTGACCATCGACCTGCCGAACCAGGAGATCCGCGGCCCCGACGGCGGCAAGGTCAAATTCGAGATCGACCCGTTCCGCAAGCATTGCCTGCTCAACGGCCTCGACGACATCGGGCTCACGATGGAGAAGAAGTCCTCGATCGACGCCTATGAGACCAAGGCCAAGGCCGAGCGCGCCTGGGCCTG
>Ga0335071_10000249_pt1 | contig 62727 bp, 49 predicted proteins | sample Lox_Sample_15_FD_206724 | JGI IMG/M metagenome (GOLD analysis project Ga0335071, IMG submission 206724) | Soil microbial communities from Loxahatchee National Wildlife Refuge, Florida, United States - Lox_Sample_1.5 | ecosystem: Environmental > Terrestrial > Soil > Wetlands | place: USA... | reverse complement strand
CACCACCGTGTTCAGCCCTGTCGCCTCCAGCTTAGGCCAGATCGGCTTCATATACTCCAGGCTCGACGACGATGAGTTGAACAGCTCGCCCGACAGCATAAGGAACGGCTTCCCATCTACAATCAGCTGCGTCGTTACGCCGCGTTTTTCCAGATGCGGCACGCTGGTTCCCTGCGCAGCAACCCAACGGCTCGCCACGCCCACACACAACAGCAGACTCAGAAACATCCGAATGTGCTTTTTCATAACGGCAGGAGTGTAGCACGTACGCGCCGTTCCCGCAGACCAGCCCCGCTCTCTGCTCTCTCCGACCCCTGATCCCTGACCCCTGTTCTCTGCCCCCTGCCCTCACGGCCTCTGCTCAATCACCACCGGTACCGTCGCCGTGTTGCCCGACACTGCGATGCCGAGAAGGTTTGTCGCTACGCCGGGGATCGAAGCGGGAACAAAACTCACGGTGCCGTCTACCTCAGAGGTGGCTGTCGCAGCCCCCGCGGCCAGCAGCGCACCCTGTGCGCACACTGCCGGCAGAGCGCACGGCGGAGTCCAAGCATAGAGCGCCTGGTAGAGCTCGACAGTCCCGCCGGCCATGGCATTTCCGTCCATGTCGAGCAATCTGAGAACAAGCAGGCTCGGCGTGTCCGTCGCGCCGAGACTCTGGTTCGTTCCCGAAACAGGCTTCAGAATCGCGTACTCCGGCCGCGCGCCATAAGCCGTGAAAGCTACGCACTGGCTCGTTCCATTCAGGCAGGCATTGATGCTCACCTGCTGTCCCTCGGTCAAAGGCCCCACCGTCAGCGTCTCTTTCGCGATCCCATTCGGCCCGGTGATCGCAGCAGAGGCCCCTTGCGGTGCAATTCCTGTCGCGGTCGTCTGCCACGCCACTGACTCGTTTTCAACCGGGACTCCGTTCAACAGCACGAGCGCCTGCACCGTCCAGGTGAAGGTCACACCAGCGGCAAGGGAAAGTTGCGAGCTGAGCGCAGCCAGCACCGGCGGCGTTCCACCAGCGAACTGCGCCTGCACGCTCGACCCATTGGTTAGCGACGCCGTGACAATCGAACAGGTGCCGTTTACCGCGGTCACGTTCATCGTCGCTCGGCCGTCGCCGGTGGTCGTCACGGCGCAAATGGCCAGCCCGCATCCAAGCGTCGCGGTCCCCGAGGTCACGGTGTAAACAACGGTCGCACCGGGAACCGGCGCAAGCGTCGGGTCCAGCGCCGTCACCGTAAACGGAATTGGCACTCCAATCGGCACGGTGTTCGAAGGCGCGGTCACCAGCGTCAGCGCGTCTCCCGTCCCCGAGTCGTAGCTGATGCCGCTCGGGATCATCGCGGCCGCGTAGAAGGCCGGCTGGTCGTCGACCTCGACATCGACTGACCCGGTCACCGGTACACCTTGCGCATTCACCGCCGAGGCCGGCGCGATCGCGCTGATCTGGTTAGGCGAAATGCTTGTGACCTCCGCCATCTGGCCGCCCACCAGCACCGTGTCACCCAGTCGAAACCCCCTCCCATAAATGGTGATGGGACCGCCCGCCGCGGGAAGATGCGTAGGCGAGACCGTATCCGCGTAGAGTAGCCATCCGTTATAGGTGTAATCCGGTCGCCCATCGCCACGCAGATCGGCCACGCCGACGCGGACGATATCGTCGCCGTTCGTCGCCACGCGCAACCAGGTCTCCCCTGTCGCATCGCCGTTGAGCCCGGGTGCAGTTCCCACGGGTGCAGCGCCCATGGCGTCAAATCCATCCCACACTCCAATCGCCGGCATGGCTTTGGCCTTCGTGGGCTCTCCCGTTTCGTCCACGGCCTGCGTGATCACCGTAAATATGCGGTCGCCGCGAACCGGGAAAGTGAACCAGTCTGTCTGGCCTACCTGGCTGAGACGCCCGCACCAGAACCCTGCCATGGGCATCGCGCGCGGCTCTGACTCCGAGCCAATAGCGTCGCTGAATCCCGCCACCGATGTTCCGTTGCCGGTGATCGTAAGGGTCTGCGAGCCGCCCTCGGAGATGTCAACCAGGTTCACCGCAGCAAGATTGCCCGAAGGCGCGACCTGCCCCTGCAGATAAGGCCCCACCGAGTTCGCGTTGATGTAGAGAGGGTCGACAGCTTCAAATGTCACCTGGTAGCTCGCTACAGCGGCGCCTGGTGGCAGCGGGATCCCGCTCAGGTCGAAGAATCCCTGCACCGCCGGATCGGTCGAACCCCACATGGAGAGGACATTGCCATTGGCGTCATCGAATCCGGTGACGGGATTGCCGTGATTCCCGCTAAAGGTCGAGCCGGTCACAGCACTGACCGCATATTCATCCAATGGATTACCGTTCGCATCGAGTGGCCGCGCCACCACATTCACGCCCTGCATCCCGTAGCCCGAAGCAAAACTCACCGTGCCTCGGATCGAGATGGTATTTGCGGCGGTCATTTCCTTGCCGGGGGACACGGCCAGATTGGCCGCAGTTACGGGATAGAGCCGGTTGAGCGCGGCAATGTCGTCGTAGCTCAGCGTGGTCGGGCTGGGAATGCATGTGCCACCCGCCGCGCCGCAAGCACCGCTCATGGGCTGCATAATAGGCCAGCTGAGTGCACCGTTGGCATCGCCGTCGGTCAGCGCACCCGCATTCACCTGCGAGAAGTCTAGGCCGAGAATGCGCCCGAAAGCGCGCTCCAGCTCGAACGCCATCATCTCCAGCATTGCCCCGTTCGTGGCGCAAAGCCCGTTGAGCACGATCACTCCGTGCGCGAACGTCGCACCAGGATTGAAATTGTCGAGCCACACATAGACCGCGTTGTTCTGGCACGCGTCGGGCTGGCTGGCGCCAGTGCCGTAGATTGCGTCGATTACCGATCCGTCGGCGTCGTAGATCACGGCCACAGGGTAGTTTGTGGCCGACGGTGTCACATCCGATGGCGCAACAATCTGGCCGAATGAATTTGCCTCGATGGCCGGCGGTGCCACCTGAATATTGGAGCCATCGACATCCTCGTTCAGCGATCCCATATCGGTCAGCGTCACGCCGGCTGTCGGGACGGCGCTCCACAACGCTGCCGCTGCGTCCACCATCGCAGTTGCCTGTTGATTCGAAACCGTCCCCGACAGCGGCCCCTGATCGACGTAGTACTTCACTTGCCCTTGAGTCCATACAACGGGCTGACCCAGCACAGCCGGATTAAAAAAAGTCGCGCCCGCCACGTATTTCGGCCCCCCGGCGAAGGACGGGCTCCGCGCCAGCCAAAGAGCTACCAAAACGACCGCAAAGTTGACGCGCGGAGCGCAGCTCGCGCGCCGCCACGAGGCGACACACGCCGGCAGATCTCTTGACACGGGAGCCCTCGGATACAAACCCCGCGGCACCCGAGCGGCCAGCCAGATCGCCAGATTATTAGCGAGATTTCATGAGAACGAGTTCGCACGATTAGAAAACTTCCACCCACCCTCGAATCCCCTAGTCCCTTCCCATCCGAGTCGAAACACCGTCACCTGTCATCAAACGCTTACCCACAAGGACGACGGCCGGCTCGCGCCCTACCGTCTACAATCAACTCGGGTCAACTATGTCAGAAACTCACGATACCGTTATTCTCGGCTCTGGCTGCGCCGGACTTACGGCCGCGCTTTACACGGCGCGCGCAGGCCTCAAACCGCTCGTCCTCGAAGGCCACGAGCCCGGTGGCCAGCTCTCCATCACCTCGATGGTCGAGAACTTCCCGGGATGGCCCGACGGCATCCAGGGCCCGGAGCTGATCGAGAACATCAAGAAGCAGGCGGCCCGCTTCGGCGCGGAGTATAGCCCGGCCCACCTCGTTTCAGTGGAGCTCGGCGCTCATCCTATGCGGCTGCACACGCCTGGCGGCGAAATCTCTACGCGCACGCTCATCATCGCCTCAGGCGCTAGCGCGCGCTGGCTGGGCCTGCCCAGCGAGCAGGCTCTTATCGGACACGGCGTCTCCAGTTGCGCCACTTGCGACGGATTCTTCTTCCGTGAAAAAGAGATTGCCGTCGTCGGCGGCGGCGATTCCGCCATGGAAGAAGCCATCTTCCTCACCCGTTTTGCCAACAAGGTCACCGTCCTGCATCGCCGCGAAAACTTCCGCGCCTCCAAGATCATGCTCGAACGGGCCGTGGCGCATCCTAAGATCGCGCTGCGCACCAACACCGTCGTCGAAGAGGTGCTCGGCGTCGAAGAAAAAGAAGTCAAGGGCCTGCGCCTGCGCGACGTCACCACCGGCCAGCGCGACGAGTTGGCTGTGAGCGGCATGTTTCTCGGCATCGGCCACGAGCCCAATGCGAAAATCTTCGCTGGCCAGATCGACCGCGACGCCGAAGGCTACATCAAGACGACGAATCATGTCTTCTGCACCCACGACGGTAAACTCGTTCCCGGCGTCTTCGCCTGCGGCGATGTCCAGGACCGCCGCTACCGCCAGGCTGTCACCGCGGCCGGATCGGGTTGCATGGCCGCGCTTGAAACGGAGAAATATCTCGAGGATCACGGACGCTGAGCAGCAGCCGGCTCTAAAAGTTGTGAAACGCGAAGAAGACCGCGCCCACCAGAAACAACGCAGACACCGCGTGGTTCCAGCGAAGATGCTCGCCGAAGTAGTAGGTCACGAAGACGCCGAAGACGACCAGCGTAATCACTTCCTGGATCACCTTCAACTGAACCGGGCTGAAATGCGCCGCACCGATGCGATTGGCCGGCACCTGGAAGCAATACTCCAGAAAGGCAATCGACCAGCTCACCAGAACCACCTTCCACAATGCTTCCTGCCGGAAGCGCAGGTGCCCGTACCAGGCAAAGGTCATGAAAATGTTCGAGCAGATAAGAAGAACCACTGTCCACATAGCAGAGTTCGATGCGCGCCGGAGCCCTTTCGTCTCGTAAACTGGCGGGAAGCGGTTCCCGCATACGAACCGAGGCCAATGATTCCAGCACTCAGACAGAACCTCGAACGGCTTGAGGATGCCATCGGCGCCGCCTGCCGCATTGCAGGGCGCCCACGCGCCGAGATCGAATTGATGGCTGTCTCGAAGACCTTCCCGACTGAAACCATCTTCGAGGCCGCTTCACTCGGGCTCACTCTTTTTGGCGAGAACCGTGTGCAGGAGTTCTCTTCGAAAGCCTCCTTGCTCAGTCCAAGGCCCAAAGGTACTAGGTACCATCTGATCGGCCACTTGCAATCCAACAAAGCGGCACGGGCTGCCGAGTTGTTCGATGGCATCGACTCTCTCGATTCGCTTCGTCTCGCCGGACGGCTGAATGAAGCGGCAGCAAAACTCGCCAGGCGCCTGCCTGTCTTGATCGAGGTAAAGCTCAGCCCCGAGGAAACCAAGTCGGGAGTTGCGCCCGACTCCGAAGAAGCTGCGCAGCTGCTCGACGCCATGTCAAGCCTCTCTCATCTGGAATTGCGCGGCCTCATGACCATCGCCCCCTGGGGAGCGCCGGAGCCCGAAACGCGCGCTTGTTTTCGCAGCCTCCGCCAGTTGCGTGACCGCTGGGCAGTCATTCATCCGCGACTGGATTTCAGCGTTCTCTCCATGGGCATGAGCGGCGATTTTCCGCTGGCCATTGCTGAAGGCGCCACGCGCATCCGCGTTGGCACCGCGTTGTTTGGCAAGCGCACACTTCAGCCTGGGAACGACTGATGCTGCGCGCCACGCCCGACGGAGTCACCCTTGCTGTGCGCGCTCAGCCCGGCGCAAGGAAAACGGCCATCAGTGGCATCTATGGCGAAGGGCCGGCCACGCAACTGAAGATCGCCGTCCACGCACCGCCTCGCGACGGCCGCGCTAACGCCGCCCTCATTGCGCTCCTCGCAGAAACCTTCGGCATCCCGAGAAATTCGGTTGAGCTGCTTTCCGGCGAACTGTCACGCAGCAAGGTCTTTTTGCTGCATGGAGTCACGGCCGCGCGTGCAACCGCCGTGCTCGCCCAGAAGATCGCCTAGCTCATCCGCCCGCGCCGGACTGCCGCGCCAACTCGGCTTCGAATGCGCGCTCCCGCTCCGCTATGTATGCCTTGTACCCGCTGGGATCGATGAAGGCCTCACGATCGCCCGCCTTCCATCGCGCATACTTTTCCTTCAATCCGAAGTACCCTCCATGTGCGCCGAGAAACACATCGCACGGCAGGCTTCCCAAAACGGCGAAACCGCGCTTGTAGTCCCTGGCGATCTGCGGATAAACCCTGTTTCCCACCAGCTTGTACCCCGGGTTCACGTTGGGGCTGCCCACAATCACTACGTGGAGCATGCGGCCATTCTCCGGCTCATCCACGGTCCAGGTCGTCGTTCCGCGCGTGTGGCCGGCAGTCAGGTGCGCGGTCAGGACCACGCCTCCAAAGCGAACCGTGCTTTCATCATGCAAAATCCGGTCGACGTGAGCGGGCGGGTAGCGCATCCCCGCGTCTGCACCGTACTGAAAATCCGTCCTCCCACCCGATTCCACCACCGGAACGTCGCCATCCATCACGTAATACCTCGCACCGGTCAGCCGCACGATTTCTGCGCTCCCCGCGCAGTGATCGTAATGCGCGTGGCTGATCAAGATAATCTTGATGTCACCGAAGCGAAAACCAAGCGACTCCACGCTCTTGCGAATCAGCGGCACTGAAGTCTTCAGGCTCGAGTTAATCAGAATCAGTCCGCGTGGCGTCGCGATCAGATAGGATGCCAGGTCCTCGCTGCCCACCCAGTAAAGACTCCCTGCGATGCGAAAGGCCGGAAATGGACGCGTCCACTCGGGCTTGGTCTCCGGGAAAACGCGAATCGCGGACCCCAGACAGAAAACGACGGCGAGGACAGAGATCAGCCTGCAGCGTTTCATCGTTCGACCGGCGCTGTGAAGTGATTCTTCACCATCTCGATGGCGCGTTCCAAGTGCACGCCGCGCGATCCCTTCACCAGCACAACGTCTCCCTGGCCGAGATTCTCCACGAGCCACCGGCCGGCTGCATCCGCGTCCGGAAGAAACAGGGCCGCGACTCCTCCCGCGGCGGCAGCCGTTGCGATATGCTCTGCGTTTCCCTGCACGCCGACCACAAGATCCAGCCCTGCCTCTGCGGCTGCGTGTCCGCATGCCGCATGCAGCGCTGGCCCATGCTCGCCCATCTCAAGCATCTCGCCCGCTATCAGGATTCGCCTTTCCGCTGCAGGCCTCGCCGCCAGCGTCTGGATCATCGATCGCAGTGCCTCAGGGTTCGAGTTGTAACTGTCGTTCAAGATCGTAGCCCCAGCGATCGTAATGACCTGTCCCCGCTTGTCTCCAGGCGCAAGCTTAGCCAGCGCCGCCACCGCTTCGTCGAGATCAACGCCTGCCTCGAGCGCCACCGCCAGCCCGGCCATCGCATTGAGCGCATTGTGCGCGCCCAGCAAATGCAGGGTCAGGTTCGACTCCCGCTCGCCGGCGCGAAACCGCACCTGCAATCCCTCCAGATCTTCACTTGCTGAGAGAATCTGCGGGTCGGCGCAGGGGCCGCTGCCGAAGTAAACTACGCGGCCGGGAAAATCGCGACCGAACTGCGCCGCATAAGCGTCATCGCAGTTGAGAAATGCGGTGCCGTTCGCCGGCAGCGATTCGACAAGCTCGAATTTGGCGCGCGCGATGCCTGCCTGCCCCTCAGCAAAATTCTCGATGTGCGCCGTGCCGATATTGGTGATCACGCCCCAATCCGGCATAGCGATCCGCGCCAGCGCCGCAATCTCTCCCGAATGATTCATCCCCATCTCGACGACTGCAACTTCGTCATCCGGCATCAAGCGCAACAGTTGCAACGGCAGGCCGAAAGCGTTGTTCAGATTGCCCTGCGATTTCAGAACCTTGAATTTTGCTCCCAGCGCAGCGGCGATCGCTTCCTTGGTGGTAGTTTTGCCCGCCGAGCCGGTAATGGCGATCACGCGATGACCCCACTGGCGGCGCACGTGCGAAGCCAGAGCTTGCATCGCCGGCAATGGGTCTTCTGAAATTAGCAGGGGATGGGCAAGAGCCACATCAGGCAGCGTGCCGGCCCGCGCCCTGGAAACCAAGGCGGCGACCGCTCCACGTTCCAGTGCGCCGGCCACAAAATCGTGCCCGTCATGCCGCTCGCCACGCACCGCGAAGAACAGCTCACCCGGAGCCACGGTTCGAGAGTCAATCGAGTAACCCGTAGCCATCAGCTCGCCCGCATTCGGCAGGCTTGCCGGTGCTTCCAGCACAGCACCTGCCCCCATCGCGGATTCAGCAAGCGTTAAATGCATGGTTCCTCGAAATCCAGTGGTCAATACCAGCGGTCAACGACAGCAGATCGTACTTCACGTCCCCGATGCCTTGTGCCTGGATCGATGCAATTCACATTACGGCGATTTTCAACGCAATGCAATTTCTTTCATCACCGTCTGGTGTCATTCGTAATGTGATCGGCAGCCCCCGCTGCAGACCTGGAAGCATTAGATGCTAGCTGCGGGTTGAGTCGCCGTAGCCGAGCCCCCGCAATGCCCGCCGCGCGACCTCCGCATCGTCAAACGGAATCGTGCGCCCAGCGAGAATCTGCTCCTTTTCATGTCCCTTACCTGCGATGAGAGCCACATCCCCCGGCCTCGCCCGCTCCAGCGCGAGCCGAATCGCCTCGGTCCGATCGGGTTCAATCGCGTATTGAACGCCGGTGGCCTTCAAACCGGGTTCGATCTCCTTGAGAATTGCCAGCGGATCCTCTGAGCGGGGGTTGTCGCTCGTTGCGAGCACATAGTCACTCGCCTCCCCGGCTGCCCCGCCCATTTTGGGCCTCTTCGTGCGGTCCCGGTCGCCTCCGCACCCAAACACCGTGATTACTCTTCCCTTGGATTTTGCCGTCATCTGGCGCGCAAGCGCGATTAGATTGCGCAGCGCGTCATCGGTGTGCGCGTAATCGATGATCACCGTGAAAGGCTGTCCGCCGTCAACGAGCTGAAATCGTCCAGGAACCGGTTTGAGCTCCGGTACGCCTGCGACGAGTTGCGGGAAAGCAACTCCGCGCGCATGGGCTGCGGTGATGGCTGCAAGCAGGTTCAGAATGTTTACCTCGCCGGCAAGATGCGAAACCACGGTCGCAGATCCGGCAGGGGTCTCCAGGCGAATCGTGGCGCCGCTCGGCGTCAGCCTGTAATCTGCCGCGCACCAGTCACCGTTGCGGATGCCATAAGTGCGGATCTCTGCGCCCGCACCGCGCGCCGCGCGCGCCAGCTCGTCTGCGTGCGAGTCGTGTACATTCAGAACCGCGACCCTAGGCCCTGGATAAACCGTTCCATCGAATAGCAGCCGCTTGGCAGCAAAATACTTCTCCATCGTCTGGTGATAGTCGAGGTGGTCTCGCGTCAGGTTGGTGAACACCGCAACGTCGAAGGGAATTCCGATCATGCGCCCCTGGTCGAGCGCGTGGCTCGAAACTTCAGTCACCAGTTCCGTGGCTCCGCGCGCCGCGCCCTCGGCCATCAGTTCAAAAAGATCGCGCGATTCGGGCGTTGTGTGGATCGAAGGACGCGTCTCCCCGGCCACGTGATACTCGATCGTGCCAATCAGAACCGAACTACGGCCGCCAAAGTTCAGCAGCGCCTCGGTCAGAAACGCCGTCGTCGTCTTGCCATTCGTCCCGGTGATGCCGGTCGCAGCCAGTTTTCGCTCGGGGTGGCCGAAGTATGCAGCGGCGGCCTCAGCCAGCGCACGCCGGCCGTGCTCGACCTGAGCGGCGGCCAGATTAGGGTGGTGAACGGCGAGGTGTCCGAAGATCTGCGCGGAATCAGTGATGATACCGATGGCTCCTGCAGCTACGGCTTGGGCGACAAACCGATTGCCGTCGGTCGTGCCGCCTTTCATTGCCACAAAAACCGCGCCCGGACCAATCCGCCGCGAATCGTATTCAATGCCGGTGATCGAAGCAGACGAATCGCCTGAAGCGTCCAGGGATGTCACTTCCGCGATGAGCTCGCGCCAAAACATGCTGAAGTTGATTGTAGTGCGCGTAATTGAAAGGGCAGGCTTGCCTTATCGCCCGCACCGGACCACGATCTTCATGCCGGGCCGCACCATCGTTCCCGCGGCCGGAGCTTGTTCGCGGCATGTGCCGCTCCCCACGATGTCGGCCTCGAGACCGGCGCTGCCTGCCTGCTCAATCACCTGGCGCACCGTCAGGCCAATCAACGAGGGAACGCGCTGGGTCGCGCCGTCAGCAATGATCACAGAACTGGCTGGTGGGGGAGGGCTTGTTGCAGATGGTGGGGGAGGGCCACCGGATTTGGGGCTCGCTTGAATGTTTGAGTTTGCGCTGATGGTTTGCACGGCGGGCAAAGAAGTGGTCCCCGGCATTGGCGCAGCCGGTGGATTCCGCAATGGATCGTCGCTGGGTAGATCGTTGGCTGCGGCGTAAAGCGCGTTCATATCGCCTGCGTCCGCGGCCGCATCGTCTTCCTTCACTGGCGCTTCTTTCGCTGCCGGAGTTTTTGCCGGCTGGATGTCGATATCGTGCGGGACGCCCAGGTATTCGAGCACCTGCTGCGCCACCTCCGCGAACACCGGCGCAGAGACCGCCGTCCCGTAGTAGTCGCCGTGAGGCGAATCGATGACGACCGCAACCGAGATCACCGGATTGTTGACCGGCGCGAAGCCCGCAAACGATGCGATGTGCATGGTCTTTGAATACGTATGTGTGGCCGGATCGATCTTCTGTGCCGTCCCGGTCTTTCCTCCCGCTGAATAGCCGTTGAGCTGCGCCGGCTTTCCGGTCCCGAACAGCACCACCCCCTCCATCATCTTGCGCATCTCTGCTGCCGCGATGGTGCTGATCACCCGATGCGCCCCCGTCGGCAAAGGATCGGGCAGATCGCTCGCCAGCACGGTGCCTCGCGCCTCAGCGGCATGCACCACTTGCGGCGCGCTTCTTGCTGGAGTCGGCTCCTGGTTTGAAGTCGCCGTCACGCCCGGCTGGTTCGGCATCAGGATGTGCGGCGGCAGGTACACGCCGCCGTTCGCGATCGTAGATACCATCGTCACCAGTTGCAGGGGAGTCACAGCAACCTCCTGCCCGATGGCGACCGAGCCGATCGATGAGGGCTGCCAGCGGGTCACCGGCCTCAGCAGGCCGCGCGTCTCACCGGGCAGCTCGATCCCCGAACGCGTACCGAATCCAAAATCGTGAATATATTGATAGAACTTGTCGGGGCCCATCTTCATCGCCAGCTTGATCGCAGCCACGTCGCTGGACTCTTCCAGCGCCTTGTGCACCGGAATCACGCCGAAATGTTCGCCCTGATTATCGTGAATCGTGCGGCCGAAGATCGTGATCTTGCCCCCTTGGCAATCGATCGGATCGTCCGGCGTTGCCACCTTCGCGTCCATCGCTGCTGAGTAAGTGACCAGCTTGAATGTGGAACCGGGCTCGTAGACATCGCTCACGGCGTGGTCTCGAAGCAGTGCCGGCGTGGTGTGGCGAAATTGATTGGGATTGAAAGTCGGACGAATCGCCAGTGCAAGGATCTGCCCGCTGTGAAGATCCTGTACTACTACCGTCCCGTTCATCGCCTGTGTCTTGTCCATGACATGATCGAGAGCGCGCTCCGCCATGAACTGAATATTTTCGTCAAGAGTCAGGATCAGGTTGCGTCCCGGCGCCGGGTCGCGCTCGCTCGAGCCGAGAACTTTGCGGCGCGCATCCAATGCGGTGTACATCACGCCGGGCGTTCCATGCAGACCCGAGTCGAACTTCTCTTCGAGGCCTCCCAGGCCGTTGTCGTCCACGCCCACGTACCCCAGTGCCTGCGCGGCGATCTCGTTGTCAGGGTAGAAGCGCTGAAACTCCTTCTGGAAATAGACCCCCTTCATGTTGAGCGCCTTCACTGAGGCCGCCACCTCCGGTGAAACGCGCCGGGCAATCCATGCGAAGTTGTGGCCGGTGTTGAGGCGCGCGGCGATCTCAGGTCCTGTCGTCAGGGCATCTGCCGCATCGGTGTGGACCACCGATCCCAGCCTGCGCGCCGCCGCTTCCTTGTCGTCTATCTGGCTGGGATCGGCGTAGATCGAGTCGACCAGCACCGTCATTGCCAGCTCGCGCATATTGCGGTCGTAAAGAACACCGCGGCGCGGAGCCACATCGAAGGTCCGCTCCTGCTGTTTCTCCGCGCGTTCCACAAAATCCCTGTGGCGCACGATCTGCAGCCAGAAAAGCCTTCCGGCGATCGCGCAGACCCACACCAGAAAAAAAACACACACGGCGAGGAAGCGCGTGCGCTTGAAAGGTACGCCACGGGCAGGCTTGATGCGGGTGCGAATGGGTTGCATGCAGCTCTCAGCCTTCAGCTATCAGCTCTGGTCGTGCTTGGAACGGCGTTCATCATCTTTCCGGGTGCTGGCTTCGTTACAGGTTGTGCCTTTCTTCGATTGCTTGGCTGAAAGTTGATGGCAGAGAGCTGAAGGCTTCTCAGTGGGTATTGGGGGAGGGCTGAGCATTTTGCGCGAGCGTCGGCGATCCTGAGTCCATGGATGCGCTATTAGGATGAACAACCTGTCCGGGCTGCGGTTCTGCCAGTCCCAACTTGCGCGCCATCTGGTCGATGCGCGCCGGCTGCGAGAGCTGGGCCTCGCTGAGCCGCAACTGGCGATTCTCTTCGCGAAGCTGACCCAGCGTCTGCTTCTCGCTCTCCACACGATAGCTGCTCTCAATAGCATAAAAGTGTTGCAGTCCGTAGACCATCACCAGCGAAAAGAGCACGGCGCAGGCCGCGGCAAACACGCGCATCTCGCGGATACGCACCGGATCGGCCGCCTTCACCAGGCGCGAATTGTCAAGGCGCTTGGCGATAAAGTACTCGGGCATGCGGACGCGGCGACGGCGGTCAACCTGGGTCGCCATCAGCTCCGCGTTGCGCTCCGCCGCGCGAGCCGTCCATCCCAGCCCGCTCTCCAATGTTGCTGCAAATGCCGCCATCTTCGTTCTCCCTTAGCTCCTGGCTTCTGGCCAGAGCTGGTGGCCATTAGCTAGAAGCTAGTAGCTGCTTTTCTCCCGCTCTCAACTTCGCGCTCCGCGAGCGCGGGTTCCTTTCGATCTCTTCTTCGCCGGCGGTCACCGGCTTCTTCGTCAGAATGTTCCAGATCCCCTGCCGTGCGCCTTCACGCAAACTGTCTTTCGCAATGCGATCTTCCAAACTATGAAAACTGATAACCACCAGGCGGCCCGAGGGTTTAAGCAACTTCGGTGCGGCCTCCAAGAGCGCCTTGATCTCTTCCAACTCGCGGTTGACGTAAATGCGCAGCGCCTGAAACGTTCGCGTTGCCGGGTGAATCTGTCCGAATTTCATTGGCGGAGCGGCTGAAGCTACGATCCGGGCCAATTGCGCCGTTGTAGCGATCGGCCGCCCCCGCACAATGGCTCTGGCGACTGTCCGCGACCTCCTTTCCTCACCATATTCGTAAATAAGATTCGCCAGCTCGCGCTCGCTCATCTCATTCACCACTTGTCCGGCCGTTGGTCCTGTGCGCGTATCCATCCTCATATCGACAGGACCGTCTGCCTGAAAACTGAATCCTCTGCGTGCTTCGTCGAACTGCAGGCTGCTGACTCCAAAGTCCGCCAGAATACCGTCCGCAGACGCTGGCTCAACGTACTCGCCGATCCGGCTGAACGCATCGCCGATCAACCTCACTTGCGGCGCCGCGCCGCCCATCTCATTGCGAACCCGTTCGAGCCGGCCAGCCGCCAACTCCAGAGCTTCGGCATCGCGGTCGAATCCGATCAACGTGCCGGCAGATCCCAGCCTCCGCGCAATCCCTTCCGCATCTCCTGCAAGCCCCACAGTGCAGTCAACGTACGTGCCGTTCGGCCGCACGCTGAGAAAATCCATCACCTCTTGAAAAAGAACTGGCACATGTCGGGCTTGCGGCTCGTTCATGTGTCCCCCCTGAGGGGATTTAAGCTTCGCGCTCCTGCGCCAGAATCCCGCCTACCGTCTTGCGCTCATCCGCCGTAAGCGACTTCGCAGGTAGATTCTGTTCGAAGCGCGCCCGGTTAATAACTTCGAGGTGGTTGATCTTGCCCATCACCGCAAGATCGCCTTCCAGCTTGGCCGTAGTGCGCAGAATCTGGGGAAGCATGATTCTGCCCTGGGCATCCATCTTCACTTGCTGACCGTAAAAGCTGGTCATATCCAGGTATTTCGTTACCGCGTCGTTCATGGCGCTATGCTTCGCCAGCAGGGCCTCAATCTTTTCCCATTCGCCGAGCGGCCAAACCTGCGCCCGCTCGCCGTCTTCGCTCGTCACATACAGGTCAGTTACGTTCGCGGCATCCAGCAGTTGCCTGAAAGGCACAGGCAGCTTGAGCCGCCCGCTGTCTTCGACCTTTGCCGGATGATTGCCGCGAAACATTTGCTTGCCTCAATCTCTTCTCCGCCGTACCATTCCCAAACCGGGAGCTAGCCGTTCGGAACGTTCTTCAGGGTTTGTCAGGCTGGTTCCCCATCCGGCATAGCGCCCTGAAACCCACTTCGGAGGAAGAAATCGGAGTAGACTCGGATTGAAGACCTTTCGGTAACTCCGGGCAACTCCATAGAATTCCAATTTCTTCCAAGCCGATAGTACCCGTGTTCCCTGCCGTTCGCCAAGGGAAAAAACGGTGGAAAGCGCAGGAAAATCAGGGCTTCCGGTCAAATGCCGACTAATAGATTAGAAATTTCCAGCAACCACAAGATATGGTGTTTACTGCTCTGGTTACAGGTCTGGACAGCCCATTCCGGTTATGGTAGGCGATGAAAAAGCGAAAATAAAGGCGGACTGCGCACCACGACCGTGCGCGCCAAACCACCCCGCGTGGTTTGTGTTCGACTCTCTTTCCGTCTCGCTTATTTCTTCTGGTTTGCGGTGTGGCTCTTGGCGTCTGCAACCAGCGCCGTGAAACGAGGGTCAGCCAGGAGAGCCTTGAAGTCGGAGTTTGTCGCTAGCCGATCGACCGCCCATCCAGGCAACCCGTGATCCACCGCTTCGCGAAGCAGGCGTATCGCCTCGTCGCGCTTTCCCTCGCGCATCTTCAGGCCCGCCAGGCTTTCTGTCGTTTCTGCCGTCGATGGATTGTCCAACCCCAGCACGCGTACCTGGATGGCTCGCGTTTGTGCAAAAAGCTGCTCGGCGTGAGCATAATCGCCGCGTGCTGCAAAGATGTCGGCAAGGTTGCTCATCGACATCAACGTGGACGGGTGATCGGGTCCAAGCAGGCGCGTTCGTGCCGCCAAAACCCCTTCCGCGAGCGACTGCGCCTCATCGAGTTTGCCTTCATCGAAGAGGATTGCAACCAGAGTGTTGTTGCCGTTGATCGTCTCGGGATGATCGGGCCCGAGCACCCGGCTCTTCGCGGCGATCGTTTCGCGCTCCGTTGCCTCCGCCTCCGGGTAGCGTTTTTCCCTATACAGGACGTTCGCCAGGTTTTGTTCCGCCTTCAGAACCTGTGGCCCGTCGCTGCCCTCGATCCGGCGGAAGATCTCCAGTTGCTGCCGGTCCAGGCTCTCCGTTTCGGCCCATTTGCCCTCGTTCAACAGCACATAAGCTAGGTGATTCATCGCGGCTAGCGTATCGGGATTGCTGTCTCCCAGCGCGCGTCGGCGCGTGTCGAGTACCTGCCGCTCCAGCGACTCCGCCTCCGTGTTACGACCCTCCTGACTCAGCACAACACCGAGGTTGCTCATCGTCATCACCGTCTCCGGGTTCTTGGCTCCATAGCGGCGCATCCTCACGTCGAGCACCTGGCGGAGCAGCGTTTCGGAGTCGTGATAACGGCCACGCCAGTAAAGCATCCAGCCAACCGCGGCTTGCGCCTTGAGCGTATCGTCATCTTCTGGGCCGTTATCCCGCAGGCGAATATCGGCAGCCTTCCTGTCGAGAGTCTCGGCGCGGTCGTAAAGACCGAGGTTGGCATAGACCTCTCCCATCACCATCATCATTTGCGTTTGCAACTCAGGGTCTTTCGTGAGTCCGGCGTCAATTTGCGACGAGGCCTTGTCGAGAATCTCGCGCGCCGTCACTTGGTTGCCCCGCGCCTGGCCGGGGTCGGAAACCTTGAACATCCCCGTCATGAAATCAGTGATGCGGTTGGCGCGGTCGCGCTCGCGTGTGATACGGCGCAACTGTACAGCCTCCAGCACAGCGAAAGCCGCCAGCAGAATCACCAGCACCCCGGCTACACCCACTGCAACGCTGTGGCGCCGCACATATTTGCCCACGCGGTATGCTACGCTGGCCGGCCGCGCCAGCACTGGCTGGTGTTCCAGGTATCGCGTAATATCTGCCGCCAGGTCTGAGGGAGTTCCATACCGCCGCGTACGATCCTTCTCCAGCGCCTTCATGGTGATCGAATCCAGATCGCCATGCAGCAGGCTCGCCAGCTGCCTCGGCTCGCTGCTGCGCAGAGCTGCCGCAGAACTTGAAAGATCCTTTTCCGTCGCCAGCCGTGTACTCGGGCGTTGCGGGTCCTCCTCACGCAACTGTCGCAGTACCTCTTCGAACGGTTGCTTGCGCCACTTTTCGCTGTCGAAGGGGAGCACACCGGTTAGCAGTTCGTAGAGCACGACGCCCAGTGAATACACATCGGTCCGCGTGTCGACGTCGCCCCCCGCCGCCTGTTCCGGGCTGATGTATCCCGGCGTGCCCGCAATGCCCCAGATGCCGGTAAACGCCGACTCTCCCTCGGCAGGCAGTCGCGTAACCTCTTTGGCCAGCCCAAAGTCAATCAGGCGCGGCGCGGGCTTGCCGTCCAGCTCCACCACAAGAATGTTGGCCGGTTTTAGGTCGCGATGGATGATCGCCTTCTGGTGAGCGTGCTGGACTCCCTCGCACACCTTGATGAAAAGTTCCAGGCGTTCAGGAATCGTCAGCTTCTTCCCATCGCAGTATTTTGTGATCGCCTCGCCGGGAACAAACTCCATCACGAAGTAAGGCTGCCCTGTCGGTGTCGCGCCGGCTTCGAAGACCTTGGCAATCGCCGGGTGTTCCATCAGAGCCAGCGACTGACGCTCCGCCTGGAACCGGTGAAACAGCGCGTCGTCGAACCCCCCAGAACGAATCAGCTTCAGCGCTACCTGGCGTCGAATAGGCTCTGACTGTTCGGCCAGCCACACCTGTCCCATTCCACCCTCGCCGATCTTCCGCGTCAGGCGGTACGGGCCGATAGTCTCAAGTGGTCTGGGTTCCTGGGCCGCAGGAATTGCCGGTCGCGACAGACCGTCGGACTGCTCAAAGGCCGTGAGCAGCGATTCGATCTCCTCGAGGAGCGAAGTATCGGGACCGCAGGCCTCTCTCAGGAAACTCGCGCGATCCTCAGGCTTCCGCTCCAGAGCTGCGTCAAACAGCTCCTTCACCTTCTGCCACTGCCCGGTTTTCTCCACGCAGGCTTCTCCCCACTTCGCGCGTAAGCCATGCCTTGGCCATGTTCCAGTCGCGCTTGACCGTGGCAGGAGAGATTTCCAGTGCAGCAGCGGTCTCTTCCACCGTCAAGCCGCCAAAGAACCTCATCTCGACGATCTTCTCCTGCTGCGCGTCACGTCGCGAAAGCCTGGTCAACGCATTGTCCAGCTCCACGAGATCCACGTTCTGCCGTTGGGGGAGATAGAAGCTTTCGTCGAGCTCTACTTTATACTGCGGCCCGCGCTTGGCCGCCCCACGGCGACGGGCGTAGTCGACCAGGATTTGCCTCATCAGTTTCGCCGCGATCGCCACAAAATGCGCCCGGTTTTCGATTAGCCTGGGCCGGTCGCCCGCCAGCCGCAGATAGACCTCGTGCACCAGTTCCGTGCTTTGCAATGTATGGTCCTGCCGCTCGGCCCGTAAACACCGGTGCGCCGCACCGCGCAATTCCCTGTAAACAAGAGGAATAAGAGCTTGCAGGGCATCCTGGTCCCCGCTCCTCCACCGATCGAGCAGTTGAGTGGCCGAAACCGATGGCTGCGGCACGCGAGTGACCCCCTCGGGGTTGCTTGCTGACTCTGAAGATAGCGTCCCAGGAAGCCCGAGTCAACGCGGCGCACAGTTCGCGACTGGTTCCAGACCCTGAGCGGCGCTTCCTTTTATACCGACCTGCGGCCCGCAGCCGGGTCCACTTGCGCAAAAAGATCCTCGCCGTGTGGCCCACACAAGAAATCCCGAAAATATTTGAGCTCTTTTTCTCCGCCATTGCGCAACTAGTAGGTGAAAGCCGGCTTGGGAGCGCGGCTCAAAAGTTCCGGGGGGGACTGAACCGCGCTCTCGGCTTTCCATTCCCATTCCAGCCCACCAGGAGGTCACAAAGTGACAATGCATCTCGTCTCGCCCGCAACCTCGTCGCGCCACAGGCTGGCGTATCGCAGCATGCCCGTCCGCCTCGGGGCCCTTGCCTTGGCCGTTGTCTTCACCGCAGCCGAAACTCAGGCGCAAGGTCCGATTCCCAGCGGCACCAGCGAATCCCAACCCACCGCTTCCGCCCAAACCCAGCCGGCCGCAACCGCCGTTCCGGCGTCTAACGTGGCCGAGAGTTCGTCTCTGCCTGAAGCACCCAAAATGACCCAAGAGCAGGCCAGCGTAACCAAACCGATCGACATCAAGGCCATCATGGACGACGCCGCGCCATCTGCCCAGAACCTGCAGCCCACGACAACTCAGGTAAAGCAGCACCAGACTCATCCAGGATGGCTGGTACTCAGTGCTGTAGGCGCCCTCGGAGCCACAATCGGCGCCATCGGCCTCTCCAAAGCAAGCACCCAGGGGAGGGGAGTTGCAGCGGGTTTTGTTGGGGTCGGCGCCGGGCTCACTGGCCTGGGTCTGTATCTGACCTTCAAATAACCACACGGACCCGTCAGCTTCGAGCACGATCTAGCGGGAGGGTTCCCGGCATGTCCTGGAACCCTCTTCGTTTTGGGCCCTTATTACCAGGCACCCGCACTCAACTCAAACCAGCTGGAGCTATGGCAACGGAAATTCCGTTCGCCCCTAGGATGCCCGGCCCGACTTGGCCCTATGCCGCGCGCGATCGATCACCACGCGCAACAGATAGCCAAACACAAGAATGTTGATCGTCAGCAGGCCGACTCGGATCCAGGTGATCTTGCGGATGATCTCAAAGACCTCCCATGGCAGAAACGAGGCGGTAATCACCAGCGTTAGAAACTCGCCCCACGCCTTCTCGAGATAAAGGCCGATTCCTTCGATCAGCGTAACCGTTGCATAGCAGTAAGCCACAAACCCGATCCTTCGCAACACAGGATCGTTGATCAGCGACGCCTTCTCCAGGATGAAATTAACCAGCCGCGACTCCGGGTTGAAGCGGAGATGGCGGGCGAACGCCTCCAATTGGTCGGCGATGTCCTTGTGGAGTAACCGGTGCGCTCCCATGCCGATGGCAAAAAACAAAAGAGCGTGAAACAACTTGTAGACCGCGATCAGCATCAATACGCGGTTATGATGCTGTCCTCCGGTGCGGGCGAAAGGGCGAAAACGAGGCATGATCGGTATGGATCGGCTACTTTCTTCAAGGGTAAATGATGCCTACGGCGGCATGAACGTACTGTAAGCGAGCGAAGAAAGGCAAATGCCTCATTCATTAGGAGTTTCTTCCGCTCAATCAGGTGATGCAGATCACATCCCAGGTTGCCGTTTTACGGAAAACTGCATCTATCCGGATATTGAGGTGTGCGCCATGGATTCCACTCTTCGTAACCTCAGAATTCAAACTGTGAGGGCCCAGCTTTCAGCTCTCGAAATCGAATACATCGCTTTGGCAAGCCGCCTCGATGGTGGCAGTCGCCCTAATGCGGAACAGGCAGCCATTGCGCTCCAATGGAATGAGGTTATGCAAGAGAGCGTCGAGCTGCAATCGAAGCTGGATCAGCTGATGGCCGACACTCACATCCTCGTCCATTAACACGCCGCGAAGTCAGTTCCGGGTTTCCGCTGGTCCCCCTTTAGGGGTCGCGCTGCCTCACTTCCTCAAGTGAAGCAGTGCATCGCGGTCGATGACTTCCCCATTCAAAATAATGGTCGAGATGCGGCGCGCATTCCAGACATTGGAAGTAGGATCTGCGTCGACCACCAGAATGTCGGCGCGTCGGCCTGAATCGATCAGGCCGAGCTCACTCCAACCAAACTGAAGCGCGTAATTATTGGTCGCCGCGGCCAGTGCCTCGCGAGGCGACAGGCCCAGCCGGACCAGCAGCTCAAGCTCCGTATGCAGAGAGATTCCAGGCATGGTGCCCATGGCGTCGGCCCCCGAAGCCGCCAAGTAATGCGGAAAGTCGGCGAAAATCGTTTCGTTGATCCGCCACAGCCGCAATGCTGCGAGGGCAGCCTTTTTCTGCTCGTCTTCTTCCATCCAGCGCTGCGCGACGCCTGGCGTGTGCCGCATCCAGCCGGGCAGTGGGAAGTTCATCTCGCCGGTGCTGGGATCCGTGGCATGGTACATCCGGCCCGGATCAAGCAATGCCGCAGCTGGCTCTTTCCATAGGTTGCGATGCCCCGGCAGTTCCACGTAGTAAAGGCTGAAAGTCGGCATCAGCGCAGCGTGATGCGCTGCAAGAAAGTGCGCGTAGTTGCGCAAGCGCGCATCGGTGGGCGGGATGCGTTCCGAATAGTCATAGGCTGTCATGTACGAGGGGCCATCGGGATCGTCCACCAGCGGCCCTTGTAGTTCATCCGGGATGACCCCGAGATTGTATCGGTCCATTCCCACCAAGGCGTCCACGCCCGCCTCAATCCCCACACGATAAGGCGTTGCGACGAACTGGCCATATGTAATCAAACCCAGTTCGTGCGCGTGCACAATGATCCACTGCGAATTGGCCGCCGTCAGATGCGCCGTCAGCAGCACCACGCGTGTTCCCATCCGTGTTGTGTCGGCCATTTGCCGGGCTGTATCCTGCGGGCTCAGCTCCGCCGGCGCTGCGCCCTCGCGCAGCATCGACACCCACCCCGCGTGACGCGCCAGCAGGCTCCAGTCGTCGGTTACACCCACCGAATCGATGGCATAAATGTGCGGGCTTGGCTGTGCGCTTGTGTCGATGAATCCGCGCTCGCTGTCGGCGCGCGCCACCACTGTTGTGACTCCCATATAGAGGTCGGCATTGGCCTGCGCCTGCGAGTTCATCCCCGCAAAACCATCCACCAGGCCGGGGATCAGGAATTTCCCTGTGCAATCGATGATACGGGCGCCCTTGGGAACACTTACCTGACCTGGTAACCCGATATCTGTAATACGGCCGCCTTGAATCACAACGACAGCATTCGCGAGATCGCGCGCCGAGCGTCCCCAATCCGTAACATCGATGACCGTGCCGCCGGTCAGTACCAGGGCGGAGGCGACTTCGGCTTGCGGGAAAGCCGGCCAGGCTGCAAAAGCCCATCCAATCAGAAGCAAAGCCGGAGAAAAGCGATTACGTCGCATCGCAGAATCTGTTTGATTGTCGCATAGCCACCGGGGCCGCTCGGGTTAAGCGGCGGGTGCGCCATCCCCAGGGTGCCCATCCTATCCGAGTCTTTGTTTTTCCGGTCAGGGCGGGGGCAGGACTCCGTTCACGCACAGATAGCGACGCCGGCTCGCCCTAGTCAGCTCGCCACCAATGTCGGCCTGCGACGTGACTTGAGCAGCGGCAGCACCTGCGTCAGTGCCGTCTCCGCGGTCAGGCCGTACTTCGCGCGCAATGGGTCAACCTTGCCGTGTTCGATGAACTTGTCGGGCCAGCCTATGCGCACCACCGGAACAGCGAGGCCCATCTCGTCGAGCGCTTCAACCACCGCCGATCCAAACCCACCCATCTTCACGTGATCCTCGAACGTTACGAAGGCCCCTGCGCGCTGGGCATAGCGCGCCAGTACTTCGCGATCCAGCGGCTTCACAAAGCGCGGATTGATCACCGCTGCGGAGTAGCCGTTGCGTTCGAGCGCAACCGCGAGCTCTTTTGCCTGCGTGATCATTGGTCCGAGCCCGAAGATGGCAACGTCGGAGCCGTCGGAAATCACTTCCGCCTTCCCCACCGGCAAGACCTGCGCCTCAGGCTTGCGCGCAACTCCGGCAACCGCGCCGCGGGGATAGCGGATCGCACTGGGCCCGGATAACGTGAGAGCGGTCTTCATCAGGTCGGCCAGTTCATCTTCGTCTTTCGGCGCCATCAAGACCAGCTCCGGCACGCCCCGCAGATACGCGATGTCGAAAAGCCCGTGGTGGGTCGGACCATCGTCGCCGGACAGGCCGGCGCGATCCATGCAGAACAGCACCGGAAGCTTTTGCAGGCACACATCGTGGACGATGGGATCGAAGGCGCGCTGCAGAAACGTGGAGTAGATGGCGCACACCGGCCGGTAGCCGCGCGCAGCCATCCCCGCTGCGAAAATCACCGCGTGCTCTTCGGCGATGCCCACATCGAAGTAGCGCCTGGGATGCCGTGGGCGGAAGTGATCGAGACCCGTGCCGTTCGGCATCGCAGCAGTGATGGCCACGATGCGCGGGTCGGTAGCTGCCATGTCGGCCAGGGTATTTGCAAAAACTTCGGAGTAGGTCGGCACGCCCGCCACCGTCCTGCCGGTCTCCGGATCGTAAGGGCCGAGCCCATGGAACTTCTTTTGACCATCCACAGCCGGCTGAAATCCTCGGCCCTTCTGCGTGAGCACGTGCAGCAATACAGGATGATCAATCGTCTTCAGAAACTTGAAAGTCTCAACCAGCAAGGGAAGATTGTGGCCGTCGATGGGGCCGAAGTACTCCAGCCCAAATTCCTCAAAGAGAATCGAGGGCCAGAGCATGCTCTTCGCCGCTTCCTCGGCGCGCCGCACCACCTTGATGGCCGTCTTGCCTCCGAATCGCTCGATCAGCCGCGTGGCCCGGTCATGCAGATGCTGATAGCGTTCGTTGGTTACGATGCGGTGAAAGTAGCGCGCCACCGCTCCTACATTGCGGTCGATCGACCACTCGTTGTCATTGAGCACCACGATCATCCGCTTCGTCTGCTCGGCAATATTGTTCATCGCCTCGAATGAAATTCCATTCGTGAAAGCCGCATCGCCAGCGACCGCAATCACGTGCTCGTGACCGCCCGCCAGGTCCCGAGCCACGGCCATCCCCAGCGCAGCCGACAGAGCTGTGCCGGCGTGACCGGCTCCGTAGCAATCGTGCTCGCTCTCAGTGCGCAACATGAAACCATTCAACCCTCCGGGCTGCCGGATGGTGTCCATTCTCTCCAGCCGTCCGGTCAGCATCTTGTGCACGTAGGCCTGGTGGCTCACATCGAAAAGAATCTTGTCATGAGGGGTGTCGAACACCCTATGCAATGCGATGGTTAGTTCCACCACACCCAGATTCGGCCCAAGGTGCCCTCCGGTCTTCGCAAGGGTCTGGATCAGGCACTCGCGGATCTCCTCTGCGAGCCGGGTCATCTGGTCGTAATTCAGGAGTTTCAGATCGACGGGGCTATGGATGGTTTGGAGAATCGAAGCCATGAACTTCCTTCCCCGGGGGAACGAGCTAAAGAGGAAAGCCCTGTATCAAATGCCCTTGCAAGCGGGCCTTCATTTGACGGCGGAAACGCGGGCTTCTGCCCCGTGATAACTTAGTATACCGTTGCGGCAATTCGCGATCTGTTGGACGTCTGGGCACAGTCGAAGTTGCGCTTCAGGCTCGATGCGGCGCACTCCCAAAACCGTTATACTCTCATGGCGATCGCACCAGATCGATTCGCGGCGGTGCGCGATGCGAAAATGGGCCATACTGCTGCTCCTGGCGGGATTCTCCTGGCCCGCAATGGCCTCCAAGTCGATGTCGGTCGACGAATTCGAGCAGTTGATCGCCAAGCTGCAGAAAAAGCCGGACGCTCATGTCGCGCAGGAACTCTCTGAAATCGAACTCACTGAGCGGGTGAGCCTCGAGCGGCTCGTAAAGTGGGAAAAAGATTTCCCAGGAACCAAATCCCACGAGGCTCTCTTGCGTCTGGCCGACTCGGCCGGCTTCCTGAAAACTCCCGCGCTCGATTTGCTTCGCATCGCGCCGCCCGATAACGACACCCAGGAGAGAATGCTTGCGGTAGCTGCCGACTACGTAAAGACCACCATCTCTCGTCTGCCGAACCTCTCCGCAACGCGCGAAACCACGCACTTTGAGGACACCCCTGCAGCTGGCGACGAGCGGCATCTCGGTTCGCTCGCCATCATCCCCGGCAAGAACGACCCGAAGCCGCTGCATAGCACCGGCAGTTCCAGCTCCACTGTTACCTATCGGGAAGGGAAAGAGCTGCCAAGCGCGGACAAGGCAATGGCCAGCTCCGAAAAACCGGCCCCCTCTGGAATGACAACTAGCGGAGAGTTCGGCCCCGTTCTTTCCGTTGTCATTGGCGATGCCATGCGCAACCAGGTTGCCTGGAGCCATTGGGAGCAAATCTCGGGCGATCCCATGGCTGTCCTCACCTACGCTGTGCCCGAAGACCACTCAAACTTCCTGCTGCGGATACCCGTCGGCCCCCAAATACAAGACGTGTATCCCGCCTACCACGGCGAGATCGCCATTGATCCGGCGACTGGCAGCATCTTGCGCCTCAGCGTCGTGGCCGACCTGACAGGTCCCTACCAATCGATGCAAGCGAACATCCTGGTCGAATATGCACCCGTTTCCATCGGCGATCGCACCTGCATGTGCCCCGTTCACAGTGTCGCGCTCTCCAGGGTTCCCGTGCCGGGCACGCCGCAGAGCGAACATGGCAGCACCCTTCAGACGCATATGAACGATGTCGAATTCAGCCAGTACCATCTCTTCGGCTCCGAAGCTCGCGTTCTCGCTGGCCAAGAACATGATGGGCAAGACGCCTTGCCGGCAAACTCAAATCCCGCGCCCGGCAGTCCGCCAACCACTGCGCCCAATCCGGCTGCGCCCAAAGCAGCGCCACCGAAACCATAGGAAAATCTGGGCGGCCGAACGGTTTTCTCTTCTTTGCTCCTTATCTTCCCGTTCAATCCAGGTGTCGGCCGCAAGCAGCTGGTTGTAGCATGAAACTCAAGACTCCGGCGAAAGTGGGGATTCGAACGTGGCTCGATTCAGGCATCTTCTTTCATTTCTTCTCTTCGTATCGATTGCGATCTCCGGTGCTCATCCCGCGCCGGCTCAGTTGCCTGTGCCTGGCGCATCCTCCGACGCGCCGAATCCTCTCACTGACCCGACGCTGAAGCCGGGCAAGATGATCCTTCTCGACCTCGAGGCAGGCTTTGCAAAAGACGTGCTCGATCGCGGCGGCGAGGGATTCGCATCCTGGTTCGCCGACGATGGAGTAGCTCTGGGCAATGGTGCTGCACCGCTCATCGGCAAAGTCGCCATTGCCAAATCGGCCACCTGGTCCCCGAAGGACTACAAGCTCACTTGGACCCCAACCGACGCGATGATGGGGCCATCCGGCGACATGGGCTACACCTGGGGTCACTACGAGGGACGCAGCAAAGACTCCAACGGCAATCCTGTCCTCACCAGCGGCCGCTATATCACGATGTGGCGCAAACAACCGGACGGAAGCTGGAAAGTCGTTCTCGATGCGGGCGCCAACGATCCGCCTGAGGCCGCCGACTGCTGCAAACTGCCAGGCCATTGATGCCGCGATCGCTGTTTTCCACGATCGATTCGCTGTCAGCCGGCAAGTCATATTCGTGGTAACCTCCAGGCCGCATCGAAGGTAACGACGCAACCGGCGCCGGCATGTCCGATTCCGTCATTACTTGGGTTGTACCGGAAATGCACAGCGTTGACTCATTCGGGGAAGAGCCAAGGTTGTCAATCTCTTGAATACTGACAACGGGTACCTCTCACTATGTGCGCGTTGCTCGGTTCGCAATCAGGCGAGAACCAGGAAGGGTTCTTGCGGCCGGAGTGGAGCTTCTTCGACCGCAATCCCGATCCCGCATTGGACGAGTTGGTTGAACTCGCCGCCGTCCTCTGCAACGCCGACTACGCATTCCTCGGTTGGATGGACCACTCGCGCCTCTGGTTCAAGTCACGCTTCGGCTTCAAAGCCACCGACCAGCCGCGCACTGCGGCAGCCTGCCAGTGGGTGCTTGAAAAAGGTGAGCCGCTGCTGATAGCCGACGCCGGCCAGGATTCGCGCTACCCTCCCGCCGGTATCTCCCTTCCCAACGCCGAGCCTTGTTTGTCCTACGCGGCTGCCCCTTTGATCGCCAGCGACCACGAGACGATCGGAGTCCTCGCCGTGTTGGCCCGCAAAGCCAATCAATTCTCGCCGGAGCACCTGACCCTCCTCGAGATCCTCGGCCGTCAGGCCATGACGCGGCTCGAGCTCTACCAGCGAGTACGTCTGCAGGAGCAGGCCCAGAGGCAACGACAACGCACCGAGCGCGCGCTGTCTACCGAACGCACCTTTGTCTCCGCGACACTCGATTCGATTCCCGCATTGGTGGCCGTGCTCGACACTGCGGGTCGCATCGTCCGCATGAACGACGCTTCCACGCAAATGACCGGATTGAGCGCCGCCAACGCCGTGGGCCGTCCTTTTGTGGATGAGTTCCTGCCCGTCGACGACCGCACGTGGGCAGCCGCCAAGCTCCAGGAAGCCGCACAGGGCCAGGTCTCAGGCCCGCATGAGACGCCCTGGCGCGCAGTGCGCGGCCCGGCACGCCGTGTTAGTTGGACTCTCCGCCCGCTGCAGGGGCCGAGCGGCGATATCCAATATCTCATCGTCAGCGGGCAGGATGTTACCGACCAGCGCGAGGTCGAAAAAGCTCTGCTGTCCAGCGAAGCTCGCTATAGCGAGGTGGTTGAGCATAGCCTCGGCTTCGTCTTCACCTGCACAATGGAGGGCCGTCTGACCTCACTCAATTCCTTTACTGCGGAAACCCTCGGCTATCGCACCGAAGCACTCATGGGCCGCAATCTGGCCGAGCTCACCGACCAAGCCGGAGCGGCGGAATTCGAAGACTGCCTCCGCACCCTCGAAACCGAAGACGAATGGCAGGGCGCTTTGCCCCTGCGCCGCTCCGACGGTGTCTATCGCCGCATCGCCCTGCGCAGCCGCCGCATGCAGACTCCCGGCGAGCGCTCTTTCATCCTGAATCATGGCATGGACGTCACCGAGCAATACGAGGCCGAAGAGGCGCTGCACCTGGCGATGCGCCAACGGCACCTCATCCTCGAAGCCGTCGGCGACGGCATCTTCGGCATCGACATGAATGGCCGCATGACCTTCATCAACGAGGCCGGCGCGCGCATGCTCGGTTTCGCCGCCATCGAGCTCACTGGCCGCGATCTGCAGGACCTCCGGCCCAGCGGCGCCGATGGAACCCTCTACTCGCGCTCCACCAATCCCATCCTGCAAGCCATGCGCCGCTCCGAGCCGATCCGCATGCGCGACGAGCTCTTCCTCCGCAAGGATGGCACGGCCATTCCCGTCGAATACAGCGCCAATCCCCTGATGGAAGACGGCAGCATCATGGGCATGGTTGTCGCCTTTCGCGATGTCAGCGAGCGGCGCCGTCTCGAGCGCATGAAAGACGAATTCATCTCCACCGTCAGCCACGAATTGCGCACGCCGCTCACCTCCATGCGCGCCTCGCTGGGCCTCATCGCCTCCGGCTCGCTCGACAAGCGGCCCGAAAAGCAGAGCCAGCTTGTGGAAATCGCCATCGACAACTGCGACCGGCTCATCCGGCTCGTCAATGACATCCTCGACTTCGACAGCGTGGAGCGCGGCCGCCTTGCCCTTCACCGCGAGGCCGTCGATCCCATGATCCTGCTGCGCCGCGCGGGCGATGTGGCGCATGAAGCCGCCAAGCAGGCCCACATCGAATTCAGCATCTCCAGCAAGGCCCCGCCCGTCTATGCCGACGGGGAGCGTGTCTTGCAGGTGTTGAATGAGCTCGTCACCAACGCTATCAAGTTCTCTCCGCCCGACACCACGATCCGTCTTGTAGCTCAGCCCGCCGGTGAGAATGCCGTAGGCGTCGGCGAAGTCTCATTCACGGTCGAAGATCAGGGACGCGGCATCGCACCCGAAAAACTCGAGCGCATCTTCGAGCGCTTCCAGCAGGGCGACGCCTCCGATTCCCGCCAGTTGGGCGGCACGGGCCTCGGCCTCGCCCTCTCCAGGAGCATCGTCGAGCAGCACGGCGGACGCATCTGGGCCGAAAGCGAAGTTGGCAAAGGAAGCAAGTTCTCGTTCACGCTCCCCGCCGCACAATAGCTCCTCCGACTGACCACTGATCGCTGACCACTGACGACTCCCTCGCATGAGAGACTGACTTCGGCGGCCTTCCCCGCTCTCAGTGCGCAGCCGCAGGTCAATCCCATATGGGTGTCTACACGCAGGCGTTCCGGCTGCTCTTCGGGCGGCCTCTGGCCACTAGCGAAGAACGCGCCGAGCATATCGGCCCGCTGGCTGGCATTCCCGTCTTCGGTCTCGATGCCCTCAGTTCGGCAGCGTATGGCCCTGAGGCCGCTCTCACGCTGCTCATCCCGCTCGGTCTGCTCGGCGTCAAATACATCTTTCCCGTCTCTACCGCCATCGTCATCCTGCTGATCGTCGTCTATTTCAGCTACCGCCAGACCATCGAAGCCTATCCGCGCGGCGGAGGTTCCTACACCGTAGCCAGCCAGAACCTGGGCGAAGGCGCCGGCCTCCTCGCCGCGGCCGCGTTGATGATCGACTACATTCTCACCGCATCCGTCGGCATCTCGGCCGGCGTCGGCGCGCTCATCTCCGCCGTGCCCAGCCTTCAGCCTCACACCCTTCAGTTGTGCCTCATCGTCCTTGCCATCCTCACCATCATCAACATGCGGGGCGTGCACGATACCGGCGTCGTCTTCATGATCCCCACCTACCTGTTCACAGCAACGCTGCTGATCGTGATTGCGGTTGGCGGATGGCAAACGGTGCAAGCCGCAGGACATCCGCATCCGATCACGCCGATGCCTGCAATCCCCCCGGCGACATCAGTGTTCACCTGGTGGCTCCTGCTCAAGGTCTTCTCCTCAGGCTGCACCGCCATGACCGGCGTGGAGGCCGTCTCCAACGGCGTCATGGCCTTCCGTGAACCCACGCGCAAGAATGCCAAGGCCACCCTCACCATCATCATCGCCCTGCTCGCCATACTCTTGCTCGGCATCGCCTGGCTCTGCCGCGCCTATGGCATCGCCGCCACCGAACCTGGTGGGACGAGCTACGAGAGCGTGCTTTCCATGTTGACGCGGGCTGTCATGGGCCACGGCTGGTTTTATTACCTCACCATCGCATCTGTGCTGCTCGTGCTCGCCCTCAGCGCCAATACCGCTTTTGCCGATTTTCCTCGCCTCACTCGCGCCATCGCCGGCGACAACTACATGCCGCATGTCTTTCTCATCCGCGGCCGCCGCCTGCTTTATTCCTGGGGCATTTATGTGCTCGTGGCGCTCACTGCTCTGCTGCTCACCATCTTCGGCGGCATCACCGACCACCTCATTCCGCTCTATGCCATCGGCGCGTTCATGGCCTTTACTCTCTCGCAGGCTGGCATGGTCATGCACTGGAAGCGCCAGGGCAATGCACCCCTACGCATGACCGTAAACGCCGTAGGCGCATCGGCCACAGGCATCACCACCCTCGTGGTGCTGGTGGCCAAGTTCGTCGATGGCGCTTGGGTCACCGTGTTGCTCATAGTCGCCATGATCTTCTTCATGCGCGCCGTCAATCGGCATTACGTGCGCGTGAACAAGGAGATCGATCTCGACCGTCCCTTCGTCCCTGCCGAGCCCGGCGAGCCCATCGTTGTGGTTCCCGTCGACCGCTGGAGCCGCATCAGCGAAAAGGCGCTCTCCTTCGCCCTCTCTCTATCCAGCGATATCCGTTGCGTGCACGTCCGCACTAGCGACGACCCCGACGCATTCTCCGACGCCTGGGATAGCGACATCGTCGCCCCTTTGCGCGCCGCCGGGCGCTGCATTCCCAAGCTCGTCACTCTCAAGTCGCCCTATCGCTACATCCTCTATCCGATCATGGACTACGTACTCGACGTCGAAAAGGAGATTGCGGAACGCAAGGTCTGCGTCCTCGTGCCGGAACTCGTTGTCCGCCATTGGTGGGAAGGCCTCCTCCACAATCGCCGCTCCGATCTCCTCAAGGTCATGTTGCTCATGCGTGGTAACCGCCGCATTATCGTCATCAATATTCCGTGGTATCTCGGCAGGGACTGACGTTTCGCTGGACTCGCATTTTCCGAAGTTGTCATCCAGAGCGGAGCGAGTTAGGGGCACCGGCGCGCCTTCGCGAGTTGGGGTATGCATAACGAAGCATCGGCGGTTGTTCCTTCCCTCGCGGGTGACCCGGCCAACTTCGTGAAGCTGTGCCCCGTTCATCGCGGGGTTGCTGCAGCACCGGCATCGCACGGGGTCCCCACGGACAGGTCTTCGTCCGAGGGTGGCTGAACGGCCGTCGGGGGGCGTCTTCGCCCGCGGATGCCCGTTGCCCTTTTACACCGGCCGCAGTCAAAGAAACAAAGCATTTCCAGGGCTTCGTCAAAGCCGGGGTCACCCTTTACTCTGGTAGATATAAGGATTCAGGCAGACCCCGCTCCAGGTACCCGTCGGGCAGAAGCCTGCCGCGCAAGTGATCAAGGGAGCTTTCAAGTTGAAGAGGACGTTGCTGCTTTTCCTGCTGGCCGCTGCCCCGGCTGCGTTTTTGCCGTTACCGGCCTCTGGCCAGGTAAATCCCGAAGCCGCACCTGCCACCGACCAGGCCTCGCCCTACAAGTACGAGGTCTACGCGGGCGGAGCCTACTCCCGTATCAGGCAGGCGACCCAGACCTTTAGCGGACTAATCGGAGGCAAAGCGACCGTGGCGCGCGACTGGGGGAAGTACTTTCAGCTCATGGGGTCAGTCGACTACTACCGCATTGGCACCGGCCACGGCCGAATCGCCGATAAGGGCGATCCGTCGATCTACACCGTCCTCGTTGGGCCGGGAATCCACGCCACTCTCTACGAGAACCTGAGCGTCGTCCTCTTCGGAGAACTGGGCGTAGAGCATACCGGCGGCGAGAGCATCACACCTGGTCTCTCGGTCGCTGGCGGCTTCGGCGGAGGCCTGAACTACGCCTTATCCCGCAAATTTGCTGTGCAGCTCACTGGCGACCGCGTCGGGGCTTCATTCTCTCTGCCCGGCAACAGCTCCGAGCTCGGGAACTCAACCCACATCACTTGGAATGCCCGCGGAACCATCGGCGTTGTCTACCGGTTCTGAACTGCCGGCAATTGCAGTCCTACAATAGAACAAGAACCCAACCCCGAGGATCAACATGCCGCTTTCCGGAGAAGCCATTCGCCTGATGAACTACATTGACGACGTTGCCGTCACCCTGCGGCGCGTGTTGGTCGCAGTCCCCACTCTTCCCGCTGAGGAGCGCGCCAAGGTCGCCGATCATCTCCTCAAAACTCATCCCAGCATCCAGGAAGTGGCCGAAGCCCTGGCCGCAAAGTAGCCTTGACCGCGATTGCGATCCTCGGAGCCGGCCCCGTCGGCCGCTCCCTTGCGCTTCAATCCGCCCGCGCCGGGTTCCAGGTCTTCCTCGAGGATCTGATCCCCGGCAACCTTGAAAACGCGCGCGAGTTGATCAGCCGCGAACTGAACCCAGGCGAGGACTTGCCTTCCATTGTCTTCGCCCCCTCCATCGAAGACGCCGTCCGCCACGCAGAACTGGTCATCGACTGCGTCCCCGATGAGCTCGAATCCAAGCTCGAGATCCTTTGGCTGGTCGACCGCATGGCGCCTCCCCGTACCATCATCGCCACGCCCACGCTAAACCTCTCCATCGCCGACCTCGCCGGCTGCACCAACCGCCCCGAAAAGTGCGTCGCCATCGCCGCCCCGCTCACCGCCCTGACCTCCGGCACATCGCCCGCACTCCTGATTCGCGCCGCACCCGCCACCAGCGAAGAATCCGTCTCTCTCGTCAGCGACCTCTTCCGCCGTCTCGGCCTCACGCCGACGGTCGAGCGCACTTCCGACTAGAAACTGCTTCGAAACCTGTCTTGAAACGGCACGGCTTCAGCTGTGCCGAAGCAAACCCCCAATAGACCGCGGGCTTTAGCCCTGAGGGAAGATTCTTCAAGAACCATCGAAGGTTTTGAAATAGCTTCTAGTGTCTTGAGCCTGAAGTTCGCAAAGAATTGCACGGTTCATCTTGAGCGTAGTCGCGCCTGAGCGCGGCACAGCCGGAGAGGTCGGGGATCGGGCGAACCCGAGACTCGCGCTAGCCCCGCTGCGCACTCACAGCCTGCAGATCAGCAGCTCTCTCTGGTAAATCATCTCCGGCGGCAGATGATCGTGCACATCGATAAAGAGCTCTTCATGCCCGATCAGCTCTTTGCGCCACGCCACCGCGCTAACTTCCTGCATGGCATCAAACCGCTCGCGCGGAAAGTCCAGTCCTTTCCACTCCATATCTTCGTAGTAGGGTGTCCACCCGATCGGCGTCTCCTTGCCTTGCGCGCGTCCGTGTACGCGGTCCACAATCCACTTCAGCACCCTCATGTTCTCGCTGAAGCCCGGCCACAGGAACTGCCCGTTTCCATCCTTGCGGAACCAGTTCACGTGGAAAATGCGCGGCGTCGAGCTTAGCGTCCGCTGCATCTTGATCCAGTGCCTGAAGTAGTCTCCCATGTGGTATCCGCAGAACGGCAGCATCGCCATCGGGTCGCGCCGCACCACGCCCAGCGCGCCGGTAGCCGCCGCCGTCGTCTCCGACCCCATCGTCGCGCCCACATACACGCCCGAGCTCCAGTTAAACGCCTGAAAGATCAGCGGTATCGTCGTCGATCGCCGTCCTCCGAACACGATCGCACTGATCGGCACTCCTGCCGGATCTTCCCACGCCGCGTCGATCGAAGGGCACTGCGACGCTGGCGCCGTAAATCGTCCGTTCGGATGCGCCGCCTTGGCTCCTGTCTGCTTCGCGATCTCCGGCGTCCACCTCTCGCCGCGCCAGTCCAGGCACTCGGCCGGCGGCTCGTCCGTCATTCCCTCCCACCACACGCCGCCTTCCGGAGTCAGCGCCACATTGGTGAAAATCGTGTTCCGCTTGAGCGCCGCCATGGCGTTGGGATTCGTCTTTTCGCTCGTTCCCACCGCCACGCCGAAAAATCCCGCCTCGGGATTGATCGCCCGCAGCTGCCCATTTGCGTCTGGCTTGATCCACGCAATATCGTCTCCGACCGTCGACAGCTTCCATCCCTTGAATGCCTTCGGCGGCACCAGCATTGCCAAGTTCGTCTTGCCGCATGCCGATGGAAACGCCGCCGCGACATACGTCTTCTCCCCCTGCGGCGACTCCACCCCCAGGATCAGCATATGTTCGGCCATCCAACCCTCGTCGCGCGCTATGTTTGAGGCGATTCGCAGCGCAAAGCATTTCTTGCCCAGCAGAGCATTGCCTCCGTATCCCGACCCATAACTCCAGATCTCGCGGGTCTCCGGGAAATGCACGATGTACTTCTCGTCGTTGCACGGCCACGGCACATCCTTCTCGCCGATCGCCAGCGGCGCACCCACTGAGTGCATGCATGGCACCACCCGCTTCTCGCCCTTGTCGATCTCCTTCAGTACCGGCAGCCCGATGCGCGTCATGATCCGCATGCTCACCACCACATACGGCGAATCCGTCAGTTGCACGCCGATGCGCGACATCGGCGAACCCACCGGCCCCATGCTGAATGCCAGCACATACATCGTCCGTCCGCGCATGCAGCCCTGGAAGAGCTGCTTCAGGGTCTTGCGCATCTCGTAGGGATCGACCCAGTTGTTCGTCGGCCCGGCGTTGTCCTTCGAATACGAACAGATATAGGTCCGGTCCTCTACCCGCGCCACATCTCTCGGATCAGACCGCGCATAGAAACATCCCGGCCACTCTTTGCGGTTCAGCCTGACCAGCGTTTTCGACTGAACCATCTGTTCGCACAGCCGCTCGTACTCCTTTTGGCTTCCATCCACCCAGTAAATTGCCGCCGGCTGTGTCAGCTCAGCCATCTTCTCCACCCACCGGATCAGGTGCTTGTTGGTGGTCAGTGGCTTTGCGGCGGTCGAGTTTCCCTGCTTCATGCCTCATCCTCTTCCGGCTTTCAGCGAATCCAGTCAGCGCACAGTCTACACGGAGCGAGATAGACGGGTCCCCGCCGCCTCAGTCCTGCCGGCCAAATCAAAGATTTCTGTGGGCTTTGTGTTATTTATACGTGAACGCTGTTCGCGCGGCAAGGCGCGCCGTTTTGCATCCTTACTTCAAAAGAATGCCGTCGCTACCGACACCACGCCGCATGCCGCAAACACCATCCCCAGATACCAGTAGACCTGGCTTCTGGTCAGCAGCGTCACAGAGGTGATCACCAGCCCGATCTCGAGCAGTGCCTCCGCCAGGTCGAAGCGGTCCGCGCGCGCCTCAGCTTCTGCCACTTTTTTCTCCGTCGCCTCAGCCTGTGCCTGTTCGTCCTTCAGTTCGCTATCCCACTTCTTTTCATGATCGGCATAGCTTTTTGCCAGCTTGTCCGCGGCATCTTTATCGTTGAGCGCGATCACACCCAGCAAATCGCCGGCAATCTCGGTGTCATTGGCGCGAATCTTGTGTGCCTGGTAGAAATTCCATTCGTCTGTCGCCTTATTCTGGTCAAGCACCGCTTCGGTATGCGTACGATGCCCCAGTACCGTCGTCACCGCCACCAGCACAGCCAGCACGCTCATCGTAAACGCCACCGGCCGCAGCGTCGGCTCGGCCGCTCCGTGCTCCGCGTGCTCCCTCAATTCGTGTGCTTCGTGCGCTTCCATATGCACCTTAGATGTCGTTCCGCGATGTCTCGTCACCGCTCTCGGATCAGACTCTGCTCCGGTCAGCACGATGGAGCTGAAAGCTGCCAGCTAAGAGCTGGCAGCTATCTTCTCTTCCATTTCACCCCGTCCTTCGAATCCTCCAGCACCACGCCCTTCTCCGCCAGTTCGTTTCGGATCGCATCAGCCAGTTTAAAGTCGCGCCGCTTTCTTGCCTGCTCGCGCTCAGCAACCTTCGCGTCGATTTGTTCATCGCTCAGCGTCTGCGCAGCCAGCAACTCCGGAGCCACCTCGCCCAGCCGCCCCTCGCGCTGTGCCCATTCCAGCGCCCGCCGCGTAGGCTCCGCATCACGATCCTCGATCACATCGAACACCGCGTCAAAGTCCCAGAGGACCGGCAGAATCGCGTCGCGGTCGGACGCAAACAATTGCCCCTCATCCATCGCCGTATTTGCCGCGCGCACCAGTTCAAAAATCGGCGCACGCGCTTCCGCCGTATTCAAATCGTTCGCCAGCGCCTCGAGGAATTTCGCTCGCGCACTTTTCGCAGCCTCCTGAATCACAGGATTCTCGCCCGCCAGGAACTTCCCCGCCGTCAGCCGTTTGCGAAACGTCCGCAGCCGCTCAATAGCATTGGTGGCATCGATCAGACTATCGAACGTGAAATTGAGTTGATTCCCATAGGGCACGCTCACCAGCGCCAGCCGGATCGCCGACGCCTTGTATCCCTTCAGCAGCAGATCGCGCAGCGTATAGAAGTTCCCCTCGCTCTTCGACATCTTGCGCCCGTCCACCAGCAGGAACCGCACGTGCATCCAGTGCCGCGCGAAGGTCTTGTGCGTCGCGCTCTCGCTCTGCGCAATCTCGTTTTCGTGGTGCGGGAACATCAGGTCCTCGCCCCCGCAATGCAGGTCGAAGCTCTCTCCCAGGTACTCCATCGACATCGCCGAGCACTCCAGGTGCCACCCCGGCCGCCCGCGTCCGATCGGTGTCTCCCACGACGTCTCGCCCGGCTTAACCGCTTTCCACAACGCAAAATCCCGCGCCGAGTCCTTCTCATACTCGTCCACGTCCACGCGCGCGCCGTCTTCCATCCCGCTCAGGTCTTTCTTGCTGAGCTTTCCGTACTCGGGAAATGACTTCAGCCGGAAATACCACGATCCATCCTCGGTCTGGTACGCCGCCCCCACGCCAGCGAGTCGTTCCGCCAGCGCCACCATCTGCGGAATGTGCTTGGTAGCCCGCGGCATCTCCTCCGGCCGCTCCACGCGAAGCGCGTCCAGATCCTCGAAAAACGCTCCAATGTAGCGCTCTGTGTACTCGTCGATGGATACACCCGCCTCCGCCCCGTTGCGGATGATCTTGTCGTCCACGTCGGTAATGTTCATCACGTGGCGGACATCGACCCCAATGAGTTTCAGAAAGCGCCGCAAAATGTCGATTTGCAGGAAGGTCCGGAAGTTGCCGATGTGTCCGTAATCGTAGACCGTCGGTCCGCACGCGTACATGCGCAACGTCTTGCCGTCGCTAGGCTCAAGCGGTTCAATTTGTCCCGTGAGGGTATTAAACAGGCGGAGGGTGGTCATCGCTCAAGCGGCGCTTGCTTCGGCTGGCTCGCGCACACACGGCTCTTCGTTGCCGCACATCACGCACTAATTTAGCCGTTTGTCGCCTACCCGATTGTAGCAGCGCGGCTTCCAACCCGGCGTCCTGTGACGTCCGGCCCCAACCGGGTACACGAGAGCCAGGAGTTAGTAGCTAGCAGTTGCTTCTCACCCCATCACCGCCGCCCAGCCCACCCCGATCAGCACGACCAATGCCCACCATCCAAAGACCGCGATATATCCCGAACTCCGTTTCACACCGGCTACGGTCGCGATACCGATTCCCATCAGCACCAACATCCAGATCGTCACCGCATCCAAGGAGGTTGCGAAAGCATAGAGCGCTTTGTTTGTCTCAACCGGATCCAGAAACGCACCCAGATTGGTGGGAGAAAAATTCTTGATGTTGAATGACTCCGGTGCCATGCCGGCATATATCACAATAGTCCCCAGCAGTGCCTTCAGGCTCATGGGCAGCCACGCATAGTACGAGACTGCAAAAATCTGGCCGTACTTCGACTTGCCGCCGAACACAAAGTTGATCGTTCCCCAATAAATGAGCGCAATCACCGCCGCACCAATGATCCCAACAACGGGAGCACCAATGAAAAACCCCTCAGTGATCCCAATCGAAATCTTTTCCCCCATCGCCTTTTGCTCAGGCGATGCGTTGGCCATCCGCTCCTGCGCCTTGGGGTCCATGCGGATCTGGTTGTCAACCACCTGCGCGATCGTGATCTTCTGGGCGACCGCGGCAAACATAATGTAGCCGCACAGAGCGCCGATGATCAGCGGCAGCCACCAGCTCTTATTCCCCCGCTTAATGTCTTCAAATGTCTTGGCAGGCGACGTGAATGTATACATGACTCGCTGCCACTGAGTCAGTCCCGCACTCTCCGGAGCCGCTCCAACCACCGGTTGTACTCCCAAATCGCTCATGACTTCGCCTTTCTGCCCATTTCGGCCCGGCCACACAGGCCCGATCGAAATGCGCGCAACATCGTCGCCGCGATTGTACCCTCGCCCGCCTCCCTGAATCGAATGAATTTTCTTGGCTGCTTCCGCATGACTTGCCGGGTGCCTCGCCCAGGATCTGGTAGGTGGGAGAGTGACTAAGTCGCCGCTCCGGCACAACTACTTGCCATTCCGAAGTTCCGTCAGCCACGCTGCGAACTCCCACCACGCACACAAAAGCTGGAGCTTGAGGCTAGAAGCTAGTTGCCCGGCGCTCACCTAGGTCTGCTGGGGTGGGATTCGTTACATCCCCGCGGTCGCGTCCGCATCGCTCGGCGCTACATGATATTTCGGCAGCGTCTTATGCGTCGGCGCGTAGCTCCTGTACACCGTAATGTGGAAGCACGCCTGCCGGAACTCCTCTTCCGCATCGATCTTGCCTTCGCTCTCGAGCGCCAGCAACCGCTGCCGCATCCACACCATCTCCTGGTGGCTCAATCCCGACTTCGCGATGTCCACCGTTGCGCCAGTCAGATGCGGGCTCACAATATCACCCTCCGCCGGCGCCGCATTCCCATTCGTCCTCATCAGCCGCCGCTGATACTCCACGGTCCGAACCGCCGAGCTCACCTCGAGCGGCTTGTGAAACACCGCTTCGTGCGACCTCGCCAGGTCGGCCAGGAACTTCGCCGTCCACGGTCGGCAATACCGGTGGTTCGCCGGCAAATCGGCGTTCACCATCAGCCCTGGCGACACCGGCACTGGCACCAGCAGCCCACCGGCAATCCGCGCCGCCAGGTCGGCCTCATCCTCGATTCGCTCCAGCCCCTCCGCATCCAGCTTCGCGTTCTGACGCGTTAGTGACTCCAGCGACCCGCGTAACGGCGAGGGCATCAGGCTGTGCGGAATCGTCAGTGAGGCCTCTTCAGTCTCCCTCTCTGATCGCGTGCTCGCCGCTTCGGTCGGTGGCGGCAGGCTGCGGTCGATCGCATCTTCCTCCGGACTCGCGGCGCCCAGTGGCGCACTCGCGGTTGCGGCTGCCGGTCCGGTGCTTGTAGATGGCGTGATGCGCTCGACCGGTGCCAACCCGTCGTCTGCGGTTCGTGCCGGAGCCCGTAGCGTCGGCGTCATTTCCATCTCGCCTGCAAACGCCTGCCCCGTCATCGGAGCAGTCGCACCTGAAGCAGCCGGTCCGGAATTTTGGTCGTCCGAATTCGCCTTTACCGAAGCCGCGGCATCGTCATACAGCTGCGCGCTTCGGCCCCCGACAGTCCTATCGGAGGCTCGAGATCCGGCGTCAGTTCCATCTGCTCGATAGCCCTGTGCCGCTGGCTCACCGAAATCCGTCGCCGAACTGTCCTGTGCCGCGTACGTCCTGCGCAGGCGCACTGGACGCAATGTAGCTCGCGAACGGGCGCCTCTCCGATGCGCAAGCTGGCTCCGGATCGCCAGCCCCGCTCTCCAACCGACCTCATTTGCCGATTGCCGCCGCGTCGCACCGGAACCATAGCAGGAGTGCGCCGAAGAATAGGAATGAGCCCGCCCAGCCTGTCCGCGCCCGCTTGCCGTGCGTGGAATTCCCGAACGGGTGGTTCCCAAGTGCGAGCTTCCTGCGCGATGAACGCCGCTTCCACTGGTTCGGTTATAGGCCGGATGGGAGCCGTGCGAAGCCGGGATTCTCCGCTGCGTCGTGGTCGAAGACTGGGCGCCGAGAGCGCCCGTCAATGTGAGGGCGGCCAGCGCAACCAGCATCATTGCGATCCGGCACATGGCAGGCGGTGCGGACAATCGAGAGCTTCTCCAGTCTACGTCGATCCGCCCCGTCGTCCGAGTGCCTTTGCGGATGCCGACTTGTCTGATAATTAGACGCTGACCGTATCCTCGCAGGTCTTGCACATGCTTGAAATGGCACGTTCTTGCCATGCCTTCACGCCATTACCGCTCCTCCACTGAGAAAGGACTCCCGCTCGCCGCTCCGAAGGTCGCCCGATCCCTGAAACCTGACCCCTGCCTCTACTCCGTCCTCGGCGCCTCAGGCTTCGCCAGCGGATCCAGCACAAACCCCTTTCGAACCAGTGCGAACCCCGCTTGGGGAAGCTCTGCCTGCAACAGTTCGTTTTCCGGCCCCGAAAACAGATCCGTCTGAGTGCCGGCGATCGTCGCCACCAGGTGATGCACCGCGATCTCCTTCCCGTTCAGTTTGCCTCGCTGGTCCGGGTAGGTCATCAGCTGCACCGGCTCGATCGAGCCGGATTGCTTCGGCAGAATCACCCACAGATCTCGGCTGTTGTTCCGGATCGCTAACGCCAGCAGCGTCTCCAGCGCGCCCGGATCGAAGTCCGGCATGAAAACCGCGCTCTGGTGCGCATCCAGGCGTGTCGCCGTACTCTTCCCGCGCGCAGAAATGTTCACCAGGAACTGCGCCGCCTCGGGTTTGGCCACCACGTTGACAGCCTCGCCGTTCACCGTCGCGCTCAGTTGTTCGTGTCGCAGTTCATCCATCGGCGAAAGCTCTTCGTTTTTTGAGAGCGCATAGTCCAAGCCCTGCATTGCCACCTTCACCAGCGATGTCGAATCGAAGCCATCCGCCGTGCGCTTTATGCTGAAGCTTGCCGCGCCCACCCGGTGGCCGTGTTGCGCGATCTCAAAGCTTCCGCCCTCCAACGCTGGCGGCGAATCCGCAGCCCTGCGTACCGCAGCCTGTCCGAACGCTACAAATGGATTGACCGCTCCGCACCAGGCAAGAACTCCCGCGGTCAGAAACGAAATCAACTTGCTCACAATCCTCTTGTCACCCTTCCTCAAATTTAGACTCGCATTGGTGCAAAGAGTTGTCGCGCCGGACGATCTGCCCGTGCGAACAACCATTGCAGGTGCTTCGTCTGGCTGTGCAGCCTCAGGCACAGCGTTTGCTAAGCTAGCTTGCGAACAAGACCGCCGCGGATGAGCCATCCCAAACAGCCGGAGTTGCGACGAAAACCGGCCATGCTCAATTGGGGGAACCATGATTTTGAACCGTAGAGAAATGGTGCAGGGAACCCTGGCCGCGTTGCCTGCCTTCGCGACCCTTTCGCCCTCGACGATTGCCGGCGCACCCACCCAGCCCGAGACTACAGCAGGCGCCGTCCTGCTGCGCGACGATTTTTCCCGCCTGCCTGCGGGCTGGCTCACCTTTCCCGTCGGCGTGATGAACACCGCAATCCAGGAAAACCAATGGGTCGATGCGCGGGCGCGCAAGTTCGGCGAGTGGAGCAACGCCGTAGTCGATCAGGACGCCTGGCATGCCGCAACCGAATCCGCAGGCGGAAAATCCTACATAATGCAGCACTGGTACCATCCGCCCCACGGCGTGCGCGCGGTGATTATCGCCGGCGAAAACGAATGGGCCGATTACAACTACCAGGCACTGGTCAAGCCGCTCGCATTGGACGGCATCGCCGGCATTGCTTTCCGCTATCAAAACAATCTCGCGTACTACGTCCTTGCGCTCAAAGGCGGCGACACCGTTGAACTCACCGTGCAGCACCTGATCGCCGAACAGTTTCAGATGCCCAATTGGCAGACCGTCGCCAGCGCCCCCTTCAAGTACGCAACCGACGAGTACTACCTGCTCAGAGTCGAGAACGAAGGCGCAACCATCCGCGCATTCGTGAATGAAGCCAAGGTGCTCGAGGTGGCGAACGCCATCTACTCGGCTGGCAAGATCGGCTTGTGCGCCGATATTCCTGCACGATTCCAGGATGTCCTGGTTGAAGCGCCGCCCGCGGCAAGCCGGAGAATCGCTGAACAGATCGGCGCGCGCGATGCCCGGCTCTCCGCATTGAGGTCCGATAACCCGCAACCGCGGTTGTGGCGCAAATTCTCCATAGCCGGCTTCGGAGCGGGAAGCAACATCCGCTTCGGCGATCTTGACGGCGACGGCGAGATGGAAATGTTGATCGCACAGAACATCCAGACCGTCTCCGGCGACAGCTTCGACACCATCAGTTGCCTGACCGCCGTCAAACTCGACGGAACAGTCCTCTGGCAATCGGGAAAGCCGAACCCCCGCAACGGCCTCGTCACCAACGACAACCCCTTTCAGATTCACGACATCGACGGCGATGGGCGCAACGAACTGGTTGCCGTGCGCGACTTCCAGTTGCAGATTCTGGATGGCCGAACCGGGAAGATCAAACAGTGGGCATGGATGCCCGTAGCGCCGCAGCCCGGCAACGCGCCCTGGGCAGTGCGGCGCCCTTACCAGCGCGAATTTGGCGACTCGCTCTTCTTCGTCAACGTCTCTGGCGACCGAAACCGGCGCGAAATCCTCGTCAAGGATCGCTACCAGTACTTCTGGATCTATGATCACAACCTCAATCTGCTCTGGAATGGCGAGGGGCAGACCGGCCATTGTCCCTACCCGTTCGACGTCGATGGCTTCGATCGCATCATGATCGGTTATTCCATGTGGGACCACACTGGAAAGAAGCTCTGGTCGCACGACACCGACCTACGTGATCACGCCGACTCCGTCGCAGTCGCGAATTTCAGCGCAGATCCCCGCCAACAGCCGAGAGTCTATTCCACCGGTAGCGACGAGGGCTTCCTCATGTTCGACTACAACGGCCGCATCCTGAAGCACCTCATGGTGGGGCACGCGCAATGTTCCAGCATTGGCAAGTACCGCATGGATCTGCCGGGCCTGCAGTTCATGATGGTCGATTTTCACTGGAACCCCGGCGTCATGCTCCTCTTCGACTGGGAGGGCAACATCCTCGAGACTGCAGAGCCTATCCACAACGGCAGCAAGCTCGTGCCGGTGAACTGGCGCGGCGACGGAGAGGAGTTCGTTCTGCTCTCCGGCGATGCCAAAGAAGGCGGAATGATCAACGGCCACTTCGAGCGCGCCGTGATGTTCCCCGACGACGGCCATCCCGATCTTTGCTGCTTTGCTCTCGACCTTACCGGCGACGGCCGCGACGAGGTCGTTCTCTGGGATGAGGAAAGCGTCTGGATTTACACCCAGGACCGTCCCTTCGAGGGGCAAAAAATCTACACTCCCGCAAGGAACCCGCTTTATAACATGTCAAATTACTCCTGCATCGTTTCCACGCCGGGCTGGAAAAACGTCTAGATCGGACCAGGAGCCGGTTTGAGGAAACCGGTATAGGGGATTTCCGGTTCCCTGGTCCCCTTGTTCCCTGCTTCTTCAGCTTCTCTTCACCGCATGGCCGCCAAACTCATTCCGCATGATTGCCAACATGCGGTCGGTAAAGTTGTTGTCCTCGCGCGAACGGATCCTGCGAATCACCGACTCGGTGATCACCGGCGCCGACACGTTCAGATCGAATGCTTCAAACACCGTCCAGCGTCCCTCGCCCGAATCCACAACGTACGCCTGCAAGCCATCCAGAGTGGGATTCCCGGCCAGCGCATCGGCTGTCAAATCCAGCAGCCAGCTTCGAACCACGCTGCCGTAGCGCCAGATCTGCGCGATCTGTGGTAGATCCAGGTGGAACTCGTCCTTCTTCTCCATGATCGTGAAGCCCTCGGCATACGCCTGCATCATCCCGTATTCAATGCCGTTGTGCACCATCTTCACAAAATGACCCGAGCCGGGCGGCCCCACGTGTCCCCACCCCTTGTCCTTCGCCGGCGCCAGGGCCTCAAAGATCGGCCGCAGATATTGCACGGGTTCGCTGTCGCCACCGATCATCATGCTGTAACCCTCTTTCAATCCCCAGACGCCGCCCGACGTGCCGACATCGACAAACTGGAATCCTTTCGCTATGACTTCCTTGTAATGGCGCAGCGAATCTTTGTAATACGAGTTGCCGCCGTCGATCAGAATGTCGTTCGGGCTCAAGAGGGTCTCCAGCTTTTCCAGCGTGTCGTCCACCGGCTTGCCCTGCGGAACCATCACCCACACCGCACGCCGGCCAGTCAGCTTCTGCGCCATCTCCTCCAGGCTCGAAACGCCCACACCGCCGTCCTTCGTCAGTTTCGCCACGGCGTTCGCATCAAAGTCGAACCCTACCACCTGGTGCCCGCCCAGCCGCAGCCGCTCGGCCATGTTCGCGCCCATCTTACCCAGCCCAATCAATCCCAGTTGCATAAAACCTCCGCGTTTCTAAACATTGTGGGGGAATTCACAAAAACGAGTTAACGCTCTGTCTCACAGCTTGCCGACATAAATGATCGGTCATCCTGAGCGAGGTCCGCCGAAGGACCCGCATCTCTGAATCCGTCTCAGCATCGAATCTCCCGCCGGAGCACGAAAGAGCTGGCAGCCACCAGCTAGTGGCCGCTTCACTCAACTCCCAGCCTCTTCAACTCATTCCGCAGCGCCGCCTCACCCGTGAACCGGACTGCCGTCATTCCTGCCGCCGCGCCGGCCGTCACATTCTCCTCCCGATCGTCGATAAACAGAACCCGCTGCGCCGGCCTGCCCAGAATATCCAGCGCCCTGCGATACATCGCCGGCTCCGGCTTGCGCAGGCCCATGTAGCACGAGGAAAATGCCACCTTGAAATACCGCCGCAAATCGAACTTGCCAAACCGGAATTCGTTCGTCTCCCTGGCCTCGTTATTCAGCGCCCCAATCAGGCAATCGCTCATCATCCCGTTCGATGCTGCAAGCTCCTTCAGCACCGGCATCGCCCCATCCGGCAGCAGTTGCGATTGCATCAGCATGAAATCGAAAAACTCGTCTCGCGAAAAACTGCGCGGCTCATAGAAAACGACCGCTTCCAGGTATGCTTTCAGGTCGATATCGCCGCGCTCCCACGCCCCCGCGACCTTAGCGTTTCGCGCCTCAAGCTCCTGCGCGTCGAGCTCGAACCGAGCCACGGCCGCCGCCCGCTCGCGGTGGTCCCAGCCGTTTGTCAACAGCACCCCACCCACATCAAAAAGAACTGCATCGAAGGGCGGCATCATTCCTTCCCGCGCTCCATGCGCGCTCGTTCTATTTCAAAGTCTCTTCGGGGAAATCCTGAAGCCCGCTCTCGGGCCGCCGTTCATCGGCCCCAATTGCTATTCCCTAGTTCTAGTCCCTGAGATACTTGGCCTCGATCGCCAGTACTTTCTTGAATCGCCGCACAAACCGGACCTCTTGCTTCTGAAATGTCGCCGCGACATATGCCTTCGCCAAATCCATCGCCAGCGCCGAGCCGATTATGCGCGCGCCCAGCACCAGCACATTCATATCGTCGTGCTCCACTCCCTGGTGCGCTGAGTACACATCGTGGCAAATCCCCGCGCGAATTCCGGGAATCTTGTTCGCCGCCACGCAAACCCCCACTCCCGACCCGCAAATCAGAATCCCGCGCGGCGCCGCACCCGCCTTGATCGCCTCTCCTACCTTCTCCGCAAAATCCGGATAGTCGTCCTCCGGCTCGCACTCAAACGCACCCAGATCCAACATCTCGTGTCCCGCGCTCGCGAGATTCGCGCGCATCTCTTCCTTCAACGTAAATCCCGCATGATCCGATGCAATAACCAGCTTCACTTTCCACTCCTTTGGAGTGAGCCTCCAGCCCCCAGCAGGACTGCCCTAAGGACGTCCACAACTCGACTCCAGTCGTTTCCTCCGATCGACGCACTCTGCGCCGCACGAAAGCTGGCAGCTGGAAGCTAGGAGCTGGAAGCTGCCTTCAGAATCTTCATCGCCCTTGCCGCTACCTTCTCCGGCGTAAACCCCAGCTCCGCCATCACAATCTTTCCCGGCGCCGAAGCTCCAAACCGCTCCAGCCCCACCACGTCGCCGTCCGAGCCGACATACTTCCACCATCCCAGCGGCGACCCCGCTTCCACCGCCAGTTTCGGCACGTTGGCCGGCAGCACGCTCGCCCTGTATTCCCCCGACTGCTCATCGAAGATCTTCCAACTCGGCATCGAAACCACGCGCACCCGAATGCCCGCGCCATCACTGCTGCTCAGCAGCTTCGCGGCGCTCTGCGCCAGCGAAACCTCCGAGCCCGTTGCAATCAGGATCACCTGCGGATTCGCCGCATCCTCCAGCACGTATGCACCCTTGCTCACACCGCCGTAAACATCGTGCTTTGTAGCGTCGATCACTGGCAGATCCTGCCTGCTCAGCGCAAAGAACGTCGGCCCGCCCCGCTCTAACGCCAGCCGCCAAGCTGCCGCAGTCTCGTTCGCGTCCGCTGGGCGAAAATCCGTCAGGCGCGGCACCGCGCGCAGCGCCATCAGGTGCTCGATCGGCTCATGAGTCGGCCCATCCTCACCCACGCCGATCGAATCGTGTGTGAAGACAAACACTGAATTTGCCTCCATGATCGCCGCGATGCGCAGTGCCGGCTTTGCGTAATCCGAAAACACAAAAAACGTCGATCCGAAGGGACGTAATCCGCCGTGCACCGCCATGCCGTTCACTGCTGCGCACATTCCCAGCTCGCGAACACCGAAAAACACGTTGCGCCCCGCGGGATCGGCGGCAAAATGCGGGCTCGACTTGAAGATCGTCTTCGTCGACGCCGTCAGGTCCGCTGCCCCGCCAAAGAGCTCCGGCACATCGTTGGCAATCGCGTTCATCACCTGCTGCCCTGCGTTGCGCGTCGCCACCGGCTTGTCCGTCGCAAAACGCGGAATCGACTCCTCCCATCCCGCCTTCAGCTTGCTCGCCTGCGTCCGCTCAAACTCCGCAGCCAGATCTGGAAACGCCTTCTTGTATCCCGCGAACAGCTGGTTCCACTCCGCTTCCAGTGCGGCGCCCCGCTCCGTGGCCTTCCGCCAGTTCGCCAGCGCGTCCTCCGGCACCACAAAACTCTGGTCGCCGGGAAATCCGAAAAACTTCTTCGTCGCCACGGTGTCTGCCGCGCCCAGCGCTTCGCCGTGCACTTTGTTGGTCCCTGCGTTGGGGCTTCCGTATCCGATCACTGTGCGCACCCCGATCAGTGACGGCTTGTCCTCCACAGCTTTGGCCGCTTCAATCGCTGCTTCCAGAGCATCCAGGTCGTTCCCGTCTGCCACGCGCTGCACGTGCCAGTTGTAGGCCTCAAATCGCGCGTAGACATTCTCGGTGAAGCTCCACTCCGTCGGTCCGTCGAGCGAGATCAGGTTGTCGTCGTACAGTGCAATCAGCTTGCCCAGCTCCAGCGTGCCGGCCAGCGAAGCCGCCTCGTGCGAGATCCCTTCCATCAGGTCACCATCGCCGCACAACATGAACGTGTGGTGATCAACCACCGCAAAGCCCGGCCGGTTGTACACCGCCGCCAGATGCTTCTCCGCAGCAGCCATTCCCACCGCCATGGCGAACCCCTGCCCCAGCGGTCCCGTCGTCGCTTCCACTCCGTCCGTCAATCCGTACTCGGGATGCCCCGGCGTCTTCGATCCCCACGACCTGAAGCCCTTCAAGTCGTCCAGCGTCACCTTGTAGCCGGACAGGTGCAGCGACCCGTAGAGCAGCATCGACGCATGTCCGTTCGACAGCACAAACCGGTCGCGATCCACCCACTTCGAGTGCGCAGGATTGTGCTTCATCACCTTGTGAAACAACAGGTAGGCAATCGGCGCATCTCCCAGCGGAGCTCCGGGATGCCCGCTGTTCGCCTTCTCTACCGCGTCGACGGCAAGCAGCCGCAAGGTATCGATCGATAGCTGATCAAGTGAGAGGGACGCAATACTTGAAGCCATAATTGCTGAATTCTTCCTTTCAATGAACTGGGATGCGCGTTGTCCTGAATCGGAAGGCTCATACGCCAGCCGCGCCGTCAATCTGGGCGCAGTTTAGTTCGCGTTTCGGCCAAACAAAGTCGAACGACCTGCACCTGCGCTTCCACACTGTGCCAACTGGCCGCCGCAACCTCGCTTGGAATTCATGCAGCGATCGCCTCAGGCCGCATTCACTTTGATCTTCACATTGTATCCAAGCCAGCTGTTCTGATCCGGCCAGTGCATCGTCCACTCTAGCTCGCCGCTCTCCGCCGCCGGCTTGAGATCCGCCCAGAATCCCGCGCTCCCCAACCCCCGGCTCGGCGTCGCCTGCTTGGTTTTCCATCCGTCATCGGTCCACACCACCTCGAACCGCCTATCATCCAGAATGCGAAGCATGCGTCCTGCCTCGATCCTTTCGATGGGTCTGCTCCGGCTGTAGATCTCCAGCCCATCACGGCGCTGCTTCCGGCCTTCCGGGTCGCAATACCTCTGGTACACCGCATCGATGCGATCGAAAACCTTGCCGTCGACCGCCGAACGCAGCAACTTCAGGTACTCTGCATGCGCCCACACCAGCGGCACAGCCGACCCGTCAGGCTGCCCTTTGCGCAGGCTGCGCTCCGGCTTGTCGTCCTCATCCCACACTTGCTCCGGCAGCATCTGCCCGCACGTCGCAAATTTCTCGTAAGTCTCGATCAGCGGAATCACGCCGTTCCCCGCCGCCAGCTCGTAGTGCGCGCGCTCGCCGGTCAGCAATGGCCACACACGCCCCTGGCCCCATCCTTCGAACGCGCCGCCATCCTCGCGCTGCCCATATCCGTCCCAGTTGTAGCGCAGCCACCCCGGCCCCTCGGGCAAATCGCGCTTCAGCACGCGGTCCACTACCTTGAGCGAATCGACGATCAGAGGATCGTCGGCCCTCCGCACACCGTAGCGCACCAGCTCCAGGAATCCCGCATCGATAATCTCGCGCGCCTCAAACTCCGATCGCGTCCCCGGTGGCCTGTTTGCCAGCCGGATCAGCTCTTTCCCGCAGCCTTCGTGCGCATACGCCTCTCCGCACTCCGGCGGCCGAATCCTCATATAGTGCCGCTTCACCTCCGGATCCAGCACTCCGTTGTTCGTCACCGTCCAATCTTCCAGGTGTCCCTCGATCCAATCGGCGAACTCTTCGAGGAATACCGCCATCTCCTCCGACTCATGCGCCCGCGCCATATCCGCCGCGCAAATCAGCCCCGCGATCACCGCCGCCAGAGTCGAGGGCGAATACCCCGCATTTTCTTCCCAGCGCTCCTGATGCGTGATCGGCGCATTGTGCACCAGGAACCCCGCAGCCCGCTCCACAAACGGGAACATGTGCAGTTGACCCAGGCCCTCGGCCTTCCACAACCGCCACGCGAGCATGATCGGGAACGCCACTTCGTCGAGTTGCTTGCCACTCCAGTACGGGGTGCCGTCGATCCAGAAGTTCTGCGCGAAGCCGCCGCTTAGTTGCTGCGTGCACGCCAGGTAGACCAGCGCCCGCCGCGCCGTCTCAGCCCGTCCACATGCCAGCAGCGCCGTCGCTGTCTGCACCATATCGCGCGTCCACACCAGGTGGTAGCCGCCCAGGTCGTCGTCGCCCTTCACCTGCCCCCATGGAATCGATGCCGACGCCACAAACGCACCCGAATAGGACTTATCTTCGTGCGCCAGGATCACATTGTGGCTCGCGCGCATCAGCTTGCCGCCGTCACGCGCCGCGGCCGCCAGCCACTCGGGATTCGCGGCGCGTTTCCACTGCACTACAAACCGGTCGCGTTGCTCTTCAAATGGCGTCGACAGAGCCGACATCGTCTTCTGCGCTGCTGTGTGGTGCCCCTCACCAATCCCGATGGCCAAGGTGAACTCCCGGGCGATCGTTCCAGTCCCGCTGTCCCCGCTACCCGGGATGAACGGGCAGTCCAGCAAATCGATTTCCCCCATTACAGCAATGTTGCCATTCGTTGCCGAACCGAACTCCCACTCCATTTTGAAGTGCTGCATCAGGTCCTGCCAGCCATCGCTCGCGCCCACAAAACCGCAGCTCGCCCGCTTGAATCCGCAATGCGCCGTCATCATCAGGGACCACTGGTTCTTCCACGCCATCACATTCTTGTGCCCGGCGATGTCAACGACACAAGCCGAGTTCCCTGCTCCGCCGCAGTCCAGGTGCGGCGCCAGCAGCGCAAAAACTCTTAGCCGCGGCACCAGGTCCGCCCGTCCCTCCAGCCGCACATGTTGCAGCACCACCCCATGATGCGGATCGCAGATGATCTCTTTGGTCAGGCTATAGCGCCCATCGCGATCGCGGTTCACATACCGTGCCCCCAAGGCCTCGGGATCGATGTACTCAAATGTTGAATCCAGATCCCGCTTCTCCTCGTGCACAAACGTCTCGCCGTCGCTTACCAGGAATCCCATGTCGCGCACTTGCGGGTGATCGATCGTGGGAAAGTAAAGCTCGTTCAGGATTCCGTGCGAGCACGTAAACCAGATGTGGCTCGATGCCGCGTATGCAGTGCACACCGCATCCTTGACGCTCGAGGTCCACCGCGGCGCGAGACCCGGGCTCCCAAAAGCCTCGCCCTGCTGCTCGAGCCACCGGTACATCGTTTGATTGCTCATACGCACTCGCCTTGTCTCAGAGTCACCGATTCCCTCCCTTGGGCCGAAGATCGCCCACTCGCTATGCCGTCACATTCATATCGCCCCCATCCTTATAAGCGCCGTCATCCTCACAAAAGGTTGCTCGCCTCCGCGCTCAAAACCGAGCCGAAGCACTCGCGGCGAAGAGAGAAACGCCCTGCAATCGAGCATGGTCTCCGATCCCTCGGGGGGCGCGTGGCGCCATGTCCGATTGCAGCCGCTTTCGTGGATGGTTCTTGCGCAGGCAAATAGATCGGGAAGCTTGCCCGCCTCACAATATTTTCGACTCTCCACCTACCCGCGAGATGCATTCCCTATTACAAATTCGCAAAAAAGAGCCGGCCGCTGGTGGGTTGGCAGCTCGGTACCGGGTGGGTCTTGGTCTTTCCGTCCAGGGTGGGGGCTCGGCCCCGCCACCGACACCTCATTTACCAACTCTCACTCTCCCGCCGCGGCCAGCTCCGTCGCGATCCGCCGCTTCTGCCGCGATGAGACGAAATGACGTTCCACTGCAAGATAGAACAGCCATCCGAGAAACACGCCCGCAAGAATCTGCAGAGTCCAGTTCATCACATACCAATTGCCGATCAGCCCCAAGCGCCGTGCCGGCACATCCACAAAGCCAAGAATATAGGGATGAACGAGATAGAGGCTGTACGAAAAAGACCCCAGCCAGAACAGTGGACTCAGGATTCGATGATGCGCCAGTCTCCCATCCACGCGGCGCAATGCCCAGAACATCGCAAGGTATAAAATCACCGCGCAGCACTGTTGCCGGGAATTGGGGTGTCCGATATCGCCTCCACCTATCGAGCGCATCCCCGCAAACACCGCGACTAAAGCCACAACCACCGCCCCCATAACCCGGTTCAGCAGATGCAGCTTCTCGCTGTATCCGGCAAACTCGCTCGACCTGATCTCCACCGCAAGAAAGAAGAGACCGCCAAGTCCGAACTGATACCACAAACCCAACGGAAAAACACCCGCATTTCCCGTCGCGATCTGCCAGACCAGCGACTCCACCGTCAAGGCTCCAACAGCTAATGAAAGGAAGGTCATTCCGGCTTGTGTATTCCATCGCTTCGCAAGCCTCTGAGCGATCAGCAGTATCACACCGATGATCACGTAAAACGCGACTTCATAGCAGAGGCTCCAGAAGACGACGTTGATATATCTCTGCCCGGCCTCCGACTGGAATAACAGAAAATTCGAGAGCCAGAAAAGCGCTCCGCCCTTCAGCTGTATCAGATGGTTTACCTCTGGAATCAAGCGCCATCGCTGCGCCTGGATAAGGCCGCCGGCATACACAAGCGCCAGCAAGGTGGCGAAAAAATAAGGCGGGTAAATGCGACGCGCCCGCTCAAATGCGTAGCGTCGCACCTTCTTGCCGGAAGCAAATGCGCTGTACGCGGCGCCGACAATGCAGTAGCCCGATATCAGAAAGAACAGCATCACTCCAAGCTGGCCGCGCATGCTGAAGTTGTAGATGGGCCATTTCTCAAGACGCGTGCCGCCTACATAGTGGGTGGCCGCGTGGCACATCACAACCCAAAGTGCCGCCAGGCCTCGCAAAATGTCGAGGCTCTTGAACGGCGCTACCCTCCCTGCTTTCTCCACTACCCTCTGACCTTTCGTTCGGCTCCCTCGCTCGCCTGCCTCCGACCGCCCGGGCGCCCCACCCTGGGTAGGGCAGGACCGCGTTCCGGCACAGACTTCAGCGCCGACCTGCTGACTCGCCGACCTGCTTGCCCGCCGTTCTCGCCCGCACGATCATGTACTTCACCGCCGCATCCAGCTCCGCCGGCGTCACATCCTCCACCACGCCCGCATCGCCGATCCCCACCGGCAGCACAAACCGCCGTACTCCCCCCACATTCTTCTTGTCGCTGCCGGTTGCCGCCAGCACCCGCTCCGTTTTCACTTTCAACTTCGGCAACGGGCCATAACGATAGATCAGCCGCTCCAGCCGCTCCATCTGTCCGCCGGTGATCGTTCCCCGCCCTCGCGCCAGATGAAGCGCCGCGATCATGCCCCATCCCACCGCTTCGCCGTGCAGCATCGCCTTGTACCGCGTCGACTGCTCCAGCGCATGCCCCACCGTGTGCCCGAAGTTCAGGATCATGCGCAGCCCGCTCTCGCGCTCGTCCTTCCGCACCACATCGGCCTTCATCCGCACCGATGCGGCAATCACCCGCTCCAGTGCCTTTGGCTCGCGCCTCAGAATCTCCTCCGCATGTTCCTCCATGAACCGCACCAGAGCGCGGTCGCGAATGATCCCCGCCTTAACGCTCTCCATCAATCCTGCCCTCAGCTCGCGGTCCGGCAGCGTTCCCAGCACATCGATATCGGCGAACACCGCCTGCGGCTGTAGAAAATTTCCGACCAGGTTCTTGCCTTCGGGTAAGTTAACGCCCACCTTGCCGCCCACGCTCGAGTCCACCTGGGCCAGAAACGTCGTCGGAACCTGCACGTACTCGATCCCGCGCATGAAGATCGCGGCGACAAATCCGCCCACGTCCCCCACAATCCCGCCGCCAAACGCAATCAGCAACGAACTGCGGTCGCCGCCCGCGCGCACCATCTCCCTCGTCAGCCGCTCCGCGCTCTTGATTGTCTTGTGTGCTTCGCCCGGCGGCAGAAAAAGTACCACTGGAGCCTGTCGAAAGGACTGCTGCATGCTATGCCACAGCGCCCAGATCTCCGGCGACGTCACGACAAAAATCCGCCGCGGCAGTTTTTTCAGAACCCGCGCGATCCGCGGCGCCAGTTCCGCGAGTAACCCGCTCCCCGTAACCACGTCATACTTCGCCGATGGCGTCTCCACCCGTATCGTCTGCACAGTGATTTCATTCTAGTGTGCGGCTCTGCAAAGCTCGCACCGGCCTGGGTCTGTCGCGTGAGTCTGTCATCCTGAGCGAAGTCCGCGCAGCGGACGGAGTCGAAGGATCTGCATCAGGCTCTTCATCGGGCGCGGGTGGCTCGTCCAGGCTTCGCTTGGGCGCGGCCCAATCCCGGTTCCCTGCTCGCTGTTCCCTGATCCCTGCTTCTTCACTCCGCCACAGCTTGATCTACCGCTCCATTCTTCAGCGCCCACTCGGCAAATCCGGCCGGCAGGTTCCGCGCGCCCGCGATGTTCGTACCCTTCACGCTCTTCAAATGCAACCATCCCATTCCCTTGAGATCCGCTTGGCGGAGGTCCGCATCGTCCAACGCCGCGCCATCGAGATCCGTCCCCGCCAGGCTGGCGCCGTCCAGGTCGGCTCCGCGCAGGTCCGCATCCGCCAATTTGCATCCGTCCAGCCGCGCGCGGCGAAAATTGGCTGAAGCCAGCTCGCTGTACGACAGGTCGGAGTCGTGGAAGTCGCTGCCGCGCAGGTCTGCCGAGCTAAGATCGGCGCGCACCAGGTTGGCACGCACCAGCCGCACACCTTGCAAAAATGCCGATGAAGCATCCACGCCCACCAGCGGAACCTTGTCGGCGTTCAACTCCTGCAGCGCCTCGATCCGGCCGCCGCTGCCGCCCTTGCCCTGCGCGGTATTGATCACCTGCCATGCCTGGTAGTGCCGTTGCTTGATCCGGTCTCCCGTCTCGGAAAAGTAGAAGATCACGACCACCAGAACCGAAAACGTCTCCATGTACTCGAGCACTTCGATAAACTTCCAGTTCGAAAGCCCCCAAGCCGCCCACTCCCACACCCACTCCAGAGCGACGAATGGAACAACCCAGCCTTGCGAGATGTTCTTGCTTCGCTCGCTCCAGGCCTCGGGCCGTTCTCTTTCCTTGTGCACAATCATCTCTCGGCCACCTCCTCAAATCGCGCCCGCTCACAATGCGTCTGCTGCGATCTGCATGCCCGCTCGGGTGCTACACTCGATCCCACAAACCCAGGAGAACTCCGATGCGCCGGGAATTTGCATTCGCGCTCGTAACCCTTACGACCTCGATTCTCGCCGCCCAGCAGCCCGCCCCACCAGAGGCTGCAGATGTTTCGTCCGCCGCGTCTGTATCCAACGCGATTGCCTATTACGATGGTCCTGGCATCACAGCTCCCGAACTGATTCCTTTAAATCTTACCGATGCCGCCACCGAGCCCTGCGAAAAGCGCGACGGGGTAGTAAAGCTCTCCGCTGTCGTCGACTCGCAGGGAATCCCGGTCGATACCTTCTTCCTCATACCGCTCGGCAGCGATCTCGATCGAATGGCGTTGCGTATCGCGTCGCTCGATCGATTCAAACCCGGCACGCATAGCGGCTCGCCGGCCGCCGTGGTCATCTCTGACGAAATCAAACTGCAGACCTGCCTTGTCAGCGTGCGAAACGATGCAGACAAGAACATCTTCGTGGTCCAACTCCGCTCCGTTCCCGATCAAAAGATTGCTCTCCAATCGCCGCCGAAAGGGACCACGGTGCTCAATTTCATCGACACTCAAGTGCAGACCAATGCGGACCAACCCGTCAAGGCGTTCAAACCGGGCCCCGGCATCACGCCGCCTGTCGTTGTCCATCACGCCGACGCTGAGTTCAGCGATTTTGCAAGCAGAAACCGCATCGGCGGCGTCTGCATCGTCTCTCTGACAGTGGACGCGCATGGAATGCCGCAGGATCTGCACGTCGAAAAGAGCGCGGAGCCGAGCCTGGACCAGAACGCACTGCGGGCAATTAGCCAATACCGGTTCAAGCCGGCTATGAAGGATGGTATCCCCTTCGCTGCAAGAATCAGTGTCGAGGTCGACTTCCGCTCGTACAACTAGGCCGGGCGTGCCGGGATTCTGGAATCTCGAGCCTGCGAGGTCGCTCAACCCACCCTCCGCACTTCCCCTCGCCCAATTCGCCGCAGCGTCTCCTGGAGCTTCGGCGCTTTGCCTCGTGCTGCCTGGTGCCCCATCCCGGCCGCGTCTTTGCTCTTGCGGCTAGGTGGGAAACCGCCGCACATCGCATCCGCGCTGACCCGCTGACTCGCCCCTAGAAGAACAAGCTCCACGTCGCCAGCACGTTCAGCGCGCTCCCCACGCGTGGCGTGATCGCGGGCCCATTCGAATAGCCCAGACCCAGGCTTATGTACTCACCGCGCGAAGCCCGTAACGAATAGCTCCCCGTCAGCGTCGTCCCGGAACGCCACACCGTCTTGCCTTCGGCGACAAGCTTGTTCGTATAAGGGCTACTGTAATTTGTCCGCGACGCCACCGCCGAAAGCACATCCCCTGGCCGCGAATGGAACGGAGCCTTCTCGTATGTCCTCACCTCGTAGTAGCGCGCATATGCGTTCACCGACTGCGGCACCGTCATGTACGACCCGCCCGCATACCACCCCTGTCCCGGATGCTCCTCGCTCGATCGGAAGACCTGATAGTCCATCAGCGCGTACGCGCAGTGGTTGCCCGTCTCGGCTTTACCGGTGACCAGGTTCGGATAAGCAGTCCAGTTGTAGATGTACCCCGCGCGAAACCACGCTTGGTGCGCGCGGTCGCTAGCCTCGCGCTGGTAGCCGCCCTCGGTGATCGTCACCAGCCTGTCGCCATGCGGATCGAACCGAAATCCGGTGTGGTTACGCGCCACTTCCGTCGGTCCTCCCTCAGGATCCATGCTTCGCTGCGCAGTCGGCTTCAGATAGGTGCCCTTCGGCCCGCGAATCCTCGCGTTGAACGAGGGCGCAGTCAAAGGAAAATACGACAACCCTGCCTCGTAAGGCAGAACCGCGTAGACCCCTTGCGCTCCCGTCGCCGTCGATCCACCCACAAAAAAGCCCACGAAATTCATGTTGTTCGCTACGTATCCCGCCTTGATCTCCAGCCGGTCCTCGCCGAATGCCTTATACAAATAGAGATTCCACAACTGCAGAGCCTTCGGTCCCGCAGGCCGCCAGCTTGCCCAGTTCCACACCGCGCCCGCACACAGCTGCGCGTTCCTCAATCCCAGTTGGCGCAGGTCTGCGGTGAAGATCGGCTGGATCATCGCTCCGAAGAACTCGCGCTGGCCTACATAAACCTGCTCATCGGGCGCCACGGGAGCCGCCAGCACATTCTGCGAATACTGCGGCTGCACAATGGTCCGGAACGCCATCCCATTCCGGAAGAGTCCCTGCCGAAACCCCGAATCGATATCGATCAGGCTGTCCGAGAACGGCGGCATCGCGGCTTCGCCGCCCACATAATTCAGGTCTTCAATCGATCGGCCGGCGTCCCGCGAAATCGAAGGCCTAACCGGCGCCGGATCTTGTTTCGTCTGTCCGGCATCGTTGCTTTGCCCCTGGCACCCCAGGGCCGCGCACAACCAAAGCCCAGCGATGAGCGCGCTCCTCATCCTTCCACCATTCATCTTTTCCATCCCAACCCGAACATGTCCTGCTCCCTTGTAACCCGCGTTCGGCCGATTCGCGGAGCGTCCCACCATCGCGGACTCTTTGTGTTTGCCGCCGGTGTCATGTCCTTGAAATTCGTAACAAAAAATGATCGGTCATCCTGAGCGAACTTCGCTCAGTCACCACCCCAGCCAAATCAACGGCATCAGCCCGCCGATCGCCAGCGTCATCAGGAAGATCAGGCTCAGCCTCCCGGTCTTCTTGCCCGCCAGGCTGTATGCGTAGATCCCCTTCACAACGTTGTTGCTCGAAGCGGCGATCAGGATGGCGCCCGCAGCCAGCTTCACCGGCGTCAGTGTCCCCGCCGCCTGGGTCAGCCCCATAATGAACGGATCGACGTCGCTCACGCCCATGATCGCCGCCAGCACATCCACGCCGCCCTTGCCCAGGTAGGTCACCGCCAGTTGCGTGGCCACCAGCATCACCAGGAACAGCACCGCGAACAGAAACGCCGTCGTCATCTCCAGCGGATTCTTGGCTGCCAGTTCGCCATGCGGAGCGTCCGCGCCCTTGTCGGCGCGGCGCGTCCACAACCAACCGAACGCAATCGCCGCGCACGCCAGCACCAGGAACGGCACGTCCAGCACTGTCATCAACGAGTGGTTGAACAGCGCCAGCAAAATCGCCAGGCGCAGGTACATCACGCCCGAAGCCATCAAAATACATCCGGCAAAAAAATGCGGATGGTTCTCCGCCTTTGCCTGTCGCGCCAGCACCACGGTCGTTACCGTCGATGAATACGCACCCCCCAGCAGAGCCGCCAGTTCCACACCCCCTTGTCCCTTCGTCAGCTTCTGCAGCACATAACTGGCATACGAGATCGCGCTGATGGCCACCACCACCAGCCACGTCTTGAAGGGATTGATGTGGAATCGTCCGAACTCCTGGTTCGGCAGCACCGGCAGAATCACTGCGGATAAGAGAAGGAATTTTGAGAAAGTCAATATCTCGCGTGGCGCGATCGTCGTCGCCAGCTTCTCCAGCGCCGACTTCAGGTCGAGCAACAACAGGCTGGCCACCCCCAGCGTCGTCGCGATCCAGAAATGCCCGTAGCAGACGAGCGCGCCAACCAGAAACGTCGTCAATCCCGAAATCTCGGTGGTCGCACCGGCTGTCGTCGACTGCACCAGCTTGTGCCAGTACGACAACATCAGGAACCCCGAAACCACAAGGAATCCCACCGTCAACGGAAGCAGCTGCGTGCCCGAAACCAGCGCCAGCGAGTACCCGATGAGCCCGATCAGCGGGAAGGTGCGCACGCCGCCGAACAGGTATCCGGTCCCTCCCGGCGCTTTCTGTTCCTCTCGTTCCAGCCCGATCAGGAACGAGAGAAAAAGCACCAGGACAATCTTCACAGCTTCGGTAGGCAGCCCCCGAAAAATCTCCACGAGATTCGCGCCTCACAATGTCGACTTCTTGGTTTGCACATAGCATACACTCGACATGGCATACTCCTGTTCCCTCGCTCCCTACTCCCTACTCCCAACTCCTTGTATCCCCTGTACCGCCGCGCACACCGCCAGAACTCCGCCAATCACGATCAGCGAAACTGCTGCTGGCACCGCAACCCATCGGGCGGCCAGAATCTTCAGCGCCGCAAAAGCGAGGATCGCAGCCAGCCCGTAGTGCAGATAACGGAATCGATCCAGCATCCCCGCCAGCGCGAAGTAGAGCGACCGCAGGCCAAGCACTGCCGCCACATTCGACGTGTACGCCACAAACGGATTGTGGGTCACCGACAACACCGCCGGAATCGAATCCGTGGCAAACAAAAGATCGGTCGCCTCTACGGCCAGAATCACCGGAATGAGCGACCCTTTCGCCGGTTGCAGGCGCAGAACCCAAGAGGGCATCGCCGACCGCGGAGATCCGCTCCTCAGCAGCCGCCAGGCAGCATAGAGCAGCAGCGCTCCAAACACCCACGACACCCAAGTGATACGCTGCAACGCTGCCAGTCCAAAGGCAATGAAAACACCGCGCAGAACAAAGGCGCCCCACACGCCCCACAGCAGCGCCTCGTGCTGCTTCTGCCGGTTAATGCGGAACCCCTCAAACAACACCAGGAAGACAAATAGATTGTCCACGCTGAGTGAGGCTTCGATCGTATAGCCAGCCACCCACTCCAGAGCCGCCTGCCTTCCAATCGCCACCGCGATCCACCCGGCGAATACCATGGCCGCCATCGCCAGCCCCACCGTCCCCAGCCAGGCCGCCGTTTGTGCGTGGCGCGTCTCCCCGCGATGCCCCGGCAGCAGCGAGTCGGCAAGCAACGCAGCCACCACCACCGCATGAAACCCCGCCCACCAGGCCCACGAAACGCCCGCGATCATAGCAGGATGCTACAGCAGGTTGGTGCCCCGTCCTAGCCGCGCTTGTGTTCTTGCGGCTAGGGCAGGATCGCATGAACCTGCCCTAAATCGGTCATCCTGAGCGAAGGTCGCCGTGGGGGACCACTGAAAGCTGCTCTGACAGCTAATAGTTGTCGCCCGTCTCACATTCCGCTCCCATTCCCGCTCCTCCAGGCCACGATGCTGCATCCTTCTAGTGGAGGTCGTCCCCATGGCCCAGGCGCAACCGTCAGTTCCCCGGCGTCCTCGCGTCGTCATCGTTGGCGCGGGGTTCGCCGGACTGAACGCTGCCAGGGGCCTTGCCCGTCTGCCCGTCGACGTAACCCTTATCGACCGTCGCAACCATCATCTCTTTCAGCCGCTGCTTTATCAGGTAGCGCTTGCCGTCCTGTCCCCGGCCGACATCGCGCAACCCATCCGCAGCATTCTGCGCCATCAGAAAAACGCCGAGGTCTTGATGGACGAAGTGGCGCAGATCGACGCTCGTGCCCGTCGCATCGGCCTGGGTAGCGGCGCGCAACTCGACTACGACTATCTCGTTCTCGCTACTGGCTCTACCCACTCCTACTTCGGCCACGACCAATGGGCTCCGCTGGCGCCCGGCCTGAAAAGTGTCGAAGACGCTACCGAAATCCGCCGCCGCGTCCTCCTTGCCTTTGAGCTTGCAGAACGGCAAATGGTCGAGACCGGATCCCATCCTCCACTCAACTTCGTCGTCATTGGCGGCGGACCTACGGGCGTCGAACTCGCCGGCGCCATCAGCGACATCGCGCAGCTCTACTTGCGCCACGACTTCCGCCACATCGACCCCACCAAGAGCCGCGTCTTTCTGCTCGATGGTGGCAGCCGGGTGCTGGCCACCTCTCCTGAAGATCTTTCCGCGAAGGCCGAAGCCGAGCTCAAGCACCTGGGCGTCGAAGTCCATACCCATGCGCAGGTCATAGGCCTCGGCCCCGGCTGGGTCGAAGCCCAGACCGGCCAGAATGTCCAGCGCTATCAAGCGGTGGTTACCCTCTGGGCCGCGGGAGTTCAGGCTTCTCCGATCGGCAAGCTGCTCGGCACACCCCTCGACAAGCGCGGCTGCATTGTCGTCGACGACCGCTTCAACCCGCCCGGCTTGCCCAATGTCTTCGCCCTCGGTGACCTCGCCCATCTCGAGCAGGACGGACACCAGATCCCGGGCATGGCTCAGCCTGCCATCCAGATGGGTAATCACCTCACCAGAATCATTGCCGCCGATCTGGCCGGCAAGCCGCGTCCCGCCTTTCGCTACTTTGACAAGGGCGACATGGCCACCATCGGACGCATGTCCGCGGTGGCCAAGGTTGAATGGCCCTTCAAGGCCCACTTGAGCGGCTTCCCCGCCTGGCTCACCTGGGTCACCGTCCACATCTTCTTCCTCATTGGCTTCCGCAATCGCATCGCGGTACTCTCCAACTGGATCTGGACCTACTTCACGTTCTCCCGCGGCGCCCGCCTCATCACCGGCAGCCACGACCTGCCCGGCTGGAAAGAAGAAGCGACGGAAGCGGCTTCGTCCCGCGCCAAAGCCGCCGACTGAAAGAAAGGCTGTCAGCCTTCGGCCATCAGTTGGTTGGGTTCTGTAAGGACGCCCGCCGCACCTGAAACCTGACACCTGAACCCTGTAAACTGGTTACGTCATGCTCGATCTCTCCTTCGTTCGCGCCAACCTGGAGTTGGTGGAGGCAAAACTGCGCGCCCGCGGCGCCGATCCCGCCGCTCTCCTTGGCGATTTTCGCACTCTCGATAAGAACCGGCGCGACGCCATCACCCAGTCCGAGCAGTTAAAGGCCCGCCGCAATGAGCTCTCCAGCCAGGTCGGTGTCCTCATGAAGGCCGGCAAGAAAGACGAAGCCGCCGCAATTCAGGAAGAAACTCGCGCCCTCAAAGACAAACTCGACTTGCTCGACAAATCCGCCGGCACTTTCGACGAGCAGCTTCGCCTTTCCCTCGCGCGCGTTCCCAACCTCACCCGCGACGAAGTCCCTGCCGGCCTCTCCGAAGCCGACAACAAGACCGTCAAGACCTGGGGTGAGCAGAAAAAATGCGACTTCACTCCCAAGCCCCACTGGGAAATCGGCGAAGCCCTCGGGATCCTCGACCTCGAACGCGCCGCCAAGCTCTCCGGCGCACGCTTCGCTGTCTACATGGGCGCCGGCGCCCGCCTCGAGCGCGCCCTCATCGGCTTCATGCTCGACACCCACACCCGCAAGCACGGATACACCGAGGTGCTGCCCCCGTTCATGGTCAATTCCAAATCCCTCTTCGGAACCGGCCAGTTGCCCAAGTTCGCCGAGGATCTATTCCGTTGCTCCGATGCCGACGCCGAAAGCGCCACGCGCGGTGAATTCCGCGACAACGACCATTGGCTGATCCCCACCGCCGAGGTTCCCGTCACCAATCTCTACCGCGACGAGATCCTTGACGACGCCCGCCTGCCCATCTCGCTCACCGCCTACACACCCTGTTTCCGCGCCGAGGCCGGAGCGGCCGGCAAAGATACCCGCGGCATCATCCGCCAGCACCAGTTTCAAAAAGTCGAGCTCGTCAAGTTCACTCGCCCCGAAGACTCGGATACACAGCACGAACTACTCACCCGCGACGCCGAAGAAATTCTCGAAGCCCTCAATCTGCCTTACCGCCGCGTCCTGCTCTGCGCGGGCGACACCGGCTTCTCCTCCGCCAAGACCTACGACCTCGAGGTCTGGCTGCCCGGCCAGAATCTCTACCGTGAAATCTCCTCCTGTTCCAACTTCGACGCCTTTCAGGCGCGCCGTGCCAATATCCGCTATCGGCCGTCAGCCCCCAGGGCCAAACCCGAGTTCGTTCACACCCTCAACGGCAGCGGCCTCGCCGTCGGCCGCACCTGGCTCGCCATCCTCGAAAACTACCAGCAAGCCGACGGCTCGGTGCTGATTCCTGAAATCCTCAGTCCATATATGGGTGGGCTCGATAGAATTGTTAGGGAGCCATAATGGCATCATCGACGTCGACACCCGGGGCCACGCCAGTCCCATCCGCACCAGCGGCAGCAGCCACCCAGCCCAAACGCAGCTTCGGCAAGGTCCTCCGCAGCTATTTCTACTGGACCTATCCCCGCGGATCATTCCACTACGACGTCATGGTTACCCTCATCCTGCTCTTCATCTTCATCACGCCGCACCTGTGGGATTATGGCGTCCGGCCAACGTCAATCTCGGGCCTTGGCCACCCCCTTCAGGTCGTCGCCGCCGGACGCGGCGTCATCGTCACCGTCCAGGCTTCCGACCTCGAAATCGCCCCCGGGGCATCCGACCATGAGGTCAAGAAGGCGCTGCGCCGCGCCATCGAGCCCGTCACCGGCGACGACGTCATTGTCGAACGTTGGCAAACCGTCACCGACGCCCAGGGTCACCTAGCCTGGAAAGTCTGGGCCCATCGCTAAGCGCAAACCGCCTCACAGCCCATTTCCGCATCGAAATGGATAATCGAAAGGGGCCCCATGCACTTCGGAGCCAAGTCCGCTTTCTTCGCACTCGTCGCCGCACTTCTCGCACCGCCGCTTTCGGCTTGCGCCGATGATCTCCAGCGCGTTCTCGAACAGCTCAACACCGCCGCAAAATCCTTCCACACCACCTCTGCCGATTTCCGATTCGATAGCAAACAGACTGAGCCCGTGCCCGACGAAGAAGTCCAAACTGGTATGGTCTACTACGAACGCAGCGGCGCCTCCTTCAAGATGGGCGTCCACGTCAGCAAAGTCGACAACCACGATGTCCCCAAGGTCATCGTCTGCTGCGTCGGCGGCAAGGTTCAGATGTACGAGAAGCTCACCAACAACACCACTACTCTAGACAAATTCAGCCAGTATCAGAGCTGGTTCATGCTCGGCTTCGGCGCCAGCGGCACCGAGCTCCAGGAAAAGTGGGACATCAAGTACCTCGGCGACGACAAGACTATAACCACAGAGAGAGGCGCACCCACAGCCAAGCTCGAATTGGTCGCCAAAGATCCAACCGTGCGTAGAAACATCCCCAAAGTCATCGTGTGGATGGATACGGAGCGCGGCGTCAGCCTCCGCCAGCTCTTCGATCAGGGCGGCGGCCAGACTAGGGACTGCTACTACATCAACATCAGGGTCAACCAAGCCCTGCCTGCCAACGCCTTCACCCTCGACAAATAGCCTCTTGTTCTCGCGATCTTATCCCGCGCCCGGTCCCGTGCGGGCACGACCGCTTCTCGCGATCGCCGCGCGCTAACTCTCGCGCTCTCCCTCTTCGTCATCTCTTCCCGGTATACTCCACAAACAAATCCGGGAACTCCTTCTTCAGCGCCTCGATCTTCGGCCGGTCGCACACCAGGAT
>Ga0335071_10000247_pt1 | contig 63312 bp, 70 predicted proteins | sample Lox_Sample_15_FD_206724 | JGI IMG/M metagenome (GOLD analysis project Ga0335071, IMG submission 206724) | Soil microbial communities from Loxahatchee National Wildlife Refuge, Florida, United States - Lox_Sample_1.5 | ecosystem: Environmental > Terrestrial > Soil > Wetlands | place: USA... | reverse complement strand
GACCGTGGAGATACCCGGCCCGGTTCCGACGTCGCTGGCCGTCGGCGCGACGTATGACGCCACCATCGCCGAGACCAACAACCTGCATCGGCGGGTGATGCTGATCTGCGGATTCGCCATCGGCGCGGCGGCCGTGTTCGCCTGGCTGCTGGCCGCGTTCGCGGTGCGCCCGTTCAAACAGCTCGCCCAGCAGACGCGGTTGATCGACGCCGGAGACGAGGCGCCGCGGGTCGAGGTGCACGGCGCCAGCGAAGCCGTCGAGATCGCCGAGGCGATGCGGGGGATGCTGCAGCGCATCTGGGACGAGCAGAACCGGACCAAGGAGGCGCTCGCCTCGGCCCGCGACTTCGCGGCGGTGTCCTCGCACGAGTTGCGCACCCCGCTCACCGCGATGCGCACCAACCTCGAGGTGCTGTCCACCCTGGACTTGGCCGACGACCAGCGCAAAGAGGTGCTCAACGACGTCATCCGCACCCAGTCGCGGATCGAGGCCACTCTGAGCGCGCTGGAGCGGTTGGCCCAGGGCGAGCTGTCGACGTCGGACGATCACGTGCCGGTCGACATCACCGAGTTGCTCGACCGCGCCGCGCACGACGCCATGCGGGTCTACCCGGAACTCGATGTGTCGCTGGTGCCGTCGCCGACCTGCATCATCGTGGGGCTGCCGGCCGGGTTGCGGCTGGCCGTCGACAACGCGATCGCCAACGCCGTCAAACACGGTGGCGCGACTCGGGTTCAGCTGTCTGCGGTCAGCTCGCGGGCCGGGGTGGAAATCGCCGTCGACGACAACGGCGGCGGGGTTCCCGAGGCCGAGCGCCGAGTGGTCTTCGAGCGATTCTCGCGCGGGTCGACCGCCTCGCATTCGGGCTCGGGATTGGGGCTGGCGTTGGTGGCCCAGCAGGCCCACCTGCACGGCGGGACTGCTTCGCTGGAGGACAGCCCGTTGGGCGGCGCGCGGCTCTTGCTGCGCATCCCCGCGCCGAGTTAACGCCGCGCCGAACGATCGACTCGCTGCGCGAAATGGCGCCCTACTGGCGCGACAACTCCGCGTTCGGCCCGTTGGGGGGCGTCACTTCCTCGAACTTTTGCGCCACGGAGTGAAACAGGCGCGCGCGGCGGACTCTTCGTCCTTGAACCAGACCTGGGCGACGGTCGGATCGTAAGGCTCGTCGTTGGGGGTGTAGTAAAGCCGGGTATCCGAACGCCCCTTCACCAGCCATCCCGCCGGGCCGCCGCCATCCGGGGTGGCGCGAGCCGAGCCCGGGCCGTAGGGCTCATACGGCAAGACGGGGGTCCTTCTGGTGGGCGATTCCATGGCGCCCGGCAGCTTCTTCGGCGGCAAATGCTTACCACCCGGCGCCTTCTTCGCCGGGCGCCCGACGGCGTCCGGGGCCTTTTTGCCGGGCGGGATCCTCTTGGCGGGCGGAACCTTCTTGCCGGGCGGAATCTTCTTGCCCGGTGGCACCTTCTTCGGCGGCGCCTTTCTCGCGCCCGGGATCCGCTTCGCCGCAGACCCTTGGACGGCCGGACGAGCCTTTCTCGGCGGAGCCTTCTTCGCCGCCAGGCGCTTGGCCTTCGGCTCCTTGTCAGCCCGTGCCCGCTTGGGCAGGAACTTCCTGAGGAACGAGAACCTGGTCTTGGGCGGCTGTTTCGCCTCCGGAGTCTTTGGCTCTTGCGCAACCGGGATCTCCGTCGTCGGCGGCTCTTCCGCAACCGGGATCTGGGTGGCCGGCGACTCTTCCTGGAGGGGGATCTCCGTCGCCGGCCACTCCTGCTCCACGGGGATCGTCGTCGTCGGGTGTTCTTGTTCGACCGGAATCAGCGTCGTCGGTGGTTCCTGCTCGACGGTGACCCCCGTGGCCGGCGCCTCTTCCGCAACGGGGATTTCCATGGCCGGCGACTGCTGCTCCACGGGGATCGTCGTCGTCGGCTGTTCCTGCTCGACCGGAATCAGCGTCGTCGGCGGCTCGTCCTCCACGGGGATCTGCCTCGTCGGCGAGTCTTCTTCGACGGGGACCCCCGTGGCCGGCGGCTCGTCGTCGGCTGGGACGTCCCTCGCAAAGAACTCGTACGGAGCGGAAGTCCTGGTCGTCGGCGGCTCGGGCTCGACATCCGCCGCGGCGGCCAACGCATCGGCCGGCGCCGCCACCGACATCTGACGCTTGGCTGGGCGCACCGCCAGCGTGAGGGTCAACACCAAACCGATCACGAAGGACAGGCCGAACAGCAACCAGTGCACGTGGCTCATCGCTCCTCGCCTATCCCAGGACCGGTCGAGGAGGCGGGGACGTCCTCAACGCCGACGCGTTTGTTCGTGACGTTGGCGATCACTCGAGCAACAGCCGAGCCCGCCACGAATGCGAGCAGATACCACAACCACTGGATCACGAAATCCATGCCAAATCTCCTTAACTGACAACGATTTCGACGCGGCGATTCTTGGCACGACCCTCGGGGGTGTCGTTGGGGGCGACGGGGTTCACCGAACCGAGGCCCTTGACGACCAGCTGACTGCCCGCGACGCCATGGGCGACAAGAAAATCGGCGACCTTCTGGGCCCGTTGGGTGCTCAACGGAATGTTGATCGCCTCGATGCCCGAATTGTCGGCGTAGCCGTTCAGCGTCACATGTGCCATCGGACATGCCCTGAGCTTGTCCGACACCTGGGTCAGTATGGGCTCGTCGGCCCGCGTCAGGCTAAAGCCGTCATTTCCGAACGCGATCGGGCCGCTCGTCACGGCAATGGTCGCCACTTGCAGGTCGGTGCACTGCACGGAGGCGGGCGCGGCGGGCGGAGCGGGGGGCGGAACCGCCGCGTTAACCACAAGATTGTCAACGACATTCAGCTTGGACCAGGTACGCACCGCCTCCTGGTGGACGATGTTGTTCTGGTCTTGCGATGGGGTGGTACCGGCCAACGTGATGGTCTCCCCGCTGACCGTGAGACTGAAATCGAGAATCGAGGCGCTGTCTTTAAAAATCGGTGCGGCTTTTGAGAAGTCGAGCGCGTCGATATTGGGATTGATGTTTATTTGGTCGACGATGCTGCCGCCCGGTGGCAGCGCGCCGCTAAGGGCCCTCAGCAAGGCAGCTTTCGCGGAGTCGTCGGGGAAATCCCCGTTGACGATAAAGTCATTGCCCCTGCGGGTAATTGAAAGCGGCGCCAGGGACAACTTCGGGGCGGCGGACCTGCTCGACGGCGACGTTGTCGGCACCCCGCCCGCCGCCCCATGAGCGGATCGGGGTCGCTCGAACGCGCCGTGACCGATTGCGGCAATCAACAGCGGAATAACCACAACGGCAATCAGCCAGGGAAGGCCGAGCGACCGCCGGTGCAATTCCGGATCCTGCCGCGAGTCGGTATCTGCGGGCGCCTGCCGCAAATCCGTGCCTAATCCCACTATTGCCCCTCCCTCATTGGCCACCCGCACTTTCTTCCTGCGGGCGATATGCAGCCTACCGATTCGACGCGGCGATACCTGCCAGGTCGGGCACACTGGAGCCATGGCAGACGGCAGAAAACCGACCGACAGCGAAACCCTGGCTCACATCCGCGGCCTCGTCGATGAGGAGAACACGCTGCGGTCGCAGCTGCAGCGCGGCGACATCAGCACGTCAGAGGAGCATGATCGCCTGCGCCGGGTGGAAGTCGAGCTCGACCAGTGCTGGGACCTGTTGCGGCAGCGTCGGGCGCTGCGCGAAAGCGGTGGTGACCCCCGCGAGGCGCAGGTCCGCCCGCCCGACGAGGTCGAGGGCTACCTGAGCTGAGCGACCCCGGGGATGTCCGCGCCTTCGACGCCATAGTCGTCGGTGGCGGCCACAACGGGCTGGTCGCGGCCGGCTACCTGGCCCGGGCCGGCCTGCGGGTGCGATTGTTGGAGCGGCTGGAGCACCTCGGTGGGGCCGCGGTTTCGGCGCAGGCCTTCGACGGTGTCGGGGTCCGGTTGTCGCGCTACTCCTACCTGGTCAGCCTGCTGCCGGCCCGCATCCTCAACGACCTGGGCGCCGTGGTGCGACTGGCTCGCCGGCCGTATTCGTCCTATACGCCTGATCCCGCGACCGGGGGCCGCCGCGGGCTGCTGATCGGGCGCACCGGGACGTTCCGGGCCGTCGGCGCCGCCGAGGACGAGGGCCGTTTCGCCTCCTTCTACCAGCGATGCCGGCTGGTGACCGAACGGCTCTGGCCGACGCTGCTCGAGCCGCTGCGCACCCGGGAGCAGGCCCGCCGGCACGTGATCGACGGCGGCGATCCCGGCGCGGCGGCCGCATGGCGGGCCATGGTCGACGAGCCCATCGGCCGCGCCATCACCGACGCGGTGGGCAACGACCTGGTCCGCGGCGTCATCGCCACCGACGCGCTGATCGGCACGTTCGCCCCACTCGACGACCCGTCGCTGCGGCAGAACATCTGCTTCCTGTACCACGTGCTCGGCGGCGGCACCGGGGACTGGGACGTCCCCGTCGGCGGGATGGGCTCGCTGACCGCGGCCCTGGCGTCGGCGGCCTGCGTCCACGGTGCCGAAATAATCACCGGCGCAGACGTTTTCGCGATCGACCCCGAGGGCCGGGTGCGCTACCGCCGCGGCGACGAAGAGCACTCGGTGCGGGGCCGGTTCGTGCTGGCCGGCGTCACACCGACGATCCTGGCCGGCCTGCTCGGCGAGCGACCGCCGACCCCGGCCCAGGGCGCGCAGGTCAAGGTCAACATGGTGCTGCGGCGCCTGCCCCGGTTGCGCGACGACGGCGTCACACCCGAGCAGGCGTTCGCCGGGACATTCCACGCGAACGAGACCTGGACCCAACTGGACAGCGCGTATTCGCGCGCGGCCGGCGGGCACATCCCGAATCCGCTGCCCTGCGAAGCCTATTGCCATTCGCTGACCGACCCGAGCATTCTGTCGGCAAAGCTGCGCGAGTCCGGCGCCCACACCATGACGGTGTTCGGCCTGCACACTCCACACTCGCTGTTCGACGGCGACTACTCCGGCGCCCTGCGTGACCGGCTGACCGAGTCGGTGTTGGCCTCGCTGGATTCCGTTCTGGCCGAGCCGATTCAGGATGTCTTGATGAGCGATGCGCAGGGCCGGCCGTGCATCGAGACGACGACCACCCTGGACTTGCACCGCACGCTGCGGATGACCGCGGGCAACATCTTCCACGGCGGCCTGACTTGGCCGTTCACCGCTCACGACGACCCGCTGGACACCCCGGCTCGGCAATGGGGGGTGGCCACGTCGCACGCTCGAATCATGTTGTGCGGCTCGGGCGCCCGCCGCGGCGGGGCCGTATCGGGCATCGGCGGCCACAACGCCGCGATGGCCGTGCTGGCCTCCCTGGCGAGCAGCCGCAGTTAGCGGTCGTTGATGCTGGCGTAGTCGCGCTCGGTGTACCCGGTGTAGATCTGGCGCGGACGGCCGATCTTGCTGTCGCCCTCGTCGTGCATCTCGCGCCAGTGCGCGATCCAGCCGGGGAGCCGCCCGAGCGCGAACAGCACGGTGAACATCCGGGTCGGGAAACCGAGGGCCCGGTAGATCAGGCCGGTGTAGAAGTCGACGTTCGGGTAGAGCTTGCGTTCGACGAAGTAGTCGTCGGTGAGCGCCGCCTCTTCGAGTTCCTTCGCGATGTCCAGCAGCGAGTCGTCGCCGCCCAGCTTGCCCAAAATCTTGTCGGCCTGTTCCTTGACGATCCGGGCCCGCGGGTCGTAGTTCTTGTAGACGCGGTGCCCGAAGCCCATCAGCTTCACGCCGGCTTCGCGGTTCTTCACCTTCCGGACGAATTCGCCGACGTCGTCGCCGCTCTCGCGGATCTGCTCGAGCATTTCCAGCACCGCCTGGTTGGCGCCGCCGTGCAGCGGACCCCACAGCGCGTTGATGCCGCCGGAGATGGAGGTGAACAGGTTGGCCCGTGACGAGCCCACCAACCGCACCGTCGACGTCGAGCAGTTCTGCTCGTGGTCGGCGTGCAGGATGAACAGCATGTCCAGCGCCCGCACGATTTCCGGGTCGGCGTGGTACGGCTCGGCCGGCAGCCCGAACGTCATCCGCAGGAAGTTCTCCACCAGGCTCAGCGAGTTGTCCGGGTAGAGGAAGGGCTGTCCGATCGACTTCTTGTAGGCGTAGGCGGCGATCGTGGGCAGCTTGGCGAGCAGGCGGGTGGTCGACAGCTCGACCTGACCGTTGTCCATCGGGTCCAGCGCGTCCGGGTAGTAGGAACTCAACGCGTTCACCACGCTGGACAACACCGGCATCGGGTGAGCATTGGGCGGGAACCCGTCGAAGAAGCGCTTGAGATCCTCGTGCAGCATGGTGTGCCGCTGGATGCGGTTGGTGAACTCGTCCAGCTGCTCCTTGCTCGGCAACTCCCCGTAGATGAGCAGGTAGCTGACTTCAATGAAGGTCGACTTCTCGGCGAGCTGCTCGATCGGATAACCGCGGTAGCGCAGAATGCCGGCGTCGCCGTCGATGTAGGTGATGGAGCTCTTGCACGAGGCGGTGTTGACGAAGCCGTTGTCGAACGTCGTGTAGCCGGTCTTGGACAGGAGGGAGCCCAGCGCAATCCCATCGGGTCCTTCGGTGGCTTGCACGACCTCGAGGTCGATCTCGCCCCCTGGGTACTTCAGAGTTGCGGTGTTGTCGGTGTCGGCCACGAGAACCCCTTTGCGCTCTGGCTGGCTTAGCTGCCCTGACTCGGTGCTTACAGCTGAAGGTAGTCGTTATCGGGACGACGCGCCTGCCCGGGGTCGGGTCCGCCGTTTTCGCGGCCATCGGCGGTTGAGCCACGGTGACTTCGGGACGTGACGGGCGTCATACCACGGCTCCCGCAGGCGCAGCCCGGCGCGCTTTCAGGGCTGAAGGCGCTCGACCCGAGCCCCTATGACGCGAATCCGGTTGTGCACCCGGTTTTCCCGCCCCTGCCAGAATTCGACCGCCTCGGGCGCCAGGAGGTAGCCGCCCCAGTTGGGCGGCACCGGGACGCGTTCCGCGCCGGCGAAGCGCGCGGTGACCTCGGCGAGCTGGTCCAGCAGCGCCGCGCGCGACGCGATCGGCCGCGATTGGTGTGACGCCCAGGCACCCAGTTGTGAGCCGCGCGGCCGCTTGGACCAATAGTCGTCCGTGACCTGCTGGTCGACCTTGGTCACCGGGCCGCGGACGTGCACCTGCCGGCCCAGCAGGTACCAGGGGAAGGTTGCCGACGCGTAGGGCGTCGCCGCCAGCTCAAAGGCCTTGGCCGAGTCGTAGTTGGTGAAAAAAGTGATTCCCGTCTCGTCCGCGCTCTTGCACAACACCGATCGGCTGACCGGCCGGCCGTCGGCGATGGTGGCCAGCACCATGGCGTTGGGCTCGGCCACGCCGGCGCGCTCGGCGTCGTCAATCCACTTGCGGAACAGGGCAAGCCATCCGTCCGCCAGCCAATCCGCGTCCAGGTCTGGGCTGCCGTCCTTTTCGACCGACCCGTACTCCGCGCGCATTGCCTCCAGGTGTTCTTTGCCTGCTCCGGGGCCCGGTCCTGCCATTGCGCCAACGCTACCGGGGGTCGCTACCGGCCGGTAGCATCCGCCCGGCGGTGGGGTGCGAGAATTTCCGTATGACTGTGCCCGAAAACTTTGTCCCCGGCCTGGAGGGCGTGGTGGCGTTCACCACCGAGATCGCCGAGCCGGATAAAGACGGCGGCGCGCTGCGCTACCGCGGCGTGGATATCGAAGACCTGGTGACTCAGCAGGTCACGTTCGGCGACGTGTGGGCGCTGCTGGTCGACGGCAAGTTCGGACACGGGCTGCCGCCCGCCGAGCCCTTCCCGCTGCCGATCCACACCGGCGATGTGCGGGTCGACGTGCAGGCGGGCCTGGCCATGCTGGCGCCCATCTGGGGCTACAAGCCGCTGCTGGACACCGACGACGCCACCGCCCGCGATCAGCTGGCCCGGGCCTCGGTGATGGCCTTATCCTATGTCGCGCAGTCGGCGCGCGGCATCTATCAGCCCGCCGTGCCGCAGCGAGTCATCGACGAATGCCCGACGGTCACAGCGCGATTCATGACCCGCTGGCAGGGCGAACCGGATCCCAGGCACGTCGAGGCCATCGACGCCTACTGGGTATCGGCCGCCGAGCACGGCATGAACGCCTCGACGTTTACCGCCCGCGTGATCGCCTCAACCGGTGCGGACGTCGCGGCATCGCTGTCGGGGGCGATCGGGGCGATGAGCGGCCCGCTGCACGGTGGGGCGCCGGCCCGGGTGCTGCCGATGCTCGAGGAGGTCGAGCGCACCGGCGACGCCCGCGGCCTGGTCAAGTCGATCCTGGACCGCGGCGACAAGCTGATGGGATTCGGCCATCGCGTCTACCGCGCCGAGGACCCGCGGGCGCGGGTGCTGCGGGCGGCCGCGGAGCGGCTGGGCGCCCCGCGCTACGAGGTCGCCGTCGCGCTGGAGCAGGCCGCGCTGGCCGAGCTGCGCGAGCGGCGTCCGGACCGGGCCATCGAGACCAACGTCGAATTCTGGGCCGCGGTCATCCTGGACTTCGCCCGGGTGCCGGCCAACATGATGCCCGCGATGTTCACCTGTGGACGCACCGCCGGGTGGTGCGCGCACATCCTCGAGCAGAAGCGGCTGGGCAAGCTGGTCCGCCCCTCGGCCATCTATGTGGGGCCGGGCCCGCGGAGCCCGGAAGCCGTCGAGGGTTGGGACCGGGTTCTCACCCACGCCTGAGATCGGCGAACGTAACGGCGCTGCGAACTTCGGCCCCCAATTTTTCGCACTGTGGTCACGCTCGTGTCCGTTAGTTGTCGGTGGTCGGCGATTGAATGGTTGCGACCGCGATGAATTCTCGTCGCGGCCGGGGTCAGTATCCGTGAGCCGGTCTGGAACTGGCCTCGACACCGACACCAAGGAGACCACCAATGGCGACCAACATCGAACCCGCACTGTCCCCGCATCTCGTCGTCGACGACGCCGCCGCGGCGATCGACTTCTACGTCAAGGCCTTTGGCGCCGTGGAGCTGGGCCGGGTGCCCGGTCCCGACGGCAGGCTGGTCCACGCCGCGCTGAACATCAACGGCTCCACCGTGATGCTCAACGACGACTTCCCGGAGACGTGTGGCGGCAAGTCGATGACGCCCAGGTCCCTGGGCGGAACCCCGGTCACCATCCACCTGACGGTCACCGACGTGGACACCGCTTTCCAGCGGGCCCTCGACGCCGGCGCCAGCGTGGTGGCCCCGTTGCAGGACCAGTTCTGGGGTGACCGTTACGGTGTCGTCGCCGACCCGTTCGGACACCGCTGGTCGCTGGGGCAGCCGGTGCGTGAAGTCAGCATGGAGGAGATCACCGCGGCGATGTCCGGGCAGCCGGGCTAAGAGTCCAGCAGCCGGGCCAGCAGCCGGCGTCGCCGTGGCGGCGCCGGCGCGCTGGCCGCTGCGGCGAGCATGTCGGCGACATCGGTGAATTTGTTGCGCGGCCGGCCGTCGTGGCCGCCGCGCTCGATCTCCGCGGTGTCGATCGCTCGCCACCCCGCGGAGTCGACGACGTCGGGCCGGCGCGCGTGCACGAGCTCGTCCAGAGCGTCCGGCGTCGCGGCCGGGTCGGTCAGCCTGCCGGCGTTGAAATCGGCCACCAGCGCCTGGACGGTTTGCAGGGAGCAGGACTTGTTCGTGCCGATGAATCCCGTCGGTCCGCGTTTGATCCAGCCCGCGACGTAGGCGCCGGGCACCGGACGGCCGGAGCCGGGGTCGACGACACGGCCGGCGTCGTTGGGCACGAGGGCCGCCGATTCCTCGAAGGGCAGACCTCGAATCCCCTTGCCGCGATAGCCAATCGACGTCAGCACCAGGCCCGCCTCCAGCCGGCGCACCTCCTGGGTGCCGGTCACCGCGAACTCCACGCCGGTGGCGCGCTGCTCTCCGAGCACGCGTCGCGGCGTGAGCTCGTAGGCCAGCCGAATTCGCGGGTGCGACACCGGCGCAGAACCGTCGCCGAGCTTGCTGAGAATCAGCAGCTTGTTCTTGGTCAACGGGTCCGACACGCCGGCCAGATCGCTTGCCACCCGCCGGTGATCGCCGGCGTCGACCACGACATCGGCTGCGCCGGTGAGCCCGATCAGCTCGGGCAGGGTGAACGCCGAATGGGCGGGTCCGCGCCGGGCCGCGATCACCACCTCGCGCACCGCCGATCGCCGCAACGCGTCGAGCGCGTGGTCGGAGATGTCGGTGCGGGCCAGGTCGTCGGGGTCCGCCGTGAGGACGCGGGCCACATCGAGGGCGACATTGCCGTTGCCGATGACCACCACCCGTTCATGGCCGAGATCGACTGGCAGTTCGGCGAATTCGGGATGCCCGTTGAGCCACGCGACCAACTCGGTGGCCGTCCCGGTGCCCGGCAGACCCATGCCGTCGATGTTCAGGCGACGATCATCGGGCGCACCGACCGCATACAGCGCGGCGTGATGGTGGGCCAACAGGTCCGCGTGGCTCAGGTGCCTGCCGATCTCGACGTTCAGGTAGAAGCGAAAGTGCCGGTGGCGGGATATCCGGTCGAAAAGCCTGGTGACCCTTTTGGTGTTCTGGTGGTCGGGCGCCACCCCGGCGCGCACCAGCCCGTAGGGCGTCGGAAGCTTCTCAAAGACGTTGACCCGCACGCCATGTTGGGTGAGCAGCTCGTCGGCGGCATACATCGCCGCCGGGCCGGAGCCGACGATGGCCACGGTCAATGGCCTACGGCGGGCGCGCACCTCGGCGGCGGGGATCACCGGGGCCAGCTTCGAGGTGGGCGGCAGCTTCTCGCCCTCGGGCCGCTCCGGGTAGAACGACGCGTTGATCTCGACGAACGGCAGCTGCTTGGTGTCCAGCCGGGTGTCGGGCGCGATGGCGCCGACCGGGCACGCGCTCACGCACGCGCCGCAGTCCACGCACGCCACAGGGTCGATGTAGAGCATCTCCGACGTGGCGAACCCCGGCTCGTCCGGTGACGGGTGGATGCAGTTCACCGGGCACGCGAAAACACAGGAGCCGTCGTTGCAGCACGACTGGGTAATAACGTGCGGCATAAAAGAACCCGCGCAGTCCTATGCGGCCGGTGCGGCGGCCAGGTGCTGGCGCTGCGGCTCGCTGCGGTAACGCGACGGCTTGCCGTTGATCTTGCAGAGGCGCCACATCAGCCGGGCGGACCGCGTTTCCATCAGGCCGGTGTCGTAAGCCAGCATCCGCACATCACCGAACATGTCACTGAGCCACTTGCGCGACTCCGGGGACCGGAAGAACAGTTCCCTCTTGACCTCGCGCGGGATGTCGAACTCATGCCAGAAAGCCTTGGGCGGCACCACAATCGCCCGGCACAACATCTTCATGGTCAGCGGCAAGTACAGTGCGGTCCAGAACCGCTGCCTCTTGGTCAGTTCCGGCAACCGCCTGCGCAAGAACTCGTGCGCGAATGAGATGTGCCGCGCTTCCTCGGCCACGTGAATCGCCATCACCCGCTCCATGATCGGGTGCAACGACTTGCCTTCGCGCAGCACGTTTTTCTGCGTGTGGTCGATGGGCTCCTCACCGGCGAGCACCCCGATGAAGAACGCCACCGGCAGCGGGCCGGCGACCAGCGGAACCAGCGGCGAGAGCCACTTGAGCACCCGGGGCATGCCGGGGACGTCGGCGCCGATGCGGTTGACCATCTCCTGGAACATCATGGTGTGGTTGCACTCTTCGACCGATTCGTGCAGGCAGTAGCGGTATTCGGGCGACCCGTTGGGCACCCAGAACGTGTAGTTCATCAGGCCGCGGATCAGGATCGACTCGAAGTGCAGCCCCACCTTGGCCACGTTGGCCTGCCGCCACATGCCGATCTTGATCTTGCGCTCTTCTGACTGGACCTGGTACCAGGGATGCCGCCCCAACGGATCGGTCAACGGCAGGATCCAGCGCGGGTCGTTCTCCGTCACCGCGAATTCCGTTGATTCCCAGTCGATATCGGTGTAGGGATTGAAGTTTCGCCGCACCGACCCCTCGGACAGCGTGGCAAGCATGTTCACGTACTCGGCGTCGTCGCTTACTTCCATGTTGCGTCGCCAACGCCGGACCATTCGCGTCTTGTCCATCCCAAGCCTCCCCAGCGAGGTTTACATTTGGACGTGCAATGTCCAGACAGTACCGCAGGTACCGGATATTTTCTAGACCCGTCCGAGGCACTGTGGCCTGACCAGTGGTCACACATTCGGTGTGGCCTGACTCACATCCAGGCCGCCCGCACGGCCCGCGGCGGCGCCGCCTTCGGGTCGCTCATTAGGCTGGCTGACATGGCTGATCAGCTCGACATCCCCTCCGACATCAAACCCCGCGACGGCCGCTTCGGGTGCGGCCCCTCCAAGGTCCGACCCGAGCAGCTCAAGGCGTTGACCACCACCGCCGCGCCGTTGTTCGGCACGTCGCACCGGCAAGCGCCGGTCAAGGATCTGGTGGGTCGGGTTCGCTCGGGAGTGAGCGAGCTTTTCTCGGTGCCGGACGGCTATGAGGTCATCCTGGGCAACGGCGGCGCGACGGCGTTCTGGGATGCCGCCGCCTTCGGGCTGATCGACAAGCGGTCGCTGCATCTCTCCTTCGGCGAGTTCAGCGCCAAGTTCGCCTCCGCGGTCGCCAAGAACCCGTTCGTCGGCGACCCCATCATCGTCAAGTCGGATCCCGGCACCGCCCCCGAGCCGCAAGCCGACCCGTCGGTCGATGCGATCGCGTGGGCGCACAACGAGACGTCCACCGGGGTCGCGGTGCCGATCCACCGGCCCGCCGGCTCGGGAGACGCGCTGGTCCTCATCGACGCGACCTCGGGTGCGGGCGGCCTACCCGTCGACATCACCCAGGCGGACGCCTATTACTTCTCGCCCCAGAAGAACTTCGCCAGCGACGGCGGGCTGTGGCTGGCGATCTTGAGCCCGGCCGCGCTGGCGCGCGTCGAGTCGATCGCCTCCTCCGGGCGCTGGGTTCCCGACTTCCTGTCGCTGCCGATAGCCGTGGAAAACAGCCTGAAGAATCAGACGTACAACACCCCGGCGATCGGCACCCTGGCGCTGATGGCCGAGCAGCTGGACTGGCTGCTGGGCAACGGCGGCCTCGACTGGGCGGTCAAGCGCACGGCGGACTCCTCGCAGCGGTTGTACTCCTGGGCCCAGGAGCGGCCCTACACCACCCCGTTCGTCGCCGATCCCGCGTTGCGGTCTCAGGTGGTGGGCACGATCGACTTCGTCGACGACGTCGACGCCGCGGCCGTCGCCAAGACCCTCCGGGCCAACGGCATCGTCGACACCGAGCCCTACCGAAAACTGGGCCGCAACCAGTTGCGGGTGGCGATGTTCCCCGCCGTCGACCCCGACGACGTCAGCGCCCTGACGCAGTGCGTCGACTGGGTGGTCGAGCGGCTTTAACGTCCCGGTCATCAGCCCGCAACCCGTCAGCGTGTCAGAACGGGTTACCGGCGTCGGCTGCACTAGAGTGCGGACCTGACGGGTCCGTCGCTGACCGGCGCGGAGCCTCCGAGGAGAAGCCATGCGGGAACTCAAAGTGGTTGGTCTCAATGACGAGGGCAAATACATCCTCTGCGAGGGTGATAACCCCGCAGAACGGTTCAAACTGGCGGCCGATGAGAGACTCCGGGCCGTCCTCCGCGGCGAGTCGCCACCGCCGGAGCAACCGCCACTCGACATCCAAGTCACCAACATGCTGAGCCCCAAAGAGATTCAGTCCCGGATCCGCGCCGGTGCGTCCGTCGACCAGGTGGCCACGGCGTCGGGCTCCGACATTTCGCGGATCCGCCGGTTCGCCCACCCGGTGTTGCTGGAGCGCGCTCGCGCCGCGGAACTGGCAACGGCCGCGCACCCGATGCTCGCCGACGGGCCCGCCGTGCTGACCCTGCTGGAGACCGTGAGCGCCGCATTGGTGGCGCGCGGCCTCGAGCCCGACAGGCTCAGCTGGGACGCGTGGCGCAACGAAGACAGCCGATGGACCGTGCAACTCGCCTGGAAGGCCGGGCGTTCGGACAACATCGCGCATTTCAGCTTCGCCCCCGGTGCCCACGGCGGAACGGTCACGGCGGTCGACGACGCGGCCAGTGAGCTGATCGACCCGGGCTTCGAGCGCCCGCTGCGGCCGCTCGCCCGGGTGGCCCGCCTCGACTTCGAGGCGGCGGAGCCGCCCGCTTCCGACGAAGCCGCCGAGCCGGCGGCCCCCGCCGCGCCGCCCGAACAGCCGGTGCACACCCGGCGCGGCAAGCCGGTCATTCCGGCCTGGGAGGATGTGCTGCTCGGGGTGCGCTCAGGCGGGCACCGCTAGCTCTCCGATGGTGGGGACCCGCCGCGCCCCTACCCGACCGTCATCGCCAGCAGCGTCAGCCACGCACCGGCCACACCCACGGTCGCGCCCAGCACAAACCAGCGCAGCACCGGCGTGCGCCGCCAGCCCCACAACGTCGGCGCCAGGCCACCCGCCGCCACGGCGTTGAGGCCGACCGCCAATAGCGGATGTACCCGGATCAGACCGAGGCTGAGTACCAGGACGGCGACGCCGGTCACGGCGGCGACGAATGCGGAAACCGTCAAACCCGTTGCCCAGGGGACGGACTCGTCGCTCACCACGTGAGCCTAGCCCGTTCGTAGAACGCCAGGGCCGCCGCCGTGGCGACGTTCAGCGAGTCGGTGCCGCGCGACATCGGGATGCGCACGGGCACATCGCTGAGCCGCAGTGTGGCGGTCGTCAGCCCGGGGCCCTCGGCACCCACCAGAACCGCGACACGTTCGTCGACCGCCGCGGCCATCGCCTGGGCCAGCGCGCACGCCTCGCGCTGCGGCGTCATGGCCATGAGCCGAAATCCGTTCTCCTTCAACAGCAGGAGGTCGTGGGGCCAGTGCGATGCCCGCGCATAGGGGACCAGCAACGCGTGGCCCATCGACACCCGCACGGCCCGGCGGTAGAGCGGGTCGGCGCAGCCGCTGCCGAATATCACCGCGTCGACGCCCAGCCCGGCCGCGTTGCGAAAGATCGAGCCCAAATTCTCGTGGTCGTTGACGCCCTCGAGCACCGCGACGGTGCGGGCGGCCTCGACGACCTGCGCGACGCCGGGTTCAGGCACCCTCCGGGCGGCCGCGAGCACGCCGCGATTGAGGTGAAAGCCGACCACTTGAGCCATCACCTCGGCCGACGTTCGGTAGAACGGCGCAGGGGCACCGGCCAGATCGTCCTGGAGCTCGGACAGCCGGCGGTCGGTGCCCAGCAGGGCGTGCGGGGTGAATCGGGACGCCAGCATGCGCTGCACCACCAGCACGCCTTCGGCGATCACCAGCCCCTTGCCGGTCGGCAGATCGGGACGACGGTCGACGCTGTTCAGGTCGCGGAAATCGTCGAGGCGCGGGTCGTCGGGATCGGTGACGTCCTGAACTTCCAAGCCGTCGGTCACGGGCCTTCGTCGACCAGCGCCAGCATCAGATCGGCGGCCTCGCGCAGGGTCGCGCGTTGGTCGCCATTCAGCGTCGCAAGGCGATCGGCCAGCCATTCCTGGCGGGCGCGACGGTTCGCCTTGACCAGCTCGGCGCCGGACTCGGACACCGAGACCAGCACCTGCCGCCCGTCGACCGGGTGCGGGGCGCGGTCCACCAGACCCATCTCGGCCAGCGAGGCGATCACCCGAGTCATCGACGGCGGACGCACGCGTTCGCGAATCGCCAGCGCGCCGGGGGTCATCGCGCCCTCGTTGGCCAGCGTCGCCAGCGCCGACAACTGGGACAGCGACACCGGCGATGACGGGTTGCGGAACCGCAGTTGACGGGCCAGCCGCATCACCGCCAGCGACAAATCGCTGGCCAGCCGGGCGTCGCTGTCAGGCATGGCGCGAGGTTACACGTAACGCAACGAATGCGGGATACGAAAGTGGCATCAATGGACTTTGGTCCTCATCGGCGATCGGCAAGCTTCCGGGGCCGATCGTCGCCGGGTATGTTGATCGCGATGTCTGTCGAACCCGGCCAGACCCCCGAGGCGCCGCCACTGCCGCGGGCACTGCTCGAGGTGTGGCCCGTCATCGCGGTCGGCTTCCTGGCCTGGCTGGTCGGCGCGGCGCTGACGTTCGTCGTGCCCGCCTTGCAGAGTTGGCGCCCGGTGGCGCTGGGCGGGCTGGGGATCGGGCTGGTCGGCACGAGCATCTTCGTCTTGCAGCTTGCCGCCGCGCGCCGCGGCGCCCGCGGTGCGCAGACGGGGCTGGAAACCTACCTCGACCGCAAATGAATTCGCCCGATGGAGGACCGATGGTCGCCCCGCTACTACAAACGCACGTCGACATCAACGCACCGGCATCGAAAGTCTGGGCGTTGATATCCGACTTCCACAGGATGCCGGAATGGAGCCCGCAGTGCCGTTGGATGAGGCCCCTCGGGCCGCTCCGCGCGGGCACCCGCACCCTCAACCTCAACCGCCGCAACCGCATGTTCTGGCCCACCACCTGCACCGTTGTCGAGGTCATCCCCGAGAAGAGGCTGGCGTTCCGGGTCGACGTCAACCGCACCGTTTGGAGCTATGAGCTTGAGCCCAGCGGCCAGGGCACGCGGGTCATCGAGAGCCGTCATGCCGAGAACGGCGTCAGCGCGTTTTCGAACCTGTCGGTGAACGCGCTCTTCGGTGGGACCGCGAACTTCGAACGCGAGTTGCTCGAGGGGATGAACGCCTCCCTGGCAAACATCAAAGCGGCCGCGGAGCGGGGCTAGTCTCCCGGCTCCGTCGGCTCGGACGGAGAATCCGGCGGCGACTCCGGCTCCGGCGGTTCGGGCGGCGGCGAGTTCTCCGCGACGTCCAGCACGCCGTCGTCGTACGGTTCGTACGCGGGCGAGCCGGTGCCCGCCGAGGCCGGCGTGTCCGAATGGGCACCGCAGCCGTACCGCTTGTCGACGATGTGCCCATCGGCGGACAGCTCGTTACCGCATACCCCGAACATCGCGCCCAGCGATCCGGCCAGCGGCAGGAAGAAACCACAATCGCGGCACACCCGCTTGGTTGACCGGGCCATCGCCGAGTCGGGACCGTAGTCGCCGGTGTGCCATCGCTCGGCCGCGTCGGCGCGGCCGGCGGAGCTCATCACCCAGCGCCGGCCCAACCCGATTTCCGCGGCGGTCTCGTCGACCTCTGCGTCACCGCTGAGGGTGTAGCCGGGAACCAATCGCGGGTCGTCCGCGGCGGGCGCCAGCAGGTCACCGGGGCTCAGGTCGCCTGGCCGCACCCGTCGGTCCCAGGGCACCCATTCCGGTGCCAGCAGCGCCGTCGGCCCGGGGATCAGCACCACTTCGCTGATCGTGGCGTGGTCGGCGCCGGGGGGTGCGGCGACGACGGCCGCCCATTGCCACCCCTGGTAACCGGGCAGGTGCGCCAGGAACCGGTGGGTCGCGGCGTTCGGATCCTCGTAGCTGACGCCCAGGTAGTCTCCGACGGCCTCAGCGCCGGCGAACTCCTCGACCGCTGCCCGGGCCCTGTCGACCGCACCCGTGAGCACGGCCGCCAACTCGTCGGGCCACTCGGCCACGGTCGTCGCGGCGGGTTCCACTGACTCTTCAGTGGGTCCGGTCACGCTGTCCCCTCTCTGGTGGCGATCGCAAGCGCGGCGTAGCCGGGCGCGGCGGGTCACCACCATCGGACTACAGTGCGTCTCTCATACTAGGTTGGCGAGCCACGCCCGGTTGCCCGTCGGCATAAGACAGAATTGATTCGTGTCCGGACGGCGACGTGATGATCGGGGTCGGGTGGCCTCGAACCCGGGTCGCCGAACCCGTCCGGACGTCAAGGGATCGGCCAGCCAGCATCCGGGCATGGCCAACTACCCGGCCGACGACGCCGGCAGGCACCGGTCCCGACGTCCACCGCCGATGCCGAGCGCGAACCGCTATCTGCCGCCGCTGGGCGAGCAGTCGGAGCCGGACCGCGGCAGCGGGGCGCCCCCGCGCGGTCCCGGCGCCGGCGAGCGCATCACGGTCACCCGCGCCGCGGCGATGCGAAGCCGCGAGATGGGTTCCCGCATGTACTGGATGGTGCAGCGGGCCGCCACCGCCGACGGCGCGGACAAGTCCGGCCTGACCGCGCTGACGTGGCCGGTGGTCGCCAACTTCGCGGTGGATGCCGCCATGGCCGTCGCGCTGGCCAACACGCTGTTCTTCGCCGCGGCCAGCGGGGAGAGCAAGTCCAAGGTGGCGCTGTACCTGTTGATCACCATCGCGCCGTTCGCGGTGATCGCGCCGCTCATCGGTCCGGCGCTGGACCGGCTCCAGCACGGCCGGCGGGTCGCGCTGGCGCTGTCGTTCGCGCTGCGCACCGCGCTGGCGGTGTTACTGATCATGAACTACGACGGCGCGACGGGCAGCTACCCGTCGATGGTGCTCTACCCGTGTGCGCTGGCCATGATGGTGCTCTCCAAGTCGTTCAGCGTGCTGCGCAGCGCGGTGACGCCGAGGGTGATGCCGCCGACCATCGACCTGGTGCGGGTGAACTCCCGGCTGACCGTATTCGGCCTCCTGGGCGGCACGATCGCCGGCGGCGCCATCGCCGGCGGCGTCGAGTTCGTCTGCACCCACCTGTTCAAGCTGCCCGGCGCGTTGTTCGTCGTCGTCGCCGTCACGATCGCCGGCGCCTTGCTCTCGATGCGGATCCCGCGCTGGGTCGAGGTGACCGCGGGCGAGGTCCCGGCCACCCTGAGCTACCGCAACGACAGCGGCCCGCCGCGGCGAGGGTGGCCCGAGGAGGTCAAGAAGGTCGGCGGGACACTTCGGCAACCATTGGGGCGCAACATCATTACCTCGCTGTGGGGTAATTGCACCATCAAGGTGATGGTCGGTTTCCTGTTCCTGTACCCGGCGTTTGTCGCCAAGGCGCATCAATCCAACGGCTGGGCGCAACTGGCCATGCTGGGCATGATCGGCGCCGCGGCGGGCATCGGCAATTTCGCGGGCAACTTCACCAGCGCGCGCCTGAAGCTGGGCAGGCCGGCCGTGCTGGTGGTGCGCTGCACGGTGGCGGTGTGCGCGGTCGCGCTGGCCGCTTCGGTGGCGGGCACCCTGCCCGCGGCCGTGATCGCCACCCTGGTCACCTCCGGGTCCAGTGCGATCGCCAAGGCCTCCCTGGATGCCTCGTTGCAGAACGATCTGCCCGAGGAATCGCGCGCATCGGGATTCGGGCGATCGGAATCCACGCTGCAGCTGGCGTGGGTGCTGGGCGGCGCGCTGGGGGTGCTCGTGTACACGGAACTGTGGGTCGGCTTCACCGCCGTCAGCGCCCTGCTCATCCTCGGCCTGGCGCAGACCCTCGTCAGCTTCCGCGGCAACTCGTTGATCCCCGGCCTCGGCGGCAATCGGCCCGTCATGGTCGAGCAGGAGGGCATGCGCCAGGGCGCCGGCAGGCCGGCGGCGGTGCCTGAGTGAAGCGCGGTGCGGTCCTGTCGGTCGCGGCCCTGGTGGCACTGGCGTGCCTCGGGGCGGGGGTCGGGGCGTGGCTGCTGGTGCGGCAGCCCGGTGCGCAGCGACCCGAGATCAGCGCGTACTCGCACGGGCACCTGACCCGGGTCGGGCCGTACCTGTACTGCAATGTGCTGAACCTCAACGACTGTCAGACGCCGCAGGCCCAGGGCGAGCTGCCGTTCAACCAGCGCTACCCGGTGCAACTTTCGGTTCCCCAAGCGATCGCGCGGGCGCCTTGGCGGCTGTTGCGGGTCTATGAGGATCCCGCCAACACCACCATGACGATGTTTCGGCCGGGCAGCCGCTTTGCGGTGACCATCCCGTCGGTCGACCCCCAGCGCGGGCGGCTGACCGGAATCGTCGTGCAGTTGCTGACGTTGGTGATCGACGACAGCCAATCAAACGACACCGCCGCGATCCGCGCCGTTCCGCACGCGGAATGGTCAGTGCGCCTGACCTCCTAACTGCCCGTCCAGCGTCGAGTTGTTGCGCGGATTTGGGTGATTTCCCACCACAAGTCGACGTTGGGCCGACCATGTCGGTGCTGACCGGCACCGTGTGCGCATGGAAATCCTGGAGTGGCCATTCAGGGGCACCGACGCGCTCGCGGCAGGGGTCCTCACCCGGCATCGGTTACGGACCGATTTCGAGATGGTCCATCGCAACGTCTACGTCCCCCGCGGCCGGAAGTTGACGCCCGTAACCCGCGCGGTGGGCGCGTGGCTGTGGTCGGGTCGGACCGCGACGGTGGCGGGCTTATCCGCAGCGGCCTTGCAACGCACGGCATGGATCGACGACTGGCTGCCGGCCGAGCTGAACCGGCCCGGCCGCGATAAGGCGCGCGGCATCATTTTGCACAGTGACACCTTGGACGATGACGAAACGTGTGTGCGCGACGGCATTCGCATGACCACGCCGGCACGCACGGCATTCGACCTCGGTAGACGAAAGGGCTTGACTACGGCCGTGATTCGGTTGGACGCGCTGATGCATGCGACCGGGGTGAAGGCAGCCGACATCGAGCTGATCGCCGAGCGCCATCGGGGCGCGCGCGGGTTGGTTCAGTTGCGACGGGTGCTGCACCTAGTCGATGGGGGCTCGGAGTCGCCGTACGAAACGACGACCCGCTTGGCCCTCGTCAGCGCAGGGTTGCCCCGACCCCAGACCCAGATCGAGGTGCTCAACGCGTGGGGTGGGGTCATGGCGCGGATCGATATGGGATGGGAGGAGTGGAAGGTCGGCGTCGAATTCGACGGCGCGCAACATTGGACCGATCCCGCGCAGCGAAGCCGGGACATCGATCGACTGGCCGAACTCCAGGCGCGGGGCTGGGAGATCGTGCGCGTCAGCGCCGAGATGGTGCGAAACCGACCCCAAGTCGTCGTTGCGCGCGTGCATCGCGCCTTGCTCGCGGGGGGTTACCCACTTTGACCAGTCGAGCGTGGAGTTGTTGCGCCAGATCGGCACGATCTGCCGCAACAACTCGACGTTGGGCGTAACCGAACGTTAGGCGCCGTGCCCGGCCGGCACTCGCTCTCCCTCGACCGGCGGCCCGGGCGGGGTGCCGTCCCCGAACGGCCTGCCGCCCAACGCCTGTCGCCCATGCGGGGTCAGCCAGCCGGCCAGGTCGGGGCCCTTGGGCACGATACGGGTGGGGTTGATGTCGGCGTGCACGATGTAGTAGTGCTGCTTGATCTGGACGAAGTCGACGGTGTCGCCGAAACCCGGCGTCTGGAACAGGTCACGCGCGTAAGCCCATAACACCGGCATTTCCGAAAGCTTGCTCCGATTGCACTTGAAGTGCCCCTGGTAGACCGGGTCGAAGCGGGCCAGGGTGGTGAACAGCCGGACGTCCGCCTCGGTGATGGTGTCGCCCACCAGATATCGCTGCGCGGAGAGGCGATCGCTCACCCAGTCCAGCGCGGCGAACAGCCGATCGTAGGCCGCCTCGTAGGCCTGCTGCGAGCCGGCAAAGCCGCAGCGATAGACGCCGTTGTTGATCTCGGTGTAGACCCTCTTGCTCACCTCGTCGATCTCGTCGCGCAGCGACTCGGGGTAGAGCTGCGGGGCGCCGTCGCGGTGGTAGGCGGGCCACTCGGTCGACAGATCCAGGGTCATTTGCGCGAAGTCGTTGGTGACCACCGCGCCGCTCGGCACGTCGACGATCGCCGGAACCGTGATGCCCTTGGGATAGCCGGGGAAGCGTTTGAAGTACGCGTCCTGCAGCCGCGGGATCTTCAGCACCGGGTCGACGCCGCCCGGGTCCAGGTCGAACGTCCAGCTGCGCTCGTCATGCGTGGGACCGCAAAACCCAATGGAGAGAGCGCCTTCCAAGCCCAGTAACCGCCGCACGATTATCGCGCGGTTGGCCCACGGGCAGGCGCGGGCCACGACAAGCCGATACCGGCCGGGCTCTACGGGGTAACCGTCGCGTCCGTCGGCGGTGATGCGGGTGGTGATGTAGTTGGTGTCACGGGTGAATTCCCCCGCCGGGGCGACATAGGAGGCCATGGCGACGATTCTGCCCGCCGCATCAAATCGACGTCCGGGCCAGTGCGATCAGGTCAGGAATCGGCGCGCCAGATTGGTCTCGGTCGACGCCCCCGGTTCCCAGTTCGCGATCCACGGTCCGGTGCCTTCCGACTGATCGATGATGCCGTCCTCCAGCCAGGTGTAGTGGCCTGCCAGCACGTCACGGGTCAATCGGACGTCGCTGCTGTCGGTGTTGGACCACAACGCTTCGAACAGGGCCTCCACCCTCAGGGTCGCTTGCTCACAGAACGTTCCCGCCAGCTCGTACGCCTGCTGACCGACGACAGGGTCGGCGGCCCGCTGCCCCTCGGCGCGCACGCACGCCGCGGACATGGCGAACAGCTCCGCGCCGATGTCGACGATCCGGCCCAGGAACCCCTGCCGTTGCTCGAGTTTGGCCTGCCAGCGCGCCATCCCGTAGAAGGTGTTGCGGGCCAGCTTGCGCGTGGATCTTTCGACGAACCGCAGGTGTGACGCCAGTGGGCCGAACTCGCCGTACGCGGTGGGCCGCTGCCCTTCACCGAACACCAACTGCGGCAACCACTTTGCGTAGAAACCGCTCGCGCCGACGGCCGCGGCGGCCTTCTGCCGCAGACCGGTGTCCGGCTTGGCGAGGTCACCGGCCGCGGTCAGGTGGGCGTCGACCGCCTCTCGCGCGATGAGCAACCGCATGATCTCGCTCGACCCCTCGAAGATGCGGTTGATGCGCAGGTCGCGCACCACCTGCTCGGCCGGCACCGCGCGCTCCCCGCGCGCGGCCAGCGACTCCGCGGTCTCGTAGCCACGCCCCCCGCGGATCTGCAGGAGCTCGTCGGCGATGAGGCAGGCCATCTCGCTGGACCACAACTTGGCCAGCGCCGCCTCGATCCTGATGTCGTTGCGGCCTTCGTCGGCCATCTGGGCGGACAGCTCGAGCACCGCATCGAGCGCGTACGTGGTGGCGGCGATGAACGAGATCTTGCGCGCCACCGCTTCGTGTTTGGCGAGCGGCTTGCCCCATTGCACGCGCTCGCCGGACCATTCGCGGGCTATCTTCAGCGCCCATTTCGACGACCCCGTCGCGCTCGCGGGGATCGACAGCCGCCCGGCGTTGAGCGTGGTCAGCGCGATCTTCAGGCCGTCGCCTTCCCGGCCGATCAGGTTCTCGGCAGGTACCCGCACGCCATGGAGCCTGGTCACGCCGTTCTCGATGCCGCGTAACCCCATGAACGTGTTGCGCCGCTCGACGGTGACCCCGGGCGAATCGGCCTCGACGACGAACGCGCTGATGCCCCCGCGGTGCCCGTCGCTTTTGGGCACGCGCGCCATGACGACCAGCAACTCGGCGACCACGCCGTTGGTCGTCCACAACTTCACGCCCTCGAGCTCGTACGCCTTCCCGTCCTCGACCGGTGTCGCCGTCGACGCCAGGCGCGCGGGGTCGGAGCCGACGTCGGGTTCGGTGAGCAAAAACGCCGAGATCGCACCCGCGGCACATCGCGGCAGGAACTTCTGCTTCTGTTCGGGGGTCCCGGCGAGTTTGAGCGGCTCGGGCACCCCGATCGACTGGTGGGCCGACACCAGGGCGCCGAGGCTGGGGTGAACCGACGAAACCATCACCAGCGCACGGTTGTAGGCGACCTGCGACATGCCCAGGCCGCCGTACTCGGCGGGTATCTTCATGCCGAAGCAGCCCAGTTGGGCCAGGCCCTTCACGTATTCATCCGGAATCTGCGCGTCGCGTTCGATGATGCTGCCGTCGACGTTGTCGAGGAACTCCCGCAACCGGCCGAGGAAGGCGCGGGTGCGCTCTTCATCGGCCTCAGACGGCCTGGGAAACGGATGGATGAGCTCCAGCGGAAAGTGGCCAAGGAAGAGTTCTTTGGCGAACGACGGTTTGTCCCAGCCACTTTCGCGGGATTCCTCCGCGAGGGCCCGCGCTTGTTCCTCGGTGACCTGCGCTTGCTGTGCCATCCCCGCCTCCTTGCTTACGACCACATCGAGGCTTGAGTACTCGGTGCCCTAGCCGAATACTACGGCGAATCGGCGCAAAAATGACCAGTAGTCGCAGGTCCCTCCAGAAGGAGGGGAAGGCGCTTGGTAGCCGTTAGGAGTCGAGCTCCCGGGCCACCGCCTTGACCACCTCGGAGACCCGGCGGGCGGTCTTGCGGTCCGGGTAGCGACCTTTGCGCAACTCGGGCTGCACGGCACCTTCCAGCAGCGTGATCATGTCCTCGACCATCCCGTGCAACTCGTCGGGACTGTGCTTGTGCTCGACCGGCGTCTCGCGCCGCGTCTTGGAAAGGGTGGGCGGTGGATCGATCAGCTTGAGACTCAACGCCTGCGGCCCGCGCCGGCCGGACGCCACGCCGAATTCCACGCGCTGCCCCGCCTTGAGCCCCTCGACTCCAGCGGGCAACGCCGACGAGCGGACGTAGACGTCCTCGCCGTCCTCCTGCGACAGGAAGCCAAACCCCTTTTCGGCGTCGTACCACTTAACCTTGCCGGTCGGCACTGGTCTCACCTGCTTGTCTGACGGATCACTAGGTTGGGCAACGCAAGAAGCGTCCCCCCGCGCAGGACGCATGTTGAAGCCTGATCCTACTCGGATGCCCGCCTGCCGAGCACCCCCGTTACCCGTCACTGGGTACCCTGGGCATTACCACCCGGAGGAGATATGCGCCTGATCCTGAACGTCATCTGGCTCGTGTTCGGCGGCCTGTGGATGGCTGCCGGATATCTGCTGGCGGCGCTCGTCAGCTTCCTGCTCATCGTCACCATTCCCTTTGGCTTCGCGTCGCTTCGCATCGCGTCGTACGCGTTGTGGCCTTTCGGCCGGACGATCGTCGACAAGCCCACCGCCGGGACGGGCGCGCTCATCGGAAATGTCATCTGGATAGTGCTGTTCGGGTTGTGGCTGGCGATCGGTCACCTGGTGAGCGCGGCGGCGATGGCGGTGACGATCGTCGGTATCCCGCTGGCGCTGGCCAACCTCAAGTTGATCCCGGTGTCGTTGATGCCGCTCGGCAAGGAGATCGTGTCCGTCGATTCGCCGGCCCGATTCGGGACGGTGCCCGCATGACGGTGACGGCATTGGGTGTACCGACGGTGCCAGGTTGCACCGGCCGGGCCGCGGCGCAGGACGTTCCCGCCGGCGGCCCACTGCTGGACACCTACGGGCGGGCCGCCACCGACCTGCGGGTCTCGCTGACCGATCGCTGCAATCTGCGGTGCAGCTATTGCATGCCGGCCGAGGGCCTGGACTGGCTGCCCGGCGAGCAACTGCTGCGGCCCGGTGAGTTGACCAGGCTGATGCATATCGCCGTCACCCGGCTGGGCATCACCAGCGTGCGGTTCACCGGCGGCGAGCCCTTGCTCTCACGCCACCTCGAAGAGGTGGTCGCTGCGGCGGCCGGCCTGCGGCCCCGGCCCGAGATCTCGCTGACCACCAATGGTGTGGGACTGGCGCGGCGGGCCGCCGCGCTCGCCGAGGCGGGCCTGGATCGCGTCAACGTGTCGATGGACAGCGTCGACCCGGACCACTTCGCGGCCATCACCCGCCGGGACCGGCTCGCCGATGTGCTGGACGGCTTGGCGGCCGCCAAGGAGGCGGGCCTGACGCCGGTCAAGGTCAACGCCGTGCTCGACCCCGTGACCGGACGAGAGGACGTGGTCGACCTTTTGCGGTTCTGTCTCGAGCATGGCCATCAGCTGCGCGTCATCGAGCAGATGCCGCTGGACGCCGGCCATCAGTGGCGCCGTGGCGCCGCGCTGAGCGCCGACGATGTGCTGGCGACGCTGCGCCCGCACTTCCGGTTGCAGCCCGACCCGGCGCCGCGCGGGTCTGCCCCCGCCGAGCTCTGGCTGGTCGATACCGGCCCGAACACCCCGAGCGGCAAGTTCGGTGTCATAGCGTCGGTGTCGCACGCCTTCTGCTCGACCTGTGACCGCACCCGGCTCACGGCCGACGGCCAGGTCCGCAGCTGCCTGTTCTCGGCCGAGGAGACCGACCTCCGGGGCCTGCTGCGCGGCGGCGCGGACGACGACGCGATCGAGGCGACCTGGCGCCGCGCGATGTGGGGCAAGCCCGCCGGCCACGGCATCAACGATCCCGACTTCATCCAGCCCGCCCGCCCGATGAGCGCGATCGGTGGCTAGCCCGATGGAAGCCCCGGCCGAAGCGGAGGGAATCGAGGTGACGGTCCGCTACTTCGCGGCCGCGTGTGCGGCCGCGGGAGTCGAAGCCGAGACGCTGGTGGTGCGTCCCGGCACCACGGTCGGCGAGCTGGTCGAGCGACTCGCCGGTCGCGGATCCCGCCTCGCCGCCGTGCTGAACCGATGCTCTTATCTACGCGACGGAATCGCCGTTCGCGACGAGGTCACAGCGTTACGACCCGGTGACACGGTCGACGTTCTGCCGCCCTTCGCCGGCGGCTAAAAATGTGAGATACCTCACGTAACGAAACGATAACGACACAATCACGCTGCGATCTCGGGCGCAATGACCTGCGCAAATCCCTAGTGTTCCTGGGCTTTTCGCACATGGCCGTGAGAGAAACGCCGGGTTTCACAGAACGTGACGGGACGAACAGAACCCGCTAGCGTCTCCGGGGGTTCGCCAATCCACCGAGTGGCGTTCCTCCCCGCTTATCGCGCCGAGCTCCATCCAGTAGGCGGGGGACACCGAAGAAAGTGGATGGAGGCGGGGGACCCACCGGTCCACCGTGATCTGACAGGAGCCGCTTGCGGCTCCTTGGGGTGAAGCCGACGCCGGCTCTCATGGGAGTACGGCGGCGGCCGGGTGGCCTCTCCAACCCGAACCCGACAGCTGACCTCGCAGGCGCGTTACCAGAGAGGAATATTCCGGCGCGTATGAGTGGACGTCATCGTAAGCCCACCACTTCCAGCATCAGCGTCGCCAAGATCGCCTTTACGGGGGCGGTGCTTGGTGGCGGCAGCATCGCATTGGCCGGCCAGGCCGCCGCGGCGACCGACGGCGAATGGGATCAGGTAGCCCGTTGCGAGTCCGGCGGCAACTGGGGAATCAACACCGGCAACGGCTACCACGGCGGTGTGCAATTCAGCTCATCCACGTGGGCCGCGCACGGCGGTGGCGAGTACGCCCCGTCGGCCGAACTGGCCACCAAGCAACAGCAGATCGCGGTCGCCGAGCGCGTGCTGGCCACCCAGGGCCGCGGCGCGTGGCCCGTGTGCGGTGGTCCGCTGTCGGGTGCCACACCGCGCGAGGCGCCTGCCCCGGCGCCGGCGGGCATGGACGCCCCGCTGGACGCGCCGTGGCTCGACGGCGGTCCGGGCCCGCTGGCCCCGCCGCCCGCGGATGCGCCCCCGCCGGACGCTCCCCCGCCGCCCGCCGATCCGGCACCCCCGGTGCAGCTGACCTCTTTTGGCCAGCCTGCGCCTCCCCCGGATGCACCGCCGGCACCCCCGGCGCCGCCCGCGCCCCCGGCCGACGCCGTCCCGCCGGCACCCCCGGCGGATCTGGCACCGCCGGCGCCTCCCGCCGACGCCCCGCCTCCCGCGGACGCGCCGCTGCCGCCACCCGCGGATGTGCCGCCCGCGCCTCCTGCGGACGCGCCGCTGCCGCCGCCGGCGGATGTGCCGCCCGCGCCTCCCGCCGACGCCCTGCCGCCCGCGCCTCCCGCGGACGCGCCCGTCGTCGACGCGGGATCTCCGGCGCCGGCCCAGCCGGAACACGCGTCGAACGTCGGCTACACCAGGCAGCTGTGGGAAGCCATCCGCGGCGCGGACATCCACGGGAACGACGCGCTGGACGCCCTGGCGCAGCCGTCTCCGGCCGGCTGACGCCTCGCGTTAGCCGGACACGGGGCGGGGCGAGGCCCCTAGGCCGAGCCCACCCATTCTTCGGTCCCGTCATCGAAGAATTGGTGTTTCCACACCGGCAGTCGCGCCTTGATGGTGTCGACCAGACGGGCGCAGGTGTCGAACGCCGCCCCGCGATGCTCGGCGGCCACCGCGGACACCAACGCCGCATCGCCGATGCGCAGCACGCCGATGCGGTGGCTGGCGGCGATGGCCCGCACGCCGCTGGCCTCCTCAGCGACCTCGGCCACCACCTGGGCAAGGACCTGCGCGGCCGACGGGTGCGCGGAATACTCCAGCCGCACCACCCGGCGGCCGCCGTCGTGGTCGCGGATCATCCCGACGAACCCGACGATGGCTCCGGCCGACTGGTGGCCCACCAGTTCTTCGTGATCCGCCAGAAAAATCGGCTCTTCGGTCATGGCGGCGCGCAAGACGCGCGTCATCGCTCGTGGTCCCCGCCGGCGAGTTGGTCGAGGGCGTGGTCGAGAACGTCGGCGAGCACCCCGAGGCCGTCGCGCACCCCGCCGGGCGAACCCGGCAGATTGACGATCAGCGTCCGGCCGGCCACGCCGCAGACGCCGCGCGAGAGCACCGACGTGGGCACCTTGGGCAGCCCGGAGCGGCGGATGGCGTCGGCCAGCCCCGGAATCATGTAGTCCAGCACCGCCACGGTCTGGTCCGGGGTGCTATCGCTCGGCGAGATGCCGGTGCCGCCCGAGGTGATGATCAAGTCCACCTCGGCGTCCAATGCGCCGCGCAGCGCCTCGCCGACCTCCTCACCGTCCGCCACCACCTCGGGCTGAGCGGACGAAAAACCTCGCTGCTCAAGCCATTCCGCGATGATCGGCCCGCATCGGTCGTCATACACGCCGGCCGACGCGCGGGTCGAAGCGATGATCACTCGTGCGGATCGCGCGCTCATCACCGCTCCCAATTTCCGCTTTTGCCACCCTGCTTGCGCAGTACCCGGATGTCATCGATGCGGGCGGCGGGGTCGACCGCTTTGATCATGTCGTAGAGCGTGAGCCCGGCGACGCTGACGGCGGTCAGCGCCTCCATCTCCACGCCCGTGCGGTCGGTGCTGCGCACGGTCGCGCTGATCTCGATCTCCGCCTCGCCGATCGCGAAATCGATGTCGACCCCGGTGAGCGCGAGCTGATGGCAGAGCGGGATCAGGTCGCTGGTGCGCTTTGCCGCCAGGATGCCGGCCACCCGGGCCGTGGCCAACGCGTCGCCCTTGGGCAGGCCGCCGCTCGAGATCAGCGCCACCACTTGCGGCGAGGTACGCAACGCGCCAGCGGCGACGGCGGTGCGCTTGGTGGCGCCCTTCTCCGTGACGTCGACCATGTGCGCCGCGCCGCGCTCGTCCAGATGCGAGAGCGCGCCCGACCGGGAATCGCGCGACTCCCAGGTTGCCGAGGCGTTCGAGGCCTCAGAGGCCCTAGCCATCCGGGCGACCTACCGGTTGACGACCGTTACCGGGTGGACGTAGGGCAGGTCGGTCGCGGGCAGCGGAAACACCAGCTCACCGTAGGGTGACAACGCACCCGTCCGGTCGCTCACCAGTTCGCTCACGGCGTGGTCGTCCGGGTCCGTCGTCGGCCATCCGTTATCGACGTAGTTGGATTTGCGTGCCTTGCCCTCAGCAATGTCAGCCACGCGGTCCATTCTGACAGGTCGCGCATGCGTGCGTGGCGCAAGGCCACTGGTCGGGGTCGTGAGCGTGGACGTCGGGGCCGCCGACTGCTTTACGCTGGTCAGCAATGACTGACAACACCCCGGATATCCCGCTGGGGTCGTGGCTGGCCGACTTACCCGACGAGCGGCTGATCCGACTGCTGGAACTCCGGCCAGACCTCGCCCAGCCCCCGCCTGGCAGCATCGCCGCGCTGGCCGCGCGTGCGCAGGCGCGCCAGTCGGTCAAGGCCGCCACCGACGACCTGGACTTTCTCCGGCTGGCGGTGCTCGACGCGCTGCTGGTTTTGCAGGCCGATTCCACCCCGGTGCCAACGGCCAAGCTGCTGGCCCTCATCGGTGACCGCGCTACCGAGGCCGACGTGCTCGGCGCGCTGGACGACCTCAGGCAGCGCGCCCTGGTCTGGGGCGAGACCGCTGTCCGGGTGGCCGCCGATGCCGGCACGGCGTTGCCGTGGCACCCGGGCCAGGTCACGCTCGAGGAGAGCTCCCGTACGGGTGAAGAGATCGCCGCCCTCATCGACGGGCTCGACCAGGCTCAGCTCGACGTGCTGGACAAGCTGCTCGAAGGTTCGCCGATGGGCCGCACCCGCGACGCCGCGCCCGGTGCCCCGGCGGAGCGGCCGGTGCCGCAACTGCTGGCGATGGGCCTGCTGCGGCGCATCGATGCCGAGACGGTGATCCTGCCCCGCCACGTTGGGCAGGTGTTGCGCGGCGAGGACCCCGGTCCCCTGCAGCTGACGGCCCCGGACCCGATCGTGTCGACCACCAGTCCCAGCGACGTCGACGCGGTGGCGGCGGGAGCCGTCATCGACCTGTTGCGCGAGCTCGACGTGCTGCTGCAAACCCTCGGCGCCGCACCGGTTTCCGAGCTGCGCAGCGGCGGGCTGGGGATCCGTGACGTCAAGCGGCTGGCCAAGGCGACCGGTGTCGAGGAGCCGCGGCTGGGCCTGATACTCGAGATCGCCGCCGCGGCGGGCCTGATCGCCAGCGGCATGCCCGACCCGGAGCCCGCCGACGGCGACGGACCCTATTGGGCGCCCACGGTCGCCACCGAACGGTTCACCACGATGTCCGCCGCCGAGCGTTGGCAACTGCTGGCCGGCACCTGGCTCGACCTGCCCAGCCGCCCCGCGTTGATCGGCACCCGCGGCCCCGACGCCAAACCCTATGGCGCCCTGACGGATTCGCTGTACTCGACGGCCGCACCGCTGGATCGCCGACTGCTGCTGAGCATGCTGTGCGGGCTGCCACCCGGGGCCGGCGTCGATGCGGTCACCGCGTCGGCGGCGCTGATCTGGCGGCGGCCGCGCTGGGCCAGGCGGTTGCAGCCGCAACCCGTCGCCGATCTCCTGGCCGAGAGCCACGCGCTGGGCCTGGTGGGCCGCGGGGCGATCAGCACACCCGGCCGGGCGCTGCTGGAGGAGCCCGGCGACCCGGAGAGCGCGGTGCACGCGATGACGCGGGCGATGCCCGCGCCGATCGATCACTTCCTGGTGCAGGGCGACCTGACCGTCGTGGTTCCCGGGCCGCTGCGACGCGACCTCGCCGACGACCTGGCCACGGTCGCCACCGTCGAATCGGCCGGCACGGCGATGGTGTACCGCATCAGCGAGCAGTCGATCCGGCACGCCCTCGACATCGGCAAGACCCGGGACTGGATGCACGACCTATTTGGAAAGCACTCCAAAACCCCTGTACCGCAGGGGCTTACCTACCTGATTGACGACGTGGCCCGTCGGCATGGCCAGCTCCGGATCGGCATGGCCACTTCGTTCGTGCGCTGCGAGGACCCCACACTGCTGGCCCAGGCCGTGGCGGCCGCCGCGGAGCTGCAGTTGCGTGCGCTGGCGCCGACGGTGGCGGTGTCGCCCGCCCCGATCGCCGAGGTGCTCGTAGCGTTGCGCAAGGCGGGCTTCGCCCCGGCCGCCGAGGATTCCACCGGCTCCATCGTCGACGTCCGCCCGCGCGGGGCCAGGGTGCCCACGCCGCAGCAGCGCAGGCCTTACCGCCCCCCGCCGCGGCCAAGCGGCGAGACGCTCAACGCCGTCGTCTCGGTGCTGCGGAAGGTGACGGCGGCACCCTTCGGAAACATCCGCGTCGACCCCGCGGTCACCATGTCGCTGCTTCAGCGCGCGGCCAAGCACCAGGACACGTTGGTGATCGGCTATCTCGACGCCGCCGGCGTGGCCACTCAGCGGGTGGTGTCGCCGATCACGATAAAAGGCGGGCAACTGGTGGCCTACGACTCGGCATCGGGGCGGCTGCGTGACTTCGCCATCCACCGCATCACGTCGGTGGTGTCGGCCGGCGACTGAATAATGGGTGATATGCGCGCCAGCGACGATGCAGAGCAAAAAGCGATGTGGGGGCACCTCCCGCTTGCGGGGGAGAGGAGTGGCGCACATTGAGTGACGGACCTTTGATCGTGCAGTCCGACAAGACGGTGCTGCTCGAGGTGGATCACGAGCTGGCGGGCGCGGCACGCGCCGCCATCGCGCCGTTCGCCGAGCTGGAACGCGCCCCCGAACACGTGCACACCTACCGCATCACACCGTTGGCGCTGTGGAACGCCCGCGCCGCCGGCCACGACGCCGAACAGGTCGTCGACGCGCTGGTCAGCTTCTCCCGCTACGCGGTGCCCCAGCCGCTGCTGGTCGACATCGTCGACACCATGGCCCGCTACGGCCGGCTGCAACTTGTCAAGCACCCGGCGCACGGCCTGACGCTGGTCAGTCTGGACCGCGCGGTGCTCGAGGAGGTGCTGCGCAACAGGAAGATCGCGCCGATGCTGGGCGCGCGGATCGACGAGGACACCGTCGTCGTCCACAACAGCGAACGCGGCCGGGTCAAGCAGATGCTCCTCAAGATCGGCTGGCCCGCAGAGGATCTCGCCGGTTATGTCGACGGCGAAGCGCACCCGATCAGCCTGGAGCAGGACGACTGGCACCTCCGCGATTACCAGCAGCTGGCCGCGGACTCGTTCTGGTCCGGCGGTTCGGGAGTCGTGGTGCTTCCCTGCGGGGCGGGCAAGACGCTCGTCGGCGCGGCCGCCATGGCGAAGGCCGGTGCGACGACCCTGATCCTGGTCACCAACATCGTCGCCGCGCGGCAGTGGAAGCGCGAGCTGGTCGCGCGCACCTCGCTGACCGAGGATGAGATCGGCGAATACTCGGGCGAACGCAAGGAGATCCGTCCGGTGACCATCTCGACGTACCAGATGATCACCCGCCGCACCAAGGGCGAGTACCGGCACCTGGAACTGTTCGACAGCCGCGACTGGGGGCTGATCATCTACGACGAGGTGCACCTGCTGCCGGCGCCGGTGTTCCGGATGACCGCCGACCTGCAGTCCAAGCGGCGGCTGGGCCTGACGGCGACGCTGATCCGCGAAGACGGCCGCGAGGGCGACGTGTTCTCGCTCATCGGTCCCAAGCGCTACGACGCGCCCTGGAAGGACATCGAGGCGCAGGGCTGGATCGCGCCCGCCGAGTGCGTCGAGGTGCGGGTCACCATGACCGACAACGAGCGAATGACGTACGCCACGGCCGAACCCGAAGAGCGTTACCGGCTGTGCTCGACGGTGCACACCAAGATCGCGGTGGTCAAGTCGATTCTGGAGAAGCACCCCGACGAGCAGACCCTGGTGATCGGCGCCTACCTCGATCAGCTCGACGAGCTCGGCGCCGAGCTGAACGCCCCGGTGATCCAGGGCTCCACCCGGACCAAGGAGCGCGAGGCGCTGTTCGACGCCTTCCGCCGCGGCGAGGTGTCGACGCTGGTGGTGTCCAAGGTCGCCAACTTCTCCATCGACCTGCCGGAAGCGTCTGTGGCGGTGCAGGTTTCGGGGACTTTCGGTTCGCGCCAGGAGGAGGCCCAGCGGCTGGGCCGGCTGCTGCGGCCCAAGTCGGACGGCGGCGGGGCCATCTTCTATTCCGTGGTGGCCCGCGACAGCCTGGATGCCGAGTACGCCGCGCACCGCCAGCGTTTCCTGGCCGAACAGGGCTATGGCTACGTCATCCGCGACGCGGATGACCTGCTGGGCCCGGCTATCTAACCGCGAGTTGGGGGCACCTACAGCGACAGGATCGTCGCCGACGCCGTGCCGGGCGCTCCGTACACCTGAGCCAGGCCGACGCGCGGGTTGCCGGGCACCTGGCGCCCCCCCGCCTCGCCCCGCAGCTGGCGCACCAGCTCGTGCATCTGGCGCAGGCCCGACGCGCCGATCGGCTCACCGTTGGCGATCAATCCGCCGTCGGTGTTGACGGGCAGCGAGCCGTGGATCTCGGTGGCCCCGTCGGCCACCAGCTTCTCCTGCTCGCCGTCGGCGCAGAGGCCCGTCTCGGCCATGTGGATGACCTCGTTGCCGGCGTCGGTGTCCTGCAGTTGAGCCACGTCGACGTCCTCGGGTCCGATGCCGGCGGCCTCGTAGGCCGCCTTGGCGGCGTACACGGTCGGCGAGACGTCCTCGTCCAGCGGGGCGAAGGTGGCGTGCACCTCGTAGGCGCCGTAACGCCGGGTCCGGATCTCGCAGGCCCGCACGTACACCGGCTTGTCGGTGTACTTGTGCGCGATGTCGGCTCGGCACATGACCACCGCGGCGGCCCCCTCGTCGGGCGCGCAGAACATGTACTGGGTCAGCGGGTAGTTGAGCACGGCCGAGTTGAGGATCTCCTCCTCGGGAATCGCCTTGCGCCGGAACGCGTTCGGGTTCAGCACGCCGTTGCGGAAATTCTTGGCGGCCACCTTGGCCAGCGTGGCCTGGGAGATGTTGTGGTCGTGGAGGTACTTGTTGGCCTTCATGCCGAAGAACTTGGTGGTGACGAACTGCCCGTTCTGGGCGTACCACTGCGGCAGCGCGAGCTTGGCGGGGTCGTCGGTGAACGCGCCGCGGGGGTGCTTGTCCAAGCCGATGGCGATGCCGATGTCGTACTTGCCCAGCCGGATGGTGTCCGCGGTCTGCTGAATGGCGCTCGCGGCGGTGGCGCAGGCGTTGAACACGTTGGTGAACGTGATACCGGTCAGCCCGACCAGGCGGGTCACCGCGTCGGGGTTGGAGACCTCGTGACTGCCGCCGAAGCCGAACTGGATGTCCTTCCAGTCGACGCCCGCGTCGGTGAGTGCGGATTGGATGGCCTCCGCGCCCATCTGCATGGCGGTCTTCTCGAATCTGCCGAACGGATGTAGGCCCACGCCGATGATGGCAACGTCGTTCGTCATCTGACGCTCCTTTCGTATGGATGGTGGCGACCCGCTTTACCCGGCTTCGCCAATAGTGGCGACCCGCTTCGCCCGGCCACCGCCGCGCTCGCGATCGCCACTAGACCGGCCGGAAGGCGAACGTCATGACCTCGGCGCCCTCCTCGTCAGTGGTCAGCGGCACCATGGTCAGTTCGACCTCCTGACCGAACTGCAGCTTGGCCGGGTCGTTTTCGGTCAGCCGCCCCTCGACCCGGATGACCGCGTCTTTCCCCAGTCCCAGCTGCACCAGGCCGACGCCGAACGGCACGAAGTCCTTCCCGGTGGGGCCCGCGTAGGGCGCGCCGGGCGGGAAACCCTGCGTGGTCCACGCGACCAGGGTTCCGCGGCGCGGCAACAACAACTCGGTCATTTCACCGGCGCTGCAGCGCGGGCACCATTGCTGCACCGGGAACGTCGTGGCACCGCAGTTGCCGCAGCGACTCCCGATCAGCTGCGGGTTTTCGTCGGGCCAGGTGGAGATCTCGGGGGCCAGCGCCTTCTGCATCGAGGGATCCTCCAGGAGCGTCCACGGTGGGCAACAGATCATTGCTCACTGAACCGTATAACAGGTTTCCAAAAAGTGGAAAGCGCATTCTCGTTGCATGATGCGGCTCCACGTCCCCCGGCCGGCCGAGCTATCTTGGCGAGGATCTGTGCGATGTGAGGAGACCACTATGCCGGTGACGGTGACACTCGAGCTCAGGCTGAAGCCCGACGCGGTGCAGGCGGCGCGCGAAGTGATGGGCCGGGCGCTCAAGGACACCCGCGCGTTCGCGGGCAACCTAGGGACGGATGTGCTCGTCGACGAGGACGACGAGGCGCACTGGCTGATCTACGAGCTCTGGCAGAGCGTCGAGCACGACGAGGCCTACCGCGCGTTTCGCGCCGGTGAAGGCAAACTGACCGAGCTGCCCCCGCTGCTGGCCGCGCCGCCGGTGAAGACGCGATACGTCACCAGTGAGATCTAGCTGCTGGTCGCGACCCGCTTCGCCCGGCTTCGCCGCGCTTGCGATCGCTCCTAGCGGCTGGTCGCGACCCGCTTCGCCCGGCTTCGCCGCGCTTGCGATCGCTCCTAGCGGCTGGTCGCGACCCGCTTCGCCCGGCTTCGCCGCGCTTGCGATCGCTCCTAGCGGCTGGTCGCGACCCGCTTCGCCCGGCTTCGCCGCGCTTGCGATCGCTCCTAACTCAGAGCGGGAATGACTTCCCGCTCGAACAACTCGATCCCCGAACGGTCGTAGGCGGCCTCCGGGAAGTAGCAGATCGCGTACTCGCATCCGAGGTCACGGAGCTTCGCGATCCGCTCGATCACCTGTTCCGGGGCACCCGCCGCCGAATCCGGCCCGCTCGTGTTGGCGATCATCGCGTCGGCCGCCGCCTCGGGCACGTAGCCGATCATGCGGTCCCGCACCCGCTGCAGCCGGTCCTTGACGTCGGCCTCCGACGGGCCGACGAGCGCGTTGACGTTGACCGAGCGCACGATCGCCTCGAAGTCGGTGCCCACCTCGCGGCAATGCCGCGCCAGCACCTCCGACTTGTGTGCGAACGCCTCGGGCTCGGGGCTGAAGTTGGTGTACTGTGCGTACTTCGCGGCGATGCGCAATGTCACCTTCTCGCCTCCGCCGGCGATCCACATCGGTATCCCATTGTCCTGCAACGGCTTCGGAGCGACGATCGCGTCGTCGACCTGGTAATGCTCGCCGTCGAAGCTGACTTTGCCGTCGCGCCAGGCATCGCGCATGATCTGTACGCCTTCGTCCAGCCGGGCCAACCGCACCTTGGCCGATGGGAAGCCGTAACCGTAAGCGCGCCACTCGTGTTCGTACCAGCCGGCGCCGATGCCCATCTGGATCCGGCCGCCGGAGATGATGTCGGCGGTCGCGGCGACCTTGGCCAGGTACACGGGATTGCGGTAGCTCATCGCCGTGCACATCTGGCCGAGTTTTATCCGCGACGTGGTCGCCGCGTACGCAGCCATCAGTGACCACGCCTCGTGAGTGGCTTCGCCCGTCGGCACCGGGACCGTGTGGAAGTGGTCGTAGACCCACAGCGAGTCCCACGCGCTGTCGTCCGCGTAGGTGGCCAAGTCGCGCATCACCGCCCAATGTTTGTCGGGGGCGATGCCGACCAGATCCATTCGCCAGCCCTGCGGAATGAAGAGACCAAAGCGCATAGCAAGCGACTTTAGCCCGTCGGCCTCACAGCGGATCGATAGCTCGGCCCCATCCACCGCTGACAATCAACCCCTACACCGGATGCATGACAAACCTCGGGCACCACATCAAACCATCCCGGAATCGGCGAGACCGCGCGGCCCAACTGATCTTCGCGGGCGCCGCGACCGCCGCGATGCTCGCGCTGTTCGGCGCGGCGCAGCCGGCCGGCACGGCAACCGTTTTCGCGTCCGGCCCCTCGGCCACCGCGCCGTTCGCCACTGACGACACGAATTTCGTCGATGACCAGGGCCAGACTTCGGGCGACATCTTCACGCAGAACGCCCAGGACCAGAACTAGCCCCGTAGCGCGAGCATCCGCTGGGCCTCGCCGCCGGTCTCGGCCGTAGGCTGACGCCCATGCGGGTTCTGGTCTCGGGCGCCAGCATCGCCGGGCCGGTGCTGGCGTACTGGCTGACCCGCCACGGGTTCGACGTCACCGTCGTCGAGCGCGCGCCGACGCTGCGCAAGACCGGCGGCCACGCCGTCGACTTGTTCCGTCCGGCGATGGAGATCTCGGCGAAGATGGGCGTCCTGCCGCGCATCGAGGCGCTCGCCACCGGAACCGATCGCATGACGATGTATCGGGAAGGCCGGCCGCGAGCCACCGAGGTCGACCTCACCAAGCTGGTCGGCGTCGCGTCGGACCGCCACGTCGAGGTCATGCGCGACGATCTCAGCGAGATCTACTATGACGCCGCCCGCGACGACGTGGAGTACCTCTTCGGCGACTCCATCACGGCGATCGAGCACGACGGCGAGGTCACATTCGAACACTCCCCCGCCCGCAGCTTCGACGTCATCGTCGGCGCCGACGGGCTGCATTCCAACGTGCGGCGCCTGACCTTCGGCGAGGAGGACAGCCTGACCCGGTTCCTCGGCGGCTATCTGGCGGTGGTGTCCGCGCCCAAGTCGCTGGCCAAACCGAATGAGATGGTCGGCCACGTCGGGGTCGGACGCCTCGCGGCGATCTACACCGCCGACCATCTGGACGACGCCCGAGTGGTGTTCATGTTCCGCAGCAAATCCGAACTCGATTACGATCACCGAGACTCGCTGCGTCAGAAGGAGCTACTGCGCGGCGCGTACGTGGGCATGCATCCTCGGGTGGACGGCTGGCTGGAGGAAATCGACCGGACGCCGGCGTTCTACTTCGACGCGATCAGTCAACTGAGCATGAACATCTGGTCGCGCCGAAGGGTCACCCTCGTCGGCGACGCCGGATACTGCCCCGGCCCCGCGGTCGGCGGCAGCACCAGCCTCGCCGTCCTCGGCGCCTACGTGCTGGCGGGGGAGCTGGCCCGGGCGGACGGGGACCACCTGCGCGCGTTCGCGGCCTACGAACTGCAGATGCGCGAGCCGGTGCACCTCAGCCGCGGCTTCGCGCGCGCCGCCGCCAAAACCATCATCCCCGGTTCCCGGGCCGGGGTTTGGGCGCTGACCCGTGGGATCCAGCTAATCTCATTGATGCCCGCCTCGCTGTCCCGGGGGCTGGCGAAGCTGAACACCAAGGGCGTGCGCATGTACGACTCGATGCAGGTGCCCGACTACAGCGCGGCCGAGGCTTGACGAGAGGATGATCGCCGATGGACCTTGCCGGTGTCGGGGTATGGAGCAGTCAACTGCGCTACGGCGACCCATCCGAATCGGCCGACGCGGCAGCGGAATTGGACGACCTGGGGTTCACCGCGCTGTGGATTCCCGACGTGGGCGGTCCGGTGTTCGACGCGGTGGCACACCTGCTCGCGGCGACCAAGCGGACCGTGATCGCCACCGGGATCCTCAACCTGTGGATGCACGAGGCCGGCGACGTCGCCGAATCCTTTGCGGCGCTGACCGCCGAGCACGGCGACCGCTTCCTGCTGGGCATCGGTGTCAGCCACGCGCCGCTGATCGACGCCGGCCAGCCCGGGCGGTACCGCAAGCCACTGGCCGCGACGGCGTCATTTCTGGACGGGCTGGATGCCGCGCCGCGACCGGGGCCCACCGAGGCGCGGGTCCTGGCCGCGCTGGGCCCGAAGATGCTGGCCTTGTCGGCGACGCGCGCTCGCGGCGCCCACCCTTACCTCGTCACCCCAGACCACACCGCTTCTGCCCGTTCAGTTTTGGGCGAGGGCCCGTTGCTGCTGCCGGAGCAGACCGTGATCCTGTGCGACAGCGCCGACGAGGCCCGCCGCATCGGAAGCGACTGGCTCCGGGCGTATTTGGCGCTGCCCAACTACGCCAACAACCTGCTGCGCAGCGGGTTCTCCGAAGACGATCTGGCACAGGTGAGCGACCGGCTCCTGAACGCGATCATCGCATGGGGCGACGAAGAGGCCGTCATGCGCAGGGTCGCCGAGCATCGTGCGGCCGGCGCCGACCATGTCTGCATCCAGGTCTTGACGGCCGACCCGACGGAATTCCCGCGCGAGCAATGGCGCCGAATCGCGGCGGCCCTCTGACCCCGAGCAGACGCAAAAGCCCCCGAAAACCTGGTGTTTTGGGGGCTTTTGCGTCTGCTCGCGCAGGAACTAGAGCAGCGAGTCCGGCGGGTTGAAGCGGTCGCCGTACTGGGCGGCCAGCTCGCGGGCCCGCGCCACGAAGGCCTCCTTGCCCGTGCCGCCCAGACCCGAATAGCCAACGATGAACTGCGCGGTGCCGCCGGTCCACGGCGGGAAGCCGATGCCCATGATCGACCCGATGTTGGCGTCGGCCGTCGACGTCAACACCCCCTCGTCGAGGCACTTCTGCGTTTCCAGCGCCTCGGCGAACAGCATCCGGTCGATCATGTCCTGCAGCGGCGGCTGCGAACTGCCGGACTTGAACGTCTCCCGCAGGCCCGGCCACAGCCCGGTCCGCTTGCCGTCGACGTACTCGTAGAAGCCCGCGCCCTTGAGCCGCCCGGGCCGGCCGAGTTCGATCATCTTCTCGACGACGGCTTCCGCCGGGTGCGGCTCGTAGGTGCCGCCGGCGTCCTCGACGCCCTTGCGGGTGGCCACGGCGATCTTGTGCATGAGCTCCAGGTTGAGCTCGTCGGACAGCTGCAGCGGCGGCGCCGGATACCCGGCCTGCGAACCGGCGTGCTCGACGCTGGCCGGCTCGACGCCCTCACCCAGCATGGCCAGCGCCTCGTTGACGAATGTGCCGATCACGCGGGAGGTGAAGAAGCCGCGGCTGTCGTTGACCACGATCGGGGTCTTGCCGATCGCCAGCGTGTAGTCGAACACGCGGGCCAGCGTTTCGTCGGATGTCTTCTCGCCCTTGATGATCTCGACCAGGGGCATCTTGTCGACCGGCGAGAAGAAGTGGATCCCGATGAAGTCCTCCTGCCGCTTGACGCCGGTCGCCAGACCGGTGATCGGCAGCGTCGAGGTGTTGGACCCAAGCACCGCGTTCGGTTCGACGACGTCCTCGATCTCCTGGAACACCTTGTGCTTGAGATCCTGGTTCTCGAACACCGCCTCGATCACGAAGTCGACGCCCTTGAGGTCGGCCGCGTCGGCCGTCGGCGTGATGCGGGCCAAGAGCGCGTCGGAGCGCTCCTTGGTCGTCTTGCCACGCTCTAACGCCTTGGCTTCCAGCTTCTCGGAGTAGCCCTTGCCCTTCTGCGCGGCCTCGAGGCTGACGTCCTTGAGCACCACGTCGTAGCCGGCCTTGGCCGAGACGTAGGCGATGCCGGCGCCCATCATGCCCGCACCGAGCACACCGATCTTGTTGATCGGGGTCTTGCCGATGCCCTCGGGCCGCGAGCCGCCGCCGTTGATGGTCTGCAGGTCGAAGAAGAACGCCTGGATCATGTTCTTGGCGACCTGGCCGGTGACCAGTTCGGTGAAGTAGCGGCTCTCGATGCGGGTGGCGGTGTCGAAGTCCACCTGCGTGCCCTCGACGGCCGCGGCGAGGATGGCCCGCGGCGCCGGCATCGGCGCGCCCTTGAGCTGCTTGCGCAGCAGCGACGGGAATGACGGCAGGATCGCCGCCAGCGCCGGGCTGCTCGGGGTCCCGCCAGGGATCTTGTAGCCCTTGACATCCCACGGCTGCGTGTGGGCCTCGGGGTTGGCCTTGATCCACGCTTTGGCGGCGGGAACCAGTTCATCGACGCTGGAAACGATTTCGTCGACCAGGCCGTTGTCCTTGGCCGCGGCCGGCTTGAAGCGGGTGCCCTGGCTCAGCACATTGACGAACGCGTTCTGGATGCCGAGCATCCGCACCGTGCGGGTGACGCCGCCGCCACCGGGCAGCAGACCCAGCGTGACCTCGGGCAGCCCGATCTGGACACCCTTGACGTCGGCGACGATGCGGTGGTGGCAGGCCAGCGCGATCTCCAGCCCGCCGCCCAGCGCCGCGCCGTTGATGGCGGCCACCACCGGCTTGCCCAGAGTCTCCAGCGCGCGCAGGTCGCGCTTGATGTCCTCGACCTCGGCGAAGACCTCGCCGGCGTTCTCCGGGCCCGCGGTGATCATGCTCTTCAGGTCACCACCGGCGAAGAAGGTCTTCTTACCGCTGGTAATCACCACGCCGGTGATCGAATCCTTCTCGGCGACAAGGCGTTCGACGGCCTTGTGCATGGACTCCTTGTAGTGCTCGTTCATGACGTTTGCCGACCCGGTCGGGTCGTCCAGGGTCAGGGTGACGATGCCGTCAGCGTCCTTGTCCCACTGAATCGTGTTCTCTGCCATGCGCTTAAACCCTCTCAATGATTGTCGCGACGCCCATGCCGCCACCGATGCACAACGTGATCAGCGCACGGCGGGCGTTGCGGCGCTCCAGCTCGTCGACCATGGTGCCCAGGATCATCGCGCCGGTGGCGCCCAGCGGGTGACCCATCGCGATGGCGCCGCCGTTGACGTTGAGCTTCTCGTCGGGGATGTTCAGGTCCTTCTGGAACTTCAGGACGACCGACGCGAACGCCTCGTTCAGCTCGAACAGGTCGATGTCGTCGACGGTCAGGCCCGCCCGGTCGAGCGCCTTCTGGGTGGCCGGCGTCGGACCGGTCAGCATGATCGTCGGGTCGGAGCCGGTGGTGGCGGTGGCGACGATGCGGGCGCGGGGCGTCAGGCCCTGCGACATGCCGGCGGCCTCGGAGCCGATCATGACCAGCGCGGCGCCGTCGACGATGCCCGAGCTGTTGCCACCGGTGTGGACGTGGTTGATCTTCTCGACCCAGTGGTACTTCTGCAGCGCCACATCGTCGAAGCCGGCCATCGCGGCCAGTCCCTCGAAGGCGGGCTTCAGCTTGGCCAGGCCCTCCATCGTGGTGTCGGGGCGCATGTGCTCGTCGTGGTCGAGGATCAGCAGGCCGTTCTGGTCGCGGACCGGAACCACCGACTTGGCGAAGTAGCCGCCCGACCACGCCGCGGCCGCGAGCTCCTGCGAGCGCAGCGCGTAGGCGTCCACGTCGTCGCGGGAGAAGCCCTCGATGGTGGCGATCAGGTCCGCGCCGATGCCCTGCGGGACGATGTACGCGTCGTAAGAGGTGGCGGGGTCGGCCATCATCGCGCCGCCGTCGGAGCCCATCGGTACGCGGCTCATCGACTCCACGCCGCCGGCGAGCACCATGTCGTCCCAGCCGGAGCGGACCTTCTGGGCGGCGGTGTTGACGGCTTCCAGCCCAGAGGCGCAGAAGCGGTTGAGCTGCACGCCGCCGACGGTGTCGGGCATGCCGGCCGCGATCACCGCGGTGCGGGCGATGTCACCGCCCTGGTCACCGACCGGTGACACGCAGCCCAGGATGACGTCGCTGATCAGGTTCTCGTCGAGGTCCGGATTGCGCTTGCGCAGCTCCTCGATCAGGCCGACGACCAGGTTCAGCGGCTTGACCTCGGTCAACGACCCGTTCTTCTGCTTGCCGCGCGGGGTGCGGATGGCCTCGTAGACGAAGGCTTCTTCGGACATGTCGGCTTCCTCTTCGCAAATGGGGGTTCGGATCCGTATATCAGCACAACCCTAACAGTGGCCCCCGGCCAACCTGTTGGTTGGGCGGTTGTCGCGCGTAGGTGGACACAAAGGGTGCCAGCCCGGCCAGGGGCCACTGTGGCGGGTGTGACAACGGCCGTCTTAGGCTCAATCCCCATGACGGTGTCGCGGCTGCGGCCGTACGCGACGACGGTGTTCGCGGAGATGTCGGCGCTGGCTGCGCGGATCGGGGCGGTGAACCTCGGGCAGGGCTTTCCCGACGAGGACGGACCCCCGGCGTTGCTGAAGGCCGCGCAGGACGCCATCGCCGCGGGTGCCAACCAATACCCGCCCGGGATGGGCATCGCGCCGCTGCGGCAGGCCATCGCCGCCCACCGCCGGCGGCATTTCGGTGTCGACTACGACCCCGACACCGAGGTGTTGGTGACGGTCGGCGCCACCGAGGCCATCGCCGCGGCTGTGATCGGGCTGGTCGAGCCGGGCTCGGAAGTGGTCCTGATCGAACCCTTCTACGACTCCTACTCGCCTGTGGTGGCGATGGCCTGCGCGCATCGTGTCGCGGTGCCGCTGGTCGCCGATGGGCGCGGCTTCGCGCTGGACGCCGACGCGCTGCGGCGCGCGGTGACGCCCCGGACCCGCGCGCTGATCGTCAACTCGCCGCACAACCCGACGGGCACGGTGCTGGGCGCGGCGGACCTGGCGGCCATCGCGGAGATCGCGGTGGCGGCCGACCTCTTGGTGATCACCGACGAGGTGTACGAGCACCTGGTGTTCGACGGCCCGAAAGGCAAGAAGCATCTGCCGCTGGCCGCCTTCGACGGCATGGCCGAACGCACCATCACCATCGCCAGCGCGGCCAAGATGTTCAACTGCACCGGGTGGAAGATCGGATGGGCTTGCGGGCCAGCCGAACTCGTCGCCGGGGTGCGCGCGGCGAAGCAGTACCTGAGCTACGTCGGGGGCGCCCCGTTCCAGCCCGCGGTGGCCCTGGCACTGGACACCGAGGACGCCTGGGTGGCCGAGTTGCGCCGCACCTTGCAGGCCCGGCGGGACCGGCTGGCCACCGGGCTGACCGAGATCGGCTTTGCGGTGCACGACAGCGACGGCACCTACTTCCTGTGCGCCGACCCGCGCCCGCTCGGGTATGACGACAGCACCGCCTTCTGCGCGGCCCTGCCGGAGAAGGTCGGCGTGGCCGCCATCCCGATGTCGGCCTTCTGCGATCCGGCGGCACCCCACGCCGACGTGTGGAATCACCTGGTGCGCTTCACCTTCTGCAAACGCGACGACACCCTCGACGAGGCGATCCGGCGACTGGCCGTGCTGCGGGACAAGGCCGTTACTCGTCCCCGTTGAGGCCCCCCACCACCCGCTTGCGGAGTCCCTCCAGCGCGGCGTGCAGGATCTTCTTGCGGGCCCGGTTGATCAAGAACTCCGGCAGCGGCGCCGACGGTTCGACGGTGATGCCGAAGCGCACGCGCGTCTTGTCGTCGGCCTCGCGGGTCAGGTTGTACTCACCGTGCTGGCCGTGTTGGTGGATGGTCTTTTTGGCATCCCACACCATCCAATCCGGCCCCCAGTGGTATTCGAGGAGCTGCGTGTCGATGATGCCCATCACTCTGATCGTGACCTTGACGTGGCGCGGCCGCCCGTCGGGATAAGTGTCGATGACTTCGGCCTTCTTGTGTACCGCAGACCACGACGGCACGGTGTCCATGTCGGCGAGCGCCTCCATGATGGCCTCCGGGGGCGCGTCGATGACGATTTCGGACGACGCTTGTACGGCCACTGCTGCAACTAGGTCGGCTTGTCGAGGTCCTCGCCGCCGACGAGGTCGCTCAGCCCCTTCACCGCGGCGTTGAGAACATTTTCGGTGGCCCGCTTGACGACGAATTGCGGTATCGGCCCCGCCGGTTCGACGGTGATGTCGAAACGCACGCGCGTCTTGTCGATGCCCTCGGGTTTGAGGTTGTACTCGACATGCTGGCCATGCTGCTGGGCGGTCCCTTTGACGTCATAGACGACCCAGTCGGGACCCCAGTGATATTCCAGGATCTCTTTATCGACGAGCCCCAGGATCTTGATCTTGGTCTTGACGTGGTGGGGCCGGCCGTCGGGATAACGGTCGATCACCTCGATGTGTTTGTGCAGCGGCGACCACGACGACAGGACGCCGACATCTGTCAGCGCCTCCATGACCACTTCTGGCGGCGCGTCAACGACAAATTCTCGTGATGCTTTTACGGCCACTCGGATGAACTTAACCCCACCGCCGTCTGCGCGGATGGCGTTCGCCGAAATCTTTACTTACCAGCCGATTTCCGCCAGCGGCGTGGTTGCCGCCGGCGGCGGCCCGACCGGCCCGGCCGGCGTCCTGGAGAAACGCGGCGCGGGCGCGGCCTGCTCGACGCCATGGGCGGTGATCACCGTCGACCGCGCGTTCAAATGGTCGTTGATGGCGGCTTCGCTCCAGGTCAGCACCGGGGTGACGCACGCATCGGTGCCCGCGAAGGTCTTCGTCCACTCGTCGCGGGTCCGGCCGGCGAACCGCTCCGCGAAGACGTCGTACATCCTTTGGTACGAACCGATGTCGAGCTGGCCTGGCACTTCGTCGGTCGACAGGCCGAGCCCGGTCAGCAGCGCCGCGAAGAACTGCGGCTCGATGGCGCCGACGGCCATGTATTTGCCGTCGGAGGTCTCGTAGCAGCGGTAGTACGGGGCGCCGCCGTCGAGCAGAAACGATTCACGCTCGTCGCGCAGCGCACCGGTCGACTTCATCGTCCACATCATCTGGGCGAGCAGGCTGACGCCGTCGACCATCGCGGCGTCGACGACCTGGCCCTTGCCGGAACGTTCCCGTTCGTACAGCGCGACCGCGATGCCCAGCAGCACCAACATCGAACCGCCACCGAAGTCGGCGACCAGGTTCAACGGCGGCATGGGCGGGCGATCCCGATAGCCCAGCGCCGAGAGCGCACCGGTCTGCGACAGATAGTTGATGTCGTGGCCCGCGGTCTGGGCCACCGGCCCCTGCTGCCCCCAGCCGGTGATCCGCGCGAAGATCAGCCGCGGATTGACCGCCGCGCAGTCGTCGGGACCGATGCCGAGCCGCTCGCAGGTGCCCGGCCGGAAGCAGTCGAGCAGCACGTCGGCCTTACCGGCAAGCTCGAGGAGGGCCTGCGGCTGCGCCTTGACGTCCAGGTCGACGATCCGCTTTCCCCGGTGCAGCAGGTCGCGGTCCTCTGGCGGCATCGTGAGCCCGCCGGGGCGGCGCACCCGCACCACGTCCGCGCCCAGGTCGGCGAGGATCATCCCCGCGTGCGGCCCCGGCCCGATGCCGCCCAGTTCGATCACCCGCACCCCGGCGAGGGGCCCGCCGCTGCTCACGGCGATTACTCGCCCCTCTTGACTTTCAGCACCCGTTCGCGCAGTGCCTTGGTCGCGGAGTCGATCGTCCCCTTCACGGCGCGCTTGAGCACGAAGCCGGGCAGTGGAACGGTGGGGTCCGCAAGGAGATCGAACTTGACCAGCGTGGCCTCGCCTCGAGGCACCAGGGTGTACTTCCCGTCCTGCGCCTTCTGCTGGGAGGAGCTGACCAGCGTCCAGCTGACCTCGTCGGCGCTCCACGTGTAGGCAACCACCTGTTCGTCGGTGATCCCCGCGACCTTGATCTTCATCTTCACCTTGCTCGGGCGCCCGTCCTCCCCCGTCTCGAGCACCTCCGCACTCTGGTGGGGTTCCGACCACTCGGGCATCGCTTCGAAATCGGCGATGACGTCCAGAATCTCCTCGGGGCTGGCTTCGATGACGATGTCGCGGGATTCTTTGATTGCCATGGCCCGCACGATACTGAAATGGCGTGTTAGCCGGAATGGTTTCGACCGAGGGTACCGTCGTCTTCGTGACTGATCCCGTCTATACCGTCGGTGACTACCTGTTGGACCGCCTCGCCGAACTCGGCGTCTCCGAGATCTTCGGCGTTCCCGGCGACTACAACCTGGCATTCTTGGACCACATCGTCGCGCACCCGACCATTCGGTGGGTGGGCAGCGCCAACGAACTCAACGCCGGGTACGCCGCCGACGGGTACGGACGGCTGCGCGGAATGTCGGCCGTGGTAACGACATTCGGGGTCGGTGAGCTCTCGGCGGCCAACGCGATCGCGGGCAGCTATGCCGAACACGTGCCCGTGGTGCACATCGTGGGCGGCCCCTCGAAAGACGCGCAGGGCACCAGGCGCGCGCTGCACCATTCGCTCGGCGACGGGGACTTCGAGCACTTCTTCCGGATTAGCCGTGAAATCACCTGCGCTCAAGCCAATCTCATGCCTGCGACGGCATGCAGAGAGATCGACCGGGTGCTGAGCGAGGTGCGCGAACAGAAACGGCCGGGCTACATCCTGCTATCCACCGACGTGGCGCGCTTCCCCACCGAACCACCCGACGCACCGCTGCCCCGCTACACCGGCGGCACCAGCCCCCGCGCGCTGTCGCTGTTCATCGAGGCCGCCGCCGAACTCATCGGGGATCGCCAGTTGACCGTGCTCGCCGATCTGCTGGTCCACCGCCTACAAACCGTCAAAGAGCTCGAGGCGCTGCTGGCCGCGGACGTGGTGCCGCACGCCACGTTGATGTGGGGGAAGAGCCTGCTCGACGAGAGCTCGCCGAATTTCCTTGGCATTTACGCGGGTTCGGCCAGCGCCGAATCGGTGCGCACGGCGATCGAAGAGGCGCCGGTGCTGGTGACGGCGGGAGTCGTGTTCACCGACATGGTCAGCGGGTTTTTCAGCCAGCGGATCGATCCGGCGCGGACCATCGACGTCGGGCAGTACCAAAGCAGTGTCGCGGGTGAGGTTTTCGCTCCGTTGGAGATGGGTGCCGCGCTGGAGGCGCTGGCCACCGTCTTGGTCAACCGCGGCATCACCTCCGCGCCCGTGGCGTCGCCGCCGGCCGAGCCCCTGCCGCCGGCCCCGGCGCGAGATCAGCCACTGACCCAGCAGATGTTGTGGGACCGCCTCTGCGTGGCACTCACACCGGGGAACGTGGTCCTCGCCGATCAGGGCACGTCGTTCTACGGCATGGCGGATCACAGGTTGCCGCAGGGGGTTACCTTCATCGGTCAACCACTCTGGGGCTCAATCGGTTACACGTTGCCCGCGGCGGTCGGGGCCGCGGTGGCGCATCCGGAGCGCAGGACCGTGTTGCTGATCGGCGATGGGGCCGCGCAACTGACCGTCCAGGAGCTCGGCACCTTCTCCCGGGAGGGGTTGTCCCCGGTCATCGTCGTTGTCAACAACGACGGCTACACCGTCGAGCGGGCAATTCACGGAAAGACGGCCCCCTACAACGACATTGTGAGCTGGAATTGGACCGAGATCCCCCGGGCGCTCGGGGTGGCCGACCACCTGGCGTTCCGGGTGCAGACCTACGGCGAGCTCGACGACGCATTCACCGCGGCGGCCGAGCACCAGGATCGCATGGTGTTCGTCGAGGTCGTCCTGCCGCGGCTGGAGATCCCCCACCTGCTCGGCCAACTCGTCGGTCCCATGTCGCCCGAGGGCGGCGCACGCGACTAGGTCGGGTGCGCCGCCCGGCCCGGGGTCGACGATCGCAGTATCGCCTGGACGGTGCGCCGGCAACGCCCGCAATCGGCGCCCGCCCCGCACGCCCGGGCGACATCCTTGGTCGTCGACGCCCCGGCCGCGACGGCCTCGGCCACCGTCTGGCTGGTGACGCCGTTGCACAGGCACACGAACATCGGGCGCGCTCAGTCCCCCTCGATGCGCATCGTGTCGAAGAGCTGCCCGACGAACAGCGGCGGGTAGGCGCCGACGCCGGCCCCCGACATCCATTGGGCCGCGGCGTCCGGATGCTCAATCCACCGCCGCGCGCGCTCCTCGTCGGGAAACTCCTGGAGGATCAGGACCTCGTGCTTGTCGTCGAAAGCCTGGAAAACCCAAGTCTTTCGGATGCCGGCGGCGGTGAACCTGTCCATCGCCGAGCGGACCCCCGCGGTCAGGGTCGACACGTCGTCGACCGAGGCGATCGCGCATACCACCACGCCGGGCGCCCCCGGTAGTGCGGGCGGCTGCGGGATGTACCTGTCCACGATCTCGCCGGCGAAAACGGCGGGGATGTCCTCGACGCCGGCGGCGTCGAACCAATCGAAGAACACCCGCGAGCGCAGCAGTTCCACGATGGGCTCGCGGCTGTGCACCCCGATCATCACCAGTACACGGCCGTAGTCGTGGGTGGACGTGTACACCAGCACGTGGTGTGCGCCGATTTCGGCGAGCCTCGCCTTGCTCCGCTCGAGCAGCGGCCACACCCGGGTCGGATCCGGCACCCGATAATCCGACGCGATCACCATCGAGTGGATATCGCCGGTCGTCAACGGGACAGCCCTATACCGGGTTGAACGACGAAATCAGCCATTTGCCATGAGCTTTCGTGAGCGTGACCGACACGCTGCTGTTGGTGAACGTCGGCTCCGGCCGGTCCCTGCTCTGCGTGCTTTGGTTGACGAACAGCAGCACGACGGCCGAATCCGGACGCAGCTCCGACACCGCGGCATGAAGGACGACCGCGGTGGTCTTCACCGACTTCTGCTTGGCGGCCGGGGCGACGATCTGCTGGGTGAATTGGTCGTAGTAGGACAGGAAGTCGCCGGTCAGGTGCGACTTAGCGGAAGAAAAGTCGCGGTCGAGGGTGTCGGGCGAATAAGACAGCACCGCCACCGTCCCTTCGCTCGCCGCCGAGATCGCCGCCTTGTTGGCGCCCGCATCGGTCGCCCGGTCGGGCCGGTAGGAAAACCAGTACAGTGCGCCGAGCAAGGCCAGCGACGCGATCACGAGCAGCGCCAGCACCGCGGGAACGATCTTCCCCGACGACCGCTTCTTCGCCTGCGCGGCAAGGCGCTTCAGTCGACCCTGCCCCTTGCCCTCACCGTCGACGGCGTCGATGTCCTGCGCGGCGCCGATGTCTTCGGCGTCGGTCGTTTCCTCGACCTCGGCGGTCTCGTCGACCTCCGCGGTCTTCTGGTCCGATGTCTTGTCTGCGGTCACGGCACGAACTCGACTTTCGATATCTTGAGCTGGCCACCGTCGCGGGCGACCGTCACGATGAGCCGGTAGTTGCGTGGATCCTGCTTGGCGCCGGCCGCATTCGTGACCTCAGAGGTGGAGGCAACCAGCACCACCGCTGAATCCCTGGTCATGGTGCCCAGTTCCACGGCCGCGGCCTGCACGCTGCCTTGCGAAACCACCTTCGATTGCTCCACCACCTTGGTGAAATCGTCGGCCATCTTCAGGAAGTCGTCCTTGAACGAGCCGGTGGAGTTATCGAGGATGTGCTGCACCCCTTGTTTGGCGTTGTTGAAGTCCAGCGACGTCAAGCTCACGACACCCTGGCGTGCCGCGGCGACGAACTCGGCCGCACGCTGACGCTGCTGAACGGCATCGCGATGAGCCTTGATCATGTAACCGCTGCCCGCCAGCGCGGCGAGGATGACGACGATCGCCAGACCCGCGGCAAGAGTCGACCACTTGGGGCGGTGCAGGCGTCCGGCGAGGCGGGAGCGGCGTGGCACCGGCTGCGCCGCGTCGGCGGGCACATCGGCTCCGGCCTCCACCAGCGGCTCTTCGGTCTCGGCGCCTTCCGCCTCGTCCGCGGCCTCAGTGTCACCCGCCGCCACCCCGGCCTCGGCGGATTCCGTTGCGTCCGTCTCCTCTACTTCTGCTGAGACGGCTTCTTCGGTGACCCGTTGCTTGGTTTCGGCGAGCTCGGCTTCGCGGCGCAACTGGATGGCCCGCGCGCGGGCGCGGGCGGCGGCGGCAAGGGCCTCTGCTTCTTCGGCCTCGGCCTCGGCCTGTTCGGCCAGTGCCCGGATTTCGGCGGCAGTGCTTGGGGTTTCGTCCTCGTTCACCGGAACCGATTTTTCGGCGGCATTCTGGCGGGCGCCGCCACTCACCGCTCACCAGCCCGAGAACAAGGCTGTTCGTGACTCAATGCCAAACTCCTCTACCGCTTGCCCGCCTGGCAAGGCTGCTTCCGGCCGTCGCCGTTGGGCAACCCTACTCGGGCTACGCGTCAGCGCGCGAGCACTTGCGCCGATATTCTTTCCGCCGCGAATGTCGTGACCACCAGGAGAGCCACGTTATCACCTTCTCGTGAGCGTTCGGCTCAACCCGCCGGGCTGCCGCTCTACAAACGCGCAATAAGCTGTGGAAATGACGTTCTCTTATCCGGCATACGGCGGTGCATCCGCGTCCTAGCGCAGCAGGTCCTTGACCACCTTGCCGGTGGCGTTGAGCGGCAGCGCGTCCAGAAACTGCACCGACCGCGGCACCTTGAAGCCCGCCATGCGTTCGCGGCACCAGCCGATCAATTCCTCAGCGCTGACAGCGCCTTTCGCGACGACGAACGCCTTGCCCACCTGGCCGAGCCGCTCGTCGGGAACGCCGATGACCGCCGCCTGCGCGACGGCCGGGTGATGCATGAGGAAGCCTTCGATCTCGGCCGGGTATGCGTTGAATCCCCCGACGATGAACATGTCCTTCTTGCGGCCGACGATGCGGAGGCGGCTTCGTGGTGATCGCGAGCCCAGCGAAGCTGGGCGTGGCGGGTCACCACCATCAGAACCGTCGTCCAGGTTGCCCAGGTCCCCGGTGTGCAGCCAGCCGTCGGCGTCGATCGCCTCCGCCGTCGCGACGGGATCGTCGAGATAGCCCTGCATGACGCCATAGCCGCGGACCAGCACCTCGCCGTCGTCGGCGATGCGCACCTCGACCCCCTCGCAGGGCAGGCCCGCGGTGGTGGCCACGTCCTCGAACGAATCACCGGGACGCGACAGCGTCACGTTGCCGGCCTCGGTGAGCCCGTATCCCGTCATCAACGTCTGGAACGGCAGTTCGCTGTGGATGCGACGGACCAGTTCGACGGGGATGTCGGCGGCGCCGGTCACGCCGGCCCGCAGGGTCGACAGCTTGGCCGTGTCGCGAACCCTCAGCAGCGAGTGGTATAGCGTTGGGGGTCCGGGCAGCATCGTGATGCGCTCTCGCGCAACGAGATTCACCACCGTGTCCAGGTCGAAGACCGCGACCGGGAGCATCGTCGCACCGCGGAGGAAGGACGTGATGAGTCCCGCCTTCAGGCCGAACGTGTGGAAGTACGGGTTGATCTGCAGATAGCGGTCACCCTCGCGCAAGTCCGCGAGCGTCGCCCACTCCTCGTACATGCGCAGCGTCTGGCGGTGATTCATCATCGCGCCCTTCGGGCGGCCGGTGGTGCCCGACGTGAAGATGATGTCCGAGACGTCGCTGCCGCTCACCGCCCGCTCGAGCGGGGCACCGCCGGAGAGGAACTCGGACTTCAGATCGATGACCGGTATGCCCGCCGGCGCGGTGTAGTCCTGGTCCAGGAATCCCTTCTGCACCAGGACGGCCTTGACCGCGCTGCGGACGATGACGTCGCCGGCTTCCCCGGCCTTGAACCGGGTGTTGACCGGCACCAGCACGCCGCCCGCGGTGAGCAGCCCGAACGCCGCGATGATCCACTCCGCGGAGTTGGGCGCCCAGATCGCGACTCGGTCGCCCTCACCGACACCGAGGTCGGCGAAGGCTCCTGCGGCGCAACGGATTCTCTCGACGACCTGTCTGAATGTCAACCTCAGCGGACCGTCCACGACCGCTTCCGCGTCGCCGAAGCGGTCCGCCGCGCTCAAGACCATCTCGGGGATGGTCTGCCATGACTGGCTGGACGTCACACCGTGACGAGCCGACCGAGGTTGCCGCCCATGATCTTCGCCTGATCCTCGACGGGCAAATGCGACAGCGCGTTGATGTAGTAGGTCGGCTCCGCCAGCCCTTCCGGATGCGGCCAGTCCGAGCCGTACAGCACCTGGTCCACACCGACGAGGTTGATCAGATCGTCGATGCCCTCCTCGAAGAACGGGCTGACGTGGATCCGGTTCTTGACCATCTCGACGGGGTCGCTCGGGAAGGCTTCCGGGGCCTTCCGGTACACCTCGGCCAGGCCGTCCAGCAGCGGGATCATCCACTTCGATCCGGCCTCGACGATGGCAACCTTCAGCCTGGGGTGGCGGTAGAGCGCGCCGTGGATCACCCACGAGCCCACCGCGTCCTGGATCGGCCGCCACTCGTTGAGGATGCCCATCGCATTGGTTTGGAACGGCAGCATCTCCTGGTCGGCACCGTCCCACTCGGAGGTGTACCGGGAGTAGCCGCTGTCACTGGAGTGCATGCCGACCAGCAGGTCGTGCTCGACGACCCGCTCCCAGAACGGGTCGAACTCGGGCAGCGCGAACGACCGCGGGCCGCGAAAGCCGGGGACCGGTGCCGGGCGGATCAGGATGCACCGCGCGCCACGCTTGACCACCCACTCCAGCTCCTCGATCGCCTTCTCGACGATCGGCAGGGTGACGACCGGTGTGGTGAAGATGCGGTTCTGGTAGTTGAAGCCCCAGACCTCGTCGAGCCACTGGTTCAGCGCATGGATCAGGACGTGGATGGCGACCGGGTCGTCGCGCAGACGTTCCTCGATCAGGCTGGCCAGCGTCGGGAACATCAGGGTGCGGTCCAGGCCCAGCTCGTTCATCTTCTCCAGGCGCGGGCCGGGCTCGAAGAACGCCGGGATCGCGCGCATCGGCTCGCCGAACAACTCACGCTTGCTCTTGCCCTCCGGGTTGCCGTACTTGAAGTACTCCTCCCAGGCGCCCGGCCGGGCGACGACCTCGAAGGTCGGGTTGGGAATGTAGTTGCTGATCACGCCGCGGAGCGCGATCTTGGTGCGCCCGTTGATCTGCACGTACTGGACGAAGTCCTTGTACTCCTTGGGCAGGAACTTGGTCAGCGCCTCCGGCGGCTCGTAGAGATGGTTATCCGCGTCGAAGAGCGGGAACGGAACGTCCACCCGGTGCGACAGTTGCCCCATGAAATCCTCCTTCGCAATTTGGGAGAATATTATTCTCGTACTGCGGATGCCGCAACTGCCGGTGGGCTCGGCGCCGGGGCGCACACGCGATACATTGCACGCGGGGTGCAGGACACGAATGGAGTCACATGGCCAGGCACCACTTCCACCGCGGATTCGTCACCTCCCCGGACGGCACCCGCATCGCCTTCGACAGCCTCGGCGCGGGGCCCGGCGTCGTCGTCCTGTCCGGCTCGCTGGCGCCGCCGGCCCGATATCGCCGCTTCGCGCACGCTTTGGCCGGATCGCACACCGTCCATGTGGTCCAGCGACGGGGCCGCGGCGCCAGCGGTCCCCAAGGAGAGGCGTACGGGATGGACCGGGAGTGCGACGACGCTCTGGCCGTACTGGCAGAGACCGACTCCCGACACCTGTTCGGACACAGCTTCGGCGGACTGACCGCCCTGCAAACGGCCCTGCGGGCGCATCGCGAGCAACTTCACTGCGTGGTGGTCTACGACGCCGCGGTGAGCGTCGACGGTTCCATGCCGCTGGGATTCTTGCCCTCGTTCACCCGATCCGTCGAAGAGGGACGTCACGCGCGCGCGATAGCCGAACTCACCCGCGGCCTGCGGATTGGGCGTCACCTCGACGACCTGCCTTTCTGGGCGACTCTGGCGGTCAGCCGGCTGGGGGTCAACACCGTGTGGAAAGCCGAACGCGAGGTGCTGCCAACGGTTCCCAAGGAAGGGCGAGAGGCGTTGCGTCTGGACGGGCCGGCGTCGGCCTACGAGGCGATCTCGACGCCGGTGCACTTCCTGGTCGGCCAACACAGCCCGCCCTACTTCCGGACAGCGGCGACCGCAATCGCCGCCAGCCTGCCGGCCGCCGGCGTCACCGTCATGCCTGGCCTGGACCACCGCGGTCCGCTGGCGCGACCGCGGCCCGTCGCCGAGGCCTATTTGAAGACGTTGCGTGCGACGGCGTCCGGCGAACGGCGAGAGCCCTAGGGGAGTACGGCCGTTCGGGGCGCTCGGCGGCGTCTGACGAACTCCCCGATCAGCACGTCGCGATGATTTTGAACGTCGCAGAAGCCGCTTCGCCCGGATTGTCGGTCTTATAGCCGTTGGCGGTGCCGGTGATCGTGAATCTGTCGCCGCTCAGACTCATGTCCGCATTGCCCCCGTCATGTGCCGAGTACATGCCGGTGAAGCCGCCCAGATTCTGGATGCGCACCGACTCGGCGGTAAGCGGCTCGGCGCGTTGGTCGATGACAACCTTGGCCCCGGCGAAGTCGCCGCCGATGTCGATCGTCCGGTACCACTCCAACTGGCTGCAGTTGACCACATGGATGTTCGCGTCGTTTCCGTTGACGGTCACCGACGCCGTGCTGGAGATCGGGCTTCGCGGCTTTGGGCTGCAGGCGCCCAGGGCGGCCACGGCAAGCGCCGCAGCGGCTATCGCCACGATTCGGTTACGCACTCGGCCACCTCGATCCTGCCTGACGAAACTTCAGGGCCTGCTGCGATGATGTTATTCTCCCCGCAGGAGAATGCCAATATCGGTAAATTCCCGGCCGTCCCTATCACTGGAGCGATGACGCCATGGTGGACCTGGAGCTCGATGACGGGCTGGCCGTGCTCACCATCGATCGCCCGCACGCGCGCAATGCCATTGCGCTGGACACCATGGAGCAGCTGGAGAAGGCGATCGACGCCGCGGCGGGCGCGCGGACCCTGGTCATCACGGGCGCGGGCGACCGGGCCTTCGTCTCGGGCGGGGATCTCAAGGAGCTGAGCGCGCTGCGCACCGAAGAGGACGCCGCGGCGATGGCCGGCCGGATGCGGTCCATCTGCGATCAGCTGGCGGCGTTTCCGGCTCCGGTCGTCGCCGCCCTGAACGGCCACGCTTTCGGCGGCGGCGCCGAATTCGCTGTCGCCGCGGACATTCGGGTGGCCGCCGACGACATCAAGATCGCCTTCAATCAGGTGACGCTGGAGATCATGCCGGCCTGGGGCGGCGCCGAACGACTGGCCTCGATCGTCGGAAAGGGCAAGGCATTGCTCCTGGCGGGCACGGGAACCGCCCTCGACGCCGCCGAGGCGGAGCGGATTGGCTTGGTGGATCTGGTTTTTCCCCGCTCCTCTTTCGACCAAGGGTGGCGATCGGTCGCCACTTCGCTGGCCCACCACCCGGCGGCCGAGATAAAACGGGTAATCAGCGGCGTTTCCGCTGATGAAGCGATAGCATCCTTTGCACGGCTTTGGGTTGCCGACGCCCACTGGCAGGCCGCAGAGCGGGTGATGAACCGCACCGCCAGTCCGCGTCCGGCGGCCGGAGGAGCGACATGACCACCGCGAAGAAACTTTTGGGCATCAGCCCGGCGATGTTGATCGGGCTTACCTGCCTGCTGGTGAACCCCGGACGGGCATACGCCGATCCGGTCTGGCATCAGGTCGTGTACATCGTCTCGTCCACGAGCCCGGCCCACGTCGACATCTTCTATCAAGATCAGGACCCGACGCTGTTCTCCGATTACAGCCACAACCCCTATACCTTCACCCCGCAGGTCCACGCCGATGTGGCCCCGGGTGCGCCATGGGTTCAGCCGGTGAACCTGTTGAACCCGGATGAGTGGGCGATGGTGACCGCCACCACCGGTCGTGCACCCGCGGCATCGGGCGGCATTCAATGCGACCTGTCGGTGGACGGGAAGGTCGTGGTCTCCAAGATCGGCCCCAAGGGCGCGCTCTGCTCGTTGCGATCCTGGTGAACCACCCAGGCGGGCGACATGCCCGCGACGGGCTGCGGCTCGCCTTCCAGGCGGCGCAGGTAGCTCTCGACCAGCTCCAGGGTTTCGGCGTGACCGCCGGCAATGCCGACGGCCTGCTCGAGCACCAGGAACCGCGAAAGGCTGGTCATCAGGACCGTCCACACCACCGGCGGCACGTCCTCGCTCTCGACACCGTAACGCCGCAGCGCGGCGGCCACCGCCTGGCGCTGCTCCTCGCGAAAACGTTCGGCGTAGTAAGCGATTTCGGCTCGCATCTCCTTGCGGTGGTTGGCCAGTGCCATGAATTCCATCGAGATTCGAGTGAACGCGGGATGGGTGCCGAATCTCCACAGCGCCCACAGCGGCTGAGGGCTTTGCAGCGCTCGCGCCTGCACCTGAAGCCCTTCCTCGGCGCGGCGCCGGAAGACCTCGAGGAACAGCTCGTCCATGGTGCGGAAGTAGTAGTGCACCAGCTGGGGTTTGAGCCCCGCCCGGCTGGCGAGCCGACGCGACGTGACGGCCGCATAGCCCTCTTCGAGCATCAGCTGCTCGGCCGCGTCGAGCAGCAGGCCGCGGTTCTTCGCGTCCGGCGCCCCGATCCTGCGGGCCGGGGAAGCAGACGACATGCCTTGACTCCATACTCTCGACCTACCGGCGACACCTCAGTGTCGCGCATGCCCGATCGTAGCCAGGTCATCGAGTTGCCCGGGCGTTGCGACCTTGACCCTGACATTACCGCCATGCTAAGCAGGTGCTCAGCACTTCACGCATATCGGACTTGGGCGGCGTAAAGTCGCGCCGCCGATCCACCCTTCGGCCAGCACCGGCTCTTGGAGGCATGCACGACATGACCAGCTTCGACACGATCGACTTCTTCACCGATCAATCTCTCGTGCCGGATCCGCACCCCTACTTCGACTACCTGCGCAGCCAGAACCCGGTGCTGCGGCTCCCGCACTACGGCGTCGTCGCCGTCACCGGCTACGAGGAGGCCACCGAGGTCTACAAGGACCCCGACACCTTTTCGAACATCGTCGCGCTCGGCGGCCCGTTCCCACCGCTCCCCTTCCAGCCCGAGGGCGACGACATCAGCCCGCAGATCGACGAGCACCGCAGCTACTTCCCGATGAACGAGCACATGGTCACCATGGACCCGCCGGACCACACCCGCGCGCGGTCGGTGCTGGCCAAGCTGCTGACGCCGAGCAGGCTGAAGCAGAACGAGGAATTCATGTGGCGCCTCGCCGACCGCCAGCTCGACGAATTTCTGGTCAACGGCCACTGCGAATTTATCAGCGAGTACTCAAAGCCCTTCGCCACGTTGGTGATTGCCGACCTGCTCGGCGTTCCGGAGGAGGACCACAAAGAGTTTCGCGTTGTCCTGGGCGCCGACAAAGCGGGCCGGGTGGGCGGCCTGGATCACGAGTCGGTCGGCGTCAACCCGCTGGAGTGGCTCGATGACAAATTCTGCTCCTACATCGAGGACCGGCGGCGGGAACCGCGCAACGACGTGCTGACCTCCCTCGCCACCGCGAAGTATCCGGACGGATCCACCCCCGAGGTCATCGAGGTGGTGCGTTCGGCGACGTTCCTGTTCGCCGCCGGCCAGGAAACCACGGCCAAGCTGCTGAGCGCCGCGCTACAGGTGATGGGCGACCGCCCCGACATCCAGCAACAGTTGCGCGACGACCGCAGCCTGATCCCCGGGTTCATCGAGGAATCGCTGCGGATGGACAGCCCCGTCAAGTGCGACTCGCGGCTGGCGCGCAAAGCCACCACGGTCGGCGGCGTCGATATCGCCCCCGGCACCGTCGTCATGGTGTTACCGGGAGCGGCCAACCGGGATCCACGCCGGTTCGAACGCCCCCACGAGTTCGACCTCCGCCGCAAGAACGTCCGCGAGCACATGGCGTTCGCGCGCGGTGTGCACTCGTGCCCGGGTGGACCGCTGGCCCGGGTCGAGGGCCGGGTCTCCATCGAACGCATCCTGGACCGGATGACCGACATCAAGATCAACGAGGCCGAGCACGGGCCCGCCGGCGACCGCCGATACACCTACGAGCCGACGTACATTCTGCGTGGGCTCAGCGAACTGCACCTGACCTTCACACCGAAAGGCGATTAGGGCTCCACTGCGGAGATCGTCCAGCCGCGGGCACTGAGCAGCACGGCAGTGCTAGTATGTGCGTTATGGGTGGATCCGGTTCTCATCGGCTTGATGCGCTGTTGGAAAGGCACCAGCTCGACCTGACGAGCGAAGATGTGCTGGACCAGTTGGACTCTGCGTTCGCGACGATCCCCGGCGTGGGCGCGGCGCCCATGTCTACGGATGAAGTGCGATTTCTTCGCGCGCATGCAGGTCCCGGGGCGGCAGCGGTGATCGACAACTGGTCGGGTGAGAAGGAACGTCAGGCCCGGGCGCGGTCGGCTGTACAGGAACTCGGTGACACGCTTTCTAGGTCGATGAGTATCAAGGAAGCCGCCGTGCTCCTGCAAATCGACCGGTCCCGCGTGTCACGGCGTATCACCGGAAAAGCATTGTGGGCGTTCGACATTAACGGGAACCGCCGCATCCCTCGCTGGCAGTTCCTCGGCCGACAGCTGGTTCCCGGCCTTGATGTGATCGTGCCAGCGATACCGCGCGACGCAACACCGTCAGCCGTCGAAGCGTTTATGAAGACGCCGCAACCAGATTTCGGCGACCGCACACCGATCGAATACCTCGCTGCCGGTGGTGATCCCACTCTGATCGCCGGCTTCATCTCGGACATCAGCCGCTGGTGAGTCGGCCCAAGCCGAAAGTTCCGCGAACGCCGCCCGACCGGCTCACCAAAGAATCCGCCGACGTCGTTGACTACACGGGCGTATTGTGGCGAATCCACCGCACCAACGGTGACCGCGTGCGACCGTGGAACGAGTTACGCACCTACGGCCCGCTGGCAACGATGCGTTGGGACCCTCATCCAGGCCTGCAACCCGCCAGCCATCGTGACAGCGTCCTGTATGCCGCGACCGACCTGGCCACCGGCCTGGCCGAGGTCTACCAAACGACGCGGTTGATCGACACACACGCTGGCGCGCCACGGCTTACCGCCTGGGAGCCAACGCGGCCACTCCAGTTGCTGGACGTGTCGGGAACGTGGCTATTGCGCAACACCGCTTCGGCGGCGCTGCTCGCCGCACCCCGAGCTATCTGCCGGCGCTGGGCCCGCGCGATCTACACAACCTGGCCGGAGCTCGACGGTCTGCAAGCACCCTCCACGATGACAGGGCGGGTGAACGTGGTGTTATGGAGCGCCGCGGCCGACTCCATACCGGCGACGCCGTCATTTTCCCGGCCGCTCACGCAGCCGATGGTTTGGTCGCTCGCGCAGGCGGCGGCCACCGGAATCGGTTACGGGATCATCTGAAGCGCGGCCTTGAGACTTACCGGATCGCCGATCCGGCGAAGTAGCAGGCCAGCAAGCTCACGGCGATCAGTATCACCCAGGCGTCCGTCAGGCGGCACAGTAAGGCCGGCGCCTGCCGCACTTCCATGAACTCGCGGAAAATGATGCGCACCTTGATAACTGCGATCACGATGACGCTTGACGTGACCGCCGCGCTGGGCCTGGGGGAACCGTCCGCCGAGTGATCGATCGTCAGGTAAGCCAGCGTGAGCGACGCCAGCACCACCCAGACGACCAACAGCCGTTTGTTGAAAGTGATCACCGATCACCTCACCACGTACAGCAGCGCGAAGATGAGCACCCAGAGGAAGTCGACGGTGTGCCAGTAGGTGGCGCACGTTTCGATGTTTTCCTGGGATCGCCTTGCCGGACTTCGAAGTTGGTAGGCCACCACACCCAGCACGACGAAGCCGATCAGCAGGTGCACGAAATGGATCCCGGTGAGGAAGAAGTAGTAGGTGAAGAAGTCGTTGCTGTCCAGCCCATTTCCCATGCGGACCAACCGCACCCACTCAAACACCTTGAAGAAGAGGAACACGGCGGCGAATTCGGCCGTGAGGAAGACGTCCCTGAGAGCCGCTCGGTATGCGCCGGCCCGGGACGACTGAACACACCGCGCCACCGACCAGGAGCTCAGCAACAAGACCAACGTGTTGACGACCCCGATACGGAGGTCGAGCTGCGCCTGCGAGTGCAGGAAAAGCTCGGGGCTTCGGCTGCGGTAGAACAGGTAGAAGCCGAAATACCCTGTGAAAACCAGGGTCTCGAACAGAACGAAGGCCCACATGTCGGGCTGGCCCGGCACGAACCGCGCGCGTGCGTCCTTGTGGGCTAAGTCGGTCATCGCGGGGCCACCGTCTTCCTGGGAAGGCCGGGCTTGAATTCCGGGAGAGGCCCGGTGCCGAAGTCCTCGCGCTGAATCATCCGAAATAGCATGACGATAAACGTGACCTGGTAGACGCCGAACACGACCATGTCCAGCCACCAGGCGATCTGACCGTTCCATGCCAACACGCCACGCCGGAAGATCCAGCACGGTGCCACGACGACCTCGGTGAGTGCGTTGCACAGGTTGAGGTAGCCGAACCACCTGGGAAACACCCGGTTTCGGTCGAGCAGGATCGCAACCATCCAGATCAGCGAGCCGATCAGGAAAACCCCCATGGTTCCGTCGAAGGACAAGAAGGCAAAGTCATAGAGCCAACCGAGCGCTTCGGGGTCCCGCTCGGGCCGCAGCGTCCCCACGATCAGCGCGATGTTGAGCAGCAGCATGCCGGGAACCGCACTGAGCGAGTAGATGATCAGATACGAATACCCGAACGCCGGGCTGACCGACATTCGCCGCATCGAATACGCGATGAGGGCGTTGTTGATCGCGATCATGCCGCCGATGGCGAATATGATGCCGAAGCCCACAGGTATCCCGAGGTGGCGTTCGTGAAACCAGTGCGCCTGCGTCGCGAGGTCCCAGGTGGGCTGCGGCGGCGGCTGGACCTGCGCAACTATGAAGAACACCGGGAAGAACAGGTTGTAGAAGACCACGAGCACCGCCCAAGCCAGCCACAGCTCGCGTTTGGGGCCGTGCCGCAGGTGCCAACCGATTCGGTGGTGCAGCGGCCCCGAGGGCGGCATGGCCGCGGACGACGACGGCGTCATCACCGCGTTCATGCGCCAACCAGTTCCGTTTCGCGCCTACCGTTCTCGGCGCGCTCCCGATACACCGCCCGGCCCAACGCGACGCCCATCACGACGATCCACACGCCGATGGCAACGTTCTTCACCCAGAAGGACAGGACGCCATTCCAGGCCAGCGGGCCCGTCAGGGCCACGCCGACGAACGCCGCGGGTACCAGCGCGGCCGCCACGACCAGGTTGAAATGGGCCACCCAGCGCGGGAAGACGGGGCGCGGCTGATCGTCGAAATAGATTGCCAGGGCCAGGATCACGCTTTGCCCGATCAGAAAGGGAACGAGAATCGTGAACGTTATCCAGGCGAAGTCGTTGAGCAACTGGGTCAGCTCGGGGCTGCGTTCGGTACGGAAGGCGGCCAGCAGCCAGCAGACGTTCGCGATGAGGAAAAGAGTCGGACCGCCGGCCACGCAGCCCAGCATCGCGTAGGAGAAGATCGGCGTCCGATGCGCCATCCTGCGGACCTGCAAGACGATCAGAGCCAGAATCGGCACCAGGCACACGCCGAACCAGTTGAACACGATCATGCTGTAGCGGATCTCCGGCAGGTGGGCCGGATCGCGGTAGAACGCGGCAACCTGCTCCGCCGTCATCGTCGGTGACATCGGCGGGTTGAAGCCCGGAAACAGGAAAAAGCAGGCGATCCAGATGATCACCGTTGCGGGCAGCGTCCACAGCAGGATCAACTCGCCGTCGGTGCGCCGCAAGGCCTTTCGCGGAGAACCCGGCGTCTGGTTGGCGCCGATGCCGGTCATCGGTGACTCCTTCCAGCGCGCCAGGTCGTTTGGCCGCGCCCGGTTAGTCAGGGAAACTAGCCGATCGGCTACCCGCGGTCAATAGCCGATCGGCTACGCTTCGGAGTGTGGCTTCCCCGCCGACCAGGAGCCGGTTTCGCTTCATCACGCGCAGCGCCGCGCAGACACGCATCCTCGATGCCGCGCTGCAGTTGATCGCCGAGCACGGCGTCGGCGGAACGTCGCTGCAGATGATCGCCGACGCCATCGGCGTCACCAAAGCCGCCGTCTACCACCAGTTCAGGACCAAGGAGCAAATCGTCATCGCGCTCACGGAGCGCGAGCTCGGGGGTCTCGAGGAGGCCCTGGAGGCCGCGGAGGCACATGACCACCGGAGCAGGGCGCGGGAGGTGCTGCTCGATCGGGTCATCGACGTCGCCGTCGAACGTCGCGGCGCCGCAAGCACCCTGCAGTTCGACCCCGTCATCGTGCGGTTACTGGGCGAGCACGAACCGTTCCAGCAATTCATCCAGCGCCTCTACGGTGTGCTGCTCGGCGACGCCGCCGAGGACGCGCGGGTATCGGCGGCAATGCTGTCGGGCGCCATCGCGGTCGGGGTGGTGTCCCCCCTGGTGGCCGATATCGACGACGACGCCCTGCGTTCCCAGTTGGGACGCATCACCCGCCGCTTGATCGACGCGCCCGACTGAACGTGACGTCCGGCAACTTTCTTGGCCACGTCCGACGGTGCTCGGGTACGGTTTTCTCAGTGTCAAGGTGAGGTCGCCGCTTGTTGCGGTGGTTGGATCCTGATCACCTGGTGTCTGGCTCGTACGGTTTGTGCCGCCTTTGGGTTGGTGTTCATGCGTTTTGTCGGCATCAGGTGTGAAGGA
>Ga0335071_10000246_pt1 | contig 63383 bp, 56 predicted proteins | sample Lox_Sample_15_FD_206724 | JGI IMG/M metagenome (GOLD analysis project Ga0335071, IMG submission 206724) | Soil microbial communities from Loxahatchee National Wildlife Refuge, Florida, United States - Lox_Sample_1.5 | ecosystem: Environmental > Terrestrial > Soil > Wetlands | place: USA... | reverse complement strand
AGAGCGGGGAAACGCTGAGTTTAGAGCCGGAATCGCTCGAGGAGTAAGTGGGGGAGGGGGGCGGGGGCTCCGGGTCACGTTCAAACGATTTAACTCATTGTAAAATAAGCGCTTAGGTTGATTATTGACCAGTAATCGCCAGTGGACAAACGGGCTATATCTGTGATAACGTTAGGTATAGCGTTTGTTGCTCTTGTACTACCTTTTGACTCGTTCAGGGGGCTGCGAGAACAAACTCGCAGCCTTTTTTAATCGGGGCTAGAGGCAATCTCGAGGTCTAGGGAAACCCAGTCTTCGGGCCAAGAGAGGCAAAGCAATTTCAATTTCGAGGTTCAGCAGTGAAGGAACAAGGAACAGTGAAGTGGTTCAATGCTTCGAAGGGCTACGGATTCATCCAACGTCAAACCGGTGAAGATGTATTCGTACACTTCTCCGCCATTCAGATGGACGGTTACAAGTCCCTGAATGAGGGTCAAGCAGTTGAATTCGAGGTGAAGAAGGGTCCGAAAGGCCTTCAGGCAGAGAACGTCACAAGCCTCTAGCCTGTGCATTGGGAGGGTCCTCGAGGGGTCGGGGACCTTCCAATTTCGAGAAGTAAGAGACAGCGAGTAGGTTCAAGGAGGAAGCTGTGCAAGTAATGCAAGAGGGCCAGACCATAAAGCACGAGCTGTTCGGCCTGGGAATCGTAACCTCATCCGATCCCGAGCGCACCGCCGTTGATTTCGACGACCACGGGCCGAAGCTGTTCGTAACGAGCATATTCACTGCAGAGCTGATCGGCGAAGCACCCGCAACCCCGCCTAAGACCAAGCGCCGCCGGAAAGCCTCTGCCGCCGCCAAGGCCGCCAAGAAAGCCTTGGCCGCCGCGAAGTAAGCTCGATCCCGAAGTACGACCTGCCTGAGGTAACTCCCCCAAAACGCGCCAGAAGATGGCGCGGGGGTGTGTCTGACCGTGATTGGTAAGCCGCAGCTCACAGAATTCGAACGAGGCACGAGTATTGCTTCGCCGATGCGCCTACGTGGCAGACTCATGCGACCGTCTGCGTTGGATGAGTGGAAGAATCCGGCGTTGCGAGCTAACGGGTGGCAGATTCAGCCTGGTCGAAGGCGTGGTAGGAAGAACGGACGAGAGGGCCCGCTTCGACGTGCTTGAAGCCCATCTGTTGCTCACCGACGCGCTTGAATTCGGCAAATTCCTGAGGGTGAACGAAGCGGACAACAGGAAGATGATCGCGGGTGGGCTGGAGATACTGGCCCAGTGTGAGAATGTCTGTTCCTTGCGCCGCCAGATCCCGCATGGTGGCAAGGACTTCTTCGTATTGCTCCCCAAGCCCCAGCATCAAGCCGGTCTTTGTGGGTACGCCGGGATGCGTCTGCTTGGCGCGGCGGAGTAGTTCGAGGGAACGTTCGTAAAGAGCGCCTTTGCGCACCTGGCGGTAGAGGCGCGGGACGGTTTCCGTGTTGTGATTCAGGATGTCAGGCTTGACGGCGAGTACGATATCGAGGGCATTCCAATCACCGCGAAAATCGGGAATCAAGACTTCGACTTTGCAGCCGGGGACGCGGTTGCGGATTTCCTGGATGGTGCGGGCAAAGATGCGCGCGCCGCCGTCGGGCTGATCGTCGCGATTAACGCTGGTGACGACAGCATAGCGCAGACCCAGGTTGGCGGCGGCTTCGGCGACACGAATGGGCTCTTCCTCGTCCGGCGGGCCGACGGGCTTGCCGGAGGGTACGGCGCAAAAACCGCAAGCACGGGTGCAGATGTCTCCCAGGATCATGAAGGTAGCGGTGCCATGCTCCCAGCATTCACCCATGTTGGGGCAGCGCGCCGACTCGCAGACGGTGTGCAGATCGAGAGTACGCATGATGCGCTTGAGATTGTGGTAGCGCTCGCCGCCGAAGAATTTCACACGGAGCCAGTCGGGACGGGGATGGGCATCGGGCGCCGGAACGGCCGGCGCCGGCGAATTGATAATGTTGAAAGGAGAAGCCATCAGGTCACAAAGGGTTATTTTACGTGGTTCCAGGAGCGTGTTCAAACCACCCCATCCTGGGTTGGTGTTGAGGGATTACAGCGGCTGGCGAGAAGAACGGACAAAGTCGCGCAGGACGGTAACGTTTGGGCCGTACGCACCAATGCGTCCAGCGTCGACGGGAAGGCCGAGGCGCTCAGCGAGATCGAGATCCACTCCTGCGTCGTCGAGCTCGGACAGGCTAAAGCCCGCGGCGGGAGCGACGCGATTCGAGCCTGAGGGGTAGACGGGGCGCGGCGGGCGATGGCGTTGCCACGGGCGGCGAGCCAACTCATAAAACTGCTTCCAATCGCGTTTGTGCCAAGTGTGCATCAATTCGCTCGAATTCCGAGTCCATTATTGGATGCAGCGAGGGGCGGCCGGGTTCACTGGGAACAGAGCCGTTCTCGTGTCGATCCACCGCACCATGAACTACATCGTAAAGTCTGACGCATGCTGCCCATTTCATACACTCCAGGCGGCGGAGAGCGAAAGGATTTCTTCGCCTGGTGTTTCAAACACGTCAACTTCCAAGAAGTTCCGGCAGTTAAGTTTTCTTTGGAGCGAAAAGCCGAAACAAGGGAGGCCAACGAGAAGACGGTGCGGGCGCAGCGGCCTCCGTATCATTCGGGGCGAATAGTACACAGAAGGACTTGGGATGACCAGTGAATTCTTGTAAAGGCTGTGAATTTCAAATTGGAACGCGCAAAGCGAGTTGACACATGGCTCGAACGCGCAAAAGTCCGGCGAATAGTAACTGTGCTCTGGGGCAATTGGGCGGAAAGCCCGAAGCACGTTCACAAGGAGGGTGAGAGAAGGAGTAAATTACCAGCGGTTTCCGCGGTCGCCGCGATCGCCACGGTCGCCGCGATCGCCACCGCGTCCACCGCCCCGACCACCACGATCCCCGCCGCGGCCGCCGCCACCACCACCACCGTAGCCACCGCGCCCACCGCCGCCACCGGAACGTTCGGTTTGCGGGCGGGCTTCGTTCACGACGAGGTTTCGGCCACCGAAGTTCTGACCGTTGAGACTAGTGATTGCGCGGTCGGCGTCCTCATCATTGGTAATTTCGATGAAGGCGAAGCCACGGGACTGGCCCGTGAAGCGATCGCGAATCAGACTGATAGCTGAAGCACTGATACCAAGCTGGCCTAACCATTCTTGCAACTGCTCTTCCGCTGCGCTGAACGGAAGATTACCGACGTAAAGCTTCTTCACCTCGAACTCCTTCTGCCCGGAACCGAAAATCGAGTCGCGGAGCGACTGGAGGGCCGTTTCCACCTGGTGCAAACCAAGGGAGTGCGGAAGGTGGGGGAGGCCGTCCAGTGGTCCCGTGAATGGTCTCGAAAATTGCCTAGATTTGCAACCTAATAATCTTGGAACTAGGTGGCCGGCCCCGGGGGAGGGGGAGAGTCGCGCAAGGGCAAAGAATAGTATAGGATGCGCGGCCAAGGCATGTCCTCCGAGGTCATCATGCGCGGAACAATGATGGAGTATCCCTTGGTGCTTCCTTCACTGCTGGAACGGGCCGGCAAGCTGTTTCAGCATGTGGAGATTGTTTCAAGGAAACCGGATCGAACGCTGGTTCGCTCAAATTTTGGCGCGTTTTATGATCGCGCGAAACGGTTGGCGGAAGCGCTGATGAAATTGGGACTGCAGCGCGGCGACCGGGTTGCGTCGATGATGTGGAATCACGTAGGCCACTTAGAGGCCTTTTTCGGAGTGCCCTGTGCGGGCGGGATCCTGCACACGCTGAACTTGCGGCTTCATCCGCACGAAATCGCCAGCATCGCAAATCATGCCAAGGACCGGTTTTTGATTGTCGATGACGTGCTGCTTCCCCTGTTCGAAAAGTTCGAGAAAGACGTGCCGTTTGAGAAAGTGATCGTCGTGCCCTACGGATTCGATGGCGTACCCGAGGGCCGCCTGAGCTATGAAGAGTTGCTCGCGGATACGACCGGCAACTTTCAATGTCCGCCACTCGAGGAACACGAGGGGGCGGCGATGTGTTTCACATCGGGGACGACCGGGTTTTCGAAGGGGGTTATTTACACGCATCGATCGCTGGTGCTGCACTCTTTAGCGGAAGCGATGGTGGACACATTCGGACTAAGCCACCATGACACCATGTTGCCGATTGCACCGATGTTCCACGCCAATGCTTGGGGAGTGGCGCACACCGCGGTGATGACGGGGACAAAGCTGGTGTTTATGGGACCAAATGTCGAACCAGAGGGGATACTCGATTTGATAGTGTCCGAGAGGGTGACGGCCGCGAACGCAGTTCCGACGGTCTGGATCAGCGTGGCGGAGGCCCTTGAAAAAGATCCTAATCGTTGGCCAATTCGATGGCCCGTGCGTATCGTGTGCGGTGGGACAGCGCCGCCAGTAGAATTGATGCGCCGGCTCGACCGGTTCGGATTGAACATTCTGCATCTCTGGGGAATGACGGAAACATCTCCTCTAGCGACCACGGGACATCTGAAATCGCGCATGGTCGACTGGCCGGATGAGAAAAAATACCCCGTGCGGGCCAAGCAGGGTTGGCCGGTGCCTTTGATCGATTTAAGAATTATGAGACCGGAAGGAGAGGCGCCGTGGGATGGCGAAACGCCAGGAGAGATCGAAGTGCGGGGACCGTGGGTAGCCAGCCACTACTATGAATCGCCGGATCAAGCGCACCGGTGGAGTGAGGATGGATGGTTCCGCACAGGTGATGTTGGGACGATCAACCCGGACGGCATAATGAAGCTGGTGGATCGCGCGAAGGATCTGGTGAAGTCCGGCGGGGAATGGATCAGTTCGGTGGATCTGGAAAATGCGCTAATGGGGCATCCGGCGGTGAAGGAAGCGTGCGTGGTGGGGATCCCGCATCCGAAGTGGCAGGAGCGGCCGCTGGCGGCGGTGGTTTTGCGGGAAGGAGCGAGCGCGACGGACGCGGAGTTGCGGGAATTTCTAGGCACGTGCTTTGCGAAATGGCAGGTGCCGGACGCGTTCGTGTTCGTTGAAGCGATTCCGCGAACGAGCGTCGGGAAATTCAAGAAGATAGAATTGCGCGAGAGATTCGCGACGTGGAAGTGGGAGGCGTAATTTTCTGAGCTCCTAACCGAAAAAGCAGATTTCGCGGGCAGAAATCGCCCTCGAAATGACAGGTGAGCGTTTCTTGCTAATGCGTTAAGTGCGGTAGGAAGCGTTGATGCGCACGTATTCCGCGGTGAAATCACAGGTCCAGTAGCGAGCCGTCGCCTTACCAGCATGCAGGTCCACGATGATGTGGACATTCTTCTCGAGGAGGCGATTGCTGGCAGCGCGCTCGTTGAAAGCGAGGGGCTGGCCGCGGCGCAATACGGGGATGCCCGCCATGTGGATGTCGACCTTGCCGGGGTCGAACTTCACGCCGGCACGTCCGGCTGCGGCGAAAATGCGGCCCCAATTGGGGTCTGCGCCGGCAAAGGCGGTTTTGACCAGCGGTGAGGTGGCGATGGTCTGGCCGATCTTGCGGGCAGCGGCTTCCGTGGAGGCGCGCCGAATTTCGATTTCGATGACGCGTTGCGCCCCTTCGCCGTCTGCAACGATTTGCAGCGCCAGAGAGTGGCAAACTTCTTCCAGGGCCTTGGCGAACGCGCGATGCGCCGACGTGTTGGCTTTGATGGCAGAAGCGCCAGCGGCACCGTTGGCCAGGACGAGCAGAGTGTCATTCGTCGAAGTGTCGCCGTCGATGGAAATGGAGTTGAAGGTGCGACCGGTGACATCACGGAGTGTTTTTTGCAGCAACGACGGAGAGATGTTGGCGTCGGTTGCGACGAAGGCGAGCGTTGTGGCCATGTTCGGATGAATCATGCCGGCGCCCTTGGCGCAGCCGACGAGGTGAATGCGCTTTCCGCCCATTTTGAAGGAGGACGTGGCCGTCTTCGGGCGAGTATCGGTAGTGCAAATCGCCAGAGAGAATTCCGCGAAGGAGCGAGCCGAGGGACGGCGGTTCCTGGTTACTCCGGGAAGGGCGCGGAGAATTTTCTCGAGCGGCAGAGGAACGCCAATCACGCCGGTCGAACAGACAAAGACTTCCTTGGGCTGACAGTTGAGGCGGCGCGATGTTTCTTCCACCGTTTTGACGGACGCTTCGTCACCGGCGGTGCCTGTGGCACAGTTCGCGTTGCCGGCGTTGACGATGACGGCGCGCATGCGTCCTTTTGAAGCTGTCAGGTGAGACTTGGAGACCACGACTGGCGCGGCGACGACCAGATTCTGCGTAAAAACTGCCGCCGCGGACGCGGGGACGTCACTACAGAGAAGAGCGAGATCGAGCGCGCCGGTTTTCTTCAGGCCACAGGCGGTGGCCGAGAAGCGAAATGCGCGAGGCAGCGCAGCTTCGGAGGGGGCTTGTTTCATGGAAGGAGGTTCCGCGGGCCGCAGGCGATACTCACGGAAGGGACCTCCGATCCTCCGCGTGATAAGAAGCAGATTCGATCACGAAGATGACAGCAGGGCGATTCATGGTTATTTCTCCAGTTGAGCGAGTTTTTGTTCAAGCTGCGCGATGGCAGCGCGAACAGAACTTTCGGCCGTTCCACCAGGAACGGATTTGGAATTGACGGCGTTTTCGACGGAGGGGCTTTTCAAGAATCCCTCATCGATTTCAGGCGAAATCTGCTGGACGTCCTGGAGCGAGAGATGGGGCCAAGATTTTCCCTGCTTTTCGGCTTCACGAAGGACTTTGCCGACGAGATCGTGCGCCTGGCGAAAGGGCACGCCGCGGCGGACAAGATAATCCGCAGCGTCGGTAGCGAATAACGCAGGATTGTTGGCCGCGACACGAAGGCGGTCTTCGCGAAATTTGGATTTGGCGAGAGCGCCGGCGGCGACGATCAGCATCTGGTTGATCTGGTCGTGCGCGGCGAATAACGCTTCCTTGTCTTCCTGAAGATCGCGCTGATAGCTGGTGGGCAGTCCTTTCATGGTGGTGAGAAGACTAAACAGCGCCGCAGTGACGCGGCCGGTCTTGCCTCGGAGAAGTTCCCACGAATCGGGGTTCTTTTTTTGGGGCATGAGACTGCTGCCCGTCGCGTATTCGTCGGGGAGAATGACGTAAGAAAATTCCTGTGAGGCGAAGAGGACAAAATCCTCGGCGAGGCGCGAAAGATGAGTGGCGATCCCTGAGAGAGCGAACAGATAATCCAGCGCGAAATCGCGATCGCTGACGGCGTCGAGGCTGTTGGGTGTGATGCGCGAAAAGCCGAGGTCGCGCGCAATCGCGTCTCGATCGATTGGGAAAGCGCAGCCGGCCAAGGCGCCGGAGCCCATGGGACAAGCATCGGCGGAAGCGGCGGCGTTTTGCAGGCGAGGGAGATCGCGCGTGAAGGCCTGAGCGTGCGCCATCAGGAAATGAGAAAGCAGAATCGGCTGGGCATGCTGCATGTGGGTCATGCCGGCCATGGGAATGCCTAGGTTCGCCTTGGCTTGGACGACGCACGCGTCGATGAGAGAGAGCAAGGAAGCCCTGGTTTCCGCGACAGAGTCGATGATGAAGAGGCGAAAATCGGTCGCGACCAGTTCATTTCGACTGCGGCCAGTATGGAGTTTCCAGCCGAGCGGCCCGAGTTCTTCGACGAGAGCCTTCTCAACGAAGTGGTGGACGTCTTCGGCGGCGGAGTCGGCGAGCCACATAGGATCGCGGCCGGCGCGTTCGGCAATTTTGTCGAGCGCGGCGAGCGTCTGCTTCACTTCCTCCGCGGTCAGAATCCCAGCGCCCTGCAGTGCCTTGGCCCAAGCGCGGTCCACGGTAATTTCGCAGGGAAGAAAGCGGCAATCGAACGCAAAGGAGTTCTGGAACGCGTCGAAAAGCTCGTCTGGAGCCTTATCGAAGCGCCCTCCCCACAGGCGATCGTCTTTGCGTTCTGCCATGACAGTCGTACGTGCTCCGTCCTAGGTCGAAAGTAGAGTCAAAAACACGGTCGCTGCCCGGAGGACAACTCGACAAATTTGTGTTGCCGCGCTCCAGGAGCAGCGGCGACTACGAGTTACCGGCTTCGGCTTTGGCCTTCGGTCGAACGGTGACCGGCAAGGCGAACAGGTTGATAAAGCCCTCGGCGTCCTTAGGATTGTACCGGCCCATAGAGAAACTGGCGAGGTCGGCGCGATAGAGCGAGTGGGGCGACAGGCGCTTGGTGACATTGAGAGTGCCCTTCCAGAGCTTGAGACCGACAGAGCCGGTAACGCGTTGCTGGGCAACGTTGAAGAAGCCGTCAAGCGCTTCTCGAAGCGGCGAGAACCACAAGCCGTTGTAGACCAGTTCGGCGTAACGAACCGAGAGCGCCTGAGCGAAGTGTGCGGTCTCGCGGTCCACCGTGAGGCGTTCGAGTTCGCGATGCGCGGTGATGAGCAACGTGCCGCCAGGCGTTTCATATGCGCCGCGGGACTTCATGCCTACGAGGCGATTTTCGACGAGATCGGTGCGGCCGACGCCGTTGCGCGCGGCAATGTCATTCAGCGAGTTGAGCAGGTCGATCGGCGAAAGCTTCTTGGCGTTCACCGAGACCGGTGTGCCGGACTCGAAGCCGATTTCGACTTCTTCGGGCTTATCGGGAGCCTTCTCAGGCGAAACGATCCACTGCCACATAGCTTCGTTTGGCGCGTTGGCGGGATCTTCGAGCTCGCCGCCTTCGTGGCTCAAGTGCCAGATGTTGCGGTCGCGGCTGTAGATGTTCTTCTTGCTCTGTTCGACCGGGACGTTGTGCTTTGCGGCGTAGGCGATGGCGTCCTCGCGGGAATCGATCGCCCATTCGCGCCAAGGCGCGATGATCTGGACGTACGGCGCAATGGCCTTGTAGGCCAATTCGAAACGGACCTGGTCATTGCCCTTGCCAGTGCAGCCGTGTGAGAGGCCGTCGGCGCCATGTTGCAGCGCAAGTTCAGCCTGGCGCTTGGCGATGACCGGGCGGGCCATTGAGGTACCGAGGAGATAGGTGTGCTCGTAAACAGCACCAGCGCGTAGGGTGGGCCAAATGTAATCCTTGATGAATTCCTCGCGCAGGTCTTCGATGACGGCGACAGACGCGCCAGTGGCGAGGGCTTTTTTCTTGGCAGCTTCCAGATCTTCCTGCTGGCCAACGTCGCCAATCATGGCGATCACTTCGCAGCCGTAGTTCTCGCGGAGCCAGGGAATGATGATGGAAGTATCGAGTCCGCCGGAATAGGCGAGCACAACTTTCTTTGGTTTGTGAGCAGTTGGGGTCACTTGGATTCCTCTTTTCGATAATTACTTGGATTTTCAGGTGTACAGAGCGTGGAGAATCGCCTTTTGGACGTACATGCGGTTCTCGGATTGCTGCAAAACTACGGAGTAGGGAGCGTCCATCACTTCGTCGGTGACTTCGGCGCCGCGATGAGCCGGCAAGCAGTGCATGAAGACGGCGTCAGATGCGGCGTGTTCCATGAGCTTGCGGTTCACCTGATAGGGCTTGAAGATCTGGCGGCGAACTTTTTCTTCGGACTCGAACCCCATGCTGGTCCAGGAGTCGGTGTAGACGGCTTGCACGGCATCGACGGCTTCTTTGGGATCGGTGAAAAGTTCAATTTTCGCCTTGGTTTCCTTGGCGACTTTCCTGGCGTCTGCGATGACATCGGCATCCGGGACGTAGTTCGCGGGCGTAGCGATGCGCATGTGCGCGCCGAGACGAGCGGCAAGAAAAACCAGCGAGTGGCAGACGTTGTTCCCGTCGCCGACGTAGGCGAGCTTCAAGGCTTTCGCTGAACCGAATTTTTCCTCGAGGGTGAAGAAATCGGCGAGCGCCTGGCAGGGGTGGAATTTGTCGGACAGTGCATTGACGACCGGGATAGAGATCGTTGCGGCCATCTCTTCGAGGACGCGTTGCTCGTAGACGCGCGCGACGATACCTTGCACCCACTGCTCCAGGTTGCGCGCCACGTCGGGAATGGACTCGCGCTCACCGAGTCGGGCCTGGGTGTGATCGAGGAAGCAGACGAAGCCCCCCATGCTCTGAATGCCGACCTCAAAGGTGACACGCGTGCGGAGGGAGGGCTTCTCGAAAATCAGGGCGATATGCTTGTTTCGCAGTACGGAGGCGTAGCGCGAGGGGCGTGCCTTGATTTCCGCGGTGCGCTGGAGGAGGTCACGCGCGTCCGCGGGGCTCCATTCGGCGCCAGTGAGCAGGTCCTTGGCGATGGAGACCGGGAGGGTGAGTGAAGTTGCTGCTGTCATGTTTATCTCCTAAAACAAAACCTCAAACGAATGCGCTGGCGGCTTGTTCGCCGGGAGCATGTTCCCGAAGAACGCGCGTGCCAGGCAGGCCGGAAAAAGTGTTCTTGAGCGAAGGTTCGGCAAAGAGTTGCGGGTCCAGGACCGCCGCGGCTGATCCGCCGCCGACGATGTGAACCTCGCTGACACCACCCTCGAGCGCGCGCTTGGCGGCTTCGAGCTTCAGAACCATGCCGCCGGAGACGACGCGTGAGTGGACTAGAGCTTCGATCTCCTGGCAGGAGATCGCGGAAATGACCTGCTCGTCGTGCAGGACACCAGCGACATCAGTGAGATAAATCAGGTGGTCGGCCTGGATAAACTCCGCGCAGGCCGCAGCCATGTGGTCGGCATTGATGTTATAGAGTTCGCGATCGGGGCCTTGCCCGAGACATGCGGCGACCGGAACCAGATGTTCGCGCCAGAGCGACTCGAGGAACCTCACGTTGACTCCGGTGAGGTAGCCCACAAAGCCGAGACTGCCCTCAATGTCGTTATGAACCAGGGGGGCGGCGGAAAATGCGGCGGCGTCTGAAGCGGAAATGCCGACGGCGGGTTGGCCAGCAGCGGTGATGGCACCAGACAGTCGTTTGTTCAGAAGTCCGCCAAAAACCATGACGGCAACGTCACGCGTTTCGCGGTCGGTGACGCGCAGACCAGCAACGAATTTGCTCTCGATGCCGAAGCGCTTGAGCGTTTGCGTGAATACGCGGCCGCCGCCATGAATGACGAGAATTTCGTGACCGTGCTGGGCGAGCCGCGCGACATGCTCCGAGAGGGCATGAACGGTCGCGGAGTCCTCCAGCAACGCACCCGCAAACTTAATGACGATTCTCATAGCAAGCCTGCCTGTTCCTCAAAGCCCATCATTAGATTGAAGTTCTGGACGGCCTGTCCGGCCGCGCCCTTTCCAAGATTGTCGAGGCACGAGACGGCAATTAAGCGCTTGCCGGCGGCGTCGAGAGTGAAACCGATGTCGCAGAAGTTCGTGTTGGCCACATGCTGCAACTCCGGCAGCTTGCCCGTGGGCCAAATGCGGACCATGGGCTTTCCCGAGAAGGCCTGACGGTAGAGCTTCTCAATGCTCTCGGGTGACTGCGGCGACGCGAGCGAGACGTAGATGGTGGACAGGATGCCGCGGGCGACCGGGAGGAGGTGCGTGGTGAAGACGAGCTTCGACTCAGGGATGCCGGTGTGTTCGAGGATTTCCGGCGTATGACGGTGCGAAAAGAGATTGTAGGCGCGGAAATTCTCGCCGACTTCCACAAAGTGCAGATCGCGACGGGGCTCCTTGCCCGCGCCGCTGGCGCCGGACTTGCAATCGCAGACAATGTTCTGCGATTCGTCGACAAGGCCAGCTTGAATCAGCGGGCGCAGCGCGAGGATTACGCTCGTGGCGTAGCAGCCAGGATTCGCGACAAGATTCGCTCCGCGGATTTCGTCAGCGTAAAACTCGGGGAGGCCATAGACGGCATCGCCCAAACGATCGGCATGGGGAGTGGGCAACTTGTACCAGTTGCTGAAAGTTTCGGCAGACGAAAAGCGGAAAGCACCGCTCAGATCGATGACGCGCAGTCCGGCATCGCGAAGCACAGGGACGTATTCCGCCGACGCTTCGTGAGGCGTAGCGAGGAATGCGGTTCCGGCGTTGCTGGCGGTCACGGCATCGAGCGCCAGAGAACGGAGTGGAGCCTCGGCGCGGGCGCGCAACTGAGGGAACAGTTGCGAGAGGCAATGGTAGCCGTTGGTTTCGCGCACATAGAAGGTGGGTGGCTGGATTTCGGGATGGCGGAGGAGGAGCGTGGCCAGCTCGAAACCGGTATAGCCAGTGACACCAATAACAGCGATGCTGCGGGGATCCCTCATTTCACCTGTGACTCGATTTTCCTCTGGAGGGATTCGCGGGACTTTTTGTTCGGCGTAATGATGAGAACAGTGTCATCGCCGGCGATGGTGCCGACAATCTCCGGGAACTTGGCGCCATCCACGGCAGCGGCAAGAGGCTGCGCGCCGCTCGGAGGCGTTTTGAGGACGAGCAGGTTCTCCGCGGGACGGACATCGAGGAGGAATTCACCGAGCGCCCGGGTCAAAGGAGGCACCGCAGGCGCGTCTTCCGCCAAGCCAGTTGCCGGGCGATAGCCGGTCTTGGTTTTGACCAGCTGCAATTCCTGAAGGTCGCGCGAGAGGGTGGCTTGCGTGACACGCATACGCTGCTGGGCGAGCCTGCGGCGCAGGTCCTCCTGATTGCCAATGCGCTCCGCAGAGACGAGGCGAAGGATCTGTCCGTGGCGAAATGTTTTTGTTGCGCTCATCAAATTCGTTTATGCACCGTACTGTATATTTATACAGGCGGCGTCACGGACTGTCAAACATTTTTGAATGCTATTTTCGTTGGTGGAAAACGCGCTGTGCGGGAAGATAACTCAAACCGGGAAAAGGCTTATGATGGAATTGCCGCACGGAATCGCTCCCCGTCCCGGGCCCCGCAACTCTGCAGGTCCTGAAGCCCTCCGAAGGAGTCCACCATGCCGAAAGAACGCACACCCAAGAAGGCACGCGAAGAATACCGCCTGCGCACGCGGCTCATCCATGGAAGTTTTGCGACAGGGAAATGGGATTACGACCATCACGTCGTACCGCCGCAATCGAGTTCCGCAACGTACCGACTTTCCTCTGTGCATCGCGGGGCGCAGGGATTTGTAGAATTTGCGACGCCGGAATCGCGCCGGGCGCCGATCTACATATACGACCGGCTGGATGAGCCAAGCCGCGGGATGCTGGAAGAGAACCTGGCGGTTGCGGAAGGCGGCGAAATCGCGGTGGCGTTCGCTACGGGGATGGCGGCGGTGAGCGCGGCGCTGGGAATTCTGACTTCTTGCGGTAATCAGATTGTGGCGCACCGCGTTGTGTACGGTTGCACACACAGCCTGATGACGAACTGGCTGCCGCGCTATCAGATTCGCACCGATTTTTGCGACCTGACCAGCGCGGAAAACCTGGTGAAGGTCGCCACGGAGCATTGCCGGGTTGTGTATTTCGAAACGCCGGTGAATCCAACGATGGAACTGATCGACATGCAGACGATTCGCAAAACGGTAAATCAGTTGAACAGCGGCCGATCGGAGGCGGAGAAGATCCGCATCGTGGTGGACAATACCTTTGCGACGCCCTTTTGCCAGCGGCCACTGGAGCACGGAGTGGATCTAGTAGTGCACAGCTTGACTAAGGACATTGGAGGCTTCGGAACGGAGACGGGCGGCTGCGTGATCGGCGCGAGCAGCTACTTCAACCACTTGATGCTCTACAGGAAAGACTTTGGTGGCGTGCTGTCGCCAAAGAACGCCTGGCCGATCCTGGTATACGGATTGCCGACACTGGCGACGCGATTGGTGAATCAGCAGAAAAGCGCCATGCAGGTGGCGGAATTCCTCCTTCAGCAGCCGAAGATCGCGAGGGTCGTGTATCCGGGGCTGCCGAATTTCCCGCAGAAGGAGCTGGCGCATCGCCAAATGACCACGCGGGACGGGTCGTTCGCGCCAGGGAGCATGCTGTACTTTGAATTGAAGGGGAAAGACGGCACACCAAAGGGCGCGGCGCAGGCGGCAGAGCGCTTTGTGGACTACATTGCGGAAAAGTCCTACACAATTACGCTGGCCGTGAGCTTGGGGCAGATCAAAACGCTGATCGAGAGCCCGTTTTCCATGACGCACGCCGTGGTGCCAGAGGAAGAAAAGATGCGTGTTGGTCTGCAGCCGGGTGGAATCCGGCTTTCTCTGGGGCTGGAAGACTGGCACGACATCATTGCTGACCTTCAGGACGCATTGGGTGTGGTCTGACCAGAAGTACAGGTTTTAGCGGGTTGCTGCACGATTGGTGGCATTGCAAAGATGATTGCTGGATTTTCGGCGCTGGGAATGTTACGAATCAGCAATCACAAGTAATGGCTTATGACTGAGCCCTGCCACATCTCGGGGTGCAAGCACGACGTACCGCACGCGTTGGCCGAACGGCGGCTTTGCATTCTCCATTTCACACTTTCGCTGGAGGCCAGTTGCTCCGAGATGCGGCGAGAGACGGCGCTGGGGAACACGCCGCACGACCGGCAACGCGAAATCATGGACTTCATTACGGAAAACGGGGAGCGATTGGCGCGCGTAGCCACCAGCGGGCTGCATTTGACGGACGATCTGAAGGCGCGCGTTCTGAGCACATTCCTCACGCTGATGAACCTGCGGGAGAACCTGGACCGGGCCGCGTTGCGGACACCGACCGGGCGAGGCGGCTTCTCGCGCTAATTGCGAATCACGCACCGATATACTTGGCGTAGAGCGACCGGGCGACGGCCGGGTCTTTGGTTCCCTTCAGAATGGCGCGGCCATCTGCGAAAACCGTCATTTCGTAAGGCGGAACGCGAAAGCGCAGCAGGAAGCCGTTCTGCTTGACTTCGGAGACGGTGGAAGCCAGCCGAGCCTCCAGAGCTTTCAGATCGAGCGAGCGACTTCGTTCGTGAATCTGGACGGAATCGCGGCCACACATGGTGATATGCGGCTGCGCCGCTCCCGCGAGATGCGCGAACTCATGGCGAACGCAGACGCGGCACTCGGGATTACGTTGCGGCGTTACGGACTGAAAGCGGCCGCTCCAGACGTCGCAGGAAATCAAGTGATCGTGAAGAGCAGGCTCGCGCCCGGCCAGTAGCTTCATGGCTTCGGTGACTTGCAAAGAAGCAACCAGGTTCACGACGGACCCGAGCACGCCGACCGTATCGCAGGTTTCGTCCAGTCCAGTTTCCGCGCCACTGTCGAGCAAACAGGCGAGGCACGCGGTCTGGCCCGGGCGGACAGCCATGGTCACACCGTAACTGGAAACGGCGGCGGTGTAGATCCAAGGGACGCCTGTCTTCACGGCGAAATCGTTCACCAGGAAACGTGTTTCGAAGTTGTCGGTTCCATCCAGGATCAGCGGGAACCCGGACAGCAACTCCAGCGCGTTACGAGGGTTGAGGTCAGCGACGATGCCGTCGACTTGAACTTCCGAATTGATGCTGTTGAGTTTGCGTTGGGCGGCCAGAGCCTTTGGCAAGGCTTCGCGGGCGTCGGCTTCGTCAAACAGGGTCTGACGCTGAAGGTTGGAAGGCTCGACGAAATCGCGATCGATCACACGAAGGCGGCCGATTCCGGCACGCACCAGAAGGTTCGCGGTAGCCGCGCCGATAGCTCCGCAACCGACGAGGACAGCGCGGGTGGATACCAGCCGTTCCTGGCCCTCCGGGCCCAGTGGCTGAAAGAGCATTTGGCGCGAATACTTCTGGTCAAGCGTGCGGTTCACGTAAAATAGAATCCCAGCACCCTATCCTCTCATGATAGCCGAAAGGCGTCCGGGGAAAGCAACGCCCGTGTGCTAGGCTTCGTCTGATTAAAGGAACGGATGAAACTCCGCTGGGACAATGGTTTGCGCGGACTTGCAGTGCTCTTCTTACTGGGAGGGGGGGGAGGGGTGTGCGCGCAAGAGGCGGGGCGGGGGCAAGCACCGACGCATGAGGTGAAGCAGGAGCCTACGGGTACGACACGGGAGGTAAACCAGGAGCAAGCCGCCACGACCCAGGAGGAGAAGCAGCAGCAGGCGGTTACGACCCTGGGAGAGAAGCAGGAACAGGCGGCCACGGGCCAGGAGTTGGGGAAGGAACGAGCGGCTACGACTGACATCGTGCGAGAAATCCGGGCGGTCAAGGAGAACGGCACGGCCGTTTCGTTTTCGATGCCGGCGATTGCGGTGAAAGTCGGGGAGCCGCTTAGCCGGGATGGGGTGGCATCAAGCATTCGAACGCTGTATCAGACTGGAGACTATGCAGATATCCGAGCGGTTGTGACGAAGGTAGCGGACGGAGTGCGGCTCGACTTCGTGGTGCAGGAAAATTTGTTCATCAATCGCGTGGTGATTCTGGGGTTGAAACCGCCTCCCACGGAAGCGTCCGCAGCGGGTGCGATGCAGCTAAATTTGGGGCAAACGTACCGGTCAAGCGATATAGAAGAGGCCCTATCGAGACTCAAAGAGACGCTGCGAGACGAAGGATTGTATGAAGCAAAGGTCAGTGTTGAGCAGCAACGTCACGAAGAAAACCACCAAATGGACGTGATCGTGACGGTAGATCCTGGCCCGCGGGTGCGGTTGGAGAACATCGTCCTGCTAAACAATTCGGACTACAAAGATGCGCAAATCCTGAACCTGTTTCGAATCAAGCCTGGCAGCCCAATCACGATTTCCAAAGTACAGTCGGGAACCGCGCGCATCCGCAAGTTCATGGAGAAGTCCGGGCACTTGAGCGCCCGTGTGTCGGTGCGGCGAGGGGATTATGACGCGGCCAGCGACAGCCTGCCGTTGACGCTGGAGGTTACGCAAGGCCCGAAGGTGCTGATCAATGTGGAAGGGGCGAAATTTTCGAGACAAGATCTGCAGAAGCTGATCCCGGTGTACCAGGAACGCTCGGTGGACGCCGACTTACTGGAGGAAGGAAAGCGCAATCTACGAGAGCGCATGGAGCGGCAAGGCTACTTTGACGCCAAGGTGGACTACACGGTGACGGCGACAAACGCCAAGGGAGGCAATGCGGATTTAGGGGCACAACAGGAGACCATTCTTTACAAGGTGGATCGGGGAAACCGCTACAAGAGGCTGCGCATTGAGATCAGCGGCAATCATTATTTCGCCAAGGATGTGTTGCTGAGCCGGATGTCCATTACGCCGAGCAGCCTATTCGTAAAGCCACGATTCAGCCGCCGGTTGCTGGATGCCGATGTGCTCTCGATGAAAAATCTTTATGCCGCGAACGGATTTCTGGCCGCATCCGTGGTGGGAACGACCCCGAACGCCAATGAGCAGGGCGAGCTGCAGGTGCAGATTGCGATAGACGAGGGAAAGCAGACGCTAGTGTCCAGCCTGAAGATCGAAGGCAACCAAGCGATCTCAGAAGAGGAACTGCGCGGGGTGCTGGGATCGTTACCGGGCCAGCCCTACTCGGAAATCAGCGTGGCGTCTGACCGGGACAACATTCTGGCGCTTTATTTCAACCAAGGATTTCCGAACGCGACGTTTACCTGGAGCGCGGAGCCCGACACGGCCGAATTGGTGGAGAGTAGTTCGGCGAGCGAAAACAGCAAAGCCGGGAGCAATTCGGACAAAAAGCCCGAAGAGGGCGAGCGCGCTCAGCCAATGAAACTGATCTACAAAATCCAGGAGGGCCAGCGGGTGATCGTGCGCAAAGTGCTGCTGGCGGGTTACAAGCACACGCGGCCGTACGTAATCCAGCGCCAAGTGAACCTGCAGCCGGGCCAACCACTGCGGGAAGGAGACGTTGTGGCGTCGCAGCAGCGGCTCTACAACCTGGGGATCTTCAATCGGGTGACGATCGATTCCCAAAACGCGGCGGGCACAGACCCCGAAAAGGACGTGGTAGTCCTTGTGGAAGAGGCGAAACGCTACACGATCGCGTACGGTGGCGGATTCGAAGTGCAGCGCCTGGCGAGCACGACCGACCCAACCGGCGGACAGGTGCAGGCTGCGCCTCGCGGGATTATTGAGATTTCGAAAGAGAACCTGACGGGGCGCGCGGACTCACTCGCGTTGAAGATACGAGGCAGTACGATCCAAGGGCGAGCGCTGCTGGCGTACACGGCACCCGATACGCTGGGCAAGCAGAACCTCAGCATGCAGGCGACGGGCTACGTGGAGAAGACGCAGGACATCAACACCTTCACGCAGACACGCTATGAAGGAAACCTGCAGCTAACCAATCAACTGTCGCCGCGATCGTCGTTGCTGTTCCGCTACGCATTCCGCAAGGTAACGCTCAGCAATTTGAACATTCCGCCGCAGGAAGTACCGCTGTGGAACCAACCCACGCGCGTTTCGGAATTCAGCACCACGTGGTATCGAGATACGCGCGACAATCCAGCCGACGCGACCAAGGGTTCGTTCAACACGGCGGACATCAGCATCGCGGGTACGGCGCTTGGGTCAAGCGCCAGCTTCATCCGGCTGTTTCTCCAGAATTCCACGTATCGGCCGATCACTCGCAACTGGAGCTTTGCGCGGTCCATCCGGATCGGGATTCTGCAACCGTATGCTTCGACCATTTCGCTGACGTTTCCAGCGCCCACGACGCCACCGCTGCCACAATTGATCCCGCTGCCGGAACGCCTGTACGCCGGCGGCGGCACATCGCTGCGGGGTTTTGCATTGAATCAGGCGGGGCCGCGCGACTCGGTCACGGGATTTCCAGTCGGCGGGCAGGCGATGGTGATCCTGAATCAGGAGCTGCGCTTTCCTCTGAAGCTGCCGATTATCGGCTCGAAACTGGGCGGGGCACTGTTCTATGACGGCGGAAACACGTACAGCCGCGTAGACCGGATTAATCTGCGCTGGTCGCCACCGAAACCAGTGTTCGAGCCAGTGTACCCGGGACAACCGCCCGGAAGGTTCAATCCGCAGAAATGCGTTTACAACTGCACCAACGAATTGAACTATTTTTCACACACAATTGGCTTTGGGCTCCGGTATGCGACGCCCGTCGGCCCGATACGAATCGACATGGGATACGAACTGAATCAGGCGCAGTTCGTGATTCCTTGCAAGAACGCAGCGGTACTTTGCCAGCAAGGTACATCTCTTCCAAAAGTGCAAGTGTTCTTCAATCTGGGGTCGAGTTTCTGATGCGGGTGCTACGAACAGCGGCGGCTACGGTCTTCTTGCTACTGGGCGGATGTGTCGCCAGGGGGCAGGAAACAATCGACCGTATAGCGGCGCGGGTCGACACCGACATCATTCTTCTGAGCGACGTGCGAGAACTGGCACAGTACCAGCAGTTCGTCGATGGAAAATCCGAAACGGATGCGGAGATTCTCGATCGGCTAATCGATCAGTGGATCGTGAGGACAGAAGCCAAAGCAGCGCTGTTTCCGGCGCCTTCGGCCGAGGATGTGAACCGCAGCCTGGAACGGTTGAAACGATCTTTTTCATCGCCAGCGGAGTATGAAGAAAGAAAGAAGCAAAGCGGGCTGACCGACGATGAGATTCGCCGAATCCTGCAGTCGCAACTGTACCTGAGCAACTATCTGGATTCGCGATTCCGCGCGTCGATCCAGATCGACGGCAGTGCGATCGAGGACTTTTACAAGACTCGAGTGGTGCCGCGCGCGGAATCCCGAGGGCAGACGCCGCCTACGTTGGAGGCGGCCAGAGATTTTATTCAGGAAGCGTTGGTGCAGCGGGCGATCAACGAACAAGCGGACAAGTGGCTGAAAGAGAGCCGGGCACGTCTGCATGTAGAGAATCTGTTGAACGAGACGTCGAAATGACGAAAGAGTCGCGCTGGCGGAACATTCTGTGGCTCGAACACCTTCTGTGGGTGTTGGGGACGTGGACGGTATTGCTGGTCGCACTAGCGGTCATTGCGGTGGGGAGCGGGCTGGCGAACCCGTTGTTGCGAAGAGTCTTGATCCATCGTTTAGAGACACTGACGGGCGGGAGGGTGGAGGTCCGAACGGTATCTGTCGGCTGGTTTTCCCTGAATGCGACGGTAAACGGCCTGGTCATTCATGGCAAAGAACCACCTGACACGGAACCGCTGGTCAGCATCGAGCAGGTCCGCGTGGGATTGCGGGTCGATTCGTTCTGGGGCAGGCGCGTGGGGCTGAATGATTTGGTGATCCAGCAGCCGAAAGTGCATCTACGAGTGGAGAAGAACGGCGCGAGCAATCTCCCGACGATCAAACGGGGTGAATCCACGGGGCCACTGCAAGAAACACTCATCAAGCTACGGGTTCACCATGTGGAGATCAAAGACGGATGGTTCCTCTACAACAACGTCAAGAAACTGGTGGCGTTGGAGGGTGGCGACTTCCGGCTAGACATCAGGTTAAGCGGCACAGCGGAGCGGCCGTTCTACCTTGGGGCGTTAGACTGGCAAGAAATCGAGCTGGCACGGCGGAAAGATGTGCCCATGCCCGGCAATCTTTCGGCAAAATTTTCGTTGAGCCAGGACGGTTTTTCAATCGAGCAGGCGATTCTTGACGTTGGCCGTTCGCACGTGGATGTGCGGGCACAAACGAAAGATCTGGAATCGCCGGTGTGGACGTATCGATACCGGGCATGGCTGGACCTGCTGGACATCCGGGAGACATTTCGTACGCCGGAAGTGCCGCTGGGACGAATCGACATGCGGGGCGAAGGCACGATCGACCAGGAAGGAATCAAGGGAAAAGGCAGTTTCGCCGGCGACAACATCACGCTCAGCTTCCAGGACTTCCATTCAGCGAACCTGACAAGCCGCTCAAGTTACGTACTGGACCCCAAAGGTGTGGTGCTGCCGGATTTCACGACTGCCGGCCTGCGCGGCAGTGTACGGGGACGCATCGCGATGAAGTTCGAAGGGTTGCAGTTCCGCGCGGACACCCATCTGGAAGGCATGCGTCTCTCAGCCATCGCTCCGGCGATCGATCACGCGGGATTCCCGGTGGATTCCCTGCACTGGGACTCCGTGATTTCCGCGGACACAGTGGAGACGTGGCGCGACGCATTTCTGGACTTCGACATCGCCGGGAAAATGCACTGGGAAGAGCCGGCGGAGGTGGAACCTGGCCACATTCCAGTGAATGGCGATTGGCAACTGCATTATCGGGACAAGTTCAATCTGCTGGAGATCAAAGAGGGGAATTTCGAAACGCCGACTTCGCGGGGATCGTTCGCGGGCCGGCTCGACCCGAAAGACACGGCGCTGGATGCGAAGCTGGACATTGGGTCGCTGCTGGCGTGGAACGACTTCATTCACGCCATTTCCGGCGACAAGCCAGGTACGCCGGAGGCGGCGGTACGCCTGGATGGGGCTTTGCAGTGGTCCGGAAAAATCACCGGGCCATCGGAAGGCCCGGAATTCTCAGGGCATGTTCGCGGCGAGCGCGTGCGGTATGACGAGGTACGCCTGGATGAAATCGATGGGGACATCAGCTATTCCCCGACGCATCTAGTGATCACCCGTGGGCACGCTGTGCGCGGAGCGATGAAAACGGAAATCGATGGACAGTTGGTGCTGACCGATTGGGAGTTCAAGCCCGAGAATGAGTGGTCAGCGGAAGTTAACCTGGAAAAGGTGCCAATCGAGGCGCTGCAGGACGTGGCGCGCGTGAAGTATCCGGTCACGGGAGTAATCACCGGTCAGTTCCATGGGCACGGGACGCACGCGGAGCCGATGTTGACGGGATTGTTCGACGTGGCTGACGCGGAAGCGTATACCGTTCCGTTCAATCGATTGCGCGGGCAGCTGACGGTGACACCGGACGAAGTGCGGCTGGCGAATGCGGAACTACGCTTCTTCCCGCCAGTCAGCGAAAAAACCGGTGGGGCGGGAATCGTGACAGGCAGTGTGGCTTACCGCTTCAAAGAAGACGTCCTGACGACCGATTTGGTGGGAGCATCGCTGCCGCTGGCAAGCTTCCGGAGGATCCGCGCCAACAACCTGCCATTTTCCGGGCAGATTTCGTTCCGCATGAAGACGAATGGACCGCCGGCACGTCCTGAAGCCGATGGGAATTTCCGGGTCGTGGATTTGCAAATGGGCACGGAGGTGATCGGAAGCTTCGAAGGGGATCTCCATTCTGACGGCCAGTCGATGCAATTGAAACTGAGTTCCGCGATGAGCACGGGAGCGATTGGCGGCGATATCACGCTGGGCTTAACGGAACCACAGCCGCTTAACGGGAAAATCTCGATCAAAAACATCAACCTGGATCCGTACCTGATCAGCACGCTGCACCTGGAGAAGTTTAACGGGCATGGCACGGCCGACGGCGATATCAGCGTGAAGGGCGAACTGCAACATCCGGAAACGGTGACGGTGGACGCCAACTTCACGCGTTTTGTTGTGACATATGGAGGAGTGCAGTTGGAGAATTCCGGCCCGATCCATATCAGATCCACGCGGGACAGCTTGAAAATTGACAATGCGGCGTTGAAGGGAACGGACACGAACGCATCGCTCTCGGGTTCTGTCCAATTTACCGGCCGTCGAACATTGGCGATGAAGCTGAACGGATCGGTAGACCTGGGGCTGCTGGCCGGGTACATACCCGACGTCAACGTGGCGGGTCACGCGAACATCGACGCTTCGTTCGAAGGCACGCTGGACCGTCCGCGGATTATCGGACGGGTAAAATTGGACAACGTGTCGGCGAGGTCCGCCGATTTTCCGACCGGACTGAGTAATCTAAAGGGCGACCTGGTATTCGACGCGAACCGGCTGTTTTTCGATAACGTGACCGGCGAAGCGGGTGGCGGCGTGATCGCGTTGACGGGAAGCGTCAACTATTCGGATAAACCGATGCGTTACGACATAACGGCGAAAACCGACCGTTTGCGGGTACGCTATCCGGAAGGAATGAGCTGGCAAGCGGGAGGGGCGCTGCGATTGACGGGAACGCCGGACGGCGGACTGCTGTCTGGAAAAGTGCTGATTCAGCGCGTAACGCTAAACGAAGGGCTGGAATCGGCGGGGTCGCTCTTCTCGAGTTCCGGGCCGAGTGGAGGCACTACCTCGAGCTACTTGCGGAACTTGCAGTTCGACATAGAAGCGGCATCCACGCCGGATTCGCGGATGGAGTGGCCGGGCGCGCACCTGGAAGCGGAAGCGAACTTGCGTGTGCGGGGCACGGCAGAACATCCCATTATGCTGGGGCACATTCACGTACTCTCGGGTGAACTGTATTTCCACGACAGCAAGTACAAAGTGGCGCGGGGCGATTTGAATTTCGCGAACCCGTTCCGACTGGACCCGGTGATCAACGTGGAAGCGACCACGACGATTCAACAGTACGAAATCACACTGAACTTCAGCGGGCAATCCAGCAAGATGAGCTTGTCGTACCGGTCTGATCCACCGCTGCCGGCGAATGACATCATTACGCTTCTGGCCATGGGGCAAACCACTTCGGAAGCGGCGTTGCGAACCGGCAGCACGTCTCAGGCGGGGATGGGGGCGACGGCGCTGCTGTCAGAAGCCATTTCGAGCCAACTGGGCGGACGAGTGGAACGGTTGTTCGGCATCACACGATTCCGCGTGGACCCGGGTCTGGTAGGAGTGCAAAGCAGTTCGGGCCAGAACGCAGCAGCGCGCGTTACCGTGGAGCAGCAGGTCACGCCCAACCTGACGGTCACGTACGTTTCAAACGTCAGTTCGACGCAGCAGCAGGTGATTCAGGTGGAGTACAACGTCACCAGAAACATCTCGGTGGTAGCGTTGCGCGACGTCAACGGCACGTTTGGCGTAGATATCAAGTTCAAGAAGCGGCGGCCGTAAGAGCCATTCTCGAGGTTGAGCTCGAATCTATTGCGGATCCTGCTGCTGCGCAGACTGCTGGGATAAATCCGCTGATTGCTGCTGGGGACGGCGCTGCTGTAGCGGACGACGAGGACCGTTGTTGGCGAGATGGGCGTTCTGCCCGACTCCCGGATTTTCCAACTTGGCCTCCTGCAATGCATCTCTGACGGCTTTGGTGGCGGCGGCTCGGGTGGTGTCCTGAATCTCGTGGAAGATTTTCGGATTTTCGGCGGCGACTTTCTGGCCGAGCGGCGAGCCGTAAAACTGAAGGAGCGCCTTGATCTCGTCATCGGTGTAATGCTTGTCGTAGAGAGAAACGAGCTGATCGGTGACGCGGTCGACGTCGAAGCGCTTCTCGTACTCATTGATGGTGGTGTTGACGAACGCCTGGCCTTGTTCGCTGTTTGGAACGGTGGCAAGCAATTTTTCGCGATACTGCTCTGCGATCTGGCGGACCGAGTCCTGGACCTGATCGCGCGCGCCGACAAGTTCGAGAAGCGAACGGATGTCCGCTTCCTTGGCGGGGTCGATGTTGGAAGAGGGAGCGAGCTTGCCAGCGGGCGTTTGCGGCGCAGCCTGCACGGAGACCGACGAGCTGCTCTGGATCGCCACGAAAAACATTCCGACGTAGAGAACGATCAGTGCCAGCGCAGCCTTCATAAATCCTCCAACTGAGTCCGGCCAGATGAGCGAAGCAGACCGGTGCTCCACAGTGATTCTAGAAAGGCGAAACGCGGAGCGCGCCTGCTCAGTAGGGCAGCTTTGTTGCGTCGGTCACTGTTCGAACGTTCAGGAGAGTGTGGGAATCGAAGACAAATTGGCGATGAGACAAAGCGGGAGCTTCCAGCGATGGATTGGTTGGAGCCTTCCGGCGCCAGCTCAGCTACACTTAGGATAGAACGTGCAAGGTGAGCCGCAACCTTTAGGGGACTCCCCCTGTGGCAAATATGCGAACAAGCGAGACGGAGCGACTAGCTTCGAATGACCCGTACGTGGCGGAGCGGGAGGCCATGGTCGAAAGCCAGATCCGCCGGCGCGGGTTGAGAGACGAACGGGTGTTGCACGCAATGGCGACGGTTCCCCGGCACGAATTTGTGCCACGAGGAAGCCGAGGGCTGGCGTACGCGGATGAGCCGCTCGGGATCGGCGGCGGGCAGACCATTTCGCAGCCGTACATCGTCGCGGCAATGACCGCCGCGCTGGCTCTTACTGGGACGGAGCGCGTTCTGGAAATTGGCGCGGGCTGCGGCTATCAATCGGCGGTGCTGGCGCTGCTGTCACGCGAAGTCTACAGTGTGGAACTGCGCTCTGACCTAGCGCAAGCGGCGGCGGATCGACTGAAGCGCCTGGGATTTGAGAATGTCCACGTTCACTGCGGAGACGGTTCGGTTGGATTGAAGGAATTCGCGCCGTTCGAAGCAATTCTGGTGGCGGCCGCTGCTCCCGAAGTGCCCGGCCCGCTGCTCGAGCAAATGAGCGACGGCGGCCGGCTGATCGCTCCCGTTGGCGGAGAAGATCATCAACAATTGGTGCTCGTCACACGGCGCGCCGGCGAATATTTCCAGGAGCGGAAAGAATACTGCCGGTTTGTGCCGCTTGTGGGTCGGTATGGCTGGAAACTCGGGGAGCTGCTGTGAGCGGCGGACCGAGACTCAGCATTGTGATCCCCTCGTACAACGAAGAGCTGCGCCTTCCCGGTTCCCTCGGGAAGATTGCCGCATACATTCGAGAGAAAGAGCCGAATACGGAAGTAATCGTCGTCGATGACGGGTCGACGGATCGAACGGCGGAGGTGGCGGAGTCCTGGCGCGGCAGGATTCCTCAGTTGCGTGTGGTTTCGAATGGTGTGAATCGCGGCAAGGGATATAGCGTGCGGCATGGTTCCCTGGAGGCGCGTGGAGAGATCGTGCTCTTTACGGACGCGGACCTTTCGTCGCCGATCGAAGAAGGGGAAAAGCTGCTCGGCGCGCTGGAGACGCACGACGTGGCGATTGGCAGCCGGGCAATGGACCGCAGCTTGATTGAAGTGCACGAATCACCCTTCCGCGAGTTCGCCGGCATCATTTTTAATCGCATCGTGCGCGTCATCCTGCGTCTGCCATTCGTCGATACACAATGCGGGTTCAAGGCGTTTCACCGCGAACGATGCCGCATAGTGTTCGAGCAACAGACCATCGAGCGGTTCGGGTTTGACCCGGAGCTCTTGTATCTGGCGCGGCATCATGGCTTGTCGATAGCCGAAGTGCCGGTGCGCTGGGCGCATTCCCCGGCCACGAAGGTAAGCATGCTTCGAGACAGCGCACAGATGTTCCTGGACGTTCTTGTGATCCGGTGGAATGCCGTGAGGGGGCGGTACCGGAGGGGGCGGGAGAAGGCCTGACTTTGTAATATAAAGTACTTGACATGAACTCTGCCGGCCTGTATTTTGGATGGCATGGCTGGTCTGCCCAACCGTGCGGTTCGCACCGAGCCCATCCCGATTGACGCTCGGGCCGCCGATCATCTTCGTTATATCCGCGAAACCATGGAAAGCGCCGCAGAGTTCACGGCCGTTCCCGGGTGGGGTGGCGTGGCCATGGGTTTGAGCGCAATCGCCGCCGCCTGGCTGGCCGCGCGACAGAGCACGCCACTGAACTGGGCGATCGTCTGGCTGGCCGAAGCGTTCGTAGCAGTGGCAATTGCCGCTCCGGCAGCGGCGACGAAAGCACGCCGCGCGAATTCCTCCCTGTTTCGAGGCCCTGGCCGGAAATTCGTTTTGAGTTTCGCGCCGCCCATTGTAGTTGGCGGCCTGTTGACACTGGTATTGATCAATCTTGGCATTTTTTCAGTGCTGCCGGGGGTGTGGCTGCTCCTCTACGGAACCGCGATTGTGACCGGTGGAGCGTTCTCGGTCCGCGCTGTGCCGATCATGGGCTTGTGCCTGATGGCGGTGGGAGCCGGATCGTTGTTTGCGCCGGCGGCTTGGGGCAATTACTTTATGGCGGCGGGGTTTGGCTTGACGCAGATTGGATTCGGCTTTTGGATCGCGCTGAGGTATGGAGGCTGAGGTAGAGCAAGATGGCGAAAGCATCGACAGTCCGGCAAGAACGAATCGCTCGCGAGGAGGGGCCAGCCCCAGTCCGCGCGGCGGCTTCGCAACCAGTTTCGGCGAGCCTGGACAGGCTGATCCACGAGCGAATCCGCCTGGGAATTGTCAGCGCGCTGGCGGTGAATCGATCGCTGACGTTCAACGAGTTGAAAGCGTTGCTGAAAACGACGGACGGAAATCTGAGCGTGCACGCCCGCAAGCTGGAAGAGGCAGATTACATTTTGTGCTCGAAGTCGTTCGACGGGCGCTTGCCCAAGACGGAGTACCGGCTGACCAGCGCAGGACGAAAGGCGCTGGAACGGTACCTGGATCATATGGAAGCGCTGATTCGCGCGACGAGGGAGCGGTAAGGGGCAAATTTTTTTGGCTTTCTGCTTTACAGTATAAAGTACACTGCAGCACGTAGCGGCGGAGAAAGGACCATGCTCATGCAAACCATTACCCGGCAGTTGGCTCTGGAAACGCCAGTCCTCACGGCCCATCCCCTGCATGTAGCGATCATTTGTGACGGCAACGGCCGCTGGGCGACCTCGCGGATGCTGCCCCGTTCCGCGGGCCACCGTGCCGGGGCGAATGCCGCGAGAAGCGTGATTCGTTGCGCCCCCCATCTGGGAATCCACACACTCACGCTCTTCGCCCTGTCCTCCGCCAACTGGAGGCGGCCGCCCGCCGAAGTCAATGCCATTCTCGAGATTCTGCGGGAATACCTTGTGGCGGAGACCACACATTGCCTAGATGAAGGAATCCGTTTGAACATCATCGGCCGGCGTGACCGGATTCCACCGGCCCTGCGCGAAACGATTGCGGACGCGGAGGCGTTGACGATCAAGGGGAAAACGCTTCATCTACGGCTGGCTGTCGACTATTCGGCCCGGCATTCGTTATTTCAGGCGGCCAGCAAGTTCTATAAGGCGACCGACCTCTCGCCGGAATCGTTTGGCACGGTTCTCTCCGAAGTTCAACGCGGAGGATCGACCGAGGTTGACCTTTTGATCCGCACGGGCGGCGAACATAGACTCTCCGACTTTCTGCTGTGGGAATGCGCGTTTGCGGAATTCGTCTTCATGGACAAGCGTTGGCCGGACTTCACGCCGGCGGATCTGCGTGACGCCGTCGCGGAATTCGGCCGGCGCGAGCGAACGCAAGGGGCATTGCCACGGGAATGCGCGAGTTGAGGAGGAATGGATGTCAGTCTACACACCTCATCTTGCACCGATCGTGGTTCTGGCGTTTTTGGGAACGGGCGGGTTGTTACTGCTGTGCGCGTTTGTAGCGCTGATCGGCGCGCTCAAGAAATCGCGGAGTGTTGTGGTGGGTGCGATCGGAGCCGCAACAGTTGTCCTGGTGGGGTACGTAAGCATCCTGTTTGGACTGTCGTTCGCCAGCCGCGACGTGGAGATCCCACAGGGCGCCTGGAAGTATTTCTGTGAGCTCGATTGCCATATCGCTTACGCGATCGGCGGAATCCGACTTGCCGACGGCGTTGGTCCGGAAATGCAGCCGATCTCGACGAATGGCCGGTTCGCCATCGTTCAGCTAAAGACCTGGTTTGATCCGAAGACGATTTCGCCGAATCGGGGAAATGGTTTACTCACGCCAAACGACAGGGCCATCGCATTACTGGACAATCGCGGGAGGAGGTTCGTGCCCTCGGCGAAGGGCGAATCTGTACTCGCCGCTGCCAAGCTGCATTCCACTCCGCTGCGAACGGCGTTACGACCTGGCGAGTCGTATGTGTCGTACATCGTGTTGGAGATTCCCAATGACGCGAAAGATCTGCGGCTGTTGCTGACATCCGCAGACGAAGAAGACGTGCTGATCTGGGGTGATGAAAACAGCCCTTGGCATGGGAAGTCCTATTTCAGCCTGCCCCAAACCTGAAGCACGCTCGTAATCTATTCAATCTAAGCACGTTACGAACCAGTTCGCTGGTTACGTCGCAGCTCCCCAGACGTTTCTCGCCATTGCGTCGTCTATACCGCAGGAGCAGAGAATGGCATCGGTGGGACTGACGCTGCGGTGGGAGCATAGAATCTCCCCTGAGGGCGGCGAGGGGGCGTCGGGAGTGCAATCGGCCGAAATCGAGGGCAGGTCGAATCCCACGGGGGCTGCGACGCCGGAGGACGCGGCGCTGGCGGCCGGGTGTCTCGCAGGAGAGATGCGTGCGTACGAAAGACTGTACTCCGCGCAAGGGGTACGGATGCGCAATCTTGCCCGCAATCTGCTCGGATCGCAGCCGGACGCAGAGGACGCGGTACAAGAGACGTTCCTGAAGATTCAGCGCAGCATAAGCACGTTTCGGGGCCAGTCGTCGTTCGTGACGTGGGCGTTCCGTATTCTGGTGAATACCTGCTACGACATGCGTCGAAGCAAGGTCCGACGCAAGGAACAGTCGAACGACGACAGCGAAGAGAGCGCGCCACGCGAGCCACGGGCTCCCGGCGCACACCCCACGCTGCGCATGGCTCTTGAACGAGCGCTGGCGGAGTTGACCGAACAGCAACGCAACGTTTTTCTGCTGTATGAGGTGGAGGGGTTTCGGCATTCGGAGATCGCGAACATGTTGGAGATCAGTGAAACAGCGTCAAAAAACACATTGTTTCAGGCGAAACGCAACCTGCGCGGGATGCTTGAACCTCCGCGAGACGCGGAAGCAGGCGGTGCACGATGAACATCACCTGTGAGGATCGTGAACGGATATTTCTGGACGGGACCGCGGAAGAATGGACCGCACTGGAAAAGCACGCGGCAAATTGCGCCGTGTGTGAGGAAGAGATTCGTGCGTGGAAGTCGCTGAGTGTGGCGGCGGAAGAGTTGAGGGACTACCGGGAGAATCCGGGGTTGTGGCGGAGGATCGAGAATTCTTTACGGGGGCAAGAGCAAAGTAAGTCAGGGTTCTGGGAGAAGCTGGCGTTCTGGAAAGGTACGCCGCTCGGATGGCAGGCCGTGCTGGCCGGGGCACTGGCACTGTTGTTAGCGGTGTCCGGGGCTTACGTGATTCGCCATGGACAAGAGCAAGGTAGAGAAGCGGGAGCAAACAAACTGCTGAAAAATTCTGCGTTAGCCGAAGTGGAACGGACGGAGCAAGCGTACATGAAGGCGATCGACAAGTTGGCGCTGAAGGCCAAGCCGCAGTTGGATTCCGCGCCTACTCCGTTGCTGGCGAGCTACAGGGAGAAATTGGTGGTGCTGGACAGCGCAATCGACGAATTGCGAGCGCAGGCGCAACAGAATCCGTCGAATGCCCATCTGCGTAACCAGCTATTGGCCATGTATCAGGAGAAGCAGCAAACGCTGCAGGATGTTTTGGAGATAAAACAATGAATGGTGGTTCCAGGTCATTTCAGGTACGTAGAGCCGCAGCAATCCTGTTCGTGGGAGCATGGCTGGCAGTTCCGGCGTTAGGCAACAACCTTGGCCAGAGCACCGCGACGCGCGATTTCAAGAAGGCACTGACGCTCGGAGAAGGTCAAACGGTCAGTTTGGAACACAAATTCGGCGACGTGCGAATTCACGGAGAAAATACCCGGGAAGTGAAGATTGCGGCGACAATTCGCGTGCAGTCTCATTCTCAAGCAGAAGCCGACAAGTTCGCCGATGAAGTGAAGATCGAAGTTTCCCAGGATTCGTCGGGGATCAAAGTGCGCACCGTGTATCCGAGCGATGCGGCGGGCGGTTTCAAACTCTTCTCTGGCAGTACGCCATCGTTTTCGGCCGACTACGACATAACTGTGCCGATCGACGCCAAGCTGTGGATGAGGAACAACTTCGGCAACGTCGAAGTGCGAGATGTGCGCGGTTGGGCGGACATCGAGAACGGGCATGGACGGCTGAACGTCCAGGACGGCGGATCGACAAAGCTGACAAATTCGTTCGGTTCGGTGGAATTAACCGGGGCGGACGGCGGGGTCACGATTGTAAACACGAATGGGGCAGTCAGCGCGACGGCCGTCAAGGGAGCACTGGATATCAAGGATCGATTCGCATCAATCACTGTAAGCAACGTGCAAGGGGCCGTAACAATTTCGGGCGGCAATGGCGCGGTGGAGGTGGCTGACGCAGGCGGAGCAAAGATCAACAATTCCTTCGGCTCCGTGAACGCGCGCAACATCCGCGGCGATCTGGTTGTGAACGACAACAATGGGGCGATCGAGGTAAATACGGTGAGCGGCGGAGCCCAGTTGAACACGAGCTTTGGGTCCATTAACTTCACGAACGTAAACGGAGCGGTGAAGTGCACGTCATCGAATGGACGCGTGCATGGGTCGGGCGCAGGGAACGATGTGTATGTGAAGACGACGTTCGGTGAAGTGTCGCTGGAGCAAGTCAACGGCCCGGTGGAGGTGGAGGATTCGAACGGCAGCATAGCGGTGAAGGAGATTAAAGGGAAGGCGACGCTGAATACGTCGTTCGGTACGATTGAGGCAAGCGGCTTGCCAAAAGGGGTGCGAGCTACGACCGGGAATGGCCGAATTTCGCTGAGCGATGTGGGCGCCGACGTTTATGCCAAGACGAGCTTCGGCGCGGTGAGCGTGCAGCGCGTGAACGGGAACCTGATCGTGGAAAACTCGAACGGACCGGTGAACGCAAGCGGTGTTAAGGGTGATGCCACGGCGAGAACAAGTTTCGGCGCAGTGACGCTGGATGACGTAACCGGTGCCATTACCGTGGATAACCAGAACGGCGTGGTGACGGTCTCGGCCGCACGATCATCGTCGGGCTGTAGGCCAATCTCGCTGAAGACTTCTTTTTCTCCCATGCAACTGCGGCTGCCAGAAGACGCGAGCTATCAGATTACGGCGCGCACGTCATTCGGACACATCACGAGCGAATTGCCCATCACGTCGACGGGGGTGATTAGCGGCGACGCATTGAATGGGAAAATCGGAAGCGGCGCGTGCACGCTCTCGCTCACGAACTCGAATGGGAACATCGACATCCTGAAGCTGGGCCGCTAGATTCGCGGCGCGCCAGAGCTACGAGCGAAGTTTTTTAACGGTGGCGGTACATGGCGAACGCAGCGCGCAGGACGCGCGTGGCTGTCTCGGTGAGCTGGTATCGCGCCAGATCTTCTTCTTTCACATAGGCCACGTCGGTGACATCGCTGCCGGCACAGGGCTCGCCGGAGATGCGTTCGCAGAGGTAGTCCACGATGACGTAGTGAAACCGAGGACGGGTAATGGAACTGTTACCTGTCTGGTCGGCGGGATAAATACGATCGAAGACTTCGATCAAGTCCAGGACGCAAACCTCGAGACCCGTTTCTTCGCGAAGTTCGCGCACGACGCCTGCTTGCAACGACTCGCCAAGTTCCAGGGTGCCGCCAGGAATGGACCACTGGCCGAGCAAAGGTTCGGTGCCCCGGCGAATCAACAGAGCGTGGTCGTTTTCGATGACGACACCACCGATGCCGACGACCGGCTGGTCTGGATATTCCCGCGCCATGGCCTTATATTACGTTGACGGAAGATAGATTAGGTTACACTGAATGCGGGTGGAAAGGGTTCAGGTTGACTTTTCCTGCCGCGGTATATAATACGCCGGGTGGCAAACTTTCGAGATTTCGGGTTTGTCGCGCCAAGCTCAAATCGGAGGATGGGGTCGTGCTCCGTTGCCCAGAGTGCTCAGCCGAAATTGATGTAGACGAAGACGAAGTCGAGGAGGGGGAGATCTTGAGCTGCCCGGAGTGCGAGACCGAGCTCGAGGTGTCGCAAACTCATCCTGTCGCGTTGAACCCGATCTCCGATGAGCTCGAGGAAGACGACGAAGAGGACGACGAGGAGTTCGACGAGGAAGAAGAGGAATTCGACGAAGACGGTGACCTGCCGGATGAAGACGACGAAGAAGACGACGAAGAAGAGGATGAGTAGGCGAAACCGGTCCTAGAAGCATCCGTTGGGTGATTTGGCTCATCGGAACAAGTGGAAGCGCAAACGGTCACAGCAACCGAATGAGATTCTTACCCCGCTTCGTACTTTCCGTCACAACGCTGTTTTTCTGGCAATCCCTTCAGGCGCAGCAAACGTCTGTGCCCCCGCAAGAGAGTCCCGCAGTTCCCGGCAATCGCAACCCTGGGACACAATCGGACAACAAAAATGGGAAGCCCAAGCCGATTCCCAGTTTCTTGATCATTGGGACAGTGTTCAACGAGCATGCATTGTCATTTCCCGGAGTGCAGATCCGCATCCGGCGCGCAGGCGAGAAGAAGTATGAATGGGAAACGTATACGAACGCGCGAGGTGAATTCGCAGTGCGGGTGCCGCCCGGACATGACTACGAAGTGTTAGCACACATCAAACAGTACAAGGATCAGACGAAGAGCGTAGACAGCAAGGTGGACGTGCAGCAGCGCTTGTCGATCCAATTGGAACCAGTCAGATCGTCAAAAACGGGAGCGAAATCATGAATAAGCTGCGTCTGCGTGCACTCCTTGTGGGAATCGCACTGTTGCTAGCGGTTCATTCCGCTGCGGGGCAGGGCAACAAGAAAGACAAAGATGCGCAATTGCGCTCAGTGCGGGGCGTTGTGTCCGACAAATCGGACAAGCCGGTGCAGAATAGCGTGGTATTTCTCAAGAATCTTCGTACGAACGTGATGATCAGCCATTTTTCTGATGCGGAAGGCTCGTATCGGTTTACCGGGCTGGATCCGAACGCTGACTATGAAATCCACGCCGAAGCGAATGACGAGAAATCGGCGACGCGGACGATAAGCTCGCTGGATGGGCGGAAGGAAATCACGCTAAACCTCAAGCTGGACAAGAAGAAGGAGTAGTTCGAGGAGCACGGAGCACCCGGCAGGCACGCGGTACCACGCTGATTTCGACTGGCGTCATGCCAAGAATCTCTCCATCGCCGTGAAAGTAGTGAGGCGGATCGGCCTCGATCCGAACACCAGTCACGGAGTGACGCGTCACGTGCGGGGTTTTCAATTGTCCCCGGAACGCCAGCGACGGTAACAGAGCAAGGATCTCGGAAATCGTTAGATCTTCCACAAGTACCAAGTCCAGGTTGCCGTCATCCGTCTTGGCTTCGGGTGCCAGAGCCAAGCCCGCACCGTAACTCGGCGTGTTGAGCACGCAGGCGACGAGTGCTTTCGGTAGATGGAGCGTGGCGCCGTCCGCCGTAGTGACAGTTGTGCGGAAGGCGCGAAAGACTGCCAGGGCCCGGATCGCGGAGAGCATATACCGCAGGCGACCATGGAGATTGCGGTAAGCGCTGCTCGCATAGCGAGAGGCTTCCGCATCAAGGCCCACCCCCCCTCCCCCCGTGTAGAGGCGCTCATTGCCTTCCGCCGTTCGAACGCGAACAGCATCCATCTCGCACACTTCGCCGCGCAAGAGCAGGGTTGCGGCGCGCAGAGGATGATCGGGCAGGCCGAGAGCGGCCGCCAGGTCATTGCCACCTCCTGCCGGAATGACGCCAAGAATGGCCTGTGGCGCGATCTGGAGGGCGTTCAACAGAAGTTGGAATGTCCCGTCGCCGCCGACAGCAAGAATGCGCGTGTGTCCAGCGCGAGCCGCCTGCTGTGCCATGTGCGTGAAGTCGGTTGGGCTGCTGGAGACAGCCAATTCGATGGGCCATCGATGCTGTGCGGCAAGGGCCTTAAGGGAGGGCAGTATCTTCAGGCTGAGGCCGCCACCGGCAGCGGGATTAACCAGGAGGAAATCAGGCCGGGGGGAGGGGGGCAGGGACGTACGATCGCGGTCGTCAGTGGACGCAGTGGGCAAGTTAACCTGCAGAAGGGAACGCGAAAATGGTGCCGGCGGGGGGAATCGAACCCACGGCCTAGGGATTATGAGACCCTCGCTCTACCACTGAGCTACGCCGGCGTCAGGCAATTTCCCATCGTACGAAGTAAGGGCAAAGGGTGTCAAGCGAGCGAGAAAAGCGAGGAGCGTGGCGCACAAAAGCAGGAAAGGGAGAAAGGTGGGGATGGCCGGACTGATGGTACTTTCGTACTAAACCGATGGGACTACCGTACTGTTGTTCGAAGAAAGAGGCGGGCGTTACGGTGTGCATGGCGGAACACCGCTTCCGGGCTCGCTATACGAAGATATGGCGAAACTTGGGGGTTGAATTCCGTTGCTTGATTACTAACAAGGGCGTAGTGTGTCCCACTTGACACTATCCGTGGTCAGGATAGGATGTCTCCGTTCGTTCATACCCACGGAGGCACCATGTCAAGGAAACTGGGAGCGTTCGCGCTCGTCCTCGCGGTACTCGCATGCTCGATGGAACTGAAGTCGCTCATCAGCAGCGGGACGCATCACAACGGTACGGTTCTGGTCGCGAACGGTCCGGACCCTGTGCCACCGCCGAAGCGCGGCGGGCAGAAGTAAGCTCGGTCACAACAGACGCGTAATAGGTCGCGCGTCGTAATGGGGCCGGGCGAGATCAAAAAATGCCTGGTCCAGTTGCCACTCTAATCTTGTGTATAGGAACGGCCTTTGAGCTGGCGTTTGTGGTGTGCTCAATCTACCGTAAAGCGTTTTCGCGCTACGTCTTCTTCAATCTGTATTTTCTCCTGACCCTGGCTTCGAGCTGTTTTCGCCACTTTGTTTTAGTCCACTCGGGCGTCGAATCAGACGAATACCGCTACACCTATTTTTATTCAGACGCAATCCTGACCCTGGTGCTGTACGCTGCGTTGATCAGTTTGTATTCCAGGGTGTTCGGAGAATTGCGCTTCAGCAAGTATGTTCGAGTCTGCGCCGTGCTGCTTCTCGCGGGTACGGCAGGATTCTCGTACGCGGTGGTAGCGCAGTCGCAAGAGAGGCTGTCAACGAATTTTGCGTACGAGCTCTCGCAGAACCTGTATTTTGTTGGTTTAATTCTGACCTACCTCTTGTGGGGCGCGATCCTGAAACTGGGTGAGACGCGCACGCGCCTAGTTCAAATCGTGCTCTCGCTGGGTCTGTATTTCAGCGCCTACGCCGCAAGTTACGCACTCGTCACTTTCGCGTCGATTGATTCGGTGGTGGTTTACCTCGTACCGGTGGTTGGCTGTTTACTGCCTCTGGCGTGGACGGTAACGATTCTGAGGCATTCAGAAGAGTCGCGTCTCGTGCCGGCGCGTCTCGTGGCGGTGTCGCGATGATGGCCGCTCTAATCTTTGCGGTTTCCGTTGTGACCTTGCTGATGTTTTTTGTGTCGTACTGCCGCTCGTTGATGGCGGCCTCTTCGCGTCACGTGCTGTCGCGTGAGGTTCGAGATGTGACGGGCATCAGAGACTTGGCGACGGCACGCGACTATCCCAAGTTAATGCAACTGCTCGAGCTGTGCCCGGAGCGGCCGGAAGATCGCGTGGGCTTGCGCGCGGTGAGTGTGTACTACGACATTCTGGATGTGACGCAGAAGAGCATTGCCCGTCTGATCCCGCGGTTGCAGGCCTGGATGGAGCACGAACGGGCGGGCTGCGCGAACTTCGCAGCGGTCGCCTTGGACCGCCGGATTGCCTTCAATCGGGAATCTCTTTTGCGGGAAGCCGAATTCTAGTTTCGCCTTTCCTACCTGCTAATTGATACGCAGCATACCTGAACGTAGGGATACACCCGCGCGCAGGGAAATGGTACTCTGACCGCGCTCCTCTCACCGGAGTGAGAGCGTCCGCAGCGCAAAAACCACCGGTGAATACAATATGCTCGCAGTGTGGCACGGTACTGGCGCCAGGCGTCCAGACGTGCACTTTCTGTGATTCCTCAGCGCTACTCTGCCGCGCCGAGGCGATCCCTACCATCAGCCCGACTCCCGCATTGAATGAAGCTCAACGCGAGGAATGGCGTGGTGAGTTGAATCAGCGGCTCCAGGCCTATCGAGCAAAGCGCCGCAAGGCGTCCGCAAACGACAGGCAATCCGCGCTCCCCTTCGAAAGCGTCGAGTACGCTCCGATGGAAAACATCGGAGTGGACGTCGAAGATCACGTCGAGGAAAAGCGCACCCCTGCTGACGATTTCGCATTCACGATCGCGATCGGGCGCGTTGCCAAGAAGCCTGAAGAGTCAGACCCACGCCTTTTGATCGACGTTTCTCTTCCACCGGAGTCGGAGGAAGGGCTGGCCGAAGCCCTGCCGGAAGCGCCAGCAAGTGTGCAGAACGGATTCCTGGCGGTGGCGTCGCTCGATGAGCGCCGCCGCGCGCTGCTGATTGATGGAGTGTGCCTAGGGTTTGCCTATGGCGCGTTTCTTGCGCTGTTTGGATCGCTAGGCGGCCACTTCGCGTTGGACAAATTAAGCGCCGCGGTGTGCTTCTTCACATTCGCTTTCGTCTATCTGCAGTATTTCGGACTGTTTACCATCTTCGGAGGAAGCACTCCCGGAATGATGGTGGCGGGCCTGCAGGTGGCGAGTTTTACGGGCGATGCACCGACGCAGCGGCAGTATTGCCTGCGGGCCATCGGATACGTCCTTTCTGTTGGTACGTGCTTCCTTGGGTTCTTATGGGTGTTGTGGGACGAGGATGGTCTGACCTGGCACGATCGGATCTCGCAAACCTATCTCACCGCCGTTCCGGCCGTAACGGAAGACGAACTACATCAGCAGACCGTTGCGCATTGAAGCAGAAGAACAAAAACGGGTGATTGGATAGATCGGGCTATTTTTTCGGGATTTTTTCGTCGGAAGCGATTCTTCCGTCTCGAATGAAGATCACGCGATGGGCATGCTGCGCGATATCCATTTCGTGGGTAACCAGGATGATGGTATTGCCCTGAACGTGAAGGTTTTCGAAGAGGTGCATGATCTCCTCACCGGTCTTGGAATCCAGGTTTCCGGTGGGCTCGTCGGCGAGCACGATGGAAGGATCGTTCACCAAGGCGCGCGCAATGGCAACACGCTGGCGCTGCCCGCCAGACAGTTCATTCGGTTTGTGGTGCATGCGCGGGATTAAATCTACGCGCTGCAGAGCAAGCTTCGCTTTTTCGATGCGCTCCTCAGCGGGAGTGCCGTTATAAATCAAGGGCAGCTCAACGTTGTGCAAGGCGGTCGCGCGGGGGAGAAGATTGAAAGTCTGAAAAACGAAGCCGATTTCCTTGTTACGGATATACGCGAGTTCGTCGTCATCGAGCTCACTGACCAAGCGGCCCGCCAGCCAGTAGCGGCCAGAAGTCGGCGAATCGAGGCAACCAATCAGGTTCATCAAGGTGGACTTGCCAGAACCCGAGGGCCCCATAATGGCGACGTATTCGCCTTTACGAATCTCGAGGTCGACGCCCTGCAACGCGTGCACTTGCTCGGCACCCATCTCGTAGGTTTTGGTCAAAGCTTCGGTGCGAATAACCACGCCAGTATCGACGAGGTCCTGACGATAGGTCTCCGCGGTGGCTGATTCAGAGGGCATATTCTCTCCCGGTACAACCCGCCTTATTGCGATTCTTCGGTCTTCTTTGGCGCGGAGTTGTCTACCTTCACAGTAGCTTCCGGCTTTAGCGTGCGGAGCGCCTTGTAGCTGCCCACGACGATTTCGTCACCGGGCTCGAGACCCTTGGTGATCTCAATATCGGTCACACCGGAAATGCCGGTCTCGACCGAGCGGAACATAGCCTTCTTGCCATTAACGACAAAAACCCCTTGGACTTCGTCTTTCTTGGGATCGCCGGTGGACGCCGCGGGAGGTGCTGCCAGCGTGACGCTTCCATCCTTCTTGGCAGTCTTGACAGCTTCTTCCAGATCCTTGCGCGAACGAACGGCCAGCGCCTGAATTGGAATGGCGACAACGTTTTTCTTTTCGGCGGTCTTAATTTTGGCAGTGGTTGACAATCCAGGCCTCAGATTGTCCGGCGGATTTTCCAGGGTTACTACAACTTTGAAGTCCTTGGCTTCCTGATTGCTCGTGGTGGTTTGAGTGGTGGCGAGACCGGAACTGCGCAAAACAGCCTGCGAACCAATTTCGGTGACCTTTCCTTTAAAGACCTTCCCGGGCACAGCGTCGATCGTGACATCCGCGTCCTGGCCAATCTTCACGTTCACGATGTCGGTCTCGTCGACCTTGACTTCCGAAGTCACGACCGACATGTCGGAGAGGGTCATCAAGAAGCTGCCCGTTGCGTTCTGGATACCCGGCACGACGTACTCACCCATGCGCACCGGCAAATAACTCACGATCCCATTGATGGGCGAAAAGTAGGTTGTCTTCGAAAGTACATCCTGGGTGTGAACCAACACAGCTTTGCCTTGTGCCAGTTGTGAACGCACCTGATCCAACTGGGCTTTCTGAGCTAGCATGCGCGCGCGAGAGGCTTCGACGGTAGCTACCGCCGCGTCGTAGGTAGTCTTGCGCTGATCGAAATCCTGCTTGGGAATCAGGCCATCCTTGTACAATCCCTGGCCGCGATCGTAGTCGAGTCTTGCTTTTTCCAAGTTCGCTTGCTGCATGGACAGATCGGACTGAGCGGCCTTATAGCTGGAGTCGGCGGCCTGCACACCAGATTCACTGGAATTGATCGCAGCGGCCTGAGCCTGCACATCGGCATTGGCCTGAACGTTGTCCTGGAGAAGGAGTTTGTCGCCCTTCTTAATATGGTCGCCTTCCTTCACGAGGATTTCGGTAATCCGGCCAAATCCCTGGGCGGTGATGTTGGTATAGGTGGTGGGTTTGATTTCTCCAGAGGCGGTCACCAGCGAGACCAGAGAATCTGACTTCGCGACCTTGGCAGTCTGGACGGTGACTACACCTTTATTGGCCTGGTTGATGCTAATGACCACGACGATGGCGATCACCGCCACGAGGCCTATCCCGATTGCGACCTTATGCCACGTCTTCATGCTGTTCCTTTCGCCGATCCGCGAGGGACCACCCGCGCGGTGGGACACCAAACTCTTGTGGGAAGCTGTTCTGCCTGTCTAACTTGTATACGACCCGTCAGGGTCAAATGTTTCGCCAACGGAAGCGAATCGAGGGAGGTCACTGCAAACCGGGCGGTTCCCGAACACCTATTCGAGTCCTGCTGGGCTACAGACAAACATCTCCGATGTTCATTGTAGGTCCAAATAGCAGGAAAGAAAAGGCTTGCCAACGGCCGGGCCAAGGGACGAAGTGCAGCCCTCCACCTAGTATAAGTTAGACGCCGGAACGCGGTTTTTGGTCAGCCGGTTGGCTTGCCTGAAGTGAAAATTGGCTTAAGTAACGGTTACGCCAGCCGACTCCGTGGATGGGCCGACGCAGGTGTCGGCGGGTACTCGCGCACTAATGACGGTGCCGCAAGCAGTGGACTCGACACTCAACTCGCCTTGCAAATCGGCCAAGCGTTCCCGCATGCCAGCGAGCCCAATCCCGCCACCGTGCCCATCCTGAAATCGGTGCAGGACTCTGGAGGGGATGCCGCGGCCGTCATCGCTGACGCGCAGGAGCGCCACGTCGTGGCCGCAGGTCAAGTCGATCTGGACACGTTTAGCGCCGGAGTGCCGGTGAACATTTGTAAGTGCCTCCTGCAGCACGCGGAAGAGGGCAATTTCTGTCTCGCGAGGAAGCCGGCCCGCAAAGTCATCCAGAGCGAAGCTGACATCCATGCCACTTCGCTTGGCGAATCCTTCGATGTACCAGCGGACTGCGGAATACAAGCCGAGTTCGTCGAGGAGCGGCGGATGCAAGAGATGGGAAATGGTACGGACTTCGCCGAGGGCGAGATCGAGGAGATCGGTGGTTTCCGCATAAAGACGCTTGGCGGCCGGCGAGTGATCCGAGGAAAGCCGCTCCAATTGCTGCAACTGAAGTCGTACGCCGGCGAGATACTGGCTAACACTGTCGTGCAGTTCGCGGGCAATCTTCCGCCGCTCGGCATCCTGCAATTCGAGGATCCTGCCACTGAGGGCGCGGTAGGAGTCAATGTGTTCGCGGATTCTACGCTCGCTATGGCTACGCCGCGCCGCTTCAGCGCGGAGAAGGCGGAGATTGAAGAAAATAAGTAGCACGGCAGCAGCGAAACAAAGCACCAAGACCAGGACCATCAGCTGATCATGGCTCGACCAACCGGCCAGGCGTTGGCGGAGCAAGCTATCCTCGTCGTTTTCCATTTCGTCGAGAATCGTGAGCATGGTCTCGCGTACGTTCCAAGCGGAACGAAGCAGCGCATGGCGGGGGACCGCAGAATCCGGTAGACAATTGAGATTTGTATCGCAAGCGCCGAACTTCGACCGAAGGTCGGCGAGAAGTGAAGCAAGTTCAGTGAGTCGAGCCAACTGGGAAGGATTGTCCCGCGTAAGCGCCCGCAATGAGGACATTGAGCGGGCCTGGCCGAGAAAATCACCGGGCAGCTCCTGCAGAAAATGTGGATCGTCGAGGGCAGAGGCGGTTGCGATTCTCCCCAAGAGGTCGATGGTTCGGATGCGGACCTGGCGAATTTCGCCGCGCGCTTCGTAGGTGTGGAGAACCCAACGTAAGCTATCATGCATTTTCTGGATGACCACCCATCCCATAATGGCTGTTGCCAGGAAAAGCAGGGCAGCCAGCGCGATCGTGGTAATGCTGGCCGATGAACCGCTGGAGGGTTCGATAAATTCTGGATTGTTGACCTCGTGTTCAGCCACGGACCCCTTGCCTTTCAGGAGAAGAGCGAGAACGGCTTCATCTTTAGGTTGTACTCAGAGTGGCGGGTCTGAGGTCAGGCATCGGTCGAGCCAACCCAGGGGCCGGGCGATGGCTCGCATACAGTAAGACGATTAGAACGGGGCTAGGGTTTCTCCTTTAGATGGGGATTTGAGGTGATTTCCCGGACAACAGCCCGCGCGGAAGTCTCGTCAATTTTCGGACTGATATAGGAACCATCGCCGGTGACGATGCGCAACGCTTTGAGGAGCTCGTCATCGACATCCGCTTTCAGAACATAGCCACGAGCGCCGGCCTGAAAGGCGCGAGAAAGCAGTTCGCGTGAGCTGTGAAGGGTGAGCAGAATAACGTGCATCTGCGGATAGGACTTCTTGATGGCTTGCGTTGCCGCGATTCCATCGAGTATGGGCATGGACACGTCCATAATCACAATCGCTGGGTGCAATTCAGAGGCCTTTTGAATGGCCTCTTGGCCGTTCTCCGCTTCACCACATAACTCCCATTCGGGAAAGGGTTCAAGTATCGATCGTACGCCCCGGCGAATGAAGGCGTGGTCATCTACCACCAGGATTGTCGGCATGCCTGCTCCTGCGTTCCTAGGGCGAAACCGGCAATCGTCCGACTGGAGATTGCGGGTGGGGGACGATTCCACAGGCCCGCGACGTCAGCGAGGAGACCGCCGCGGCGTCAGGCCTGAATAATCTGATTGCGGATGGCGCATCGCACCAACTCACTAACGGAATGCAATTCAAGCTTCCGCATGATGTTGGCACGATGCGTTTCCGCGGTCTTGACGCTGATTCCCAAGGTGACTGCCACTTCCTTGCTGCTATTTCCCTCCGCGAGAAGTTGCACGATTTCGCGTTCGCGCGCCGTCAAACGGCTGCGTACCGGGGGGGTGGTATCGATAATCACGTCAGGCCGGGCAAATCCATTGAGCAGGATTTCCGAAGCTTCCCGAGTGAAATAGGTACGGCGGTTGGAGATTGCCTCGACCGCGCTAACCAGGTCGCGATCCGCATCGGATTTCAGAATATAGCCACGGGCGCCGCAATCGATTACATCGCGGACCAGTTGATCGGTGAAGTGCATAGTGAGGATCAGAATGCCGGTCTTTGGAGAACTCTTCTGAATCTGGCGGGCTGCTTCCAGGCCGTTGAGTTCGGGCATGCTGATGTCCAGGACGGCGACGTCGGGCTTGAGTTGTTCGGCGGCGGAGACCGCCTCACGCCCCGTTTTGGCTTCGCCGCACACTTCCCACCCGGAGCGTGCTGTAAGCAACTGCTTCAGGCCGCGGCGTATGATGTCATGATCGTCGGCAATGAGTATCTTCAAGTTCCGTTTCCAATCTTCGATGCGCTCTCAGCATTTTGGGTGTGGCGAGCTGGCCGCCAAGGGCTCACCGAAAGGCACGGATATAGAGTTTCCGCAGGAGCTGTGTGCTGCGAGTCCATCATGTTGGTTCGATGCAGAATGGTTAATACAGGATCGCTGGTATTTTTGGGGATGGCGCGGGGCAGGCGGCACCGGCGGCCGCGGCTGCATCAGCATCCCACGGTGGTTCGCGCCGAACCATGACCCGCGTGGGGGGTCAGGTTCGGCGGAGGAAATGCCCGATCAGTGAGGCTAAGAACAGAATCAAAAAGAGAAAGAACAATATCTTCGCGATGCCCGCACTGGCGACGGCGATTCCAGTAAACCCGAATAGTGCAGCGACGATAGCGACGACGAAGAATGCAATAGCCCAACGTATCATTTCCAATCTCCTTTCGACGCTGGTCTGCTGTCTCAGCTCGACCGCGACGCTGTGACAGTTGTAACCGCCCGGGGTGTGACCGGCTATCGAGAGATTCCTTCAAATCGTTCCGCACGATCTTCTAACCGAACTGGGTACAGGATCGTCCACAGGCGTTCCCCTCATTCCGGGTATGTACGGCGAGCAGAGAGTGCGATTAGATGAGCGCGTCAGAAGCGTGAGAAGCACAGCGCTTGCCTCAGCCCAAGATTAATCATGAGGAGACGCCGAATGAATTGGGATCAAGTTCAAGGCCGGTGGAAGCAGTACGAGGGGCAGTTAAAAGAAAAGTGGGGGAAGCTGACGGATGATGACCTCCATCAGATTGCTGGGAAGCGCGACCAACTGATCGGAATCATCCAGGAGCGCTACGGGATCGCGAAGGAAGAAGTCGAGCGCCAGATTGAGGATTTCATGGAGTCGCTGCATGCGACTTCGAGTACGACCGCAAAGGGCAATTCAAAGTCACACGGTTCGGGTCGTTGACAATATTGACGGGCTGCCTCTTCTGGGGCGGCACTTCAATGAGAGGGAGCCGAATGCATCATAGGGCGGGCAGCGGCTCCCTCTTCTGATTTAAGCGAGTCTGGCCGGTCCTATTCGTTCGCAACGCGGCGACTTTGTTTTCGGTCCGCGATCAATCGCTTCGAACATCGCGGTATTTCTCCATTACGTTGTGCTGCGTGATGATTCCCTCGAGCTTGCCAATGTTAGCCCGACTTACCACCGGCAACACGGGCCAGCGATCGATGTAACGGAGGACCATGTCCAGCGGATGGTCCGGGTGCAGATAGGGCATTGCACCAGAGTTGAGCACAGAGCCGATGCTCGCGCCAGCCTTGCCGTCTTGAACTAGTTTGGCAATCTCGTCTCTGGTGAGCATGCCCCAGCCGGTTGGATTCAAACGCACCAGGCACATGCGTTCCGGAGCTTGATCCACGATCAGCCAAGCTCGCTCAAGCAAATCGTCCGTAGTTACAACCCCTGGCGGCGGAGGTTCCATAGCGTCCTCGACACGCGGAACGCTTTCTTCGCGCTGCTCCTCCATAGAAGGCAGATCCAAACCGTCCTGCCGAGTGAGTACATCGAAAATCGCACTGGGTTGCAACCTGCGGGAAATCACATACGCGAAGGTATTTGCCACAATGACCGGCAGGATGATCGAATAGTTTCCGCTGACCTCGAGCACCATGAATACGGAGGTCATCGGGGCCCTGAGGAAACCCGCGAACAGAACGCCCATCCCAACGAGGGCGTATGTCCCTGGGGAAAAACTCAAGCTGGGCAATAAGACGTGCTCCGCGCCGCCCACCGCCGCCCCCAACATCGCACCGATAAACAAGGTAGGAGCGAACATTCCACCCGGTGTTCCAGAGATGAACGACAAAATTGTAGTGATGATTTTCAGGCCGGCCAACAGAGCGAGAAACTGCCAGGTGAACTGTCCGTGCATCGCCTGGTCGATGTACTCGTACCCTGCACCCATAACCTGGGGTGCACCCAGCAAAGCGATGAATCCTATCAGCAGACCGGCAATCGCTGGTTGAAAATACTGCGTCCATGGGGGTAATTCTCTGCAGCGTGGGCGTAACGCGCCGATGCCGCTCGCGAATGCAACCGACGCTAGACCCCCGACGATTCCGAGTACGGAATACGCAATCAACTCGAACGGCCGCTGCATTTCTACGATTGGAATCCGAAACAGCGCATCCGAACCGAGAAACCAACGCATAATGACCACGCTGGACACGGCAGAAAGCACCACCGAACCAAGGATCCCTGCGGTCCAACGCCCGATCACTTCCTCGATGACGAAGAGCACCGCCGAGATCGGTGCGTTAAAAGCGGCCGCCAAGCCTGCAGCTGCGCCCACGGGAGCGATAAGGCGCATGCGCTCTCGGGACAGCCGCATTCGCCGACCCAGAGCCGAAGCCAGGCTAGCACCGATTTGCAGCGATGGATCCTCTGGACCAAGCGACTGGCCGGAACCAATGGCCAGTGCGGCTGTGACGAACTTGCCCACTGCTGTACGCAGTGGTATGTACCCGTTATAGATGTACAGTGCAGCTTTCGTCTGGTTGACGCCACTGCCGCGGGCCAGCGGGAAAACGTGAATTACCGCAACCGCGACCACCAACCCGGCAATTGCGGGGGCCAGAAGCAAGCGTACCGGCGAAAGCTCGGGGTTGGTTCCCAAAATGTAGATGCGGCACCATTCGATCGCAAAGCGGAAACACACCACTGCGAGGCCGGAGAACACGCCGATAAAGACGGAAAGCACGAGGAAAAACCGTTCTTCGCGAAACATGGATCTCAGGACCATGGCACTGCCTGAAAGCGGGCGATCATGGGCGCTCGCCGAGCGTGTTGGTTCCGATTCCTGGGCGATCCTCACATCAACTCCCTTCATGTAAGCGTGCGATCAAAAGCAAAGCGGTATCCGACTCTGTTGGCGCGGCGCACCAACTGCTGGTTTGGTGCTCGATGTTGAAGACCAACTCCATCGCAGCTTCTACAAGGTCAGGATCTTTCTGGAGACGATGTTCCGTGATTTCCGGCTTGATTTTCGTCCACTTGTCGACGAGCGCTTGAAACGACGACGGTGCCGGAGCATCGTGCTCAGCACTACATGACGTCAGCCGCGCGCCGGCCACAGTAAATGCCTGTATGACGATCTTGCCGCGTTGTGTCGAAGAAATCTGCCTTTGAAACGGATCCATTTGTAACACCAGCTCGGTGATTCTGAGCATCGCCGAGCTCTTCTCGTCATGAACGTCCGCGGCAACAGCTGCTTGCAGGTATTGCTTCGCAAGAGGATAGCGCCCAAGCTCGAACGCAGCCACGCCTGCCCCGGCGACATCGGCGTGGTTATGGTGGGCTGACTTCATACTCAAACGGAAAGCCGCTAGCGCGCGTTCGTAATCCTGTGCTTGCAAAAATAGTTGGCCGAGGCGGGTCTGCTGATTTGGCTGGTCGTTCAAACTTGCCGCAAGGGAAATGAGTTCCGACTGTGCTTGTGCCTTCGAATCGGCGTTCAGGAGATATTCGATCAGTTCGATGCGCGTGTCACGGCGCCGCAATTCTTGATCGCTCGGCCAGGTGGCATACATTGCGTTGTGGTAAAAGCGAAGGGCTTCGTCGGTTTTGTGGCTTGCGGCCGCGATGCGTCCCAGCAACAGATTCACTTGGCCGTTGTCTGGCTGGCGCTCGCGCAGGGAGTCCAGGTATTCGAAAGCTTCGTCGGCGCGCTTTAGTTCCAGCAGAGCTTCCGCAAGGCTTAATTCGTAATCAAAATTGCCCGGCGAGTACCGGAGCGCCGTGCGGAATTCGTTCACCGCTGCGCTATACCGGCCGGCGTTCAGGTCCGCAACGCCACGATCGCAGGAGCTAACAGCGAGGACATGCTGCTGGCTGTGGTAGATCCGGGATAGGGCCGTAACGAAGACAAAGAATGCGATCGCTAACGCGAAGAGTAGCGCCAAACTCACGGGCTGACGGGTCAAATCCGCGCTGTTCTCAATAGGAGTTACTTCGAAAGCCACTCCGATTCCTCATTAGGTTGCTGGCACCATTCTCTCACGCCTTGGAAGGATGGGATGAATGAGCCTATTCCGCTTGGGATAGCCGCTTAGCCTCAATATATCGTGGCACGACATTGTATCGGGTGTGAACCGAAGGGCGCAAACGGTGGTGTCTGGATCCTGAAGGGCTCGAGTCGAGCACGACCGATCGGGAGAGACCTTTGAGGCTATGATCAGCAGACTTCCGCCGAGTCTGCTGGTAAACTGTCGAAGGTAAGACGCCGGAGAGGTGGCCGAGAGGCTGAAGGCGGCGGTTTGCTAATTCAATCTGCCCTGCTTGTACCCATCGCTTTTCACGTGTTTTCAATAACTTAATGTCCATATCACGGCTCTCAGGACACGTCGCAACCCCGGGGGAGGGAACTACTCTTTGCGCACCGAAACCACCGATGCGGTGTAGCGATCGCCACGCAGTACCGAAACGCTAAATTCGATCGGCGTCTCATGACTATCGTACGTCGTCTCTTTGATCAGCAGCACGGCACTTCCTACGGCTGCCTGCAGAACTCTCGCATCTTCCTCATTCGCTGTGGCGGCGCCGATCACCTCTTCCGCCCAGCGCAGCCGCCGTTTATAGATCTGTTCGAAAATCCGATAGAGCGACTGGCCTTCCAGATCCTGCTTCTGAATCTCCGGAAAGATCGTCGCCGGCAAATAGCTTGTTACGACCGCCACTGGTTCGCTATCCACATAACGCAGGCGCTTCAAGCAATACACCTGGCGGCCTTCTCCCAGTTTCAGCGCTTGCGCCACCGTAGCGTCGGGCGTGCGCAGGTCCAGCGACAACACCTTGGCCGATGGCTGCAGGCCGCGCCTCTTCATCTCTTCACTGAAGCCGCGCAACTCCTGAAAATTCCAGGGTAGCTTCCCCGAGCCAATCACCGGGCGCCTCCCGCGGGCAACCACCAGCAGTCCCTCCGACCGCAATTTCTGAAACGCCTGACGCACCGGCATCTTGCTGATCGACAGCATGCGCGCCACTTCGCCCTCGGAATAGAACGTCTGCCCCTGGACGAGTTTTTGATCTTTGATCAGGTTGCGGATGTGCGCGGCGATCTGTTCGTAGTACGGGATATAGCTGCCAACATCAAGCACCAAACGCAGCGACGGTGGACCAGAGGGGATCAGGGGTTTCGGTGATTTTGGCGCGGATGGCATGGCAATTCAGGTCGAGTGTATTACGCTGACAAAGTATACAACGTGTACAGGTTTCGTGGAAGAGGCTTGGCCTCTCGGTGTCGTTGGTAGTCGCTAATCTTCCATTAAGCTATTTATTGACAATTAGATAAGTCTCATATGCACAGAGGACCAAGCATTGCCGAGTCGGTTCAGAGATAGTGCTTGACAACAATTATACATATGATGTTATGTTGGCATCACCTTTGGGCGTTCTCTTCCTGCCCCTGGTCTCGGGGAGGTCCTCAAAATGTCTCGCTGCTTCTCGTTCGTTTCAATCCGTCAGCTCTTCATCCTTATATTCTTCGGATTCACCCTACTCGCCTGCCCTGCAGTGATCGCGCAGGTGGAGTCCGGCTCTTTTGTGGGCATTGTTCGCGACTCATCTGGGGCTGTCGTGGCCGGTGCGAATGTTGCGGTCACGAACGTCGAGACCAACGTTGCGCACAGGACGGTCACCAACGACCAAGGCGAATACAACGTTGGCCACCTCAGGCCGGGTGTCTATAACGTCTCAGTCGAAGCCACAGGCTTCAAGACGGCTGTCGAAACCAGCGTGAAGCTTGACATCAATCAGGTTGTCCGTGTCGATGTGAACCTTGTGCCCGGTGTCGTCACCGAGCGGATTGAAGTCTCAACCGTTGAGCCGCTTGTTGAATCGCAAACTTCTTCGATCGGGCAGGTGATCGAAGAATCGCAAGTTCACGAGTTGCCGCTAAATGGCCGCAACTTTCTGCAACTCGCTTACCTCAGCCCTGGCGTGAATCAGGGACCGTCTGGAATCGTCCAGCAAGGCGGCATTCCTGAGAATGAGCGCGGCAACGGCGCGATTCAAGTCAACGGGCTGATGGCCACCAACAACAATTTCCTGCTGAACGGTTTTGACAACAACGAACAGCAGATTGGCTTCGAAGTGCTGCAACCTCCCGTCGAGGCCGTCGACGAATTCAAAGTCCAGACCAGCAATTTCGGCGCTGACATTGGCAAGGGCGGGGCTGTTGTCAACGTGGTCATCAAGTCCGGCTCCAACGACTTCCACGGCAGCGTCTTCGAGTTTCTCCGCAACGCCGCCATGGATGCCAAGAATTTCTTTGATGACCCCCGCTCGCCCATCCCTCCGTTCAAACAGAATCAGTTTGGCGGCACGCTCGGAGGCCCAATCATTAAGAACAACACCTTCTTTTTTGTCGATTATCAGGGCACGCGTGTAAGCGAATCGCAAACCTTTGTTTCGACGGTTCCGACCGGGGCCGAGCGCACAGGCGACTTCTCGGACCTTTACGTCTTCGACAATCAGGGCAACATCATCGGCGGCCAGTTGTACGATCCTTTGACAACCCAACCCGACAATACGCGGCAACCATTCCCGGGCAATATCATTCCGGCCTGTGTTGGCTCCACGCGGCGCAGCGCGACGGGGGGCAGTTGTCTAGATCCTGCCTCATTGAACGTGATGAACCTCTATCCTCAACCCAACATTCCAGACGCGGGCACGGCCAACAACTATCTGTACAATCCGGTCGCAACGAATAACCAGAACTCCGTCGACGCGAAGGTTGACCATCAGTGGCATTCCGATAGCATTTCGGCGACGTTCAGCTATGGCTCTGTCGTTTCCGCGCATCCCGATCCATTTCCGGGCCAAGCCGGTGGAGGCGCCTTCTCTGGCAACATCAACAACGACGCCTACGTGGCGGGCATCACCGATGCCCATTCATTTTCTCCAACAAAAGTAAACGAACTGAAGATCGGCTACACGCGGTACGTTGTGAATGCCGTCCCCTTCTTCTCCAACTTAGACTTGGCTACGCAACTTGGTATTCCCGGAATTAATGTCAATGGCATTGGCGGCATGCCGAATATCATGGTCGCGGGTTACAGCCCACTCGGAAATCAGGACTGGTTTCCCGAAAACCTGAAAGAGAACAACTACCAATTGAAGGACAACTTCACCTGGACGCACGGCCGGCACTCCTTCAAGACCGGCGGCGACGTGATCCGGCGTCAACATGGTTTTTACCAGACGCAGAATCCCCGAGGCGATTTCAGTTTCGATCAGCTGTTCACCTCTGACGTTTCTTATCAGGGTTCGAATAATCCCAACCCCGGCAGTGCCCTTGCAAGCTTCCTGATTGGCAACCCCAGTTATTCGTTCCGCGATGGACTCGGTGGGTCCTTCGGCATGAGCTGGTGGGAAATCAGCGCCTATTTCATGGACGATTTCCGCGTTTCGCCCAAACTCACGCTGAATCTTGGCCTGCGTTACGACATTTTCACTCCCATGGTCGAGCAGCATAACCGCATTGCCAATTGTGATTTCGCGACAGGCGAATTCATCGCGCCCGGCATGCCGGGAGTCAGCAATACCGGCAATGTCCAGACCAACTACAAGAATTTCGCTCCGCGCATCGGCTTTGCGTACACACCGTTCGGCGACGGCAAAACCGTGATTCGCGGCGGCTACGGCATCTTCTACAGTTTGCAGGCCGATCAGAATGATGCCGAACTCGCTTACAATCCCACCGGCTTATTCAGCAACCAGACCATTCAGTTCAACGGCAATTCCATACCCAACGTGTTCTTGTCGACGGGCTTCGCGACCCCGTCGAATCCAGACGGCTCGCTGCCGCCTTCGGACATCAACAATCCCAGCGGCCGCGCGAGCGCCATTCCGTTCCACAATCCCACTCCTTCCATTCAGGAGTGGAACCTCAACGTCGAGCGCCAACTCGTCAAAGATATGATCCTCCAAGTTGCCTACGTTGGCGTTCACGCCACGCACTTGACCTATCTGCGCAATCTCAACCAGGCGACCCAGCCACTGGATACGAACCTCGAAGTTTGCCCGACCCTGTCCGATCCGTACTGCGCTGACGGCCTCGGCTCGAATTTCGGCCGGCCCTATTACAACACCGTGCCGCAGATTGCCGCCATCCGGACCTCGGTCAACGATGTCAGCAACAGTTCGAATAGTCTTCAGGTTCGCTTCGAAAAGCGATTCTCCGCGGGATGGAGTGTGCTTGCGGCCTATACCTATCAGCATACTATCGGCATTGCCGAGGAAGACGAAAGCGCCGCCAATTACGCCGAGCCGCAAAACACTTACAATATGAAAGCTGAGCGTGGCGACGTCGGTCCGGATTTCCGTCACCAGTTCACAGCCGCGTGGACTTACGAGTTGCCGTTCGGCCCCGGTAAGCGGTTTCTGAATTCAAGCGGCCCGTCGCGCTGGGTTGCCGGAGGCTGGCAACTGAACGGTATCATCAGCATGTATTCCGGCCAGGCCTTTACGCCTCTCCTTTCCTACGACGACACCAATACCGGTTCCGGCGGCGCTCGCCCCAACATTTACTCCAGCCCGTATAACTTCGCGAATGCCACGTTAGCGGGCTGTCCCCCGGACAAACAGACCTTGCAGTGTTGGTATAATCCTGCCGCGTTCGGACAGTTCACCACCAGCGGCCTTGTCTATCCCGCATATCCTCCATTGGCGCCAGGCCAAACGCTCGCCCACGTCTTCGGAGACGCCGGCCGCGGCATATTGCGCGGTCCTGCGCAATACAACTTCGATTTCTCCATCTTCAAAGATTTCCAGTTCGAGGAATCGATGAAGTTCGAAATTCGCGGGGAAGTGTTCAACCTGTTCAATACGCCGCAGTTCGCCATTCCGTACAACGGTGTCGATCTTCCCGGCCTGTCCGGCTCGATCAGCAGCACGGTTCATTCATCCCGGCAATTGCAGATCGCTGTACTATTCAAGTTTTGAGAAGATTTTCGTGCGTGGTTCGCGAGAGGTCTCATGAAGATACACGGAGTGTGTTATCAGGTAGGGATTCTGCTGGCGGCGTTGTTTCTCTCTTCAGGATTCACAGCCTTCGCTCAGGAAAAACGGGATTCCACGGACTCAAAACTCCCCGCTGTCCGTCTCGATGGCGGATATTTCTCCGCTAACGGCAAACGCTTCTTGCCGGTTGGCGCTCACTGGGTGCCGGCGAAAGCGGCAATGCAATGGAACGTAGAGTGGGATCCGCAAGACATCGAGGCCGACTTTGCGAAGATGCACGAACTGGGCTACACCATCGTTCGTTTCGATATTATGTGGCCTTGGTTTGAACCGCGCCCGGGCGATTACAATCCCGTCGCCTTTCAGCAACTCGATTATCTCGTCTCGCTCGCTCACAAATACAAAATCTATCTGCATCCCAGCTTGTTCATTGGTGGAGAAGTTGGCGAAGCCTACTGGGACGTGCCTTGGCGAATGGGCCGCCATCCTCACGCCGATCCGGAAATGCTGCGGCTGGAGACGAATTTTGCTGCCGAGTTCGGACGCCGCTACGCTGGCGAAACCGCCATCATTGGCTGGGACCTGACCGACGAACCACCGTTCTGGATTGTTCCGCAAACAGACGACGCGATGGCCATTAATTGGACACGCTTGATTGTTGACGGTATTCGCGAAAACGATAAGTTCCATCCCATCGTCGTCGGCACCAGCGGCCAGGAAATTTCTCACGGACCCTTTCGTGCCGATAACATCGCCAAGTTCGTCGACTTCTTCAGTGTTCATCCGTTCACTCTATACGCGCCCGATCTCTTTCCTGACGCCCTGCTCTCCGCTCGTGGCACGTACGGCGCGGCTTTCGAAATCACGCTCTCGCAAGGTGCCGGCCATCCGGTGATGATTCACGAAATGGGCGGGTCGACAGCTCAGTTTTCTCCAGAACACGTCGCCGCTTACGACCGTGCGCAGATCTATTCCGGCTTGGGCGCGGGCAGCATTGGCGTGGATCTGTGGTGTTATACCGACGCTTCGCCCGAGCAGTTTCACAAGGCGCCTTACTTGCGCACACCGCAGGAAACCGCCTGGGGCATGGCCACTTGGGACCGGCAAGACAAGCCTCTGGCGCGGGAATTCAAGAAGATTTCTCAGTTGGTCTCCCGTCTCAATCTGACCGGCATCGCTCCTGCTCCTGCCGACATTGCCATCGTGATTCCAGATGAATGGGCAAAACCGCACGGAGATTATTCTCGATTTGGCCTGACCGGGCCCGCGGTTACGCCTTATCTTTCTCAATTCGATGCAGGTGCGACCCCTGGTCGCCAGCCACCCGATGGCACCGCCGCCAACTTGTGGCTCATGTCTTCTGCGCTGACGTCTTTCATTCTTGCGCGCCAGTCGGGTTTGAAAGCCGATTTTCCTCGGGAATACGATGATTGGGACAAACGTCCCATGCTTTTCCTGCCGTCTCCGATTACCAGCACCTCGGATCCTTTCCTGGCTCATGTCCATTCCGATTTCTACGAAAAGGCCCGGAAATATGTCGAAAAGGGAGGCTTCCTGTACGCATCGCTCGCTTCCGACGGTGCCATTCCGGAAATGTCGTCGCTGTTTGGCGCGCGCATCGTGGACCGGGCAATCAGTTCCGATGTGACCATTAAGATCACCGAGCCTTTCGGCAATCTCAAACCCGGCGACACCTTCCACTTCGCCGTTCCGAGCGCCTCTATTCAATCTTGGGGAGTTATCCTCGAAGTCTCGAGCGGTAAGGTCATTGCGGTCGATCAGGATGGCCGGCCAACTTTGGTGACCAACACCGTTGGCGCCGGGAAAACGCTGCTGAGCGCCTATCCAATCGAGCACTATCTCGCTGGTGTTCCCGCCGTCTTCGATCAGCCGGAAATCACACACCGCATTTACGACGCGTTCCGTGAATGGACCGGGATCAAGCCCGCGTTTCGTTCGGACCAACCTGAAGTCGAAGTCTCCGCCTTGACGGCTGGCAATCGGGGGTACATCGTCGTCGTGAATCATTCTGCTCAACCGCACGATCCGACGATTTTCGTAAATGTCCCGGTTACCTCGTTCAGCTTGATCGCTCCAGACGGGGTAAAATCTCTGGAATTCCGCGATTCGAAAGCAAAGCTCCATTTGAACGCTTTCGAAGGCGCAATTCTGGAATGGAAAGAATGATCCGCGCACCCGCCGTCCTGACAATTTGGAGAGCCCTATGATTGCTGCTGTCGATATCGGCGGAACCAAGATCGCCGCCGGCCTGGTGGATGAACAGGGTCGCGTGATTGCGCGCGCACAAGTGCCCACGAACGCCGAAGCTGGCTATCGAAGCGCCATCGATGCAGTTATCCATATGCTCCGCGTCGCTGAAAAGACCACCGGCCAGAACATCTCGGGGATTGGGATCGGTTCCACCGGACCGATCTATCCGCTGACGGGCGAAATTGGCGACGTCAACTTTTTTCCCAACTGGAAGGGCCAGAACCCCGTCAAAGATCTCGAACGTGTCTTTGGAGTGCGTGTCGCGATCGAAAATGATGCGGATGCCGCCGCGCTCGGCGAAGCGGGTTGGGGCGCGGGACGAAACAAAACTCGTCTCATTTATGTCACCGTCGGCACCGGCATTGGTGTCGGCCTTATTTTCGATGGCAAGGTCTATCGGGGCGTCGACTACTCGCACCCTGAAATCGGCCACTATCTCATCGACCCGTCCGGCCCGCCCTGCTATTGCGGTTTCCATGGGTGCTGGGAATCGATGGCTACAGGACCCGCGATGGAAAACTGGTTCGCCGAAAACGCTCCTACGGGCGAAGCGCGCGAGCGCCGTTCCTCTAAGGAGATTTGCGATCTTGCTCGCGCAGGCGATGCCTTGGCTCTACGCGCCGTGGAACGCGAGGCGCGATACTTGGGTTGGGGGCTCGCCAATCTTGTCACTCTCTTTGTCCCGGACGCCATTGTGCTGGGTGGCAGTGTCATGAAGAGCGCCGATCTCTTTCTGGATGCCGTCCGCAGCATCATCGCGACCAGTTGCCGATTTGTGCCGTGGGAGCGTACCGAAGTTGCCCTCGCCTCGCTCGGCGAAGACGCCAACCTGATCGGCGCTGCCCGTGTGTGGTACCACCGTTTCGCGCCAGAGGGAGGCGCCCATGTCCATTGATCTCTCGGTCGTCGAGGGCAATTATTTTCGCGACTTGCTTGACCAGCCCAAAGCTCTACAAGACACCTTGGATGGATTGAACGATTCCAAGCAGCTTTCTTCGCTTGCCAGGCGCTTGCGGCAGGGAAAATTCCAGTCCGTCGTCCTGACCGGGATGGGTTCGTCCTTCCATGGACTGAATCCGTTACTCCTGAAGTTGACGGAAGCGAAAGTTCCGGTCTCGCTCGTTGAAACCTCCGAACTCATCTATTACCGCCGCGCACTGCTCGATTCAAAGTCGCTGGTCGTCGCCGTATCGCAGTCAGGGCACAGTGCGGAAATCATTCGTCTGCTCGAAATCAATCGTGGGCGGTCGCCGATCATCGCCGTCACCAACACCGCTGACAGCCCCCTGGCTCGACGCAGCCAGACCGCCATCCTCACGCGGGCCGGCGAAGAGTTTTCCGTTTCCTGCAAAACCTACGTAAGTGCTCTCCTGGCCCTCACCTTTCTCGGTGACCAGCTCTGTGGAGTGCCCCTGGCTCGCACGCGCCGCGAGTTGAAATCGGTGCTATCGCCTGTCGCGCACTATCTTGCCGGCTGGAAGCAACACGTCGAACAACTGGTCGAAAAACTCGAAGGGGTCCGCCAACTCTTCCTGGCCGGGCGCGGCCTCTCGCTTGCTGCCGTCGGTACGGGCGCACTGATCTTGAAGGAGTCAACCCAGTTCCCATCAGAGGGCATGAGCAGCGCGGCGTTCCGCCATGGTCCGTTCGAAATGCTTGGCCCTGAGACGTTCGTTCTAATCTTTGCCGGCCCGTCCAAAACGCAATCACTGAACAAACGTCTTTTCAACGATGTGTGTGAGCGTAAAGGTCGCGCCGAGTACGTCGATCACAACTCCGCAGCTTCTCCATTCGCTCTGCCGCGGGTTCCTCCCGCTTTGTTGCCAGTCGTGGAGATTTTGCCGGTGGAGATGATGACCCTCGCCCTGGCTGCCGTCACCGGTCGCCAGCCCGGCCAGTTTCGTTTTGCCAGCAAGATCACTTCGACGGAATGAATGAGCCGATTCACCGAGGAGGTCCTCACTCAATGACGCGCAGCCGGTACATCGTTGCCCTGATTCTGCTCATCTTTTTCGTCATGTCGTTTTTGACGAACATCCCCGGCGCGATCATTCCCGACATCATCACCAGCTTCAACGTGAGCCTGACGGTCGTTGCCCTTCTTCCGTTTTTCTTCTTTAGCGCTTATGGCGTCATGTCCATTCCGGCGGGCTTCCTGGTGGAACGCTATTCCGAGAAGCCCATCATGGTGCTCTCCTTTGTCGCCGGGCTCTTGGGTTCGCTCAGTATTGCTCTTCGCCCTTCTTTCCTGGTGATTATCATTGCTTCCTTCGTTGTCGGTGCGGGCATGGCTTCCCTCCAAGTCGCCATCAATCCGCTGCTACGCGTCGCGGGTGGCGAAGAACATTTCGCCTTCAACTCCGCCTTCGCTCAGTTGGTTTTTGGGGCGGCCTCCTTCTTGAGCCCACGTGTCTATTCCTACATCGTCGAACATCGCGGCGATTCGTCTGGCGATTCGGCTTTCCTGCTCGGCCTTTTAGACCGCATCACTCCGAAGAATCTTCCATGGATCGCTATCTACTGGATCTTTGCGGCAGCGTGCGTCTTCATGGTTGCCATCATCGGCTTTTCGCATATGCCGCGTGTCGACCGCAAAGAGGATGAACGCGCTGGAACTCTTGACATGTACCGGGATTTGCTTCGAAAGCGTGTTGTCTGGGCCTTTTTCGGTTGTGTGTTTGCCTATGTTGCATCGGAGCAGGGAACCGCCAACTGGATCTCGCAGTTTTTGGTTACGTATCACCACGCTGATCCTCACACCACCGGCGCGGATGCGGTTTCGTGGTTCTGGGGACTGCTGACCTTGGGTTGCCTCATCGGCATGTTGCTCCTGAAGCTCTTTGACTCCCGCCACGTGCTCATCGGCTTCAGCGCCGCAACGTTGGTGTGTCTGACCGTCGCCCTCTTTGGCTCGGCAAAGGTGTCCGCTATTGCATTTCCGCTCGTAGGACTCTTCGCTTCCATTATGTGGCCCGTGGTTTCTTCGTTGGCCCTCAACTCCGTCGCCGAACATCACGGCTCTTTTGCCGGCATTCTCTGCACCGGAATCGTGGGCGGTGCGTTTGGCCCGGTGATTATTGGCCGAATTGGAGATGTGTTTGGCCTGCGCGTCGGCATGTGCTTTCTCTATTTGACCTTTGGTTGTGTCCTGAGCGTTGGATTCTGGGCCAAGCCGCTTATCACCAACGCAACAATCCTCCAGAAAAAGGAGCCGTAGAATGCGTTCGACAGCACGTCGGTCCTCGGTGTTATTCGTTCTCTGTTTGATGCTCGCCGTCTCCTCCGCTTTCTCACAACAGAAGGACGCAAGTCCCGTTCCGTACCTCCAACTCACCAAGCCGCAGCACGTCTTGCCCGACACGCAACCATGGGAGGGAAAGGAATTTCCTCACACCATGAGTGTTCTCGATCTGAATCGGGACGGCTTCCGCTACTGGGGTTGGTACGGCCTCAACGAAGGGAAGGGAATTGGCCTCGCTCGCAGCAACGACCTGGTACATTGGACGAAGTATGAGAAAAATCCTCTCTGGCTGAATGCTCGCTGGCCCACGGTCCTCGAAAAAGCTGATCCCAAGGACCCAGGCCTGCTCTATTTCGCGATTACCCGTAATTACGACACGCCCAGCAGTTACGTTGTCCTCGCCACCTCTCGCGACGGCGTCAGTTTGAAAGAGGAAAAGACTCTGGTTGCCGCTGTTCCCAATCAGCGCAACCAGAACCCAAACTTATTCCGTGATCCCGTCTCCGGCCGTTTCTATCTTACTTTTTACCGCGGCAATGATCAGGACCACTTCGAAATTATCAGCCGCAGCGCCGCGTCCGTCACTGACCTCGACAAGGCTCCGGACAAAGTCCTCATTCGTTCCACGACAACTGTCGCGGCTCCCACCTTGCTCTATATCAAGCCGAAAGGTAAGGACAGGGGCATCTACTATCTGGCCACAGAAATCTATCCGCATCGCTACACCGAAAATCCGGAAGGCGAATGGCAGGTGCAAGTGTTTGTGGCGGATGCGCCCGACGGCAACTTCCAACCTGTTGCTGGCGACCCCGTCATGAAAGGCCAGCGTGCCTGTCTTTTCCAGCATATCTTCAACGGGCGCTTCTATGGCTATGACTGCCATTTGGAAACGCCCGATAAATGGGTCCTCGAAGAAGTGGAAGCGCCTCTTCCTTGATTCATCGAAGTAACGGCCAATCGCTCCAGGGACACGAAGGGGAAAAACATGAAGCAGCACGCAACGTGCTTCTCTCCAGGGGGTGTGGGCGATGTTCGATGCATATAGACAGTCGATCGACCTCAGCCGGATGTTGGCATGTGCGATTTTGACATTCCTGATCGCTGGATTGACGCTTGGCCAAGTTTCCAGCGTCGGTAGCGTGGAGGGTATTGTCACAGACTCATCGGGAGCGGTGGTGCCGGACGCTGCGGCGACGCTCCGAAACGTCGATACCGGCAACGAACTGACCGCGAAGTCCAGCAGTTCGGGAGAGTACGCGTTCCTCGTGGTGCCGATTGGTCACTATCAGCTTTCGATTGTGAAGGCCGGTTTCAAAACACAAGTCCGGTCCGGGTTTCAGGTTCATGCCGCCGAGCATCTTCGTCTGAATGTGGCACTCGCGATCGGCGAAGTCACAGAAAGTGTCCTGGTGAGCGCAGCTCCCCCGGCGATCAACACGGTGACCGCCAGCGAAGGCAACACCATAACTGGTGAACAGATCAACACTTTGCCGTTGACGAATCGTGTGTTCACCCAGCTTGTCGGCCTTGAGCCGGGCGTGCAAGCCCCGCTGCAGGAAGATCCTGGCTTCGGGTCCAACTCTTCCGTCGATTTCTTCGTGAACGGGGTTCGCGCCGATGAAAATAATCTCCTAATCGATGGAATCCGAAACGTCGATACCTTTGGCGGCAACGCCTTTGTCGCACCCAACCTTTTCGCCATCTCCGAGTTTCGCGTCGAAAGCAACGACTATTCCGCAAAGGCGGGGCGCTCCGCGGGCGGTCAGGTGAATCTGATCACCCGGTCGGGCACGAACCAGTTTCACGGCAATGTCTTCGAATTCTTCCGCAATAATGCACTTAATGCCATGGACGCTCTGTCTACCATCAAACCCGAGAACCGCTGGAATGACTTCGGCTACGACGTCGGTGGTCCCATCAAGAAGGACCATTTATTTTTCTTCTGGTCGCAGGAGTGGCGCCGGATTATACAGGCTGGCGGCCCGAACATTACATACACTCCGACCGAAGCGGAACGCAGCGGTGACTTCCGGGCCAGGCTGACAGGTTCTATGGTTTCTCCTTGTCCGAATCCTTCGCCGAGCGATCCGGTCTTCGATTCGGGAGCTGTTTTCGATCCATCCTCGGGCGTACCGTTCACGTGTGCGAGCGGCGACGAAATTACCTTGAAACAACCGTTCACCTACAACGGCCAAATGAATGTCATCGACCCTTCGTTGCTCAACAACAATGCCAAGTTGCTTCTCGCCACGTATTTCCCGATGCCGACCCCGGGCTATCACTACTCGGCCGGCGGTAACTTCAACTTCATCTCGCAGGAGCCTAACTACACGCGCTGGAATGAGAACTCTATTCGGATCGATTATAAAATTTCCGACAAATGGAGCCTCTTCGGACGTTTCAGTCAAGATAGCGTTTCGCTCTGGAATCCTTATGGGCTGTGGGGAGAGAATCCGTTTCCTGATGTTGGCGGCTCGAACCAGAATTTTCCCATCTACAACACCGTCGTGCACCTAACGTATGTTCCCAAGCCCTCGTTCGTTTCGGAATTCACTTGGGGGCTGTACTATGCGAATGACAAGTCGCTGACAAATAGCTCTCTTTCAAATCGCGGCCGCGCGCAAGGTCTCAACATTGGATACGCATTCCCCTACGGCACCAACCAGGCCGAAGGCAACCGCATCCCAACTCTCTATTTCAATGGCGGTTACACCGGAATTGTGGAGCAATGGTGGTTTCACAACTACGCTTTCAGCATGCCGTTCACAAGCGACAACACATGGATCCATGGAAAGCACATTGTGCGTTTCGGCGTGACGTACTTGCCAGAAGGCAAAAGCGAACTCGCAAATCCCTCGAGCAATAACACCAACGGCACATTCACATTTACCGGTCAGGGCTATACCAACAATGCTATGGCTGATTTCCTGCTCGGCTACGCGAACAACTATACGGAAGTCGCGCTCGACCCCTTTGGCAATTACCGCTGGTTCAATCTTGAGCCCTACGTCGAGGACCAGATCAAGTTGTTGCCGAACCTCACCGTAACGCTCGGTTTGCGCTACGAATACTTCCAGCCCGAATATGAAAAGAAAAATCAGTTCGCATCCTTCGATGCCAGCAAGTTCGTATCGGCTGACGCGCCGACCGTGAATCCCGACGGCACGGTGGTTCCGGGCACCGGCAATCCCTTGAACGGAATCATTATTGGCGGCAAGAGTTCACCGTACGGCCGCGCCCTGTTCCCCAGCCACAAAGACGCCTTTGCCCCCCGCGTCGGTATCGTCTGGGATCCTACGCGTGATGGGAAGTCTTCGATTCGCGCAGGCTACGGAATCTTTTACGACCGGTGGGGATCCTACAGCCAGTTCGGTATCAATAACCCGCCATTCAATCAGTCGGTCAATATCTACAATACTTCGCTGGACTTGCCGGGGGGCGTTGCTGGCACCGTCTACGCTTCATCGTTGAATGCCGCCCAACCGCCGTGGAAATACCCGAACGTCCAGAAATGGTCGCTCAGCCTGCAGCGCGAAATTTTCCGCGACACAAGTGCTTCCGCCGCCTACGTCGGCACAAAGGGCACGCACCTCCTAGGAGCTTACAATCTCAACCAGCCCGCCCCGAACCCCGACATTGCCAATTACACAATTTCTCCTGACTACGTCCGGCCTTATCTCGGGTGGTCCAACATCGTCGCGTATTCCACGCGATTCAGCTCGAGCTACAATGCCCTGCAGTTGGAGCTGTTGCACCGATTGCAGCATGGCGTTTCTTTCCAAGCAGCCTACACATTCTCAAAAACAATTACGGACGAATCCAGCACCGGAAGTTGGCCGCAGAATTCTTACGATTTCAAGGCGGAACGCGGCGTCGCGGATTTCGACATAACTCAGATGCTCGCCGTTAGCTATTCCTGGGATTTGCCCTTCTTTCATCAGGCGTCCGGCTGGAAGAAGCTCGCCCTCGACGGCTGGCAGATCTCGGGAATCACCAAGTTCCAAACCGGCGGCCCCATCAACGTCAGTTGGTTAGCTGACCAGGCCGGTATCGGCAGTTACAATGAGCGTCCGAATATAATCGCCGACCCTAACAAAGCTGGCGTCGTAATGTTCAGTTCGAATCCCGCCTGCCACACTCTGGTTTCACAAGGCGGCATGGCGCCGGACCGGATTCACACTATGTCCGCTTGGTTTAATCCCTGTGCTTTTGATGCTCAGCCTCTCGGGACGTTCGGTGACTCGCCGCGCAACCCGCTTCGGGGGCCCTCCGCCCAAGTCTGGGACTTCGGAGTTATGAAAAACTTTCCTGTCCATGAATCTATCGCACTGCAGTTCCGCGCTCAGGCGTTCAACATCTTCAATCACCCGGGTTGGACTTCCGTCGACTCTTACTTCGACGACCCAAGCTTTGCCGTCGTCAACGGAACGCTCACGCCGAGAATATTGGAGCTGAGTCTCGTGCTCAACTTCTGATTCGGCGGGCACCCGATGGCCGACAGTCCATTTGTTACCAGATGGCCGTGCTGATTGATTTCGTCGGCACAGTCAGATGCAGCGTCTTGCCTTGCGCCTCCAGGTTGACGTCCTTGTTCTCATCGGCGCTGTTCAGAATCTGCCCCACGTAGCCGCCTTCCGCTGACTGGAAGGTCATCACTCGCACGCCATCGGCTTTGCCTGCGGAAACCCGGCGACCGGAGTCATGCTTCACAACGGTTCCGGAACCCACATGGACTTCGACAAACTGGCCCAGCGAATCATCCGTCCGGCCATCGAAAAACTTGGCTTGGAGTGGTATGGTTGGCATGGCTTCAGGCGTGGCGTCGCGTCGAATTTGTATGAACTGGGAGCGGACGAAAAAATCGTCCAGCGCGTCTTGCGTCATGCAAAAGCGCACGTGACCAAGGATCGCTACATTAAAGCTTTCGACCCGGCAGTTATTGCGGCGATGAAGAAAATGGAGACGACCTTGGATGCCATAAATGTTTGTGCACCAACTGCGCACCACATTAACGAGGGCATGTGGTAAGCTATTGAAAGTGAACGCCGGAGAGGTGGCCGAGAGGCTGAAGGCGGCGGTTTGCTAATTCTACCTGACCTGTTCGCACTGATCGATTTTCATTTATTTTGTTTGAGTTAGATACTCCTCAGTTGCAGCGCAACACCTCATTTGCAGACTATTGTTCAGCAAAAGTTCAGCAACTTCCGAGGGTCAATGCCGCGCCTTTATGCTCCGTGCCCAGCAATGTAACGAACAGAGAGCCCGCTGCTTCGAACCACTCAAGGGGCTGAGTTTTATTCTGATGGATTTCTGCCTTTAGTTGTGGGTGGTGTCGAGATAAGCGATTGGGACATGTGGCTCACGACAACGAAGAAGTAGCCTGTTGATAGACCGCACATGAGGATTCCCGTTGGACTCTCGAGCGGCCCTAGTATTCGCCAAGGTTTCGAAAGCACTAGGTCACCATAGCCAACAGTCGTGTAGCTGGTTCCAGAAAAGTAGAATGCCGCTTCGGCATTCGGCAAGCATCCCTTCCACAGGTAGAAAAACGCCCAAACGGAAATCTCGGCGATGTGAAGCAAGATTAGCCACCAGAGCATTCGCAACAGGGTCACCAAAATAGCCCGAGCGCGCATTGCCGATTGCGGGCGCAACTTCACGAACACACGCAGTAGAACAGCAATGCCGCTAGCATGAATCCACATCGTAACGGCTACCAGGACGATCGCGCTGAGGACTATGGATGGCATTAGCTATTCACCAACTACAGTCAGCCGCTTCGCACAAATCCGTCACGTAAAGCCTGCACGCCGATGGCTGCCGCGGCGAGAGCCGCTGTCGTGCAGATCAACGATAGATACAGGAGGCTATCAGTCTGCTGGCCGCAACCGCCGCGAGCAGCCAACCAAACCTTCCCTCACGAGCTGACTCGTGCGAGCCTGATGGAAATCTTTGCGCTCGCCCCGTTCGCGGTATTCGCGCCCGTCCTGTTGGTGCTTCTCAGCCGCTACATCCGCAGGGACGAGTGCGCGGCCGCTTAGCGACCCAGCCGCGGTGCGGGGTTTCCAGATTCTGCCCCAACGCGTGGCCGGCGGCGCCGGTCTGCCCCCGGCGTCGCTCTTCAAAACGCATTCTCCGGGGCCTTCAAGGCCGGCTCCATTCGCAACATAGCCGGATGTCGGCTTAGGGCGTCACGATGTTGAACCAGAAGGACTGGTTGAGATCCACCAGCATGCCCATCAGCTCGGCGAACTTCGCCTGATCGCCGG
>Ga0335071_10000245_pt1 | contig 63417 bp, 62 predicted proteins | sample Lox_Sample_15_FD_206724 | JGI IMG/M metagenome (GOLD analysis project Ga0335071, IMG submission 206724) | Soil microbial communities from Loxahatchee National Wildlife Refuge, Florida, United States - Lox_Sample_1.5 | ecosystem: Environmental > Terrestrial > Soil > Wetlands | place: USA... | reverse complement strand
ATATGTGATTCAGTTGCGAAATAATTCCAAAGATATCTGGGTTTTCGTCACACTTGAAAATTTTCACATTTACACTCGGAATAACGGCCGCGGATTCTGCAGCCTGAACATCCAGCGGCGAGTCTCCGATCACAAGAAGGTTAACTTTCACGATCATTGAATCGTTGTGTATTTGATCGAAGACGAAACCGGTAGGATCGCTAGAGATATATCCACATACATCATAAATTGTGTCTTGTCCTGTATGATTTCCAGCAAGACAGAAAGGTTGCAGTAAATTTACAATTGCCTCCTTCTTCCACGATTCCATATTCGCAAGGCCAGATGGTCCATGAAGCTTCTCGTACTGCGATCTCGCACTGATGATCGGAACATTGATTTCTGCCAACTTATCCAAGACGGTCGGAACATGTCTTTTAGCACTCAATTCAACCCATCCGGTTTCTGAATTTGTAACAATATACGTTTTATATCCGGATTTATGAACTGTATCGAGAAGATTGCATATAGCGTTTTCTAGACTTTCAAACGAAGGACGCAAGGCATTCATATCACTTCCAAATACCTTCTTCATGGACGCCAACCAAGTAGAGCAGAATAACGTGTCATCCCAATCAATGAAACACAACTTCGAAACCATTATGAGAGTGATACATTATTTTTCCGCTTATGATAATTCAATTAGTGCTCTAAATTATGAGTTAAAGATTAATTGATTTTTTGCCGCTGAACCATGTCACAATCACTTCAGCGAAGATGTCCGACATGTCAATGGCAGATACCGTTGAAAATGTCATTTCTACCATCATCTCTGCCATTCGAAACTCAACTCTGGAAAGTATTGCCAGATCTGAGGGAGATCATGATCCTTGGGACGAGGCGGAAAATGGAGCCGGGTGGTGCGACAATGAAATTAGTCTGTTCATGGATCTGTTCGAGATCGCATATCCCGAAACTGAACATTCTCTCAATGTTGAGAATTGCCATTCAGTTTCTCAGGTTCAAGAGACTCTTCGATCATGCGATGTTTCCGTCTTGATGATGTTGCGTGAATTCATCCTACGAGGTGGAACCGGATATGAACAGCATTTTAGCCTGAGAGAAAGTGACGATACTGGCGCCATCGCGGCCATGCTTTCTTCATAAACTCGTCATGATGACCGGTTAAAGACTAAATATCGAATTGTTGATAAACAATCAGCAATTCTCATAATAAATTGATTTTTTCACATGTCGCATTATTTCCATATAACCGAATATGTCGTATAAAAAAGATCCGGTAATTGTGAAGAGAAACAAGTTTGGCAATTACGAACATGAAGGAACCAGATTTCTGCTCAGTAGAGCAACGCAGAAAGTTTACGGGAAGCAAAAATCGGATGGATCAGTAGCTTCACTTACAAAGAAAGATATAGAAGTTTGCAAATCTATGGGATTTTACTTTGATTTAGAGCCGATTCATGAAATGGGAAACCTCTCCGCTACAAGTCAATCGGCCCCTGTACCTTGTCCGCAAAGATCTGAATCGATGGCTGAAAATGCCCATAATTCGGGCAATCAAAAAATTGCATGCATAGTTTGCATGGAAAATGAGGTGAATTGTCAGATTTTTCCGTGTAATCATGTAAGCACGTGCGTTTCCTGTTGCGAAAAGCTAAGCGCTTGCCCCTCATGCAGAAGAGAAATTACAAATAGAACAAAGGTATTCATTCAGCACGCATAAAAAGCCGAATTTCTGGATGAATACCGAATTGAATTGTTGATAAATGATCAGCAATTCTCATGATAAATTGATTTTTTCACACAAGTCGGAAACATCAGCATTCTAACTCTCCGTAATGGAAATTGAAGGTAGCACCTGCGAATATGCCGAGAAGAGTGAGATTGTCTCAATCGCTCAGCCTCCCTTCACTGTCACCCTCCATAAAACCTTTATACAAGGCGCGCTATATCGAGTCGAGGGCTCCGACACGGAAGATAAGTATGAATTGATCCTGCTTCTTTCACATTTCAACGGTCAGGAATGTAAGGATTATATTAGCAGCTGTCCAAAGTTCATTGAGAAGCTGTTTCAATCAAAACTGTGCAGAATCCTGACAAAAGATTCACAAATGATCTGCCAATTTGACGGAGATATTCTTTCCGCAACAATCACTCTTCAGAAAATCATCGAACCACCATTTGAAGCGCTGATGACGACGGTCAAGAAACAGGAAAAGAAGATCGCGGAATTGCAAGAGGAAAATAAACAGCTTGAACGAAAAATTCGACAAGAGTTGAAAGATTCAAGTATATTACGAACCTTATCTTCTCAAGTTCAGCAACTAGAAAATACAATCAAAAAACAGGAAAATGAACATAAACAATTCAATCAGAAATTTCAGCAGACGCAGACTGATGTGTTGCAAATCTTATCTTCTCGTGTTCAGCAGCTAGAGAATACGGTAAAAAAACAGGAAACGAAAAACATACAACTTGATCAAAAATTGCAGCAAACATTGAATGATTCGCGCATGCTGCAAACTTTATCCTCTAAAGTTCAACAACTAGAAAGTACAGTCAAACAGCAGGAAAAAGAAATATCACAACTCAAAGATGAAAACAAGCAACTTGATCATATGATTGAAGATAGGTCGAAAAATTCGGACCAGTTTTCCCATCGTATTCGACAGCTGGAAAAATCGTATTCGGAAGAAATGAAGAAAACTGTTGAATCTCTGAACATTCGAGTTAAAAATTTGGAAGAAGGCGCAAAAGATAAAAATAGCCTCATACCCTCAAGAATATTTGGCATTTGGTCATGGGAACACGGAAAGATATTCGTTAGTTCGGAGAACAATTTTTCCGTTTATCTGAATCACAGTGCTGGAGGAGGAAAATGCAAAATAACTTCGGATCCCAAATGGGCAAATGGAAAATTTTCCTGGAGTTGTAGATATGAAGGGAATTCGTGTTCAGCGGTCTCTAATGATGTTCTTACGTTTACCTATGATCCCGACAAACCGGATACAATGATTGAAACATATGATGGAAATACGGGAATTGTTAAAGGTACAAACACGTTCACCAAAATGCCATAAACAGTGAATAATTAGATCGCAAAAATGATTTTTGTCGGACAAAAATCATGCATATCAATGCTGAGAACTGGACATTATTTCGATTGTGGAGCGTGGGGCGGATTTTCATGCTCGTGTGACGAAATTGAGGAGTTTTTGAATAATGGCGGTAAAATCATAACAACAATTGATCCCCTGGAAGGAGATATTGCAACCGATTTAAACGAAACAAGATTTGTAAGTCAAAAACGCATAAAATGGATGATTGATCAGAAATTTGAATCAAACATTCCGATTGAGAAGTTTCAGACAAATTCAGACTTTGAATTAACTCGTGAACAAATACAAGATGTTCTGCTGGAAAATCTCGACAAATCTTCCACTATTGCAAAAGTAATAATGCTAATTTCTTTTTTAGGCTGAAAGCAGGATCAGGGATGAATCCATGCTGATAATAGTTATAAAATCTTATACGCCCGCTGGCCTCCCAAATTTTCACCTCTCCTTCTATAAGTCCGTATCGATAAAATTCCCGTATGTAAGGCCGCCCATTATCATACCAAGATTTTCTTTCACCTTCCAGGCTGCCATTCCGGTAGAATTGTTTATCTCCTAACTGTCCGTTTTCATACCATGATTTGTGCTCTCCTTCTGATCTTCCGTCTCGATAGAATTCATGAATGAAAAGCTGGCCATTTTCATACCAATCTTTGCATTCCCCTTTCAGATTCCCACAACAATAAAATTTCTCCGTGCGGATCTTACCGTCTTCATACCATTCCGTATACTTTCCATCCGGCTTTCCATCTCTGTAAAAGGATAAAGTTGCAATCTGCCCATTTTCATGCCAGGATTTATACTCTCCTTCCAATTTTCCGTTCTGATAGTATTTTTGCTCTCTGAGAGTTCCATCGTCGTGCCAAGATTTGACCTCCTTGCATTCTCCATCCAATTTTGCAGTGATGATAGAAGAACCGCCAATATTCGGATCACTCATTTCAGGTGAAACATATCTCACTCATTGTAATTCATTTAACGGATAGAGAAAAGCTCTAATCTTGATCCCTGATAAGATGTCTTCTGTTGGTGATAAATCGGAAAGTTCGTTAGTTGTTTATCTGAATCAAAAAGTGACCCCGATATATGAACTAGAAACGATGGAAAGTCTAAAACTTCGAATAGCTTCTGAATGGCAGAATGTCAGCCTAAAAATCCAGTCCATTTTGCCGGAATTAATTATTTTGGAAGAAAGTGTTCGATCGGAAACAGAAGAGGTGAAAATTGCCACTAAAACTACCGCAGGATGTAGAGCCGTTCATGTGAAAAATCCAGAACTGGAACGAATCAATCCTCTTGCGAAGCGTCAGTTCAAAGTTCTTAATTTTGCCACGCTTGCGCGTGTGCGTATCGAATCTGCTGGACTGGACCCTAAGAAGCAGAAGGATTATGCGATTGAACTTATCAAGCTCTTCGACCTGACGGAGAAGGATAAAGTTATCAATGCTCGAGTCATGGAGAAATATGCCATCTATGCAATATATTTCGGATTTGGCGGAATGGAAATGTTTGAAAATGCCAGATATACCAATCCGGCAGTTACCTCTGGATTTATTAGTGCGGTTCAGCACAAGAATGGTCTGTCTATCGGAAACTTTGACATTATTCGCTTGCATTGGGATAGTTCGGCTTCAGATATTAAAAAGAGATTGCGAACAATTAATGAGGAAGTGAAGAAAGATATAAAACTCTTTACGGAATACCAGAAACATTTGGCTGATTATGAAACTATAACTTCCAATCTCCAATTAGACAGAACTCATCTTGTTGTCAAATTTAAGATTTCTTCCGATATCTATCAGCTATTCAACGATTTAGTTCTAAACCCAATGATTCCTTTTGCCGCTCTCGGGGATTTTTACAAGGTTCTCAAAACATTTAATCCCCCGAAACTTTGGGCTGTGAGATGTCCGACCATGTCAAAAACCCCGACCCAGATCAAAACACCCTTTATGAGAGATTGTGAATCCTTATCCGAAAACATCCAGCCGGAAAGTGAAGTATTGGTTTTATATGTGCTTAATCGCTTTGTCGAATCTCAAAGGAATAAAGAAAAACCAGATCCCAATAATTACAGCACGGTTTTCATCATTCCGCAAGAGGAGGATGAGAAGACGCATGAAACCAGTATTGAGATGAGAATTCAGAGTCGAATTGATGACGAATTAAAAGAAGAAAAATTACTGAGCCGGATATTCGACACGTTCGCTTCACCCATAACTAACTGCACTTATGAGCAGCAATATGTTGAGGCGGATTTCTTACTTCCCAGCAATCAAGAGTTCGATATTCCTCTCTTTCATGATATGGTCTTAACCGATCCGCTAATCAGTCAAATTATGCTAATCAACGAATCTGCCCAGACATTTCGCGAACGTGGAGGAGTATTCGCATATTTCCGCTATAATCCCCACATGTCTTCAAAAGATTTTCTAAGCTGTAGAATCAATCCGGGAATTGTAGAAGCGAAAGATCAGGCTCGCGCTCCTGATATTTTCCGAAACTTGGGAAAGAAGTTGCTACGAATCAAGCTGATGAACTGTCGAAACTATATTGAGGCTCAACGTTTCCGAGATATACTTTGTCAAATTATTGAATACTATTACGGTTGAATTTCCGGATGCAAATCAAGCTTAAACCGGGCATGAAGATTGACTAATTGGAGTATGAATGTCCAGAGCGAAAAATTGGAAGGAGATCATAAAATTTGGCATGACAATGGCCAGTTATGGGAACGGGAATTTTATCGCGATGGAAAATTGGAAGGAGAGCGGAAAGTATGGTCTGAATATGGTCATCTCTGGATACATGAATATTATCGAGACGGAAAGAGAGAAGGAGGAAGACACAGGTATTGGTACACGAATGGGCGCCTTTGGGAGCAAGGATTTTATAGAAATGGAGAACGTGAAGGCATTCGCAAGACATGGACTGTAAATGGAAATCTTGAAATGGAGACGTTCTATCAAGATGGAGAATGTCGTTACAAAAATTTCACATTCATGAAAAAGCAGGTATTTTTGCGAATGATTAAACACGCTAGAAGGCGAGCCATCAATCCGCTAAATACCACGATTATTTCCGATTTGATGACAACCATTTCTCAAATTTTATAGACCGGTCTATAAAATGTGTAATTCCATTCTCTAACCACTGCATTGTTTTTCGGATGATTTGTAATCGATGGCCGGACGATTTGTTCGTGCCAATTCTATTAAGAGCAAGAAAGCATCTTTATTTCCGATACCTCGCTCCCGTGATAAACTGCTCTCTAATTCCCGACTTGGTAAAGATTATTCTGAAATAGCGGTAAATTGGATTGGGGTTGAAATCCGAGTACAAAATACAAACTCATAAACTGAGTTTGTATCGCATAATTGATAAGATGATTATGATGAGCGATTCACTTTCCGCAGGTTTTATTACCAGTGGGCTTGGAGAAGAGCACAAATCTCAGCATCATCATGACGGAAAATTCACAGAAATTAGATCCCGATATTATGATAATGGAAATATTGGAGAAAGAAAATGTTATCATAACGATAAATTGAACGGGAATTACTCACTTTGGACTAAAGATGGACAGCTCTCGGTAAAGGCATTCTATCTAGACGGAAAATTAGAAGGAGAGGTCAAAAAGTGGCATTCGCATGGCCAACTTTGTGCTCATGAGTTTTATCAAGATGGAAAACCGGTTGGAATTCATAAATTATGGCACGGTAATGGACGACTTTATGAACAAAACATATTTGAATCAGGAATAAACCAGAGACGGGAATATCAGTCTTGGTATGAGACCGGGCAACTTCGAGAACATTCGTTTTATAACAATAAGAATCTGGAAGGAGAGAGCAAAACATGGTATGAGAATGGACAATGTTATGAACGAGCATTTTATCAGAATGCAAAATTACATGGAGAATATAAACGTTGGTATCGGAATGGTCAGCTCGAAATTCATGAATTTTACAAGAACGGACAACTAAATGGGGAATGCAAAGAATGGTATGAGAATGGACAATTCAGAATGCGCGTATTTTATCGAAATTGCAAATTGGATGGGAAACGTAAAATTTGGCACGAGGACGGAGGTCGTCTCAAAATAAAAGAATTTTACAGGAATGGAATTCTGGAAGGAGAAGCCAAAATTTGGCATGAGAATGGAGCCTTGTATCGTCATGTTTACATTCGGAATGGGAAGCGGGTAGATGCCAACTTCAGTATGAAAAAGAAATTGGCGATATTACGAGTAAAAAGACGACGCTATTTTCCGTATTCCGTGACAGATATACTTCGCAATTACTTGATTCTAGATCTGATCACGATTTCGGGGGCGCCAAGCTCCCTCGTGCCCCCCAGAATAGAAGCATGAGAGTCCGGAGAAACGGATAAAAAGTTCTTGAAAACATGAAGGGGGTCCGGGGGAATGAGCGAAGCGAATGCCCCCGAAAATTATTTGCAACTTGGACAACCGGTCACTCCCGAGTATTGGCTGATCTCCCCGGGATTTCCTCCCTTGCAGTAGTACAGGCTTGGAAACATATGATTTGCTGCCGCTTCGTCTTGTTCCGCAGGCGTTTCCACACACCCCCATTCTGAGTTCGAACACCCTCGGTTTTCGCAAGAACAGCAATTGCAGTTTCCGAAGGGATGTTCACCGGCTTGCAGGCATGGAATTTCGCAAATGCCCTGAGGACCCTGTGAGTATGGCACGATACAATTCTTGCAGGTAGGTATGCCGATAGTGGAATTGAGAACAGTTAGCAATGGATTTGTCCCGTTATAAACAGTCGCGAGATAAACAGTAGAATCCAACAGCATTTGCCCCTGATTATTTTCTTTTAACGCTACAAACTGCCATGGGCTTCCATCGGTCTTTGATTGAATAGTTTGAAATTTTCCGCTAGAACTGAGATAAATATAATTATTACCTGATCGGAGCCAATATCGGGTATTTGTCACCAAGGGAGTAGTTATCGTCCCGCAAGAATTTGCCCCACAATCACTTTCGATAGTCCATTGCGTATTACTACCTCCTGGAGTCAGAACAACCTGATTGCCATTCAGTGATAGATAATATGACGTCTTTCCCGAACCTAAATTGTTACTATAAATAAACCATGATTTTCTATCTTGGGCATACATGAATGTAAAACTCAAAGCAATATCCGATTCAGGATTCTCGTTTACAACACATTCTCCGCGTCCCTGACAAGGATTCTTACCGGTTAAACACCAGTTTATGCACATCTCACCGGCCAGTGACTGAATTACCGGTTCTGCAATATACCCGGGAAATCCAGAACAGTCGCATCCTCCAGCTCCATTGTTTGCGCTTGAACTATAATGACCCGGATAACAGGGATCGGGAACACATGATGGGGTTGGACAGAATCCCAAGGCTCGATTTCCTAGTCCAGATTTTCCACCGCAACTTACATAGCCTGGACTGCAAATGCAGCCGTCTGGATCGGACGGATCGGGAATACCATTCGGATTACATGCAGATGTCACACAAGTTAAATTTGGACCCTGATATTCTCCAGCATCGGAATTACAAGAACAAATTCCTTCAGTAAACGGATCCCATGAACTCGTTCCAGACCATAATTCTCCCGTATCCTTATTTACCAGATGCCGATTGCTGTTTACACATCTACCGCTTGAATCATCGTTTGTACAGCCATCCATTGCACAAACGCGAATATGATCACAATTACCGAGTGGATCTCCATTATTGGTAAATTTTGTATCGTCCACACATAAGCAGAGCCATTCGTAAGGAGCATGTTCTGAAACTTTTCCCAAGACCAATCTTCCCGTAAAAGGATTACACTCAATATCGGGAATAATATAAGGCAAACACCAAGTTCCCGCTGGTAATGAACATGCAGAGTTGGGATCCGATGGGTCTTCTAATTCATACGGAGCAGAACAAACACCTCCCGGAAGATTACGAACATCGATGAAAAATTTATGAGCATCAATCGTTTGACATGTAGAGTTTCCGAAACATTCATAACATGCGATTTCTTGCCCGTCTTTATCATACTTGGGTGTACATTTCCGAAGTGTCGAGGGAACAGTGATTGTGCAATCTGTACTTTTATCCGCACAATCTGGAGTAGAGCAAACAATTGGTTCACTGGGAGTGACGGAACCGGAACGTAAAAGATACCATATTCCAAATCCTAGAATTCCCAAAATTAGACAAATACTCGTTAGCAGCAGTACATGAACACTATCCATTATATCTAATCTGGATATAAACTGGAAGATATTCTTCCAGTTTAACAAATGAGTGTAGTTCTCACCGCGGGATTTGTTGTTACAAGATTGGGAATAGTTTTTGTGGGCTTAATCATTGCATATTTCTTCATTTCCCGAATTGTGAATCCCTATGTCCTAAAACCTACATGTCTAACTGATACGAATTCTTGCGCTTATATGATCATTTACAAGTGGAAAAATTCATTCTTTGCGCAAGTGTTTCCGAGCGGACTTTATATTTGGCTAAACGGTTCGCGTCTCTACGTGTATGGTCAATCTCCAAACGGAGCACAATGTACAAATAATACAAATTACGAGGTAGCAGATCGTATTGATATTTCCGGAACAAATCAATCTCCGATTTTTACCAGGCAGAACTATCAATGTATTACTCGGAGCGGATCCATCGAGGCTTATTACAAGAAACAAGTTCAACCGCAAACCATCTATTTGCGTGGAATAAGTCCAACTCAAACTGTAAATCTGAATGTTTTTGAATTGATGTCAAGATTAATTGATATGGGATATATTTCAGTTTCCAATTTAAGCAAGGAACCTTAATAATACAAATGTCATCGATTCCGTATTTTCAATCAAAGCGAATTCTAATTTCAGAAGATACTGCAAGACTAAATCCGCATACCTGGACTTCAGATGGAGTTTGGAGCGGAAATGTTGTTCAACTCTTTAATGAGAAAGTTTCCGCTAAACCAACAGCCACAATTTTAGATATTGGAGCGCAAAGTGGGGCCTTCTCACTATTGGCGAAATATCATCCCAATACCAAATGGTTCTGTTTCGAGTGTGACCCGACAAATTATAGACTTCTAACGGAAAATCTACAGCTCAATAATGTCGGCAACTGTTCAACGCATCAAATTGCCGTGTCCAATCAGTCCGGAAAGGCAATTCTTCATAGAAGTTCTCACTTTGGACTTCATACACTTGGCCAAACACCGCATAGATTTGAAGATAATTCATCTCTCAACATCGAGGTTGATACTATCTCTATTGATGACTTTGTAGAATTGAACAATTTATCATCCGTAGATTTCATCAAGATTGATACCGAAGGATGCGAGCTAAACATATTGAAAGGTGCCATGAGAACTCTTGCAAGATTTAGACCGGAGATATTGTTCGAATGTCACGCGGAAAATTTGTCACAGTTTAATCTGACAGAACGTGATTTATTATCATTTGTAGTAAACGATCTATCATACGTCATAAAATATTGGATGGGAGAAGATATATATGCAGTTCCAAAATAAACATCACGATCGTAATTTTCCAATTACAATCTTTCCGCTACTAACTAATCAGACTATTTTTCATTACTCAAAACATGGAGCTAAAAGTACTGCCAGCGAAGCGGGAATTTTTTCTTCATATTCCGACCATTTCTCGGACAAAAATTTCCATCTATCACCTTTCAACTCATTCTTCAGATCAATTTCTGATTTTATCGACTCTTCATCAATCGAATATACTCGCCCTCCCACGCATAAAAAATTTCTTTTCGCCATGTCGGAAAGACCAAATTTCAATCGAAATCCTATACAACAATAATAGTCCAGTATTCCCTGTTCGTCTAATTGATCTATTTCCGCGTGGAGAAATGTCTTTTCCGGATCCATCACCTGAGTTTTCGGCCAAATCTTACTTCCATGTATCCGGCTTACGAACCCGCTTATCGGAATTAGACTATCACTAATCAGAAATCCAAACTTCTTTGATCGATCCACATCGTTTCTAATTCCTAGAGGAACTCCTTCCGGCCAACGATCCGGAAGACATAAAATCTTTCTAGCTTTTATACTTGTCATTCCATATTTCGCCTTGAATTGTTGCAGCTCGAGAAATCTATCAATTACTGTAGAATCCGGATATGGACCTTTCACGATATAGGGCCTACCATCACGCTCTACTAAATAAACATCACATTTACTCTTGCTAGTTGTCAGCTGAATGCGCATTATAAAAGTTCCGATATCGGTTTCAGATTGAATTGAATTCCAGTCTGGTTCTTGATAGTCCTGACTCTTTTCGTCTTTCGCCTCCTCCTCATTTTTTTCAGCCTTCTGTATTTCGACTTTTTGCGGTTTCGGAAGAACAAGATCTCGCTTTGTTAAATACAACCATTTTAGCCAAGCAACACTTTCATTTTTAACTAGGATCGATTCGGGCTCGACATGTGACCCATGTTCTGCAAAGAAAGCAGTAGTTTTATTTCCCGATTGACTGTGAGTATGTTTATCAAAGACGAATGGATCAAATTTAGGAGGATCGGAATTTCGCATATAATTCCAATTTTTATGATCCGGCATAGATGATGGAACGGCAATCTTATCAGAACCGAAAATATCAGCACATAATGGAACAGTCCAACATAGGAAATTTTCACTCAGCGTTTTTAGTTCTTTATACCATTTTCTTATTAGTGGCAGATCTTTATGATCCGACAATGTTGACGATAGTTCCTTCAGGGTGGGATTCTCGATGGATGCCATGAACGTGAATTTACTCTGAATTTCGGGAGTGATATAGGTTGAAACTTCCTTGTAATCATTATCCTGTGCATCACATGACCAATAATTCTTTACAAAACTTGCAATTCTCAACTTCGGCACGCTGGTGAGTATGAAAATCAGCTCGTGAATGGTCTGAATTTCTTTTTCTCGATTTCGATCATCTTTCTTCCGTTCTTTCAATAATATATCTATTCGTTCATCTATTGCCGGCCATAACGCAATTCCACCCAATCCAATATCCTCGAGAAAAATGATCATGAGACGATGAATAAAATTCGTCCGGATACGTTCACCTCCGGAAATTTCCGCAAAGAGATCAAGTTCTCCCGCGCAAAAGATTGCCTTTTCATAATCGGAACGACGAATATATTTCTGAAGAGCAGATTTCAGAATATCTAAACGGAAACCATGAAGGCTTTTTTCTTGCCGAAATGTGGCGTCCATCTTTTCAAATGTAGTGTTTGAATAATTGAAAATCAATTACGCAATTTGATCGTTTATAAATGAAGTTCATTAGAATGTGCAAATAACCTGAACAGGTCTTTCACAAATCCTCGTCGAAAATACCAATTTTGGCCATTCTCATACGACGTTTATTACTTTTTACCTGTTCTTCCAACCTGACCATCTGTTTTAATTTTTCCGGGTCCGTAGCTTCCAATTCTGCTCTGGCCATAATTTGAGGGTCAACTCCGTTCGGAGTTTTCGGAAGGCCTGAAGACAGGGTCGTCACCCAACCGTCTCCGTTTACCTTAAGATCCCGAAATTCTTCATGCGTATCCATAACAGATTTTCCTGCGTTTTTATCCGCAGCAAATGGAAGAGTCATAAATCTCAAGGGAAAGGACATAATTGTCCTCAAGTTGATTGCGTTCGGATCATCCTTCACGCTTACTTCTCCATCTGAATTGATCAGCATTTTAAACTGTTTTCTGGATCTATCGGTGCACCAATAGCAATATTTTCCATCATTTTTCAATAATAGCTCTATTATGAGTTCCGTTATATGACCTGCACCAGCTTTCATCGCTTCCTTTGTAATTACTGGAGTAAGTTTCGAAATGATGTATTCACTTGTTAATTTATCAACAGTAAATGGATGAACATCTACATGTATATTATTTATTGTATTGTTATTGCCGCTAATAGTGTTGTTAATATTGTTTACAGTTCCTTTATTGATGATAACTGTCTGCTTTGACTCCTCCTTTTCATCAAACATAAATTTACATCTTGTTTTATGTTTGGTCAGATTCCCTTTTAATGCAAAAACATGACCACAATCGCACTTGTATTCCTCACAATCCAAATTCAGACCTTTATCTTTCTGAATTTCGAGACAATATTTAGCGGATTTTTGATGCAATTTTAGAGAGCATTTAGCTGAAAAATATTCTCCGCAGTGTTCGCATTTATGTGGCATTAATTGGCTTGTCTATCGAGATATATCCTTAAGCTTGTATACAATGAGCAATTCATGATATATCCATCGAGATATATCCAACTCTACAAGTTGGATATTTTGTTCCATTTTATCAAGATATATCCGCGTGGATATTTTGTGTGTGTTTGAAAATCATGCTTTTACTAGAAATATCCAAATATGGTTTCGAGATTGAATAACAAGAATCATAGTTTCAATATTCCGACTGTCCAATCCGAACATGAGACATTCCATAAATATCCTATTATACGAGATTATGAATCTTCGAAACAGAAATTGAATTTTTGCAAACCTACTGGAATAGATTATTCATTTCTGATACACGGTATAAATGACCTCGCTGAAACTTGAATGGAGTAAAGAAGAGAAAACATCTCAGTATGCATATGTATTTTCCGTATTCAAAAATTCCAAGTATTTATTGGCAGCATTGGCAGCAGCATGGAGTTTGAGACGAACGGATACTCGGGAAAATATTGTTCTGATGGTTACCGATATTCCTGACGATATGATCGAGTTAGCAAAACGTGTGTTTGATCGAATTTATTCGGTTCCATATCTCCGAGTCCATTGCAAACCATTGAGGACGGAAAAACAGCGAAAACGCTACGAATCGTGGATGAATGTTAGCTGCACGAAATGGAATTGTTTAGCTCTTACGGAATATGAGAAAATAATTTATTTGGATGCCGACACTTTGATCTTGCGGAATATTGATGAATTGTTTCAGTTGTCAACTCCGGCAGGAACCTTCAGCAGTCCACAAGCTCGAGGTTACGCCCTAAAAGGCGGTATGAATAATCCTTATTTATCTCTTCGAGAAGGAAACACTGTAAAATCTGAAATTGTGGAAGAAGGTTTAGTTGGAAGAAATGGAGCAAGTTTCACGGTTATTGGAACATCAGTTGTTTTATCTCCGAACGCAACACATTTTTCCGAATTATTAAGCATGCTTGCAAAATACGACGAATCTAATTTGTTTGGCTATCCATCGTGTAATAGCGGAATAGATGAGCAGGTTTTAGCGCATTTCTACAATTATCATTTGCCCAGTGTGACTGAGCAGAGCTTTACATGGACCTATATCAGTCAAAATACTGGGTGGATTCCATGGCATCCGGAGTGGTTGCGGAAAGATGAATGGCCTCCGAGAGTGATACATTATTTTGGACAAAAGTTTTGGGAGATGAAACGGGAAGATTGGCTTGATCTTGAACCCCTCTGGACAACTATTCAAAATCTGATCAATAACTTTCCGGAAAGTAAAAAGAAAAAATTGACAGCATTATATGGTCTTACGGAGAAACAAATTTCCGGATGTTTCTATTGCAAGCTGACAACTTCTAACTGGAAAAAACATCAATTCATGACAGAAACCGACGTAATCTGTCCGAATTATCAATCTCAACTAAAGAATGCCCAACGTTGAGTTGGAACAATTATGAAATAGACATTTCATAATTACGGCTTTACCATAATTTCAATAAATCAGATATTATGTAGGAACTAATAACCGGAATAAGAAATTTCATCAATATTCGCTTCTTTACTCGTAATATGGCAATTTTCTTTCGCAAACTAAAGAATCGATCTACAGTCCGTCCACGACGGTAATAAACACAGTGATCTATCGAGCCATTTTGGCGTAAAAATTTATACTCTCCTTCCCGTTCTCCAGCTCGATAAAATCCCGTCGAACGCGGCTGCCCATCGATATGCCAAGACGTGGATTTACCGTTCAATTTTCCGTCTTGATAACAATCCAAAAATCCCAATTGTTCTAGAAACCAAATTTTATATTCCCCTTCCAACTTTCCATTCCGATAAAATGCTCGCGCCTGAAGCCTTCCATCAATTCCCCAAATTGTCTTTTCTCCCTCCAATTTACCATCTTTATAGGACCATTGTTCCGAAAGTCTTTCAAGTCCATTTCCGTTAGTATAATGCCAAGATTTTACATGCCGCAGTTCATCGTTTTGATAAATCTTTTCTTCTCTAATTCGTCCATTCTCGTAATATTGAGATTCTGTTCTACTGGAAGATTGTGCCATCACTTATCGTGTCTGATTTGCCCTCAACAAAGTCATTTTCGGGGGCATTCGCTTCGCTCATTCCCCCGGACCCTCTTCACTTTTTTATTCGCTTCTTTGGGCTCCTCATGTGTTTCCCCATTCTTCTATTCCTCGTCTATTCTGGGGGCACGAGGGAGCTTGGTGCCCCCGAATTCGTTTACACTTTTTATGAACGGAAAATTAGTTTTTTCAAGCAGGCTTAAAGAACGCGATTTCATTCGGAATAATGAGTAAAGATAATGCTCTTAAAAATGAGGAAAAAATAACGTCAGAGAATCGATACAATTCCGAAATTGGAACGGTCTCTTATGGAGCTTTGTGTCTTGGTTGCGGAGGAATGAAGGGTATTTTGTTACTTGGGGCATTGCATGAATTTTGGGTTCGTGGGCAATTGTCAAATCTTGTCTATTTTTCCGGCTCGAGTGTTGGAGCTCTGATAGTTTTTATGATTTCCATCGGTTATACACCCTTGGAATTGCTCACGGCCATGTGTGATCCGTATTTTACGTCACAATTTGGGGCTCTAAACTTTCAGAATTTGGGAACGATAATGGGATTGTTTCCGCATTCAATTCTTAGAACGAAATTGGAAGAGTTGGTTCTTCTAAAACTGGGCTATCTTCCAACTTTCGGAGATTTACTACAACGTCTTCATAAACATGTTATTGTAACCGCGTATTGTTTATCCGAAACGGAATCGGATAAATGTAAAGTTTATTTTAATCCCATATCACATCCGGAAATGTCAGTAATTGAAGCTGTGATTTTATCATGCAACATTCCTGGAATATTCCAGAAGGCTAAATATGATAACAAAATCTGGATAGATGGAGCATGTACAAGTCTTTTTCCTATTAAAGAACTGCAAGCCACTTGTCCGGAACATTGCCCCATTTTGGGTTTGATGCTGAAGAATGAACCGATGGATCTCGACACACCAACCGGTTATTTTTACGCCATAATGAGTGTTCCATTCCGAAATTCTTTAGATCTAAACGGGCTGAGATCGACCGTCCAGATACTGGAAATTTCTTCTCAGCAAACTAATCAGACGGTCATGTCATCGATAAATTTCGCATCATCCAATCGGGAAAAGATCTCAATGTTCACGTTTGCGGTTAAACAAGTTCAGAACATTATTCAAAAGTTCAAATAATTATTCGGGGGGCGCCAAGCTCCCCCGTGCCCCCCAGAACAGAATCGGAAATACATGAGGGGTCCGGAGAAGCGAGCGAAGCGAGAGTCCCCGATTATAAGAGCATGTCGGTTCTTATAATTTCTGGAATATGAAAATGTGAGCAAAAATACAAATATAGAATGGATAATATTCGTTCAATTCTTTTAGCATTGATATGCGGACTGGTCGTGGGTATTATTTTCAGCGGATTTCGTCTTGATATTCCCGGTCCGACAACTTTGGTATCCATCTTTGGAATTATTGGTCTGTATATCGGAATGATAGCGATTAGAAAAATACGACCCTGATATGTGCACTTTTTATTAACCTTGTAAATCTCGAATTCCTCAAGTAAAAAATGACTTTTTCATTTACTACTCATCCCTCAAATTATCATGTCCGCTAAGAGCAAAAGTCTCTCGCTATTTTCCGAACGCGTCTATAAACTTTGGCCCTGGCTGAAGTCGATAAAGTCGAAAGTTTCCGCTGAGGAGTTGGACAGTTATTATGAAATGACCTACGCCTTTGGAGAGGAATCATGGAAAGAACGCTTGCAAGACGGAACAGATGAAGATGAATCTCAGCGAGGAATTTTTGTAGTTCTTGTTTGTTTGGAATTTGGATTTGACGGATCAAGTCCTTCCATACCGGGATTATGGGAATTCTGGCGTCAGTTACATAAGCAAGTCATCTGTCCGTGCTTCAAATCGGGAAATGGAGAAGATGTTATCCCCCGATATATTTCCTGGCCGGCCAAAACTTTCGGATTGGATGAAGGATTACTGCGGGTTATTTGGCATAAAGTTTATGATACTACGAACTCAACACCCGAAGAAGATTGGATAGGTGAATACTTCTATGCCTGGATGATTGCAGATCGGAAACATTTTTTGTCAAGTGTTAAGGAACAGTTCGAATCGGAAGCGAAACGGGAAAGTTCCGATTTGTCTGAGGAAAAATCTACCGAGATAAAGAATAAGCCTAAACGCAAAATTCCCCTTCCGAAGAAAAGATCTATCCCGAAACCAAAATCTCGGAAGAAATCTTCCGATGATGAAGATTCTGAATAATTCATAACAAAGATTGAACATGCATTTTCAATCTTTCACATCTTAAACAATAGGCAACTTTCAGTAATAACTAATGTCTTTATCAGCAACATTGGCATACTTGGAATCAGTTTTAGAATACAAGAAGACTTATCGTCCCGAATGTACATCATGTCCTCCAGATAAGCATACGAAAGCTGGATATCACTGCTACATATGTAATACAACTCTTTGTGAAAAACATGCCGATTTTTTCTGCGATGCTTGGTATTGCGGTAAATGCAAACCACAAGGTCCAATGACCGCCTCATGTGAAAGATGTAAAGAATTCACGTGGTATAGATCATATGTTGTCGTTGATTCAAAACATTATTATTGCCGCGAATGCGCCGAAATAATAAAAGAGAAGAAATAAGGCTTGCATTAGTTCGCCTTGAATTTCTCAGACTGGAATAAGGCGGACCATTGCTGTTGATATTTGGATTGTTTAATCGCTTGATAAAGGATTTTTCACTCTATGCAAATTTTGTATCGCTTCGGTATATGCTCCCGGTTTTAACATAAGATCTATCATATTTGACTCGGCATGTTTTGTATCCATTTTCACAGTAGATTTTGCTTTTTTGCCTTTCACCTTTACTACACCGGGACGCTTGAGGTGTTTCGCTACAATCTTGGCAGGGGATAATGTTTCGTCAATTCCACAGTCGCGTACAAAATGCCAATATTGAGGCTGGATTTTAAGAATTTGTTTCCAATGACGTTCCAGATATGAATTCCGACATCCAAAAAAGAATACAAATCTGCGATAAATTATATCGTCTTTGTCGGTTCCCACTAACTTGATTTCTACAATCTGAGGAACTTTTTTAAACGTTCCCGATTGAATGCGGTTTACATCATCCATACATTTTGTGATGAGTCTAAGTCCCTGAACAACGGAATCCCCAAAATATAGGTTCGCAACACTTTGTCCCGGATTGTAAGCTGTAAGAATATTCATGAGCATCTTACGAATAGTTAACAATCTTTCCCCTTTGAATTGTCCACTAGCAAACGCTTCTTTTTCAAGAGTAATTTCTCTTAGCAAATCTCCGTATGAACTAATCCATCTATTTGGAGAAATAATCGTCTCCATTTGTTCTAACTGAAATTTAATAGGCTCCATTGCCTTTTTGACAAGCATTAGTTGCTCTTGAACTTTTTCATCTTCGTTGGCTAGAGACGATGGGGCGGATTCGGTAAGTAAAGGAGATATAAATGCGTACAGACTTCCTAGCGACGTTTGATAAAACTCGGAATCGTTTCCTCCAGTACCGGTTATTCTATATTTCTCGAACGCGAGCTTGATTTTATCTTCTATATTTTTAGCTTTTCCATCTCCCATTGATACAAACAGTCGTAAGCTCACTGTCGGAATTGGTGTGCGATATCGCTTAAATAAAGCGTCAACTTCTCCACTATGAATACCGACTTTGTATTGACCGGCTTTTTCATGAATATCACTCGTGATAATGTAGAGTGATGACATAACAGATACTAAACAGTATCAAATGATTGCAAATAAAAATCATTTTATGATCTTTATTTGTGAAATTATGCACGAAATTTATCGGATTGGAATAAGGCAGACCATCGCTGCTGATATTGTTTGATGGTCTGTTCGGGAGACCAAGCCTTATAACTATCGAAACAGTGACTAAGCCATTCTTCCGGCTCTTCTTCGCTTGCTGGAAGATGCTTTTTCCATCTTTCCTGAACCTTTCGAAATTCCTGCTGAACGCTTATCGGTTCGAGAATGGTTAGCATAACATCGGTTTCTGGCTCGGGAAAATGAGAAGCATGAGCAAAAAGAACAGATCTAACCAATTTTCCCAACAAGTAATCTTCCGAAACTATCTTAATATTTTCAAACAGAATCTTCATCTGTTTCCAACGTTCAGATTTCTCATCTAATATCTTCTCAAAGTTTGCGATATATTTATTATTTCTGAATACATCTCGATAGAATCTTCTGAAATATTGCGATGCCTGTTGAATATACTGATGTTGGAACATGAACGATATTTGAGAGGCATGGAAATCTGGTTTCCATGTTCGGATTTTTCCATTGATTTTTTCCAATGCATAGAATACTGACGAGTCCGGGGATCGTTCACCACTTCGAGAAGGAACGCATATGATATTGTTTACGGGATGGGAAGTAATCATCATTATCCGAATTGCTTCTTCCGGCTGAGTAAATAGCAGATAGGAAGGAAAATTCTGAAAGCATGAACCAGAGAAGATTGCCGGGTTGGGATTCAATATCTGACCGGTAAGCGCCCTCTGTTGAATCTCGCTTGGTCGTTCATAACAAGACAGATAGGAATCGGATGCTTTGGGATTGTGAGAGATTAATCGTTTCTCGTATGCTGTAAGCGGAATAATTAGATGTTTGCCCGATTGATTTGCATAACGAGAATTGAAGAGATTTAAGACGTTCTCTATTTGGCTAACGTGACCTCGAAGAAATGTGATAAATTTTGTTTCATCCAGAAAATACGACAATCGGACACGTGCATCCAGACAGATCGACAGACATGGATTAAGATCTATTCCGGCGGTCTGAATGCTCGTTAAACCGGTTCGAGGCAATTCGTCAAAGATTCTGCGTAAGTGCTCGATACAGTTATCAATAATGTTGAGTTCAATTTCCGACTGCTCTTTTCGGAACGTATCTCTCTCCCCATTTGACGTGTGAGATTTTTGCAAATACTGCACGAATACTGTAGCCTGTTTATCATTTGCTACTTTTACATCCAGAATTTCTTTCCGTCCCTTGAAATCATGCTCGTTGCCGGCTCCCAACCGATGCAATTCTTTCCGAAGCTGTTCAATCTCTTGAGCGGAAGATTGTTTTGTTTGTTCTAACTCTTGCCGTAAAAGAGAGATTGTCGAATTTAGTTCGGAAATCTGAGTTTGAAATTGCTTATCCCTGTCTTGTTTGAATTGTATGAGGGCATCTTCATTGACTGTCCAAAACTTTTCTTCCGATATCAATTGCGTGAGAAGAAAATCCTTTGCCGATCTACCCGTCAGTGATTCGATAACTTCAGAATATGCGGATGCTCTATTCTTGTGTCCGAAAAAACGTTTTCCAGATTGTTCAGACAATAGATTTTGAACATTTGAAACTGCCATTTGTATACTTATTGGCTATCTGTTAAAATATCAATTACGTATGAATTGATATTTCTCATGTCCATATAGATTTCATATACCTTCAGATACTCATGGAGCATCCACTCAAAGAAAGAAAATTCTACTACAAAAATGGTCAAATTACCACTCATTCATTTCTTCGGAATGGTAAGCTCGAGGGAGAATACAAGCATTGGCATCAGAATGGAAACCTTGCAATGCATAAATTCTATCGAAATGGGAAATTGGAAGGGAAGTGTGAAGTCTGGCATGAGAATGGGCAGATTGCTTCACGAACTTTCTTCCAAGATGGAGAATCGAAGGGAATGCATAAATTTTGGTATGCGAACGGGCAAGTCCGGGAACAATTCTGTATGGACAAGAAACTGAAAGGACTGCATCGAATCTGGTATAGTAATGGACAACTTCAATTATGGGCATTTTATCGAGATGGAGTATTGGAAGGGGCACGCAAATCTTGGTACGATGACGGACAGGAACAATTGCAAGAATTCTATCAAGACGGAAAATTGGAAGGAGAATATAAAGAATGGTATGAAAATGGACAGATCTGGATCCATTCCTTCTATAAAAATGGAAAACGAGAAGGAGAGAGGAAAACCTGGAAAGAGAATGGTGTTCTGAAATCTCATTCATATTACCAGAATGGAGAAATTGCCATGTCCGCACCTTAACACAATGATGCAAAGAATAATGATTTGCAATGATTGATTGCAAATCTAAATAGTTTTGAGGATGTATAATGTCTTCAAACCGTTCTCTAGTTTTAGCATTTCTTCCAGCTTCAAACAATGGACTTTCTTTTCGGGGCACTGAAGTTGCGCTATTCGACTATATGGAAAAATCGGAAACATTGCTAAAAAATACCTCGATTCTCTGTCTCGGAAATAATTCGACCAATGAACCCAGCGTTTTAAAGCGATTTGGAAAAAGATTCCCAATTGTCAGATTTGATGATGAGAAGGACTTGGAAAAGCAACTTCTAGAAAGAAAGACAGATGCGTTGTATTCTATCCGCGCCAGTCCAAAAGATGGATTGATGCTTTCATCTATTCCGGTTCTAATTCATTGCGTTTATAACATGGATCCTCCAGGAAAAGAATTGGTTCGCGCAGCCGTAAGTAAATCGGTTGCTGGACCTGATCATCCATTCGTTCCACATATGGTCAATCTTGTAGATACAAATGATAACTATCGTAAAATTCTATCTATTCCGGAAACTTCAATCGTTTTTGGGAGATACGGAGGCGCGGACACGTTTGATCTGGAATTTGTAAAAAATGTAATCGTCCAGCTTCTACAGACCAGAGAAGATATCTATTTTCTGTTTGCCGTGCGTCCGCAATGTTTATACGATGTTTCGCATCCACGGCTAATATGTCTCGAAGCATTTTCCGATCCGATTATCAAGAGAAAATTTATCAACACCTGTTCGGCCATGTTACACGGACAAAGTATGGGGGAAACATTCGGTCTGGCAGTTGCGGAATTTTCAACCGCAAATAAGCCAGTCATTGTTTGGAATGGCGGTAGAGTTCAAGAACACTTGCGAATTTTGGAAGATAAATGTATCAAGTATAATAATCAAGAGGAACTGCTTCAAATATTGACAGAATTTAAATCTGAATTAGTAGACGGTAAAAATTGGAATGCATATGATGAATACTCTCCCGAAAAAGTGATGAAAAAATTTAATGATGTTTTTCTCGGATCCTTGCATAAATTTCCTTCTAATGGCTAAAAATTTACTGTACTTGAGAAGGCAGCAAATCATCAAATCATATGGTTTGATGGTCATGGTAATAATGAAATTTTGTCGTCCGTTTTCTATGAGTGTTTAAAATGATCTGTACAAATTACAAGATGTCTCACACTATAGACGGTTCAGGAAATTCGGCTAATTTTCCGGATGTACATGCAGCATCGGACGGAAGATTAATTAGATATGGAATAGCTACTCGATTCTCCGTTCCTGACAAACAGCGAATAATTGGAAGCCTGATTGATGTAATTAGAGAGCGTGCAAATGAGAGTGTTAAATCGTTCGGAATTGAAGCATTAACAGTGATTTCCCGAGATGCCGGACAAGAGCCGAATTGGCAGGGCGCGGATAGGTTGTTTGTTGATGATGTGATAGTCGAAATTTGCGCTCTTCTAATAGATGTTGAAGATCATGAAATTGTCGATACCGCGATTAACATTCTTTGCGAGCAGTTTGCGGACATGATTAGAACCGGGGGATGGTGTTCTTCAGGTCGTGCAAACAGAGCTGTGCAGGCTTATATGATTTTACGGGATTTGCGAGATAAAGTTTGAGATTTTTGATTTGAATACAATTGATCAGTTCTTGACTGATCAATTGCGGTTTTATTTTCATTCTCTTAATATTGGTCAAATTGAATAGGAAATTCAAACCTCGAATCCGATATTGTAGCAAACTTCGGCATCTTCTGCTGTTAGGGGAGCGACTGATCCATCATTTCTTTGCTTCCCGTAAACCTTCCGAGTCTCTCCGTTGAAAAGAAATCCTGTTTTTTCATGCTCGTAATTGTTAAACTTATTCTTCTTCACGATGCATACCGGGGCAGAACTTTTTAACGATCGCATTGACATCCCGGAATTTTTCGACCTATCTTTCGATGTTCTGAACATTGGATATGTGTTGCAGTAATCTTTCGAAAGTTCTCCAATCGGAATCATGTGGGGTCTGATATATATTTGAAGTCTGAAATAATTCAGCTCTTTCGATCCGTCGGGCGGAAAGTCTAACACATTTGCAAGTTGTTCATCCGGTAAAACAATTCGTTTGTCGTTGTCATCGTATAAATGATTGTCTTTTATATATGTGCAAATTATTCTGGTAACGTCACGGCGCAAAACTAATCGCGGTAATGGTCCATACATTTCGAGAAATTTGCGCATTTTACATGAGATGGATGTCGGACGGAGAAATCCGCCAACATGAACATTCTCATTCTTTGGCTCTCTTTCACACACGGTAAAACCAGAAATGAACAAGTTATGTCTAAACACGGAACTATGAACTTTTCCGCAATGCTCGCAAATGATCAATTTTCGAATGGAATCGAGAACCTTTTCAAATGATGTTTTGACCTCCTCCGCGTCGGGTAATGAGTACTGCATATAAATACCGAGCAGATCCGAGCAAAGATTTTCCTTTACTAATTTCCACATCCAAATGTTTTGAAGATTTTGATCCCGACTAGACTCAACTTTGCTCATAACGGATTGTTAGGATTGAATATTATCAGAAATCGAATAAATCAATTTGTTGGGGACCCTCGCTTCACCCATTCCCCCGAACCTCTCATGCTCCTATTCTGGGGGGCCCGGGGGAGCTTGGCGCCCCCGAAAAATTATCAATGACGAAATAATAAAAGTAAAAATTTTATCGAGTAGATTATTAAGACCAGTTCTCCAGTGCCTATGTTTAGTTTCCTGTCCCTCCGTAAAATAGCTGTTATTGCCCTATTGGCTGTCGGTTTGCTGAATGTTCCAGCAGTGGCCCAGGTCTCGGCCCAAACAACTGTTACATGTCTTCCCGGTCAGTTTATCGACAATGGATACTGTTTTCCTTGTTATGCCGGAACCTATAGCCCGTCTGGTTATTGTATCAATTGTCCAGCCAATACATGGAGCACGGCAATTGCCGCAACGTCTTCTGCAGTATGTCAGCCATGTCCGGCTGGAACAACCAGCCCTCCTGGTACCGGAAGAGAAGCTTTATGTGTTTCTCCTTCTACCACTACTAATCCGTACTATTGAGCCAAAATTGTGTAATTGCCTTCTACCCCCTATTGTCGATTCGTCCAGAATGTTCGATATTTAGCCTTCGATATGCTAAACTGTCTAATTATGATTTATCAGATCATAATTATTGATTTTTATGGAATGAATTTAAAACAGGGTAAGTGAACTGAACAATGTCTTCTGTTCAGGAATCCGTTCAAGATGAGAAAATGGAAGTTTGGCATGAAAATGGTAATATTAAGGCGCGAGGATTTTACCAGAACGGCAAACTGGAAGGAGAATATAAAGAATGGTATGAAAATGGACAGCTCAAAATAAAGAATCATTATCGAGACGGAAAGAGGGAAGGAGAACACGAGGAATGGCATGCAAACGGACAAGTTCGCATACGCACATCTTATCAGGACGGCAAACTGGAAGGAGAATATGAAGAATGGAATGAAAATGGGCAACTTCAACAAGAAGCACGATTTCATGATGGTTCTCAAGACGGAGAATATAGAAGATGGCATGAAAATGGACAGCTCTGGCAACATGGATTTTATCAGAATACCAAAATAGAAGGGAAGTTGGAATTTTGGTACGCTAATGGTCAACTTTGGGATGTGAAATTTTATCGGGAAGGGAAATTGGAAGGAAAACGAGAAGCTTGGCATGAAAATGGAGAACTTGCTCAGCTCGAATTTTACCGGGACGGAAAACTGGAAGGAAATCGTAAATATTGGCATGAAAATGGAGATACTGGGGACCAAAATTTCTATAAAAACGGAGAAATGGAAGGAGAGCAGAAATATTGGCACAGAAATGGACGTCTTTGGGCGTGGGAGAATTTTCAGGATGGAAAACCAAACGGAAGTTACAGGGTTTGGAATTCTGATGGTAAGATTTCGGAACATAAATTTTGTCGGCACGGGCAGATAGTTGATGAGAATTTTAGTTCATCCAAAATCAAAACGTTTCGTCGGATCATTAACCGTTTTCGACGGTGCAATATTAATCCCGCAAATGATATGCTTATTTCCGATTTAGTAACAGCCATATAACGTAAACGATTTCGGGGGCGTCAAGCTCCTCTGGAGCCTCGGAATAGAACCGGAAACATGTGAGGGGTCCGGGGAAGCGAGCGAAGCGAGGGTCCCCGAAATGAGTTTCCCCGATTGTAACTCTACCAAATTATTCCCGTTCAAGCACTGTAAAACACTTCTATCAATGCATGTCATTTTCGATCTGGATGGCACCCTAATTCATAGTTCTGATGAGAAGGAAATTATTGCCCGTCCTCATCTTGATGAATTGTTAGATTTCTGTTTTGCCAACTTTACTAGTGTGTCCATATGGACAGCTGCATCTTCGGAATGGGCGGAAAGAGTTTGTAAAGAGCATTTAAACGGGAGAAATTTTCGATTTGTTTGGACAGGAAATCGCTGCGTCAACAAATGGCGATCGCAAGGATTCTATTCTGAGCCGGTTCCAATAAGTATTAAGCCTTTAACAAAAGTGTGGAAAGACTTCGAAGATATGACTAAACATAATACTATAATTGTTGACGACACGATTGAGACGTATGAACGAAATTATGGCAATGCGATACACATTCCCAGTTTTAGAGGGGAAGAGAATGATAATTATCTGAAACTGCTAGTGGTCTATTTAACAAAGTTTCCGGAACTGTGCCAGACTGACGGGGGAATAAGAAAGGTGGATAAACGTTGCTGGCATGAAGATTGTTAAGTGTTATTCATAATCTGATTGATTATGAATCAAATATTTTCATCTCATAGAATGATGTATCTAATCATTGGAGGATTGTTTATTTTAGGATTGTTGTGTATCGGAACGATTATCCGAAACAACAAAAGAGTAGAGTTGGTTCGAGAGTTTATCGAGAAACCCGTTCAGACACCGTTTGGCCTTGATTGTCATTTCGATCATGCAAAAGTTAAAGAAGGGCTAAATTATCTAGCCTCGAAAAAAGTAATTATAGCCGGGCTAGTTAGAGATGCGGAAGATAACGTTCCGATTATGAAGCGGAACATTGCAAAATTCTCGCAAATCTTTCAGGATTATTGCGCCCTCATCGTCGAAAACAATAGTAAAGATTCTACTCGAAAACTTCTTCTTGAGTGGAGTAAAAAGGACCCAAAAATCACAGTTCTGGGTTGCGGGCTGAATGCTGACGTTTGCAAACTTAATCTTCCGGCTGCAACTTACAAACAGATTGATCAGAAAAGAATTCGAAAGATGGCTTTACTAAGAAATATTTATATGGATCATATTAAGGCCAATCCCGAATTGTTTGACAACTTTGATTTTCTCGTAGCCGTAGACTTTGACATTATGGGAACATTCTACGTTGATGGCATTGCAAGTGCTGGCTATCATTTCATGGAAAGACCGGAAACAGAAGGCATTTGCGCAAACGGAATCAGACTAATTAATTTTGGCCTCTTTGCATTCAAGATGTATCATGATTCCTACGCGCACAAGGAAGTTGCAGAACACGGAGGAACATCACTTGTCCCGGTTTGGCATTGGGCGTCCCCCAAGAGATACAACGTGGATAGTTGCGATACAGAACCCAGACGTGTTCGCAGTTGTTTTAACGGCTTTACAATCTATCGACTTCCGTCAATTGCGGGAAAACAATATCAATATGAAGCAGAGAATAATGAGGTGTTATGCGAACATGTCGCTTTCAACACACAACTTCGGCACGTATTTCTGGATCCGCAACTAATATTTATCGTCATTGATAACAAATGATTATGTATTATTCAATCATATATTGAATAATCAGGAATATGGAGATGTTATAATTTTTGCCAAATCTGATATCAAAGCGGTGTTAAAAGAATCGCGGAACTTTTTCCGAACTTTATCTCGAAGTTTATGCTTGATATGGAGTAGAGTCATCTTCAAACGGAAAGTCAGATTGAACAAAGTCTTTCCGTCCTTACAATAGACGTGTTCGTGATATCTGTCAAATCTTGGCACAAGGAATTCACCAACTATGTCTCTTTCATACTGGAAATACATTTCCATAACCTGACCATTTCTGCTGCTGAAATATACCACTTTACCGTGAATCCAACCGTTTACGCAAAATTGTCTGACTCGTCTTGTTCCGTCAGCATACCATTCTTCCATCAGTCCATTAAGTTTTCCATCTGTGTAGAAACAGCGTCTAGCTAGTTGTCCATTCTCATGCCATAGCTTCCTTTCTCCGTGAATATGACCGTCGGAATTTTTGATTTCATGTAGCCTAATCTGTCCGGATGGATAATATTCTTTATGTTCACTACACATTGATATGTAAACTGTACGGTTTAGATATCATCATCGTAAAATGATCTCCTAGTAAATTTCTTGTTCTTCCTCGATCTTTTCCATTACATTTCCGCATAACGCATCTTTTCCTTTGCCGAGACGTTTGATCTCCATTTTACTGGTCTTGTCGAGTTTGGACAGTGATGTATTTTCCGGCTGTACCACAATTCTGGTTCCAAAGATCGAGCTCAACTGCGAATTATTGACATTCTTTCCCAGTAATCTTGGTCGATTTGATCTTGTTGATTGTGCTTCATCGAGGGGAGAAAATGGTGGAGGATCAAGACGGGAATTAATATTTGACTTCTTCACTCTATTATTACTAGTTCTGACGGTATCTAATTGACGTTCTGAAACATTGACAGAGGGGCTAGGATTTACAGACATTTTCTGGTTCTGCTTGTATATTTCCCTATCTTCATCTATAAATAAATCACTTTCTTCCAGAACAGAATCCCAGTTTGATTTTACCTGTTCAGAAACTGAAAGTCTTTCTGCCATCTCCGCCTCTAGTTCTTTTCGCTTCGATTTATCATTGACAAGTTGAACAACTCCGCTTCCCAACAATGGAACATTTCCGGCAATAATTGCACTGGAAACACCTCTCATATCATCTCTTTCTGTTCCGATTACCGCCTTGAATAAATGAGTCCAAATTGTTTCGAAGCTAATCTTCGCTAACAATCCGACTTGTCGAATATCAATGCCTCGACTCGATGCGGGAGTTGGTTTTCCGGCATAAGTCATCGAATTGATTAGCAGGTCAATATGCCTATGACTAACGCTGATCAGTTTGTCCAACTCTCGACGCAACATTGCTCTTGTCGCCTCAATTCCCAAACATTCAAATGTATCCCATAAATGATTCGTCACTGTTCTATTTCCGTCAACTTCTGGATGTGCCATTATGGCCTTCAGATTGCTTCCGTCTGTCACGATATACCATTCTCCCGCCTTCTCTTGGAAGAAACAACGACGAATGCGTTCAATACCACTTACGGGCAGATATCTAACGGAAGGGATAACAATGTCTCTCATAAAATAATATTCCCGATTCTCATCTGTAATTAAGAACTTCCAACTTTCAATACTTTCCACATCCTGATATCCCTTTCTTTTCGCGGAACGTAGAGATTTGATTACAGATTTAATATCACCCACTCCTTCCGTATTAACATAGACGTCTATAATTCCGATATTATCGGGACTAACAACACAGAAGGCTTCGGCATAATGGGCATGAATCGTATCGGCAATTGTCGAGAGCATCATTCGTTTTCCGTACAGTAAATTTGTATCGAATATCAGACGGACAGACCATCTGCATTCCTCATAATCGGTACCGACAAAAACTCGATGCAACTCATACCACGATTCATCGTTTTCCTGCAGATCACGATTTTCCGCTAAATCGTAATCCATCAAAAAATCGTTAATTTCCCGATATTCCAGGATCTGCAATGCTCTCTCCCTAACAAATGAGAGATTTTGCGAAAGTTCGGGAGAGTAATTAAGATAAATTTCCATCGAAGGCGTCTTGATATCTCGAGTAACATTGACAATTTCCTGAAGTCGAGGAACTCCCAGAAGCAGATTCATTTTTTGCTGACCAGCTGTATGGAATGAGCTCAAACTGCCCTGAGTATTTCGTTCTCCGATAGACGTGCTCGCCAGTGCACCAACAGATTTTCCCGGATCGACTTGAGCCCGCAAGTAGTCGAGTTCTAGCTGTTTTTTTAGTTCTGGCAAAATTTCCGGATAAACCTGCACGTCTTGCAACTGTTGTATCAATTCATATTTTTTCCTCTTCACCATCGACTTGGAAATGGTCAATGGAAGTCCGGGAAACGGTTTGAGAAAATCGGTCAGAAAATCTAATTCATCTTTAGTCAGTGCTCGAAGTTCACTCATTTATAAATTTGTCATAACCTGTTAACTACTTCTTGAAAATTCAGTTTCTTTGATTGTTTAGAACAATCGGATATATCAGAAGATTATTCTTCAGATATAGGATCTAGGTTTATTTCAGGACCATGAACGCTAAATCGGAAATGATGAACGTTGTGAGATCTCGAAAATATTTATTGTAAAGCAGTCGAAATTTCAGATTATTTATCATGTATTGAAAAATACGTCTTTTACGAACTGTAAAATGTGAATCTATACACATTCCGTTCAGGTAGAAATCCTCTTCTATAGTACTTCCATCTCTACTCCAATGTCTATACTCTCCTTCGATTCTCCCGGCTTTTCTAAACACGACTACGACTGCGAGAATTTGCCCATTCGAATACCATAATTTGCGTCGGCTCACTATTCCGTTTCGAAAAACCTCTAAATTTCGCGGTCTTCCGTTCTCATACCATTTCTGAAAAATTCCGTGAGGACGCCCATTCACGAATTCTTCTCGACTCTCCAATATTTATATTCTCCTTCGCGTAACCCACTGGATCCTCGAAATTCCATTTCTCTAAGCTGTCCGTTTGGCCAGAGCGTTTCAAATTTTCTAGGTGAACGATCCATAAATACTTAATTGACAGCTCTAACATCCGGAAATCAATAAATGTAAACCGCTAATCGAATTGTGATAATGTCAAATGAATAAACTGATTTTCCGATATTTCACAAGGAATTAAATATCTCCGATTTTCTCATGGAAGAATCGGATCTAGATTTTATTACTCATGACGAAATTCTTCACGGTAATGGACAGCTCTGGATCAAATCTTCTCATCGGAATTTCAAGTTGGATGGAGAACGCCAAGTATGGTATGCAAACGGACAATTGGAAAAGCGAGAATTTTATCGGAATGGAATCAGGGAAGGAGAATTTAAATTGTGGTATGAAGATGGACAGCTTCGAAAGCAGGCAAATTATAAAAACGGAATGTTAGAAGGAGAGGTCAAGGTATGGTATGACCATTTCCGCAATAAACAATTATTGGAGCACTCATTTTATCGGAATGATAAGTTGGATGGATCATACAAATCGTGGTATGGAAACGGCCAGTTATGGAGATCGGAATTTCGCCAAGATGGTAATCTAGAAGGATATAAAAGAGTTTGGACCGCTTATGGACAACTTACAAAACAGGAATTTTACCGAAACGGAAAGTTGGACGGGGAATGCAAATACTTCTTGAATAAAAAATTTACAACATCTCACATCTATTATCAAAATGGGAGTCAACTGTTGATTGGGAATCTCTAAAAATCGCGGACGGCCAATTATTTCAATCGTTAGATTGAAATGCTATTTAAACGTTGGAAATTTCCGAATAAGATGTCCGCTAATGAAAAGTACATTCGCCCTGAGGAAGCCTGCCGTCGCCTGCGGGTTTGCGCGGATACTCTTCGATCCTGGGATCGAGATGGAAAAATTGAATGTGTTAAAACCAAAGGAGGACACCGTAGGTATAAGCTCTCTTCCGTTATTCAACTCCAGGGAGAGGAAGCTGCCGACAAGCCGGTTACCAGACGAAAAGTCTGCTATGCCCGCGTCAGTACCGCAGGTCAAAAGAAAGATTTGGAACGTCAACTGGAATCCCTGCGAACACAATTCCCTAATCACGAAAGCCTGTCGGATATTGGATCAGGCCTCAATTTCAAACGGAAAAAATTTCTGTCCTTACTGGACGATATCGTCCGAGGAAATATCGAGGAAATTGTTCTTACCCACCGGGACCGCTTGTGCCGATTCGGCTTTGAACTTATCGAAAGAATTGTTCGAGCCCATAAAGGGAGAATCGTGGTTTTGTATGACGAGAGAACAACTCCCGAGCAGGAACTTGTCCAGGATATTCTCACAATCACTACAGTTTTCAGCAGCCGGCTCTACGGTTTACGAAGTCACTCACTCCAAAGAAAGCTTAGACAGGCTGGAAAAGTTCCAGGGGGAAAGCAAATCGGGGAAGAAGTACAAGAGCCTGAAAGTCAGGCTTTTTCCGAGTGAGAAGGAACAACACGATAAACGATTGCTGGCTGACTGTGCTCGGCAAAGGTGGTATTACAATGCTTGTATCGATATCTTTGATTGGGAGGCATTAAAAGCTCAGCTGGAGGAAGCAAAAAGTCAAAGACTTCCATGTCCCTCGTTCTCCGCTAACGAAATTAGGAATCGCTTGGCCTGGCATGAATACCTGGAACGGGAAGAAGTTTGGGGAAACAAGAAGTTTATCCTCAAAAGTTTTGCTTTCCGTGAGGAGTGTCAACAAGAACAGATTGCCAAGGCCAAACTCAAGCTAGAAAAGGAACGTCAACAAGCTGAGATAAATGCTGCCAATAAAATCAAAAGATTGAAAGAGAAGGAAATGATGAAAAGTATGAGCAGGGAAGAAAAGTACAAGTTTGAAGTCCACTTGCGAGAAGAAAGAGAACGCTTGAAAATGCTCGCTCAAGAAAAGCTTCAGGAATCCAAAAAAATCAATGGAAATATGAAGAAAAATAAACGGGACTATCCCCAGGCGCAATGGATTGAAAGCTGTTACGGGCAGAAAATTGAGGGAAAGACTCTGGAAAGGATTATTCGAGGAGCGTGTGCTAATTTTGCCTCCAATCTGAATTCTGCCATTAAAAACTATTACAATGGTCATATTTCCAGTTTCAATCTGGATTTCCGAAGATCAAAAAGCATTAATGAATTTCTCTCTTTTGACGATGGCAATTATCCTGGCTATATTAAAAAATTATCAGGATATTACGGTTACCGAAACAACAATCGTAGTCTTGCTTGTAATAAACGACGAGTTCATTTGAATTTACAAGAGATTATTTCTCAGCATACTCCCACCGCAATTAACATTACTCATGATAAACAAACCAAGGAATGGACGCTCCATTTTCCGGTTGAAAGAGACTGGTTTCCTTCCGATGACAGACGAGGCGAGAATCAAGCCTTACATACCGTCAACGGCGAGGCCATCGGTCTTGATCCGGGAATGCGTAAATTCCTAACAGGATATTCAACAACTGGAGAAATCCTGACAGTTGGAAATCGAGCTTACAAGAAATTGACCCCCTATCTCAATCGCATAAATACCCTTGCTTGTGAAATGGCCCAATTGCGGAAAAGAAAGGCACAATTAACAGACAAACAACAATTGTTGGAACATGAGAAAATTGCTGCCGCCAAATGGAGAGAGAAGTTTGAACTGTGGAAACGGGTGAAAGACATGATTACGGAATTGCACTGGAAGGTAGCCACATACCTTTGCCGCAACTATCAATACATTTTCCTAGAGAACCTCTCAAGCAAATCTTGTGTGAAAGGAAATATTGCTCCATTCATCAAGCGCATTCTCTTACAGTATTCCTTCCATAAATTCAAGCAGCGTTTGACCTACATGTGTGAAAAATATGGATGTAAGCTCATTCTGGTAGCTCCAGCCCTAACTACCAAAACATGCTCCAATTGTGGAACTATAAATGAGGTCGCCAAATCGGAGACCTACAATTGCCCGAACTGTTCATTTTCCTGCGATCGAGATGTTAACTCGGCTAAAAACATCTTGATCAAGGGGATGACGATAATGTTTCGGTAAATTGGATTTCTACGCTTTTTTCAAAGCGGCAAGTCATCGATTCGGCATTTGACGTGCAGAAGAAATGTAATATCTTACAGATGAGAAAAAAGCTCTATCGTCAATGTTTTTATCCAGATCTCAGCATCTACATGATTTCCGATCTATCAAAAATGATTTAGGGGGCGCCAAGCTCCCCCGGGCCCTCCAGAATAGAAGCATGAGGGGTTCGGGGAATGAGTAAAGCGAATGCCCTCGGAAACATGTGAGGGGTCCGGGGAAGCGAGCGAAGCGAGGGTCCCCGAACATAAAGTGAATTTACCCGAAAATGCAATATAAAGATTATTAGCTTTTCATAATTTCTCAACAATGCCAGAAGGTCCCGAAATTCGGACAGATGCAGAACAACTTGATTTTTTCCTTTCTCGTCGGGTTTTGCAATCTGTGGAGCTACTCAATCCTCAGTTTGAGAAACGTTGTAAAGGTCTGAGCGAATTTCAGAAGGCTTTACCATTAACAGTGGATAGGGTTAGATCACGAGGAAAGAAATTGTTTATCTTTTTCCAATCATCGGAAGAGGAGAAATCAGAGAGATTTCTGGTTTTCGGATATGGAATGACAGGAAATATTGGACAGGAGGAACAGAAACATAGCCATTTGCAGTTTAATATGGGTCAAAGTTGGATAGGATTCAATATTTGGTTCTATTCCGATCCTCGTCGTTTCGGAACATTTGAAGCATGTAAAGGACAGAAGACCCTGGATGATCATTTTTCCGATTTGGCCCCGACGGTTGCTCTAGGTTATCCAGGAGAGGAAAATTTTCAACCCATCACTCGGTCTCAGTTCGAAAAGAATCTGAAAAATTGCCAATCATTTTTGGCGGTCAAGTTAATGGATCAAAGATCAATCTGTTCAGGAGTCGGAAATTATATTCTCTCGGAAGTGTTCCACGAAGCACGACTGGACCCTTTTGTTAAATGTCAAGAAATACGAGGCGAGAAGATGGACGCGTTGTGGAATGCTCTTCACAAGATTATGTCCGCTTCATATAAGCATGGAGGAATGTCTATGAGCGATTATGCAAATGTTAACGGAGATGAAGGAACGTTTGAGAATCTTCTACTCGTGTACGGGAAGGAGGGAAAGTTTATCAATAGTTCCGAAATCCATTCTTGTAAAGGTCCTCATGGAAGAACGATATTTTTCACCGCGGAAAATGGAACGGAAACTTTGAAAAAACTTGCAAAAGAAGCGGAAAGCATAAATGAGGAAGAAAATGCCGAAGAATCCGACAATGAAAACTCGTTAGAAAGCGAAAATGATGAGTGATTTGTGCAGATTATGATGAAATAAATGATTTTTCTTCATGGAAGAGAAATACAAGAAATCTATCCTTTTGAGGTGTACATAATGTTTTGTGAGAATCTGGAATGTGAAGAGACCGATTTCGGAATTCCTGAGTTCTTAGCCGATATCTATACACTAAAAAGGGATAGTTTCTGTCATCAGCCCGATATAGAATCATCTCATGATCCCCTCTTGAAATATCCCGATGAACGTAACATTATTCCCATCACCGTTTCCGAGTGTAAAGTAAAAAAGATTCCCCTCACGACAATTGAGCTTCGAGGAATCGGACAGAGAATTTTAAGCGAGGAGATGGTTTGTATGTCATGCCAAAATCCTGTATTTTTCATCCGAAAGACGGGGGATAAATGGTTTTGTCCTCTATGTGCGAAAAATATGATGGAAGACATGGGGATTTCTACACGTCCTGAATGTTGCGGCTATCCTTCCGGATGTGATTCTTGCGGAGGAGTAGTTAATAGAATGGCCTTAATTCATACGGGAAAGAAAACAGTGCTCTTATGTCTCCGAGATGAATGTTTGATGCCTTTCAAGTATTGTTTACCGAATAGCAATGCTATGGTGTGCACATGCGAGATAGATTCATTATCCGATTTGAAGGCTCAAAATGTAATAATTGACGATCTTTCTGGAACAGTCGGAAACTATCTCATTAAGAAATACCATGCATGCAGAAAAGAAATGGTTTTGGCTGACCTTCACATGACTCGGAAAGATAGATGCCTTCCATGTCAATTAGCAGAACGTTATCAGGTCATTGATGAAGAATTCTCCAATTGGGAAAAAGTAGACGGTGAAAAGATTACGTGTTCCTGCAGTTTTTCCTTTCTGACATCGTCATATTCCAATTCATGCCGAAAAGGAAGTTCTCTACTTTCCACTCCCGTAAGTAGTTCAAACTGTTTGCGCAGCCAATCAAGCGGAGATCTGACGGACGAATACACAGATTCAACCAGCGAAATATGACGATTCATCTGGGCTGAGCCTGTTTGAACTTCTCTTTCCAATCTGGACAATGTTTGTTGCATATTAGCATTCGCAAGTTTTAGCTCGCGAATCTCATCAATAAGTGTTTGAAATAATTCGTCCTTATTCATTATGTAAACATTCAGATATTATTCCGTTTTGCATAAATTGAATTTATCGCAAACCATAAATGTCGTGAATCATCATTATCCCGAAATGTCAGCACATTCAAGTCGGACTCTAGAAAGGAAATATGAAGAATCCAAATTCTATCACCAAAATGGCCAGATCTCAAGACGAGAATTTCATCAGAATGGTAAAAAGAATGGAGAGCGCACACTCTGGTACGAGAATGGACAGATTGAAGAACGAGTATTTTGTCGGAACGATTACCCAGATGGAGAATGTAAAGATTGGCACGAAAATGGAAACGTCTGGGCGATTGGATTTTACGCGAAAGGTCACCTGACAGGCGAACGTAGATCCTGGCATGAGGATGGAAAGCTTCGGAGACATCATTTTTGGAGGAATGGGCAACTGATAGATGAAAATTTTACCAGCTCCAAGAGACGAGTATTTCTCAGAGTAGCCAAGCGTTTCCGGGAACGTCTCATCGATTCCGCGAATGCTTCGATTATATCGGACTTGATGAAAGTCGTCTCTCATCTCTGATATAACCTCCACATCAGCAAAGAATGATTCATACCAATGTATGAATCATGACAATTTAGAATATTCTTAATAGATCGGAAATAATGTAACTATCAATTGCTAAAGTCTTGGAACGTAATTGTCTTCTTAACTTCAATATATTACATTTCTTTCTGATGGTGAATTTGGAGTCGACAATTTCGGCATCTCGATAGTAAGAATGAATGACCAATTCCCCATTATCACACCATTTTTTGAATTCTCCTTCAAGTTTACCGTCACGACAGTGATCATACGATATGATTTTTCCTTTCTCGTCCCAGATTCTACATTCTCCGTCTGGTATGCCATTGTGATAAAATTCATGTATTCCGAGTTGTCCGGTCGGATACCATCCTTTGCATTCTCCCTCTATTTCTTCATTATGATGATATCTCAGAGTTTTGAGTTGGCCATTATCGTACCAGCATCTGTATTCTCCTTCACGTTTTCCATTTTGATAGAATTCTTGTTTGTGCAGTTTTCCATTCCAGTGCCAAACCTCACGTTTTCCTTCTCTGTTTCCGTCTCGATAAAATTCCCGCGATTCAACCTTTTCATTCCTATTCCAAATTTTCCGAATTCCTTCGAGTTTTCCGTTGTGATAAGATTCCAGAACCCAAACCTGCATATCTCGATTCCAATATGCTCCCTTCAATTTTCCGTATTGACAAATCCCCAATTTTTCGTCTTGTTCATTTGCATACGGGGATCTGCATTTGTTCGGTTGAATAGAGATAAACATTGAAAATAAATAAGCAGATAAACAAGGAAGAAAAAGTCATTTTCGGGGCGGGGGCATTCGCTTCGCTCATTCCCCCGGGCCCCCTTCATGTTTTCAAGAACTCTTCTCAGGATCCCTCATGCTTTATTCTGGGGGGCCCGGGGGTGCCAAGCTCCCCCGAAAATGCAGAAAAACAAGGACGAAAATCAGTACCAGCAAAACAATGACAACTATTGCGGAAATAGAATGTTTAGTCGATGATCGTGCTCTCCATCCTTCATTCACTTGTGGAGGCGCAAGACGAGGAGTTTTGCAATCTCGTACATAACCATAAGTTCCCGCGTCCCGACAGTCTGGATCTACCATATTTCTGCAGGTGCTCACACAAGAGCCGTGAAGATCGAAACATGAAGCAACTATTTGATGAGAAGAACAAGCCATATTGCAACTAATTTAGAAATTCCTATTCTTATACCATGCAGAATTTGACCGTTCTATCACAATATCTGAAACGTCTGTAAGTATTTGCAAGTGCGGTAAGATGAATTTGTTTGATGACATATTACTGTATGATTCATCTCGTCCTGCTCCAAGCATTACGGAAATATTGTTATGGACTGGTGTAATTCTGGTAGTATCGAATGTAATATTTATGACAGTTTGCGCCTTATTTGGTGTTGATAGTTCCGATACTCTGGATAAAGAGAAGGACAAGGAATATGTCGAGTGGGCAAAGAATAACGTCTCTCCCTGGGCAGTGGCAAGCTCAGAACTTCTCAATTCCAGTATTTACAGCCCAATTGCGGAAGAGTTAGCCTTTCGAGTACTGTTGCTCAAATTCATCTGTGTTAGGGGATTAAAATTAAACTTTTGGGTTGCGAACTTTATCCAGGCTTCCGTATTCGGAACAATGCATATGAGTAATGTCACATTTACAACCCAGACAAAAAACTATACTTACTTGCAATCGATTAGCGCGGGAATTTCCGGACTAATTTCCGGATTCGTATATCGACAATCAAACAGTATTCTTCCGTCTCTCATAGCCCACATGCTGAACAATGCTAGTGCCGGTATAAGCGAAGTGGTTGGATATGTCAAGTATCGCAAAGATAACCAGCAATCGTCATCCAAACGGAAATTGTAAAGAAAAAATTAGACTGTAATAATCAAGAGTTCTCTTGATTATTCTTTTGTGACCCCACTCATCACTTGCTTTCATTGAGCTGTTTTAGTAGGGCCATTAGCTCCGCTGTTATCTTGCTTTGTGTTTCCAGCAAGTCGAGAAGTCGAGTTTTCACGGATTCGTTCTTGTTTCCGCTCTCCTCTTTCTTTGTCTGTGAATCTTCACAGTTTCCTATGCTGACCAGTTGTCCGTTGTGATACCATTCCAATTTTACGATGTCGCCCTTGCTGTTCCAGCGAATGAACTTTCCCTCTAATTTCCCATCCTAAAAAAAGTATAGAGATTTAGGTTTTCCATTTTCATGCCAGGACTTAACTTCTCCTTCCGGCGTATCGGAACGATAAAATGCGGACATTCTGGGACGTCCATTTTCATACCATGTCTTGTGCGTCCCCTCCCATTTTCCATTCTTGGAATTTAGCTGCTCCTCGGGATATCCGTTCTCATGCCATGACTCATAGCTGACAACACCGTCTTTATTTACTACCAAACTTTTCAACACTCCGTTACCGTGATAAGTTCTAACCTCTGGGATGTCTTCCTTGTCGCACAGATTGGAGGAGGAACTGGTGGAAGCGGAGGTTGACATTGTCAGATGTGAGATGGGGGAATGGTTACTCGAATCATTGAACATTAAAAAATCAATTTATTCATCGGTTGTATGTGTTAAATTAAAATTGACATAATATCTGAAATCAAATATTCCGATAACTTATTTCGAACTCTCTTACCAATTGCTCGTCTGAACAAGTTGGTTTTCAATTGCAAACATTTCATCTTGTTAACGAATCGGAAATGGTAATTGATGCAAAGTCCATCTTGATAGAATTTGGAAATTTGTAAGAATGAATCAGGACTCCATATCTTGCATTCTCCTTCTAGTTTTCCGTCTTGATAGAATTCTTTCGATGAGATGTGGCCATTTTCATACCAAAGTTTACTTTCCCCATGCAATTTTCCACGCTGGAAATGCTCTTCTAACTGTATCTGTCCATTCTTATGCCATCCTCTCCGCGTTCCTTCTCTCTTTCCGAGTTTAAAGAATGAATAACGTTTGAGCTGACCATTCGGATGCCATACTTGACATTCTCCGTTTAGCTGTCCGTCCAGATAAATTTCACATCTTTCTATTTGTCCATTTTCATACCATTGTTTCCGAGTTCCGTTGACTTTTCCGTTTTGATAGGATTCTTGAACTCGCGGATTTCCATTTCGGAACCAACTGTTATGCGAGCCATTTGAGACCCCATTTTTATAGAATGATTGTAGCCAAAGCTGACCATTATCATGCCACACACGATACTGTCCGTCCCGATTTCCATCTCGATAATTTGCTTCCTTCCAAATCCTTCCATTTTCATGCCATTTCTTGAGTTGATTAGTCATTATCTATCGATTGGAAAGATAATAAATGGTCCGTCTTCGATCTGACGTTGGAAATCGGAAAATGTGAACGATCTAATAAATTTGAGATCATAAATCATAACTGAATTATTAGGTTTCTAATACTCAATATATAGTCCGCTTTAATAATGATTGATGAGTTATCGCAAATTACGCCTCACCTGTTTCTGAGTAATTGGAGATCGAGCGAAAATCCGAAACTTCTAAAAAGCAATCAAATTCGAGCAATATTAACTGCCGAAACTCGACCCCGGAGTAAAGAGACGCTAAAAATGTATCAAACTTTCGGAATAGCATACAAGCAGATCTATATTCAAGATTCCCCGACGGAAGATATTTCCTTATACTTCAACTCTACGTATGATTTTATCGAAAGTTTCATTTCCAAGGGGCAAAATGTTCTGGTAAACTGTCATGCAGGAATAAGCCGCAGCACCACTCTGATATTAAACTGGATTATTCGTAGCTGGTATGAAACCTGCCCGGAAAATTTAAATCCTTATAACGCGGTAATGGAAGCGCTAGAATTCGTCCGACAAAGGAGACCCATTGTCAATCCCAATATCGGATTTATGAAACAACTGGATATGGCTGCAGAACTTTATAAGGAATCTTGTCAGCAGCACTTAAAAGAAATGGGCAATATTTCCAATTCTCGGCCTTACCCAATGAATCCCATGAGTGCTCGCGCGAATCCGATGCCCAGTCAGATGGGAATGAATGCTCCAAGAATGGGATCGAATGTTCAGGATGTTGTTTCCGCTCCACAAGCCGGGGGAGCCGATCCTAGCATCATCTTTCTTACCAACCAGGATTTTGATCCTCAGGGAAATCTGACGAATTTTTCCGGAATTAATGCGGTAGTTTGGTTCTTTTCACATGGATGTGGACATTGTCAGCACATGAAATCGGAATATGAAAAGTTTGCAATGTCGCTCGCAAATAGTCCATCAATTCGTGCTTTGGCGGTTGATACAGCGAAACACCGAGATCTGATGATGAGAATTAAACCGGAAACATTTGGTTTTGCCGTCATGGGCGTGCCGATGGTTGTGGGATATAACAAGGGAAAATTTTACAGCGAGTATGCAGATGATGATCGCGCAAAATTCCGAACCGCAGAATCTCTGCTTCAATATGCGTCTGGAATTGGAAGCGCTCCGATCGAATCTCGTTAATTTTCACAGGCCTAATGAAAATTTTATTTTCATTAGTCTACGTAATCGAGCTGGCGAATGAGCGCGGATAAATATGCCAAATGTCCTGCAGCGACTAATAATGCTCAAGCATGTCCGTCAAGCTTTATTGCGGATGAATTTGCCGATCCGAACATCATGGGAAAAACAGTAAATTGCGGCTGGTATTGTCTACGAAATTGTTCTCCTGAGAAATTGATGCCGATATTCTTAAATCTGCCAAAAGTTGGATTATTTAAACTGTCTGGAGGACAAATTCGGATACCAATTGATTACATAAATTTTGAGTTTGTGACATCAACTGAACACATAATGATTTCCATTTCTCGAGATACCGGCAAGGAATCGTGGGAATGGGACGACTCAGAATATGATGATAACAGTATTCCATATTCACAGTATTTGAAGAAAATTGGTTTCACGGACGAGGGTACGCGATTTTCAGACTTGGCAAATCAGCTATGCAAGTGGTTTAAACGTCAGGACCCGGATACAAAAATTCAGACAGAATGTTCTGCCGGTTTGGAGGATCCAATAATGATGGCTGATGATATCGCAAATCTCGAATTTGTCGGATTTGATAGGCCGTTTTTTCGACCTGTCTCAGAGTGGACAAACAATGGAGAATATGTCGAAACGGAATCGATAGTTCTTAATGAACCGGAAATTGCGTCTGAGAAAAAAGTCGCGGAAGCCGAGTCTGATTCCGATAAAATCATCTACGATTTAAAATTAACGACAATGGGCAGCAATCTTGAGAGGTGGCGTCAGATTTTGAACAAATATTCTTCTCCAGATCTGAATAAGGAAAATCTCCGAAAGGTGATTGACTGGTCTATTACCAATGATCGATGGGACGTAATTTCAGCCATATTGACTATTCCGAAATATCAATACATATTCGATGAAATAGGTGACAGTTGGAAAACCCCGCTTGTCAAATGGGCAAAGGAATACCTTGATCAATCGGACAGACCAACGCATTACATGTTTGCAACAGATGACATTCGACTATTCAAACTATTTTATCCGAATAACCTGGATGTTCCCGAATACGTGGTCAAGGAAATAAACAATCATCCAGGTGCTAGAGAGATTCGATTATACATTGAAAAGCATTTTGTTTATCGTACCCGAGAGCAAGATCAGATCTGTAATAAACACTTATTGATTCCGATAAAGAGAACAGCGGAATGGCTTGTAGTGCCTTATAGAAGGATCTTCAAAAAACTGCACATCTTCGTCAACAAAGGACGTTCCGCGGAAGTCAAGCCCATCGAAAATGCGGAAATACTAATATCATCAAGTAGTCTGGATATGGGCTTGGCCTCATTTCTTGAAGGTTATAAAAGTCCATCTGTAGATTCCCTGCTTTTTGATACAAATCAGAAATTTATCGAGGGTCTTTCCGATCGAGAAATTACAGTTCTTTCAGGTTACACATTTATTGGGGATAGATTGGTCAATTTATATCTTCGAGATGATCCCGAGTTTGATACGTATGTGTCAAAAAAGTTGGCAAAACTGTCGGATTCTGAAATTGCGCCAATTCACTATCAGATTCTTGACAGATTTCCGGAAATGAGTAGAACTTCGTCTTCAAGCGTAAATATATGGCTCCGAGAAGCCGTCAACAGTAATCCCGATTTTTATCTCATTATTAGAGAGTGTGTAGGAAGGTTTATAGATGAACTGATGGCGATATTCGCAAAAGCTCCGACTGTAAAGACAGGATTCAGCGTCTTCCGGGGAACGAAAACCTTCTATTATAAATCTGAAGGCTCCAATCAGTTTGAAAATATTGATTTCATGTCCACGAGTGTAAATCCAATGACAGCCATGAATTTTGCAGATAATGACTGTTGTTTCACACAGTTTAATCTTAGAGCGGGAACTCGTATAATTTTTCTAGAACCGATTACTCAGGTAAAGGGAGAGGTGGAATTTCTACTTTCGCCCCATCAGAAGTTTGTCATGACAAAACATCGGTTGAAAAAATTCACTGTAATACCGCCAAAACTTACCGACTATATCACCGATGTTTGCAAGAATAAGGGGCGCACGATGAGATATACCGTCATGAACGGTGTTTGATTTGATCTCGTCAGTCCCGGTTCCCTAATTTCTATCAATTGTCATCTATCGGATGACAATTTCGCAGAATATAAATAGAGTTTTCATCCAATATATAAACAATTATTCAATTGCTATACTATGGCTTCCAGTATTGATCTTTCTTCTCCGATATCCCAAATCACTGATGGACTGAAAAACTTGAATGAGACGGATTTCCGATCTTTGCTTGATAAATTATCCGACGCTTATCACAATCAACAACCACTCGTAAGCGATGAGTTGTACGATTTATTTGAATCTGTCTTTGTTTCCCGATTCGGAAATAAGCTGAAAGTTGGAGCTCCTCCTTCCAAGGAATCATCGAATAAGGATGAAAAATCTCGAAAACCAAAACCTCCGAAACGAAATAAAGATGGAATAATTGTTCGTCCTTCCGGAGCCAGAGTACAGGTCGCAGCCCTTCCTATTCCCCTGTTTGGATTAGACAAGGCAAATGATGATCATGGATTAAATCTTTTTCGTAAACGTTGCGAGGCGCTGAAAGAAGCGGAAATGAAGAGTAATAAAAATCGTAGCGAGCCACTCAAATTCATCTTGACAGAAAAGTTGGACGGTTGCGCGGGATATTTGAGTCTCGGACCAAAAGAATCACGATTAATTAAACGGGGAGACGAAAAAGAGGGAACAGATATTAGTTATCTGCTACCATCTATGTCTCTCCCGAAATTGGATCATCAGATGGTCGTCAAGGTAGAATTGGTTATGCCTCGCAAAGTATGGGAAGAGAAATACTCCGAGGAATATAAAAATCCCAGAAACATGGTTGCTGGAATAACAAACGCAAAAGAAATTGAAGCAGAGAAGATTCGAGATTTGCACGTTGTCGCTTTTCACATTTACGACGAGGATTTACCGAATTATCATCAACTTGATGCAAAAGAAGCGCTAAATAAGCTGAAAGATTTGAAATTTCATATTCCAGATCATGATGTAGTTTCTCCGGAAGATTTGAATGTTGAAAAAATGACAGCGTGGGTGAAGAATCATAAACTTTCTTCAAAATATGATATTGACGGGGTATGTATTGTTCCGAATATTATTAGAAAGTACGATTCCGATAGAGATCCGCAACATGTCATGGCTTTCAAGATTGTTGGAGATACCGGAGTGACCGAGATTATTCGTCTGGAGTGGGAAGTGAAAAAACGCGGATTGTGGATGCCTGTAGCCATTGTTAAACCGGTTCAGCTCGCGGGAGCAACTATTCGGCGAGTAGCTTGTTATCATGCGAATTTTGTCCGAGATCAGGGCTTGGGTCCAGGAGCAAAAGTTGTGATTACTCGATCGGGAGATACCATCCCGAAAATTATCAATGTCATTCAGAAGACGGATCCGCAATATCCAGATGAAGATTGGGAATGGATAGAAACCGATGACGGTTCTGACCCGGTGGATATTCGTTTTACCGGAGATAAGTGTCAAGAACAAGAAGTTGCTCAAATTTGCGCTTTTTTTAAGGAACGTGGGGCGGAATATTTGGGAGAGAAGACTATTACTCGACTTTATGAGGGAGACTTCGATTCTCTAAAGAAACTGTTCAACGCAAAAATTGAAGATATCATCAAGATTCCCGGATTCAAAACGCGATCAGCCGAACGTGTAGTGGAAAATATTCAAAAAGCTATTACTGATGCTCCTTTAGCGGAAATTATGGCAGGATCTTGTTTATTTCCGAATCTTGGAGCCAAACGTTTACGATTGATTATTGAGACCATTCCTGACATCATGGACATTAAGACTTCCGATGAACTGGATGAGGCTCGGGAAAAGATCATCAAGATTAATGGCCTGGGAGGAAAACTCGCGGATATTTGGGTTGAGCATTTCTTTGAGTTTCGGGACTGGTTGCGGGAACATGACGAGATTAAGATTGAAGAAGGTTCGAAAAATGAGGACGTGCTTGTTATTTCGATTAAGGGTAAAAATTCGGAACAATCATCTTCTAGTTCTACTTCCGCTCCGGCAGGCAAACTTGCTGGAGAAGTGATTGTTTTTACAGGATGTCGTGCAGACCGGCTGATGGAACGTGCTATTCATAAAGCTGGAGGTTCAGTCGGAAGTGCGGTTTCTGGAAAGACTACCATTTTGGTCGTGAAAAGTCGGGACAAGATTACTAAGAAAATGGAAAGCGCTCAAGAACGAGGAGTGAAGATCGTATCATGGGATGAATTTTCAGCGGAATGGTCAACTGATATGTTTTAATTCGTTTGAAGTTTATACGAACTTCAAACCATCATCCGACTTTGAGTTTTCGCGTCTGCGGTCTAACGAACTTACCGATCTGACCAAAATTGGCGAATCATAAATTTCCGAATAAATCAATCTGTGAAATAGATATATTGTATGAAATAATTATTTGTTATATAATACGCCTTTCAGTTATTGAATGTCCACATTTAAATGTTAGCCGATGAAAGATTGAAAAAGTGGATATGCGGAAATATTGTTCCGTATCTATTATCCGATCAAAATGATCGGATAGTGTATTGGATTGTGATGGTTTATAGTTGTCGGAAATCTTGGCCGAATTTTTACTTTTTGGAATAATTGTAAACATCTCGAGCAAGCATGTAGGATGATACAGGAAGAGAAATAGGCCAAGTCACCACAGCCGCCGCTCCTATCATTCCTCCTTTGAGCGCATTTTTCCCGATAGTTGAGTCGAGAGGTTGATTGGTATCCATTTGATATCGTGCAGTCAAGGCTCCTTGAAAAACAGTTCCAAATACAGACCAGCCAACAATGTTTTCACGAGTCAAAGTTTGCTTGTAGAAATTCCAGAATCTGGACATGATTGAATGAAGGAGTAAATCTGCTACATTAAATGAACAAAAAATCAATTTATGCTCGGAGCATTCGCTTTCTCGGATCCCTCACATGTTTCCGGGGACATTCACTTCTCTCATTCCTTCGAATCTCCTCATGCTTCTATTCTGGGGGGCCCGGGGGAGCTTGGCGCCCCCGAAAAATTATTACACGCCAAGAAAAAATTAAAAAGAACTTTAAGCTTCAATTGTCGAGAGTGCCAGGAAAGATTGGGTGAGAGCTGGCGCAGCGATGTCCCAAAATTTATTCTCTAAATGCAGCTTAAACGGGTAACGTTACAAGCAAACAACCTCATTTGCAATTCATGTCTTCCACCAAAACTGCCAAGAAAACTTCCAGTACTAAGAAAACTTCCGCCGCTGCCGCGAGCAAGGATAAGAAGGCAAAGAGTGAGGAGGTAAAGGATTCCAAGGCCGCATCTCCGGCTCAGGACCAAACTTCCGCGACTGAGAAGAAGGAGCGTCAACGCCGCACTGTGGACAAGGAGAGTGTGGACACTGCGTTCACCGATCTCCAAGCCCGTATTGCGGTTGAGATTGAGCGTTTGCGCGAGGCTGACGGTAAGGTGAGGGGCATTAAGTTTCTGCGTTCTATCGGGAAGGCCATCAAGACCCTGCATAGTGATACGAAGCGCGTCATGAAGCTCAAGAAGAGAAATAATCGTAAGACGACAGTTGAGTCGGGATTTTTGCGCCCCGTAAAGATCTCGAAAGAGCTGGCTCAATTCACTGGTTGGGACGCCGCGCAAACCTATCTTCGTCGTAATGTCACCAAGCACATTTGCAATTATATTAAGGAGCACCATCTCTATGACGAGAAGGACAAGCGTAATATTCTGTGCGACGACAAGCTCAAGGCATTGCTGAACTATGACCCAGCAAATGTCCCCATGGGCAAGGACGGAAAGCCAGCAGTCCTGAACTACTTCCGCCTGCAGAAGTATCTGAAGCCTCACTTCATCAAGATTGAGGGCGTAGTCAAGGCAGAGGTCGAGAAGTTGGAATCCAAGACTGAGGCTCCAAGCGCAGAAGCCAAGGCAGCAAAGAAGGAGAAGCCAGCAACCACCAAGAAGCCTACGGCTGCAAAGGCGGCAGCGCCAGCTAAGGCCGCAGCCAAGCCGGCTGCCGCCAAGGTAGAAGATGAGGACGTGGAGGATGAAGATCTGGACGACTAAATAAGTTTGAATAAACATAAAATTGCCGATGTTTATCGGTAATTTATTGAATTGTAGAAAAGAACCCATTTTTCGCTTTAGAGAATGGAGGCACTCCTGGGAGTGCCTTGGCATGTGGACTCGAAATTCTTCCACGTTAAATTTTCAGACTTCACGGCATTTTTTCTATTACTGAATTGTTGATAGATATCAACAATTAGAGCAGATATATCAGGTCGGAAATAATGTAAATACTAACCACGGGTATCAAATATCTGGTTCGAAAACGTTTTAGAGTTTTGAAAGTTAAGATTCGAAAATTGCGGGTATAAATTCCATAATGTTCCGGTTCATCATAAACTGCTAAATCGAACCAACCACAAGGGAAACTTGACATTTCAAATAATTTATGAACCATGTCAGGATTTAAATTATTTCGATTTACTCATCATCCACATTTTCCACAGGATCTATATGAAGAAATCTATTCTCTTCCGGTAAATACAATATCTTTACAGAAACTGGAATTCCTACATATTTATCTCCCACTTTTCGGACAGTACTTCCCGACTCAACAATCAGCTTATCATTAGTTGTCGGATTTGTATCTTTTTTTGACAAATGTCGAGTAATTGCTAGATGTCAAGACTAAAAAACTCAATTTGAGCATGCCGATTTACTCGATAATTTCTCGTTGATATATGTTCTTAGTTTTTCTATCTTTTTGGCTTTATTTCCATGTTTTGGAATATCATAATTATCAAGAAAAGAATCAAGCTTCTTATTCGTAAACGATTCAAGATCTTTCAATAAATCCTTTAGTTCCGACAGATTCACTCGAATATTGACATTTACATTATTGGCAGTATTTATTTGCATATTTTCACACGCCTGAATCCTCAAATCACACTTTTCATCCTCAGATTTTGGTTCGTCTGTAACTTTTTCATCTGAACTTTCATCATCTGCCTGAGTTCCTATATCTTCTTCTCCTGCCGAAGTTTCCTCAGTAATGAACTGGTTATATGCATCTATCACGTCAGATTCGGCAAACCGATAACTAACATTGATAACATCGCAAATGTCCATTGCTCCTTTTCTGAGCGTTTCTAACTCTTCATTGAATAATTCATGAGATCGAGGTTTTCGTTGTTCTTTAAATTTTTTCTTCATATTGCTTTCAATGAGACTATAATCATCTTCATCCAAATACATAATAAAATCGAGAAGAGTATGCGGAGCATTTCTACGAGCAGATTTTAAGACACCGTTCATATCCTTAGTTTTTCCTATTTTGAATCGATCCGTTTGTGCTCTTTCATCATCGTGATGACAATAGATACAAAATCCTTCTTCAAGTTGAGGATGTGAGCGTTTCATTTTTAGTTTTTCATTTCTTATCTTCAACTGTGTGTTGTCTCGAGACAGATTTTTGATTTTCTCATCCTTGACTTCATTTTCCGCTTTTAATGTCCTATTCTTGATTCTCAACTCTTTGTATTTCTCTTTCCATATAGAGTCAAGCTCGGATACAGATTTTTCTTTTCTGAGAGTAACAGATCCTGTGAGGAATAAATTATCCAGCCATATACACACTTGAGCCGCAAAATCGGGACTAATATGTTGGGCATAATTATAGGCCAATAATCGGTGTCCAAATGTACGCTGCGTTTTACCGACTCTAGATACTTGGACAATTTTCACACCCCGAATTTCGGGGTGTGAAGAAAGTGCCCGAATCAGAGCTGCAGTTTTTTCACTTTCCATATAATGATCCAGACGATGATGTCCGGCCTTAGCTAACGAAGTAAGATCTACGAACCCATCCTGTCTCACTGGAATAAGATATTTATCTCCCGACGACAAAACCAGCTCACAATTTGTCAATTGAACTGTATTTTTATCTGTTTCATCGTCGTGTTTTTCATCACCGTGCTTTTCATCATTTTCGGAAATTTCTGAAAGCTGATTTACAGCATTTGATAATTGCCGTTGTCTCCATTCGGTCTGATATTCCAAATAAAGTTTATAAAGAATTTGTTGTGCTACTGCCTGTCTACGAATTTCATTACTTCGAGCAGTGTTAACATTCATTTGCCATTGCAGAAGGCACGAATAGCTTATAGCTAACACTTTAACACGTTCCGGCTGTTTTTCGGCCCCAAGGATCGAGGTCGCATCAATGCGACTCTCATAAACAAAGTCTTTACCGACCCGAAAATTTGATCGAAGATTTTTGAGAGCCGCTTCGCGTTGATGTTTATATGTTCCTTCATAACCGAGATAGTCAAGTAGTCCCTTATCAACAGCACAGAACTTATTTGAGACATTCCATGCGTTCCAGTATTCATCTACGAGAAAATCTTCTATCGGAAGTTTTAGTTCGTGAACAAATTCTTTAATCGTAAAAAGTTTAGGATGGTTCAAATAGGGCTTGTAAATTTCTGGACGAAAAACGGAAAAATCAAAAGTTTTCTCTTCATTGTTTAATTCGTCGACGAACTCGTCTTTTTGATCGAGGTCCACGACTTTTTCATCTTTGCTGCTCATTTGTCGAGATATTTTCCACGCTTCATTCCATGAACCAAACATTCTAATAATCTGAGATGAACTAGGCCAATGATTTCCTTCATTCCATTCTCTAACTGACGGGGAATATCTCTTGGCCTCTTCAAAACTTCTTAAAGCTTGCAGGCATTCGTCTTTTGTGGCATTCACGTTTAGATCGACTGATCTTAACGCATCATCCCAAGTTCCATACACTGTTATAATTTCCGGATAACTTGGTTGGAGATCATTATCTCGCCATTCATCGACTTTGGGGCGAGTTCCATGTTGTTCAACAAATTTTTTGAACGCAGCTATAATATCTTCTTCTTTCACGCTGGTTTTATTTTCCGCTTTTGGAGTAAATCCAGCCGCGACCACGGCTTCGTTCCAACTGCCAAAAATTTGTGTTAGGAAGGTCGAGGATGGTTTGTAATGAAGACGTCCCCAATCGTTTGCGCTTGGAAGAACGCCTCCCAATTCAGCAACGGTTTTTCGCATTTCCGCGATCAATTTTCCCTTTCTTATTGCATTTTTGTTTATTCCCGCCTGCTCGAGGGCCCCAGACCAAGATCCAAATGTGCGTATGATTGTACTAAACGATGGAGGACCTTTCCATTTATCCTTTTTTGGTATTTCCTGAGTTTGTTCAAAATGATCACGAAGAGCTTGTAACATTTCATCGGGAGTATGAGTTTTTGACATATTTTTAGTCATCACATCATCCCTTTAATCCCCTCATCCAAGAAAAATTTGCTAAAATATGGCATGACACTTTTTGTTTCATGCAAAGTTACATAACACTTTTCGTTTCACTACGCTCATTCCATTTAAACCAAAAGGTTTGAACATCAATTTTCAGTATGCCTGATCCGAATATCCCACTACCCGACAATGATGAACAAGACGATTCTTACGGATTAGTCACACTTTTACATGAATCAACCGAAAATGGCTTATTGACAGCCGAATGGCAAGTTCAATTAAAAGGCCAAATACAGACCATCAAATCGGTTCGCGACTTAATCAATTGGGGTGATCACGGTTACAACTCTTGGACCGATAAATTGCGACTTGATCGGTTTTATGACAATCGCGGCATAGAAATCGGAATGATAGTCGCCGACAAGGAATCCAGCGAAGACATTGGATATTTTGAGGATCAATATTTCTGGTACATCCACGCAATAATAGACTGGATGGAGGAGCACTGGCCGGAAGAAAAACAATCACACTATAACATCGAAGTAAGTAAACCAAACATCACGAAACATTATCCGGAATTTAAAACCTCCGAATTCTTTGGTTTGTCATATATAAAATGAGAATTGTCGTAATCTCCATTATAACCATAATTTTACTTCTTCTAGGAGGCGTGATCGGTTATACAGTTCACAAACAACCAGGTGAAACTTGCCCTCTTGCTCCTAAAAATGCCGCAGATGGTATTCCCTGTCCGGAAGGATTTGTCTCATATTGCGCCAGTTTAGGAGGATTATGCTACAATCCCGCAACTGATATAACTTACAGCACGTATTACATGCCACAATACGATCATTGTCCTGATAAAAGTAAAGCTCATGCCTCGTCCAACATTCAGCCTTCACCAGTCTATTTTGGCAACACGCGAATGTGGATTCGCGAAGGCGGAAAACAAAAGTCTGGATGCACGGATATGTCGGGGGCGCCAAGCTCCCCCGTGCCCCCCAGAATAGAAAAATGAGTGGAGCAAATGCCACCGAAATCACCTGTTTATCTCATCGCATAATGAGATAAATTTTTACAGTTCGATCATTTCAAGCAGATTTGGCTAACAAGGAAAGCAATATTTCGCCATGGCAAACATGCTCATTGTCCGGACGAACACGATCAATCTTTCCATCCACGCACCAGCAGCCTAAAATTTTTCCTTTCAGTTCTTCCAGATCAACCTTACTTTCATTCAATTTCTTTTGGATATGTTCCCGATACCTGATCAGCACTTCATCACGAGTTCCATCCTTTCCGATCTTGTAGGGATTTGCCCACACACTATCTCTCGATGGATAGCGAGTTTTCACAATCTCTCCCGAAGGCGTCTTTCGGGAAACAAATACGACACCTCCTCTTCCAATGTACAAATGATTCTTTTCCTCACACCACTCCTTCAAATCGTGAAATTCCGGTCTAATATGTTTAACGGAAACATTGACAACCGTAGCCATGTTATGATCAACAACCATCTCCAAACTAGAACTCAGTTAATTGATGATCAACTGGTCATCAATTGTAATCTTTTGTATTATGAATTATCTAACACATATCCTAATGGAAGTATTGATGTTTTATTTCTATTTTATCATTCCGCAAAGCACCTTCCAGATAACCAGACAGCTCACCGTCTTCCCCAACTTGATCATTTATTCCGTCCGTGACATTTGAGGCTCCGGTGTCCATCCAACCGGGAAATGGGGAACTTTGTCTAATTATGCTATCAAGATCGGTCTTGACGCTTACACCAGGTTGATCTTTGAGTTCCTCCTCTACTTGACTGATCGCGCTGAGAATTGCATCAATATACACTTCAGTCACCTTATCAATACCCTCCAATTCGGACGGAATAATCACTTGATTCACGAATTCCCACAGATGAGGAAATCGAGTCTTGTATGATGATGCAGAAGGAACGATAGACTGATTTGCGGATTCAGATGACATATTGAGTATTGAAGAGAAAGTAAAATCGGATATAATAGATTCATAAAAAGTCGGTTAATCATGAAGCTCAGGCTTCGTGATTATTTGTTTAGTTTATGTCATCAGGCGGATGAGAGGATTTCATTCGTCGTCATTTTCCGTTTCCGTCCTCAAACTGTCAAGCATCGACAAGACAAGAAAGAGATCGAAAACCGTCGTTATTGGCACGACAGCAACAATCGTAGGACCTTCCTGTTCTGGTCCTGCCTCTGGCGCCTGGATTGGTGGAGGCTGAGTGATCGGTTCCTTGGCAGTTCGGAATGTAAAGTTCTTGATCATGTTGATTTAGGGAAGAGGGATATTTTCATCTTCAGTCGAAAATGAAAAAGTCAATTTATGCATGGCAGTACAGATCTCTTAACTATAGTTTGATAAATGAGATTAGACAATTACGGACGTATTAGATTCCTTTTTATCAGCCAAAGATTCGGCGTAGAACTCAGACTTAACATAATACTGACCATCCACCAAAACCAAACCCATCTCCGGAATGATATACGGACGATCATCAATAGAGTTGGTCAAGAGCAGTTCAGAACGCTCAATCGAACATGATAAATCGGCCGCGTTACTATCATTGGGGACAAAGTCGAAAGAGATCTCGTTATACAACGGATAGACAAAATATACTCCCCACAGGATTTCCGTGTCGACATCAGCATTAATAGGCTGTCGATAAATAACCATGTCATTTGCCTTTAGAACAAATTCACATGCTTTATTTGCCCGAACAACCACTCTATCGAAAACCTGTCCAAAACGCTCAAACGTTCCACACTTTTCAGTCAATCTAATTTTGCCAGCAAGGGGCCAACAATGAAGGGAACTCTTATCATAAAAGGGATGAGCATTTCGCACCCATTCAACGATCTGTTTGCCATAGATTTCACCAATCTTATTACTTACAGATTCTCCCTTACTTATCAAAATATCATATCCGGCCGGATAAATCAGCTCCTGCATTATCAACTTACGTCTATCTTCGACGTCCAGAAAACAAGAATCATATTCTACGGCGCCATTTCTTGGGCCTCTCACATCGGATAATTGACACCAAGCCCCAAAATGCTGATACGGTAGGGCGACAATCGGAAACCATGAATCTCCGACTGGACTCTTGACATCGTCTGAACTAGCAATAATTTGCCGGCCAACAACAAGAAGGATACGACTTACATTATTTGCCAATTCCCCGGTTGCTCTAAACTGTTTAATCATGTCTTTCGATCGAGAAATTTGAAAGACTGCATAAGTGCTTGAGTACACATCCTCCTTAATTGTCACGAATCGGGGACGATCATTGCGGCTAACCTGCGAAGCTATATGTCCGGATACTGGATGGTCAGCCTTGACTTCCGGCAAAGATGGCATGAGGGTTCGTCGGAAAAAACTATTTACGATTCCGAGAGCTTCTTTCGTGTATCTGTACAAGAGATCGGCCATTATGAGCGATTTACAACAAAGAAATGGTCTTTAAATAGCCATTTTACTAAGACGATTCTTTATCAGCAAGAGCCCAATCAACGTACAAATCATTAGAAGCAGCATACACAGATTGATTCTAACGCTAAACGCCCAAGAAGTCAATGGAGACGAAACCCAGTACTTAATTTGATTGCTAAAAGTTGTCGCATAATTACTTGGAGAAGAGGATTGACGGAACATCATTGGAAACAACGCATATCTTTCCGGTTCCGAATCGAAAAAACAATCCAGACCTCTTTTTGCAGTCCTCGGAAGTTGAAATTTCGCGACTGCTTCCATTCCTTTCCGAGATAAACAATAAGCATGCCATTGGCTCCATCCTCCTCGAATTTCGTAAACATGTTCAAACGCAGAAGGTATAACTCGGAAAGTAACAGCATGTGGAAAACAGCCGAGAAAGAAGAAGCTATATCGATATTTCCCGACAAACGATACCACACTTCGCAACAGAGATAAAACATCAACATTCGAATAAAGTTCTGCATCATCCTCAAAAACCAGGATATTTTGATATCCTTGTTTCAATGCATGTTCGGCAACATCTGAATGAGCATTAGAGATGTGATAGGCGGGAGAATATTTCCCCTTCTCACACAAGTAAAACTGTGCCGGACAAGCAATTTCGGAAAACACCTTTCGAGCTGCTTCTTGTCGGTCTAACCTCTTACGAAGAGACAGACAATAAATTCCATCAAAACTCTTCCAATATTTCATTAATTTCTTTTCTCTTTCGGTCTGAACGGGAAAACTTATCGTCGGCTGTAATATGCCTTGTTCTCTTCCGATTTTTTCGGAACTATTCCCCGAAAACATTTTCGGGGGCACTTGGCGCCCCCGTGCCCCCCAGAATAGAGGCATAAGGGGTTTCGACGGAATGTCCTCGGAAACATGTGAGGGGTCCGGGGAAGCGAGCGCAGCGAGGGTCCCCGAAAACATTTGTCCAACCAAACAACTCTTTAACTTTTTTGCGTTCACACATCTTCAGGATAAAGCCTATAAATAAAAAGCAATTGATATATGGATATACCCAATCCAAAATATTCTAATTCGTATAATTCCGACAATTTGCAGAACGGCGGAATGACGGGCAATGATAAAGGTTCATCCGGAAGAATGGTCGCATCCCTAACAACCGTTCCAGAGCGGATACAGTATGTTCATGAGATTCTCAAGACCCTGCTAAACCAGAAAATGCCATTTTCTCGTATCTATTTGCATATTCCATACCAAAATCTGAAAGGGCGACATTACATGGTTCCGAATCATTTGACCGATTTTGCAAAGGCTAACGGGATAGTTATCAATCGATTAAAAGAAGATCTAGGTCCAATCACAAAATTAATTCCAGTCTTACGATTGGAATCTGATCCAGAAACAATCATTGTAACATTTGACGACGATACGCTTGTTCATCCGCTGGTGAGTTCTATACTTTTCCGCAAATGCCAAGAATATCCGCGAGCCTGCCTTAGTTTTTCCGGTTGGTGTGTGGGAAAATTTCCCTATCTATATCAGTTAGCAATTAAGAACAATCGGGACGTTGCTTGTGATTGGCTTCAGGGAGTTCATAGTATTGCTTATCGTCGGAAATTTCTGGACGAGGGAGAAATTCTACGATTTCCGCATAATCTTCCGACAAAGGAAAGATCCCTCTTAAAGATGAATGATGATCATTGGATTTCCGCCTATCTGGAAACGAAGAACATTCCCAAATTGGCAATTAATTATCCGGCAAGAGAGTTCTTTCAAACCCTAGTTCTTCCGGATGCTGATAAATCCATCTCATCGCAAGGTGGATTTTGGTCGGGAGTTAATAATCTATCGCAATATTTTCGAAGACAGAACATTTACAGACGGGAATTCGACTCTCAGAGCAGTGTGGTATATCTATCCGGAATGATGATATTAGTCACCATCATTGGATTTTTAATCATAAGCAGGTTGTTTCATAATCCGGCGAACTTTGGGCTGAGTGTCGCTCTGTTGATTTTGGCGCTTCTTCTTATGGGGAAGTATTTTATTTTGTATTCCGGATTTGCCCTTCGTCGGGTCCGGCTCGGAGATCCTATCCAATGGGGGAATTCTGTCCGGAATTAAGGAAATGGGAATTTTGTCTGTCGAATGTTTTGTGAAATGTTCTCGCAGGAATGTTAAAGAGTTTTGAATATTTTTCTCGATATGAGCATAATGGTGATGACTATAGAATGTTTGCATAAAGTAGATGGGCATCATGATAAAGAACGTTGCGGATAAAAGTTCAAACCATCGAGGAAATCTTCGCAAGACCAGACCGAAAAGGCATAAAGTAGCGGCCACCGCGGGTAGAAAGCATCGTCTCCATAAAATATCTTTCCGAGCTGCGGTAGCGGCTATTTCAATCTTTTTCAGCAAAGTCTCGGAAGAGTCGTCGACTGCCGGTTGACTTCCAGCATAACTTTTTCCATTACCTTCGCGGCATTGAGATTTGTCTTCCGTGTAAGGCCCTTGTGGACATTTCAGATCGGGAATTTCTCCCTTCTTCAAAGCTATACTTGTCAAGATAAGAAGAACGGAAAGTGCAAAAATGTCAATCAATATATGCATCTATCCGAAAATTACAGAACTTACAAAATACTTAAGCAACTCCTGGCAGAATTCTCCAATCCACACAAACAAGATGAGCGGAGAGAATATCGCATATCCGCATGCCATAAAGAATGATACAACCCACAATGTCGGGACAAAAAGAATAGCTTTGAACGAATATCGATCTTGCGGGTCCTGATGAACATCGTTAATAAATGCTGCAAACGCCATGATAAAAGATATCACTAAGATTACTCCGATTATGAACTTGGGAAATCCGATAGAAAAAGTAAATACGATCATCATGATGGGACTGAGCATTACACCCAAAGAAAGAAGTGACGCGAATGAGGCCACAGGGAACATAAAAAGCATCATTATTCCGTTTGCTGAAGGGTCCAAGGAGGGTTCGTAAGCGGCATAGAAGGAAAGAATAAACCCCGAAACAAGAGAAGAGATTACCATAAATCCAAGAATTTCATTTGAGAGGCCAACATCAGCCGTAACAATCGGAGTCATTGAATAATTTATCAAAGTTTCTATTCGCAATTAGTGATGGTAACAAATTCAATTTATGATTTACATGAATCATAAATTAAGCTGATGATAATTGCAAAACTTCTACAACTAGATATACGAGACTTTGATCGGTATGAAAAATGTCTGACCAATGAATACAAATCTTGGTATGAAAATGGACAGCTGGATCGTGAATTTTATCGAGATGGAGATATGGAGGAACGTAAATTTTATCACGAAAATGGCCAACTTTTCTCACGGGAACTTTATCGAAACGGAAAGGTGGAAGGATGTTATAGACAATGGCATGATAACGGTCATCCAGAATCGACATCATTTTATCGAAATGGAAAATCTGAAGGAAGTCGTACATTTTGGTTCCCTGATGGCCATGTAGAAATCAAAGATTTCTGTCGAAATGGAAAAAGGGAGGGAATTTGTAAGATATGGAATGAAGATGGTCAATGCGAGTTTCATGCATTTTACAGAAATGATCAAGCTGTTGATGCAAATTTTACTTTCCGCAAAAAGCGGGTCTTTCTTCGCATTATTAGAAGTTTTCGGAAACGTATTATCCATACCGCAAATACTATACTTATTTCCGATTTATCAAACATAATCTGTCAATTGTAAATATGCCGTTAAACAAATAAATACATAACTTACTTCAAGGAGATGGATGAAATCTATAAAGTGTGGCATGGAAATGGGCAGCTTGCGGCATGGGGAATATTCCGAAATGGGAAAAAGGAAGGAGAACACAAATCCTGGTATCGGAACGGCATGCTCGAAACGCTTGAATTTTATCAGGATGGAAAACTGACGGGTGAACGGAAAGAATGGTGGGACAATGGACAGATTTACGCTCTTCAACACTATCAAAATGAATTATTTGATGGTGAAGGCAAATATTGGTACATTAATGGACACGTTCGGGCTCGCGAATTTTGCCGGGAAGATAGTCTAGAAGGCGAGTATAAATCTTGGTATGCGGATGGTCGTCTCTCAGAACATGCGCTCTATCAAAATGGCAAAAGAGTAGATCATGATTTTAGTTTCTCCAAAAAGCAAGTGTTTCTTCGGATCATTAAAGGTTTTCGGAAACACGCTATCGGCATTGTAAATATCGCACTAATCTCCGATTTAGCCAAAATTTGTGCCAGTTCATGATAGATTCATTACCAAGTGGTAATGAATTTTATTGGTTTTGATGTCGTCTAAACATGATGATAAGAATGGAAATGTTAGTGATTGCAATACTTGTCTTACTATTGGTTCTCGGAAAATCAGGTTTCGTGTATCTGAATCTTCTATTATTTCTTCCGTTCATTCTAATGTTTGGATCTGGACCATATCGGGCATTCTCAAACTTTCTAATCTATGATTATTTGAATTGTGATACAGTTATTCCCGAATCATCCAGACCGATAATTTATGTTTGTAATTATCCTAGTTCTTGGCTGGATTATTTTGTTCCGGGAGTTTTTCCATCAAATATCTGCATCCTGGGAAGCTCGCAAATGGGAAAATATTTCGCGAAGCTGGCAGTTCCGACTGAGCAAGTGATTGTTGTCAACAGACCATATGTTCGGAGAAAATCGGGAAAGAAAATTGTCAGCAAGAACAATGGAACCTTTGAGCAAACCCTCGCGGCCGTGACGGAAAAGATAAAACGTGGGTTCTCTATCATGTGTTACGTGGATAGTAGTGTAAAAAGAATTCATCCTCGAGATATAGGAGAGCTTTATCATGGAATGTTTGCATTCTCCAAAATACTAAATATTCCGATTCAGCCGGTTGCGTTGGATCCTATTCGCAGAAACCGTTTTGGACACTTCTTAAACCGTCGATTTTGGATGAAGATGGGAAGAAGGCATATCGTCGAGGAAGAAAAACGAAGTATGGAAGAAGTCAGATTCTTTTTCCGAAACTCCTTGGAAGCATTTATAGAGCGTGAGAATGAAATAAAAGATTGATGAGATGTCCGATCATAAACGGAACAGCGTTTTATCTCGGTTTTTTCAGTTGATTCCCCGAATCTTTTGTATAAGTTATTTCTCCAATCACGAACGACGTGCTAAAATTCAATCCTTGTGGAATGAGTTGGGAATAGAGAATAAAATAGAATATACGTATGGATACCCGGATAGAAAGAGTTATAAATGTTCTTGTAAAGTTATCCAGGATCACGTTTCCACATTCCGAAAAGCATATCGAGAGAATTGGCCGTTTGTTTTCATCTTTGAAGATGACGCAACATTGTACGAGAATATGATGGAAACCGAGCTGGAAGAAATACAAAAGTTTTTGAATGTGGGGAAAGATGGGAGAGGATGGTCTGCACTAACTCTCGGATACGATCCTCGACATTTCTTCATGTATGATTCTTGGAATTTTGACAAGGATAAATCGGAAAAGAATAAGAAAAACATTTTCGGGGGCGCCAAGCGCCCCCGTGCCCCCCAGAATAGAGACGTGAGGGATTTCGGGGGAATGTCCTCGGAAACATGTGAGGGGTCCGGGGAAGCGAGCGTAGCGAGGGTCCCCGAAAACATTTTGTTCCGAATGAATGGTCTATTTTCTCATGCTTATTTGATCAGTCGAGAAGGAATGGAGAAATTCTTGCTTTCCTGGAGGGAGCCGGTTCATCCCTTGCATGTCGGAGTAATAGATTCATTCTTGTTAGTCGATGATGGAGTGTACGGATTAACGCATAATATATTTGGACAATTAGGCTTTGATATGAAGCAGGATTTTAATCATCTAAACACTTTCATATTCTGGCTTGCTAATTGGATTTGGTGGAATAGATTGGAAAATATCGGAATATTATTGATTGTTCTGTTTTTATGGAGAAAGATGAAAATGATTAGGGTTTAACGCGAAATAGACCATCTGCTATTCTTTTCCGAATAATTATTCTGGGTAGTAGTAATAATGGCATTTCAGGCCGTGACACAATCACTTCCGGGGATTGTTCGTTGGGAATCCCCAATGGGTAGATTGAATGTTTCGAATATGGCCAACGTTCTACTACTAAACAGTCTTAACAATTCGTCTGGAGCGTTTTCCAATCTCGGAACGACTGGATACACGGGATACACGGGATACACAGGTCCTGCAGGAAGCTCATCTAATACGGGAAGCACGGGAAGCACAGGATACACTGGATATACCGGACCTATCGGAACCGGAACCACGGGATACACTGGATACACAGGATACACTGGATACACGGGATATACCGGAGCTTCGCTTACTGGAAGCACGGGATACACTGGATACACGGGATATACTGGAGCTTCGCTCACTGGAAGCACAGGATACACAGGATACACTGGATATACTGGTCCGTCAATCACTGGCCCGACTGGCGCCTCAATTACTGGCCCCACGGGAAGCATTGGTTTAGTCGGATCAACATACGGAAATTATATTTATTGGAACACCTATGCAAATAGATTTCAACTTGGAACTACCCAAATAACTCTTGGATCAAACGTGGGATTGACAGGACAGGGAGCTAGTGCGGTCGCAATTGGAGATCAGGCTGGTCAGCTCAGTCAATCCACTCTCTCGGTTGCCATTGGATTTCAGGCAGGAAATACAGCTCAAGGAACGGGAGGAAATTCATCAATCGCAATTGGCCCGGGAGCAGGATCATTTTTTCAAGGAAAGGAAGCAGTTTCGATTGGCGATTCGGCTGGAGCAAATAATCAGGGAGGTTACTCCATTGCCATGGGATATTTTGCCGGATCAAATGGGCAGAGTACTGGCACAATTGCGTTGGGTATCTCAGCGGGAGGAAATCAAGGGGCAAATTCCGTCGCGGTTGGATCAAACGCTGGAGCTACAAATCAGGGAGCAAGTTCCGTTGCCATCGGAAATACGGCAGGGCAGACTTCCCAGTCTCTTGACTCGGTAGCTATTGGATTCGCGGCAGGAAACGCATCCCAGTCTCAGGGAGCGGTAGGAATTGGATTTCTGGCCGGGCAGATAAATCAGGGTACAGATGCGGTTGCCGTGGGCAATCAGGCAGGAGTAAATAACCAGGGAATCGGAGCCGTTGCCGTGGGAGATAATGCCGGTTTGACTGGTCAGGCAAATTTCTCCATTGCAATCGGTATTAGCGCAGGACAGACTGCCCAGGCAACGAATTCGATCGCCATCGGAAATTCTGCGGGGTTCTCCAGCCAGGGTTCGAATGCCATCGCCATTGGTAATAGCGCAGGACAGTTCACCCAGGCAGCAAATTCTATTATATTGAACGCCTCAGGAAACACATTCTCATCGTCTACAAGCGGAACCTTCATAAATCCTATCAGAAATCTACCATCACAAACTGGGACGACTTTAATGCTGAATCCTGTAAATAACGAATTATTCACGACAAATGCGGTGCAAAATATAAATTCCAGTTTATTCACGCAAACTTCATATACCATCAGCGCGGCAGCCGGTACAGGCATTCCATTCAATGCGGCTGGAAATGGAGTCTATTCCGGATCAACCACCATTCTCACTCCCGATGCCCAATCTCGCATATGGACAAATAATAACGGAACAGCAATCAAAGTCCTCGCAATGTACAGCATGCCATACACGTCCATTTCCGCAACCGGAAATATCTCCAGTTATATTCAAGACAATAATTCCATCCAATATGGTAATGATTTCTCTTCTCCGGGTTTGGCTCTTGCGGGAGCGGTGAATGGAAGCTCGTGTATAAACATTGCATCAGGAGGCACGGTTCAGGTGGTAATTTTCAACAATACAACCGGAAACGTGAATCTTGCAAGTCCCAGCGATTTCTCCTTTTTACGATTAAGCTAAATCATTCTACAATTCATCATTTCCGAATACAGATATTGAACACTATCTCAAATAATCAAGACCATTCTTGATTATTCAAACCAATACCAATAGATGGACTTATTTATCATCATTCTATTTGTCAGTTCTGGCTTCCATTTCAAAGAGCGATACTGTTTCTTTCGCGATGATTTTCAACCCCTCCGCCAATCTTTCCCGACCTCTTGCACGCACTTCTGCCGTGTTACCATACATTGCCTGGTCTTTGAATCGTTTGATGTGGTCTTTTCTCTTCTCTATTCCGTTTTTCATCGTCTCGATTTGACGATTTTTGGCCACCTTGGTTGCCAATTTTTGCCGCGCCTTCGAATCGATACCACAGGATAGAATGCTGCCCATAATTGAAGATGAAAACGGAAGATATAGCACAAATAAATGTAAAATCAAAAAGTCAGTTTATTTGTATTGCTATTATGATATATGGTAAAATGAATTATGATTAGTCCGCAATATTCCGATTAAATGTCCAAATCGAAATCTGCAAAAGATGAATCTTACCAATCCGACACTGAAGAAGTGGAAAACGTAGAGGAATTAGAAAACGATACCGCAGAAGAGGGAGAGGAAGATGAAAAAGAGTATGAAAGCGGTTCCGATCAAAATTCCGATGAGGAGGATGAAGAAAAAGAAGACGAACAAGAAGCCTACAATGACGAGAACGAGTTATTGGAAGCGTTCTACGAGGAAGAGAATGACGAAACCGCGGAACTCGAAGGAGAGGCGGAAAATGAGATGCCGGAAGAATCTGCTGATGCCGGAAATGATGAGAATGATTTTGAAGAGAAACGTAAACGAACCACTACCAAAAATCGGAAAGATGTAAAGAGACGACTTTTTCCGTTTATTCAGAAAGATCGTAGATTGGCTCGAGCGAACGAGCGCGATCTTCCGGAATATTTTGGAGTTGATATACGGGAATTGACTGTTGGATTTTTGGAGCAATTGGGTGGATTGACAAAAAAAGGCTGTTCTGTCATGGAGAATGCAATTCATGCTGCCACTCCTCGATACTTTCAGTACATGGGCAGAAACATTCCGGAAGACGATTCTATCGAGTTTAAAAGAACTTATTGGGATATTCTGCGCCACGTCGTAGGAGCGTGGAATCTAATGAGTAAAAAGGAAATATTGGAAGAAGTTAAAACGGATAGATGGGGTCTGAAAAGTAAATTGTTTATCAAGGCTCAGGAAACGGAACAATTGTTAGAACAGAAAATCAAACAGCCGGATGAAGTAACAGAAGATAGTAATTATCCATGTCCGAAATGTCGGGGAATTCGTCATACTCGTCTCCGAGTGCAAGATAGAAGCGGAGATGAGGCGGGAAGTTTGCGATTATGGTGTGCAAATTCTGCTTGTGGACACGGTTGGAGAATTACCGGATAAATTATGGTTTGATAATTCCGCATTGACAGACAATCTTCAAACATTTATTGTTTGAAGATAAGATACGGTTAGACTTTGGTAAGGTATGAATGCAGATTTGCCTCGGAATTTTTCAGCGTAAATCCCGCAGCCTGTTTATGTCCTCCACCTGATCCGAATTTACTGCAGATAACCG